>Ga0265298_10000150_pt1 | contig 105362 bp, 76 predicted proteins | sample AusTroGonzalo_MG_3_FD_193486 | JGI IMG/M metagenome (GOLD analysis project Ga0265298, IMG submission 193486) | Bovine rumen microbial communities from tropical cattle in Woodstock, Queensland, Australia - Gonzalo_01 | ecosystem: Host-associated > Mammals > Digestive system > Stomach > Rumen ...
CTTCTTGTCGTACATGGCCAGGTTCTGCTGAATCACGTGCACCACCTGCTCGTGTGTAATGGTGATCACGCCATCAACGGGACGCGTCATCCAGGTCACTAACTCGATGGCATTGATGAGCTTGCGCGCGTCTCCGCCCGAGATGCGCAGCAAAGCTTCCGTGTCCTCCACCTTGATTTTGCATTGCAGATGCTCCTCCAAATAGGTGACAGCCGTATGCAGAATGGTCTCCAAATTCTCACGACTCAAGGGTTTAAGCACATACACTTGGCAACGGGAAAGCAACGGAGAGATGACCTCAAATGAGGGATTCTCCGTGGTGGCGCCGATGAGTGTGACCACGCCCTGCTCCACGGCTCCTAACAACGAGTCCTGCTGTGATTTGGAGAACCGGTGGATTTCATCGATGAAGAGCAGACTGCGGTGCGGTGATTTCTTCGCCTTGTCAATCACCTCGCGGATGTCCTTCACGCCGCTGCTGATAGCACTCAGCATGTGGAAGTCCGACTGGGTGAGGTCGGCGATGAGGAGGGCCAGGGTGGTCTTTCCGACTCCCGGCGGTCCCCAGAAAATCATGGACTGTATATTGTTGTTTTCTATAGCGTTGCGCAACACGGCCCCTTTGCCCATCAGGTGCTCCTGACCGACATACGCATCCAGCGTGCGAGGCCTCAATATTTCTGCCAAAGGTTTCTGCAAAACACTCAAAAATTTAGGCTGCAAACCTACACAATTTTTTCGGAATCAGAATCGGATTCCCCGAGAATTCGTATTTTTGCGCGTTTTTAAAAAGAGCACTATGGAAGAGAAACACGTACGCCCTTCTTGGGACGAATACTTTATGGAAATCGCCGACACAGTCAGTAAACGTGCCACTTGCGACCGCGGGCGAAGCGGCTGCGTGGTGGTCCGCGACCGCCAGATCCTGGTCACGGGTTACGTAGGTTCGCCCAAGGGCCTGCCCCATTGCGACGAAGTGGGCCACCAGCTCAAGCAGACGGTGCACGAGGACGGCACGGTGACGCAACATTGCGTGCGCACGGTGCACGCGGAGCAGAACGCCATCTGCCAGGCTGCCAAGTTGGGTATCTCGCTCGACGGCGCCACACTCTATTGCCGCATGACCCCCTGCCGCGTGTGCGCGATGCTCATCATCAACTGCGGTATCAAACGCGTGGTGTGCGCCAACAAGTATCACGCCGGAGCCGAATCCGAAGAAATGTTCGCCAAAGCCGGCGTCCAACTCGAATTCTTCTCCGATGAAGTCGTAAAGTACAAGAACCAGTAACTGTTGTTTTTTCACCCCATTCACCTCATTTACCCCATTTACCTCATTCACCCATAATATCATGTCCACCTTTCTTTGGGAATCCATCGCTTTCGGGCCTATCCACAGTCGTCGGTTAGGCCACTCGCTGGGCATCAACTTGTTGCCCACGGATGTTAAAATTTGTTCGTTCAACTGCCTCTATTGCGAGTGCGGCTGGACGCTTGAGAAGCGGCTCGATGCGCGCGAGTACTATCCCGTGCCTGTCGTTTTGCAGGCTATAGAGCACAAACTCAAAACCTGTGCGAAAGCCGGTACGCCAGTTGACAGCATCACCTTTTCGGGCAACGGAGAGCCTACATTACATCCCGGATTTGACCAAATTATCGACGGGCTTATCCCCCTTCGCGACCGGTATTATTCCTACGCCGTGATTTCCTGCCTCTCCAACGCTACACAATTGATGCGTCCGGAGGTTTGCGCAGCCTTGAAGCGGATTGAGAATCCCATTCTGAAACTGGATGCCGGCACACAGGAGATGATGGAAACGATCAACGAACCCGTGGTGCCCGTAAACTTGGAAGAGGTAGTGCGGGAGTTGTGTTCCTTCAATGGCAATCTCATCATCCAGACCATGTTTCTGAGCGGCGAAAAGGACGGTGTGCCCTTCGACAACAGTCAGGAGCCGAACTTCTCCAAGTGGCTCGAATATGTGCACCGTATCCACCCCAAGCGCGTGATGATCTACTCCCTCGACCGCGAGACACCAGCCCTGCAATTGCACAAGTTTGACAAGGAAAAATTGGAGGGCATCGCGGACAAAGTCCGCGCGTTGGGCATCCAAAGCGATACTTACTAAAACACCCAAATAACACTCTTTCTAGTTTTGTGACTTTTCATCGGATCCTCTATCAAAACAAAAATAGAACTTTTAACGAATTTATTATAAGAACGATTGTATGGAATCTTTCATGGATTTTTTTATTTCCAACATTTGGTTAATAGTATTAATCCCTCTTCCCATAATATGGGCTTGGGTTGTACTTCCATTAATAATAAAAAAACATTTTGAAAGTATAGAAGGGAAAACTTCATGGAAGATATGGGAATATGATTTAACACCGATATGGATGATAATACAGTTTATCCTTATTCCCTCTGCTATTGGAGGGCTAATAATTCTAGTCATACGTTTTATCCGATGGTTATAGTAAAAAAATGCATGTAAGCATCTTTGACACAACACTCTCCGCCATGAAAACCACTAAACTATAATAATGCAATAAAAGAAGGATTATAAATGTTCAGTTCAAAAAATTATTCTTATTTTTGCAGCAGAAAATCTATCCTTGGATGATCAAGTAGTTTCAAACATTATTTAACATTATAACAAAAAGAAAATGGAAGATTACCCCTATCAACAGCCCCAGTATCCGGTAGAGAACAATATTCCCCAAGAGTCTCCAACAAATACATTCCTGGCAAAAGGTATTGTCTCAACAGCCATTTCATCCCTTCCTGTCGGCAGCATCATCGCTATAGTCATGGGGGCTGATAACAGAAAAAAAATCCGGAACTACCTCGCCAATGGAGGTCCCAAAGAGGCAAAAGTAACTGTGGGATCAATACTTAGCGGCGTCGGTCTCGGATTCGGTATCGGTATGACTATTTTTTGGTTTTTGTACCCCATCATCATAATAGCGGCAGTGCTGCTGGATTAACCGTTTTTGAATTTACTCTTTTCTGATATGGTTTTGGGCGATTCCAGCTAGGATATCTCCATTTCAACCATTTTTTGTATCTTTGCGCGTTTTAAAATAATATGTAGATGTTTACAGGAATTGTTGAGAAAACCGCAAGGATTGTTAAGATAGAACAAGACAGAACCAATTATGATTTCACATTGGAGGTGGACTTTGCCGACGAGCTGTCCATCGACCAGAGCATGGCACACGACGGATGCTGCCTGACCGTGGTGAAATTGGACAAATCCGCCAAGCAATATGTGGTTACGGCAATGGAAGAGACCATGCTGAAAACCAACCTCGGCACATGGCAAGTTGGCGGTGAGGTGAATCTGGAACGCAGTATGCGCATGGACGGACGTTTCGACGGCCACATCGTGCAAGGCCACGTCGATCAGACTGCAATATGCGAGAAAGTTGTGGACGAAAACGGCAGCTGGCGCTTCTATTTCACCTACGATGCATCTAAGAACAATTTCACCGTACCCAAAGGCTCTATCTCGGTCAACGGCGTGAGCCTTACCGTGGTGGATTCCGAGAAAGGGAAATTCTCTGTGGCCATCATTCCGTACACCTATCAGAACACCAATTTTCACAACATCAAACCGGGCACGGTGGTCAACATCGAGTTCGATGTGTTTGGCAAATACGTTCAACATCTTCTGGAAGAATATTTTTCCCAACAGTCAAAATAAAACACAAGTACTGGCGTTTGTTTATCTTATTGTAGAAGACTAAAATTCAAGATTTTGAAAGAGAGAAAGATAAAAAATCTGATAAACATAACCACCCTGATTATACTCACCATAATCGGGGCTTCCTCTTGTTCCACGCAAAAAAACACCTTCCCCAACCGTGCATATCACAATGTAACATGCAGATATAACGTATATTGGAATGGAAACCAGGCCATGAAGCAAGCCGAGACGGAGATGGGCAAGCTGTCGAAGGACAACTTCACGACCACGCTTCCGGTGTACAATTACCCCGACAAGACGGACTTAGGTCCTGCGCTCCCGCACTTGGACCGGACCATCGAGAAGGCCTCCAAGGCCATCTACAAACACTCCATGCTGATTCGGGGAAAGGAGTATGTGAAGACCATTGACGACGCCTACCTGCTGATGGCAAAATCCTATTTCTACAAGCAGGACTACAATCAAGCAGCGCGCGTCACCAACTATATCACCCACAACTTCCCGAAGGCCAACACCTTCAACGAGGCTGCCGTGCTGCAAGCCCGTACCAACATGCGGCAAGGCTATTTCGCCAGCGCAGACGAGCAATTGGAAAACTTGCACTACCTGGCCACCAACAAGAAAAACCGGAAGTTCAATGTGCAGTTCAATGCAGCCAAAGCCGAGTACCACCTGACTGCTCCAGACGGCGAAGTGAGCGAGGCCATCGACTACCTCAACAACGCCATCGCCGCGCGCCCCGAGCGCGAGTTCAAAGCGCGCCTCCAGCTTATCCTCGGCGAGCTGTACGAGAAAATGGGACAACAGGAAGAAGCCCAAAAGAACTTCTACAAGGTCATCAAAAAATCCTCTTCCTACGAGATGGTGTTTTGCGCGCAGATGCACCTGGCTTACAACTATGACGGATCCGATGCTTCGCGCAACGCCATCATGCGACAGTTCAAGAAGATGCTGGAAGAGAAGAAAAACGAGAATTTCAAAGACCAAATCTACTACGCCTGTTCAGAAATCGCCCGCATTGACGAAAACGACACACTTCGCAAAAACTATCTGGCCAAGTCAGTGGCAGCCTACACGAACAACAACTACCAACGCACATTCTCCAGCATCGCGCTGGCTGACTTGTACTTTGAAGAAAACGAATATCGCAAGGCACAAGCCTACTACGACACCGCGACCTTGAGCATTCCGAAAAACTACCCGAACTACGATTTCGTGATGCAGAAGTCAAGGGTGCTGAAAGACTTGGTGGAGAAATTGGACGAAATCGACTTGCAGGACAGTTTGCAGCGCATCGCCAAGATGCCGGAAGGACAGCGCAATGCGTGGGTGCGCAAGATGATTGCCGACTATACCGAGGCCGAGCGCAAGGCCGCCGCCGAAGAGGCTGAACGTATGCTTGCTTTGCAGAACGCCTCATCTTATACCAATATCAACACCAACACCTCCAACGGCAAGTGGTACTTCTATAACCAGTCGCTGGTCACCGCCGGCCAACAGGACTTCTATCGCCGGTGGGGCAGCCGAAAACTGGAAGACAACTGGTTCATCAGCAACAAACAGCAGATCTCGTTTGACGACATGGCTTTGATGAACAATCCCAATGCTGTGGACTCTGTGGACTACGACGAGGACGGCAACCCTATCCCCAAACGGGAAACAGACCCCAAGAAGGAGCAGTATTACCTGCAAGACCTGCCGCTGACCCCCGAAGCCATCGACAGCTCCAATGCCATCATCGCGAAGGATCTGTTTGAGGCGGGCTATATATACAGAGACCTGCTCAACGACCTCCCGCGGGCATGCGAAGCCTTTGAGTCGCTCATCCAACGCTACCCCAACGGAGAATACACCCTGCCCTGCACCTATCTGCTCTATACCATCTATTCCGCCCAGAACAATTCCAAAGCAGAAGCACACAAGCAAACCATCCTGACCAAATACCCCGACACCGACTACGCCAAGCTGATAAACGACCCGAAATATTATGAAAAAATGGCCGAGCAGGAAAAACAGCTGGAGCGCTTGTATGAACAGGTGTATGATGATTTCAACCAAAAGAAATGGGCTTCGGTGGTACGCGCCTCCGACCAGGCCATCCCGCAATGCGTGGATGAATCGCTGAAAGCCAAATACAGCTATCTGCGCGCCGTGGCCGCCGGACAGGTCTATAACCAGGACACCCTGATTCTCGGCATGCGCAACGTGATTGCAAACTTCCCCCAAGAGCCTGTGGCAGAACTGGCCAGAATCTACCTCTCCACCTTCGAACCCACTGTGTTGGCCAACACCCTGACCTCCATGGACAGCACCAGCTCAGCGGAAAGTCTCGCCCAAATCCTGCCGGAGCAATCCAAAGCCAATCCGTTCGTGTTCAACGCCGAAGAGATGCACTATATCATCCTGCTGGTCAAGACAGGCAAACTCTCCGTACAGACGGTGAAACAGAATCTCATCAGTTTCAACAGCACCTACTTCAGCCTGCAGCATTTCAATATCAGCAGTTTTTACATCAACAGCACCCAGCAGATGGTCACCGTGGCCAAGTTCAACGGAAAGAATAATGCAATGGACTATTACAACATCCTGCTGAAAAACGAGAACTTCGCTCCCGACATTGCCAACGGCAACATTATCGTATATCCCATCTCAGCCACCAACTACACCACCTTCTACAACAAAACGGAAGACCGGCACTTGTATGAGGATTTCATGAAAGAGAATTACTTGAAAAAAACAGAATAAACACAGAATTTTAAAGAAACGCTTATGAAAGAGAATGAACAAAGAGATTTTAGCGCGGTGAATGTCATTGCCAACGGCACACAACTGGAAGGCAACATCGTCACCAACGGAGATATCCGCATTGACGGAATCGTGAAGGGTAATGTGATTTCCAAGGCCAAAATCATCGTGGGCCGCGACGGTCGTGTGGAAGGTAATCTCACCTGCGCCAACATTGAGGTGGAAGGCCAAGTGACTGCCGAATCCCTGAATGTCAACAACCTGATTTCACTGAAAGCCACCGCCAACTTGGTGGGCAACATCATTGCCGGTAAAATCGCCATCGAACCGGGTGCACAATTCTCAGGAAACTGCAAGATGCAAAACATGAAGCCCAACACCCAGGTCCCGGGCGCACAACAACCCGAGCGCAAATAGCAAGGTTAGCTCCTCATGGCTGCCCCCCGTTTCAAGAAAACCCCATTGCACAGCTATGCCTACTACTCGAACATGGCCGTTGAAATGGGCGTGATTATCGCATTAGGCGTGTTCGGCGGAATCAAAATGGACAAATGGTTGAACACCAGCCCGCTGTTCACCGTCGTGCTCTCACTGGCGGGCGTGGCCATAGCCATGTACGTAATAATTAAAACACTGTCTCCAAAAAAACAGTCCGAAAATGAGTCAAAAAATACCCATTAAGAAATTTTCGTTCCGGATACTGGTGTTCTCGGCCATCATGGCCGGGCTGACAGTGCTTTTCCAATGGCTTTGCCCAAGTTATGCATCCCCTGCTTTGCCGTTCATCGTACTCTTCTTCTGCATCATCACCCTCTTCACCATCTTCATCGTGCTGCGCGACGACAAAGGAAAAGCCGAGAAGCACTTCGTATCCAATTACATGCTGTCACGCATCATCAAGATTTTTTCCTGCCTCCTCTTCCTTACACTCTATGTGCTGCTTAACAAAGCCGATTCCATCAAATTCGCCATCGCCTTCATGGTTATCTATTTCCTCTACTCCACTTTTGAGGTGATAGTATTACGCAAAGAGGCCGCTGACATGGATGCGAAGACTGATACAAAGAAAAATCCATCTGAAAAAAACTAATAATACATCCAAAACACAATGAACACCACGCAAGCCATTAAATCCGACCTTTTTTATATCGGCGCCTCCGACCGGCGGCTGGCACTTTTTGAGAATGTCATGCCCGTACCGCAGGGAGCGTCCTACAACTCATACCTGCTCTTGGACGAGCAAACGGTGCTGTTAGACGCAGTGGACAATGCCGTTGGCGAACAATTTCTGGAGAACCTGAAGGCCACCCTCGCGGGACGTGCACTGGATTACTTCGTGATCCATCACGTGGAACCCGACCACCTGGCCCTGACCAAAGAGGTCCTGCTCCGCTATCCTGACACGCAGATTGTTTGCAGTATGCAGGCTGCCAAGTTCATCGGCCAGTTTTTCGACCTGCCTTTGAAAAATGCTCCACGGGTTGTGAAAGAAGGTGAAACACTCTGCTCCGGCAAACACACACTCACCTTCGTGGCCGCGCAGATGGTACACTGGCCTGAAGTACTCGTATCGTACGAGTCAGAATACAAAATCCTCTTCTCGGCGGACGCATTCGGCACTTTCGGTGCCCTGAGCGGCAACCTCTATGCCGATGAGGTGGATTTTGAACGCAACTGGATTGACGAGGCCCGTCGCTATTTCACCAATATTGTGGGCAAATACGGCGTTCAGGTACAAAACCTGCTTAAAAAAGCGGCCAATCTGGATATTCAGATGATTTGCCCGCTGCACGGCCCCATTTGGAGAGAGAATCTCCAATATTTTATCCAAAAACATGACTTGTGGAGTAAATATGAGCCCGAAACCAATGGTGTGGTTATCGTTTATGGTTCACCTTACGGCCATACCGAGTCGGCGGCTACGGTATTGGCCAACATGCTGGCCAAAAAGGGCGTAAAAAACGTGCACATGTTCGATGTATCCGGCACCCATGTTTCATATCTGGTGGCCGAGGCATTCCGATGCAGCCATATTGTATTGGCTGCCCCGACATACAACGGCGGACTGTTCCCGCCCATGGAGACTTTTATGCTTGATCTGCAAGCACATTCTCTGCAAAACCGCACATTTGCCATTCTTGAGAACGGCACGTGGGCTCCACAGGCTGCCAAAGCTATCCAAGCCATCTTGGGTGAAATGAAAAACAACACCCTGATCGAGCCTGTTGTGTCCATAAAATCATCTTTGAAAAACGATCAACTGTCACTGATGCAGCAAATGGCAGACAACATAGTGGCAACTCTGTAAGCTAAATCAACAATATGTATAAAATCATCAAGAAAGAAGAACTCGGAAAAGACACCTTTTTGATAGAGGTAGAGGCTCCTAAGATTGCCAACGCCGCACTGCCCGGACAATTTGTGATTGTGAAATCCGACGAGAAGGCAGAGCGCATCCCTTTGACCATCAGCGACACGGACCTCTTTGACGGCACGATCACGTTGGTGGTGAAAACCATCGGTTACTCCACACGCAAGATGCTGGAGTTTCAGGTGGGCGACTCTTTTCGCGATGTGGTAGGCCCGCTGGGACATCCTTCCGCGTTCATTCACCGGCCCATCGGCGAACTGCGTCGCGCACGCTATTGCTTCATCGCCGGCGGCGTGGGCATCGCCCCCATCTACCCTCTGGTAAAATGGATGTACGCACACGGCCTCGACTGCGATGTTATCGTGGGTGCTCGCAATGCATCGCTGCTCTTCTATCTTGAAAAACTGCGTCCAGTTTCCGGCAACCTCTACATCGCCACTGACGATGGTTCCCTGGGCGAACAAGGCACAGTGACCGACGTATTGGAAAGATTGGTGAAAAAAGAAGGCAGACGCTACGACGAAATCACAGCCATCGGACCGATGATCATGATGAAGTTCGTGGCCAGAAAGGCTGCCGAATTCAATATCCCTTGTGTGGTCAGCCTTAACGCCCTGATGGTGGACGGCACGGGCATGTGCGGGGCCTGCCGCGTTACGGTGGGCGGACAAACCCGATTTACGTGCGTGGACGGTCCTGAGTTCAACGCCGCATTGCTCGACTTTGACGAGTGCATGCGCCGGCAAGCCATGTACGACCATATAGAAGCGGTGAAACAGAAAGAGCATCCTTGCGAGTGCATGGAGGCAGCTGTGTCCAACATTAATATAAATGATGTCCAGAAAAAGCGTGTCCCCGTGCGCGAACAGCCCGCGGAGGTGCGCCGCAACAATTTTGACGAAGTCTGTTTGGGATACAATGACGAAGAGGCCATGGCGGAAGCCAAACGTTGCCTCAACTGCAAGAAACCGATGTGTGTGAGCGGATGTCCCGTGCAAATCAACATTCCCGCCTTCATACAGCAGGTGGCACAAGGAAATTTCGAGGAGGCCGCGCGCATCATCAACCAAGACTCCGCTTTGCCGGCAGTATGCGGACGCGTGTGCCCGCAGGAAACGCAATGCGAGGGCCAGTGCGTGCTCGGTCGCAAGGGCGACCCCATCGCCATCGGCAAACTGGAGCGCTTCGTGGGCGACTGGTCGCGCGAGCACAAATTCTCGGTACCCAAGAGTGCGCCGGAGAACGGATACAAAGTGGCTGTCATCGGCAGCGGTCCTTCGGGGCTTACCTGCGCCAAGGAACTGCGCATGAAGGGTTACAACGTCACCGTGTTCGAGGCCTTGCACGAATTCGGCGGCGTGCTCGTCTATGGCATTCCCTCGTTCCGTCTGCCCAAGGAGACTGTAGTGAAACACGAAGTGGAAAACGTGAAGAAATTGGGTGTCCGCTTCGAAAGTGATATGGTCATCGGCCGCACAGTGTCTGTAGATGATCTGTTGGACAAGTGGGGATTCAGCGCCGTGTATTTGGGCACTGGCGCAGGCTTCCCCAATTTCCTGAATGTGGAGGGAGAGAACCTCTGTGGCGTGGTTTCTGCCAACGAGTTTCTGACCCGTAACAACCTGTTGTTTGCTTACAAGAAAGAGCACGAAACCCCCAACTTTGTCGGAAAGAAAGTGGCCGTCGTAGGTGGTGGCAACGTGGCTATGGATGCCGCCAGAACTGCCATCCGGCTAGGGGCCGACGTGCACATCGTATATCGACGCTCCGAAGAGGAGCTACCCGCCCGCGCCGAAGAGGTGCACCATGCCAAAGAAGAAGGTGTCATCTTCAATTTACTTTGCAACCCCACCAAAATCCTCGGCAACGACCAGGGTTGGGTTCAGGGCATGGAATGCCAGCGCATGGAACTGGGTGAACCCGACGCTTCTGGACGCCGCCGTCCAGTGCCCATCCCCAATTCAGAATTTACCCTGGATGTGGATATGGTCATCATCGCTGTGGGCACATCCCCCAACCCGTTGATTGCCTCCACGACTGACGGCCTTGACGTGAATCGCCACGGCTGCGTGACTGCAGATGACGAGGGACGAACCTCCCGCAAGGGTATCTTCGCCGGCGGTGACATCGTAACCGGTGCCGCCACCGTCATCCTCGCCATGGGCGCCGGCAAAAAAGCCGCCATGGCCATACATGAATTTTTAAGCGAATAATAATATGAAAAAGATTCTCATCACCGGCGGTGCCGGCTTCATTGGAAACCATGTCGTCAGACGTTTTGTAAACAAATATCCCGATTATGAGATTTACAATCTCGACAGTTTGACCTACGCAGGCAATCTGGAGAACCTGACCGACATCGATAAAAAGCCCAACTATCATTTCATCAAGGGCGACATTGCGGATCAGGAGTTCATCATGAATTTGTTCCAGGAGTATCAGTTCGACGGCGTCATCCATCTGGCCGCCGAGTCGCATGTGGACCGTTCCATCAAAGACCCGATGACTTTCGTGCACACCAATGTGCTGGGCACGGTGCATCTGCTGAATGCCGCGCGCACCATTTGGAACGGCAATTGGGAAGGCAAGAAATACTATCAGATTTCCACGGATGAGGTGTATGGTGCTTTGGGCGATACGGGCTCTTTCAAGGAGACTACGCCGTACAATCCTCACAGTCCGTACTCCGCAGCCAAGGCCAGCGCCGACCATTTCGTGCGCGCTTACCACGACACTTACGGCATGCCCACGGTGATTTCCAATTGCTCCAACAACTACGGTCCTTACCAGTTTCCGGAGAAGCTGATTCCGTTGTTCATCAACAACATCAAGAACAACAAGCCGCTGCCCGTCTATGGCAAGGGCATCAATGTGCGCGACTGGCTCTATGTGGAAGACCATGCCGATGCCATCGACCTGATTTTCCATGAGGCCAAGCCGGGTGAGACTTACAACATCGGCGGCAACAACGAGTGGCGCAATATTGACTTGATCAAGAAGTTGATTGAGATCATGGATCGCAAGTTAGGCCGCCCCGAGGGCACCTCTTTGCAACTGATCACCTACGTTACCGACCGTGCCGGCCACGATTTGCGCTACGCCATCGACCCCACCAAGATCAAAAACGAGCTGGGCTGGGAACCGAAGGTAAAATTTGACGAAGGTTTCGAGAAGACCGTTGACTGGTATCTCGCCAACGAAGAGTGGTTCAACCACGTCACCTCAGGAGCCTACGTGGAGTATTACAAAAAGATGTACGAAGGGAGATAGCTGTTAGCTTTTGGTCCTTGGTCGTTGGTTTTTGGTCTTTAATTTAACACCCAACTCCCAATTCCCCTCATGCACCCCATTTTCTCCGAAACCCACGCAACCGCCTTAACAACAGGTTGTTAAATTGGTACCTTCTATTTTCGTATATTGCTGTCTTTCTGGCCGATAAAAATTTCCGGATTCGCATTGCCAGAACGGAACAACGTGTTATCTTTGCTCCATCACATGGCGGCTTCGACAAGCTCAGCCGCCTGTTAACTATAAAAACAAAACAAATTTTATTATTATGAAAACAAACAATGTGTTCATCAATCCGTTGACCGATTTTGGTTTCAAACGTGTTTTTGCCAGTGAGGAAAACAAGGACATCCTCATCGCGTTTCTCAACGACTGCATCATCCCGCCGGTTTACTCGTTCAACATTCTGGACTACAATGCACCAGAGTTCATGGGCAGGGAGGAATGTTTCTGGGCAGTGCACCTGAAAGACAACCAGAATCGAATTTTTTCGAAGAAAATCATCTTGTTTTTCATGGAATTGACTAAATTTGCGGCGCAGTTTCCGGATGAAAAGTCGCCGGCCTACAAATGGGGCTACGCCCTGAAGCACATGCAAGGGATGTCGCTGAAGGACATGCCCGAAGAGGCGGGTGAGTTTCGGAAGTTGTTTGAAGTATGTCAAATGTCAAGACTCACAACTATGGAAAAAAATGATTACGAGAAGAGCATCTTTGAATACGAGGACGTGCAGGACGCTTTGGAGTGCATGCGCCGTCATTCGTTAAAAGAGGGATATGAGCAAGGGATGCAGCAAGGAGTACAGCAAGGTAAAGAGGAAGCGCTCTTCCAAACGGCGCGGAACTTCTTGGATTTGGGTGTTTCTCTCGCCGATGTGGCCAAAGCCACAGGCCTGAGCGAGGAGGAAATACTTGCGCACGTAGGTAATGCTGGTGATTAGCTGTTGGGCGTTGGCCGTTGGCCGTTAGCTTTTGGCGATAGGGCTTTGGTTTCAGGTTTCAGGTTACAGGTTACAGGTTTCAAGTTTCAAGTCTAAACTCCTAATTTCCCATTCCTCATTCCTCATTCCTCATTCCCCCTTCCACCACCTCGTAGCCGCCCGTCTTGTTGGAGCCCACGTGCCGGATGAGGCCCTGCTGTTTTAAAACAGATATGTAGCGGTAAAGAGAGTTTGGAGAGAGTTTCACTTGTTTTCTGATTTCTTTGACTGAACAGTTGGGCTTTTTGGATATTACATGGTATATTTTTGAATAATTCTTGTTTTTTCTTAGCAGGGCATTTGTGTCTGGATCAAGAATGGATATTGTAGAATTATTATCCTTGGAGGAGGCGTGTTTCTGGAGCAACATGGTCGTCTTTTCAGACATGCGTCGTGAAATGTACAAGGTTTCCGGAGTTTTTTGATGAGACACTTTCATCTCGACATGGAACTGGTCGTATTTGCATACAGCACTATAGGCGACGAAGCAAGACCGGGAAATGCAGACAAAGCTATCTGCATCCAGTTTTTCCAACAACTTACTGAGAGTGGAATATAAGTAGAACAAGTTGCCGTCACACATGTGTATTTCCGTATAGTTCCCATGTTGTAAGCCATAGCATATATCTTTTGTGTTGATAAACTCTGCGCTATTGTCTTTGGCTTGAACCATCAGCTGGCTGTGCTGATTGACCAAAACCCTCTCATTTTCCTGGTTTTGCCAGGTCAAGTGATATATTTCGCAAATCATGAAGGCGAATGAGGAGAAACCGATATTCCTGAGCCATACGAACGCGAGGCTTTCAACAATGTACTTTTGAGCATGCTGTATTCCGACCTGGATTGCAAGCAAGTCATGGATTTGAGGATATACAAGAGCGATTTCCGCAAATGCGGCTAAGAAAGTTACCAGCAATGAAAAAATCACATAGAGCGATTTCCTGTTTTTACGGAACAGGAATGGATACAGAATCAAAATGTTCGTGTATGTGGCAGCCAAGACAAAGACCCCGCTGAGATATTCCTTGTACAGATATGGATATGAAGCGGGACGGATCATGCAGCTCTTGCCGAAAAAGAGGATGATGATTGCGCAAAACAATACATGTGCGATTACCGTGAAAAATTTCCTTTTTGCCATAGAAGAAATGTGTTTCATAGGGACAAAAATACATCATTTAATCATTCATCTGTCAAAAATATGACGAATGGTGATTTTTTTTGTTGTTTTGGCGAAGTTTTCTCCCTGAAAATATTTATAAATAACATTGGTTAAATATCTTATGTTTATTATTACAGTATTTTATTCCATCACTTATTACACAAAATAATATTGCAGATTTTAACCGTTCGTCATATTTTCCGCATGATAAGCGGTTTACAAAGAGCACTCTGGAAAAATCGTTGTCTTTTTTTCGTTTTTTTGTAAAAGAAACAATTAAAACCCTTTTTTATGAAAAAACATTTCTTTCCTTTCAACAAATCCCTTTTAGGTTTGTTCCTGTTGTTAATGTTGTTTTTGCCAAGTTGTCAAAAACAGATAGAGCCAGAGGTCCCCGACAACAGGATTATCAACGTGTCGTCAGATGAAAAAACGGGAGGCAATTACCTCCTTGTGTGTTTTTTGGGGCACGATGGCTCAAAATGCCCAGGATGTGTGTTAAGAGACGGTCAGTTGATACATGTCAACTGTCAGGGAGCAGGAAGTGCATGTGCAACTTCCTCCTCTGTAACCCTTCAGCAGGTGGGTACAGCCATCACGGCCACGACCACGGACACGTTCGGGCTCACGAGCCTTGACTTTTTCAACATGCCAGACCGTTCGCTGAGCACGGGTGAGAGCGGCAACAATGCGTATCTCAACATCCCAGCGCAGCTGGTCGAGCGCGACACCGCCACCCTCCAGTTCACCTTCACCGGGCTGTTCTATACCAACAAGCCGGAGTATAATAACTTTTAATTATTGGGAGCAAGGGGGGCAAGAGGTGAAAGGGGTACAAGGGGGTGAAAGAGGTTCAAGAGGACAGTGAACAGGGTACAGTCTCCAGTCTCAAATCTTTTACTACCTTTGCCTCGAATAAAAAATAATTCTCAATTCTGAATTTTCAATTTTCAATTAAAACATATCGCATTATGAAAAAAGCAATTTTCACCACAGCATTTTTCTCCTTGCTGCTATTGTGCGGCGGGGTGGCGAGGGGGCAGAACAACCGATATCCCCCGTATGATTTCACCTCCGTGAACGCTGACGGTGACACACTCTACTACCGTATCACCTCGTCGGAGGCTCCCTTCACCGTGGCCGTGACGCGATGTCATGACTCCATATTTCACACTTTACAAATTCCATTTTACGAATACCAAATTGGACAGCCCGGTTTTGTATATCCCGTGTATGACTATGATTCACTCATATCCATACCTTCGAATGTGACACACAACGGTGTCAATTTTGCCGTCACGGCAATAGACAACGAGGCATTTTATATGCAAAAGGCAATGCGTACTGTCATTATTCCATCCACGGTCACAATTATAGATACAGCCGCGTTTTTTGGTTCTTCCGTGATGCATGTTGAGATGCCCAATGTGACACATATACTCTATGGTGCGTTTGAGAATTCACACTTATCTTCAGTAGATATTCCCGAATGTATAACTGTGATTGAGCAATTGGCCTTTGCGGGCAATCCGTTCACAACGGTGAAAGTCCCGTCTTCCATCACGGTTCTTGAAAAATCTGTATTTGCGTTTTGTGAGGAACTCTCCCAAGTGAATTTACCGGCTCACCTTGACAGCATAAAGGAAGCTGCGTTTTACGGAACTCATTCATTAAAGAAAATCACTATTCCGTCGGAAGTAACATATATAGGTCCTGAGGCATTCACATATGGATATGGCAGTTATGGAGTTGATGGTTTTCTGGATACTTTAATTATGGAATGTGCGACTCCTCCGGAAATGAATGATATGGTGTGCTCATTTCAAACCAACAAGGACTTGTTGGTTGTAGTACCTTGTCACGCGTCAGAATTATATCAGACAACTCCGATCTGGTCGTATTATTCCAATTTTACATATCATGAGGATTGCACGGGGGTAGAGGTCAGTCAGAAACAAACGTTTAGGGCGTATCCAATCCCTTTTCAGAATGTCTTAATAGTTGAATGCGATGCTATGACAACATCAAAAATAGAAGTATTGGATGTTTTGGGCCAACTGCAGTATATGGGAGTGCCATCGGATGACAAACTTGTGATAAACACTTCCGTTTTTCCAACGGGCGTATATATACTTACTGTGACCAGTAACCAAAAGGAGAAAAATCAAATCAAGATATTAAAAAAATAATATAAATCCTTTAAAAATGAAAAAATCATTAATAATCTTCATTGCAGTTTTTTATATATCACAAGGATTCTGTCAAAAACATATTCAATACTCTGCTGATTCGTCCAGAATCACGTATGCTTCATTTCAAAATGATTATAATCAGAATCTGACACCTGATGAATTGTTCTCAACATTATTGGATGTAAATTCAGAAAATCGTTTTGTCGCTATAGACACAGCATACTCTCCTGATTCATCATTCATCTATGTGAAATATGTCCAAACATATGCAGGATATTATGTTGAGAATTCTTTGGTGGTTTTAACATACCATCATAATAGCATTGTGCGCTTCACAGGATGTTATACACCTATACAAATCATTTCGTTAACATCTCCTTATGAATATTCGGATGCAGAAAGCGTGTTTGACCACTACTATAATCTGGAATACAGTAATTGCCGACATTATCATTCAATGGTGATAGTGGAGAATGGCGAAGGCAAAGCTGTACTTTGTTATAAAATTCAAGGCGATAATCCTTCTGTCACAGATAAAACACTATATTTATCAGCGGCAGATTTGTCAATCGTGAGAGAATCTTACTTGCCTAATGCAGGGTTCAATGCAACTTTTCATACTCGATACAATGGCGTTAGACAAGGTTACAATTTGCCATACCCTCTTGGCAACGATACGCTATACATATTACAAGATTTCAATGCAGCGGTTGAAATCCTTACAATTGGACCTGGAGTAGTAGATATAAGCCACGCGATTGCCAATACTTATTACAATCATTCAAATGTCTGGGGTGCAGATTCAAATCAACAATATCCTAATTATATTTTAGATGCTTATTGGTCTGCATCTGAATATTCGCTATATTTGCAAAATAAACTTCATTGCAACAAAGAGTATTTTCAACGACAATTTGATTATTACCAATACAATTATTTTGTCAATGATACACTTACTCCAATATATATACCAGCAAATACTTATGTTGATATCACTAAGTGGAATCATCAAATTTTTTATCCGCATAATAAGGAACCTGGGCATGAATACTATAGAAATATTATCATTGTAGGTGCCCCAGGCAATAATCATAATCCAAAAGCTTCTATAGACGATGTGGTTCATGAATTTGCTCATATTTTTTCCTATCAATCATGGAGTCCCTTTGTACCATCGCCATATTTTGAAACAAACATAGCATTGGCAGAAGCATGTGCAGACATATGGGCTGCTGTTATTACCTATCAGTTTTATCCGGAAGATGAAAATAAAATTTGGAAAATCGGAGAGGAAATAGTTTTACCCACTTCAGGAAAGACGTGTGTTAGAAATTTGGCGTTTCCCTCTGATCCTTTGGCAGAGACACCAATGCTTTCATATTATAGTGATACTGTAGATGCTAATGCTTACCAGATGAGCGGTGTTATATCACATTGGTTTTATTTGTTGACACATGGCTATTCAGATCAAGGAGCTAATGGTGTTTGTTATAACTTTTCTGCCATCCCCATAGATACTGCTGCTAAGCTTATGTACTATTGCGAGTATGGAGGATATTTTAGGAGAAATATGACTTTTTCTGAAATTTGTAATGCGACGTTGGAGGCAACGGAAATTTTCAATGACAAAGATGATATAAGAGCGTCTGTTATAGGTGCTTGGAAATTAGTTGGTGTTGAATTGTATGAGGAATCTGGAGTAGAGAGATTCGGATTATCATTGTCAAGTTCAAACCAGAGTGATTATACTATAGATAGCGATTTAATCATAGACTCACTCACTACCCTAACCATCGCGGGTACTCTCCATTGTGCCCCCTCCGCCCGCATCATCGTGCGTCCGGGCGGCAAGCTTGTGGTGGACGGCGGCACTTTGACCAGCGCCTGCGCGGGCGAGATGTGGCAGGGCATATACGTGGAGGGCCACCGCAACCAACACCAGACCGCGGCCAACCAGGGCACCGTGCAACTGATTAACGGGGCGGTTATAGAGAACGCACACAGGGGAATCTACACCGGCGCATTCGGCGAGAACTGGCACACCACCGGCGGCATCGTCACCGCCGACAGCGCGACGTTCCGCAACTGCGCCAAGGCCGTAGAGTTTCTGTCCTACGCCGACACAATAGTCCCAGGCTTTATAAACGACAACTGGAGTTCCTTCACCAACTGCACCTTCACAGTGGACAACAACAACCTCTTCGCCGCCAACAACACGGACTTCCTCGCCCATGTGACGATGTGGGACGTGAAGGGAGTGCGTTTCACCCATTGCCGCTTCGAGGACGTGCGCACGGGATTCCACACGCGAAAGTCCGCCATCAGCACCATCGACGCGGGCTTCAAAATCAAGAACGGCTGTGATTACACGCTCCCGCTGTCGAATCCGGACTGCAACTGTTACCTCACCACCAACACCTACTGTTCGTTCTCCGGTTTCGGCACGGCCATCAATGCCGCCACCTCGGGCAACCCTTATGCCGTGAGCATCGACGGGGCTCGTTTCACCGACAACGAGGCAGGCGTGAAGATAGAGGGCAACAATCATGCGACAGTGACCCGCTGCACGTTCGACCTGAATGTGCAAACAGGTCTTGCCTTCAAGCCGGCTGTCGGTTTGTTTCTGGATACATGCACGGGTTATCTGGTGGAGGAGAACACGTTCTCCTGTTCCGCCACTGCCCCCCAATACCAGCGATACGGGATATTGGTCGGGAATTCAGGTCCGGATGCCAATTCAATATACAGGAATGACATTTCCAACATGTCGGTCGGGGTGTATGTCCAGGGCGACAATGCCAAAAAGCTCACGGGTCTGCAGTTCACATGCAATGTGTTCAGCGGGAACGAAAACGACATATATGTGGAGACAAACGCCACCATAGGTGTCAATCAGGGCAGTCCCTCAAAAGGCGCGGACAACACATTCAGCCCCAGGGCGACCAGCAACCTGTACAATGGCGGGACTGGGGTTGTGAACTATTACTACAGCACAGGGAGCGGCCACGCCCCTTCTCATACGACCAACGTGAATCTGTATGGCACAGCCGGAAGCAACATGTGCGGATCCACCATCTGCGGCTACAATCCCGGCAACCCTGGCGGAGGTCCGAAATCGCCCACGCCGGGATTTCTGGCTCTGAAACAACAATATGAGAACCTTTTTGCCGACTTCGACCGCAATGGCTTCGCCAACCTCTTGACGGCCACCATTCCGCCAACGGCGGAACCCCCAACGTTATCCGACGAACTTGTTGCAGCGCAACATGCCGCACAGCAAATAAACGACATAGCCACGGAGCTCTACGCCCAGTCGCACGCGGCGGTGCGCGCCCTGATATCCGACACGCTGGAGGATGTGCAGGCGGTCCATGCCTGGCTGGACGCCACCCCGGGCCTTGCCAGCCGGTACCTGGCGGCGGAGACGGGGTTTGTTGCCGGGGCGGATGCCGTAGAGACGCACGGCCGTGCGTCTCTGCAGGATATCGCCGCCCACCTGACCACGGCCGCCGAACGCGCCGAATACGACAACTACGTAGCGTTCCATGCGTTGAAAGAGGCGCTGTCATACGGAAACGGGCATGTGGCATGGCCTCATGCCACCGATGCTCAGGTTTGGGAACTGGTGCGCATCGCGGACGCCAACACGGGCCGTTCGTCCCTTCTGGCGAAAAATGTGTTGTGTTTCTTTTTCGGAATCTGTTACGATGATGACATGGAAACGCGGGCGTTGGCCACCACCACCATTCCGCCGCAGGCGGAACCCCCAACATTAACAGGCCAACAAAACGTCATCGTCCATCCCAACCCCACGGACAACGTTTTGCACGTGTCGGTGACGGATGGTGAGATCGCCCGGATTGAAATGTTCGATTCGTTCGGGAGGGTCGTTCCCGTAGAGACGCACGGCCGTGCGTCTCTACCGTCCCCGACAACCACGGTCAACACCTCCGACATCCCCTCGGGCGTGTACGTTCTGCGCGTCACCCTGACCGATGGCACCGTGCGGACCGTGAAGGTGGTGAAAAAATGATGTTTGTATAATCCGAAATTTTTGTCCATACGGGAGCAGGAGGAATCTTGCTCCCATTTTTTACATCTCCGAAAACCGCTTCATCACCTCTTCCGAATAGGATTTGGAAATCGGAATTCTGCTTACAGCATTGCTGTCAAGGGTGGTGTACATGCCGTCCTTTTCACGACTTATTATCGCAACCCTATGTAAATTAACCATATAGGAACGATGACAACGCACTATGCCGTATGCGTCCAACTGTTTCTCCAAGGTCTTCAGATTGTTGCGCAACATAGTATAGCCCACCTTGTCGTTGTCCAAATAATACACATTCACATAGTTGTCGTTGGCACCCACATACAAAATGCCACCGCTCTTGATGGTGAGACGAGGCTTCCCGTTCTCGTCATTGAGGGTGATTGTGTCGTCAACAGAATGCTGCAAGGCCTGACCAGTAGTATGTCCTTCTTCAATTAATTTATTGATAGTCGCATCTTTGGAACGCAATCCCAAGTACAGGTATGACACCAAATAGGGGATGGCCAAAATGGCGGGCACGAACGTCAATGCCCGGCGGAAGATGTTGTAGGCATCGCGTTGGTCGTGCAGCAAGAGCTTGTTGACCAGCGTATAGAGCATGACAATCACCAATATTTCCGCCGCCAACCACAAAACGTACGACAACATGGAAATCAGTTCCCGCTTGTTCGCATAATACATAACGACGCGGCTGACTATGAGTACAACCATACCGCCTAAAATCGTACAAGAGGAGTAAAGAAAATTGAGTGTGTCGCTGCTGGAATTGAACCAAGTGGAAAACTCAAACGGGGTATAGACATTCACGAATACCATGGAGAATATGAAAACGAAGACCAACAGATTGAGGTTGGTGCCCTTTTTCGCTAAATATTCCGGTATTTTCTTCATCATAATCTCCCTATTTTTTTCGGGGTGCAAAGATAATAAAATAATTTTTCACCCCTAATTGACGATTTTCACCCCTAAATATCGGTTTTTATCCCTTTCAATTGATTGCAACCACATTTTTTGGAGATTGTGACGCGAAAGCCTTTCTTTTGCAACTTCAAATCGAAATCTATAAACCATTAATAAACTAACATGAGCAAGCAACAGAAACCCTTTGCGCGTAACACACGCAACATTACCAGATTGTTTGAAATTCTGACCTACTATTCAGAAACATTTCCCGACCAAAAAACGGCTTTGTCCATCAAAACCAGCAAAGGTTGGGATTCATACTCCCCGGAAGAGTACCTGCGTATCACCAACAATCTGAGTTATGCTTTCATCAAGCTCGGCATCATGCCTGGCGACAAGGTGGGCATCATCTCCACCAACCGTCCCGAATGGAACATGTTGGACATGGCCATCATGCAGATCGGCGCAATCACGGTGCCCGTCTATCCGACCATCAGCGAGGACGATTACAAATACATCATCAACCACTCCGAAATGAAATTGGCTGTGATTGAAGGACATGAAGTGATGACCAAATTCAGTAACATCATTTCCGAAACGCCGAATCTCAAAATGGTCTATACCTTCAAAGACCGTAAGAGATTCCCGTATTTCGCACAATTGGTACAGTTAGGTGAGGAAAATCCCAATCCTGAGGAGCTGAAACGCAGAAGAGACAGCGTGAAGCCTGAGGATTGCAGCACCATCATGTACACGTCCGGCACCACAGGCTTGCCGAAAGGCGTTATGCTGTCACATTTTAATATTGTAAGCCAGCTGATGAATCTGCGGCAAACCCCCGCCCTTTGGTCCGACAAGGCCCTGAGCTTCCTGCCCTTGTGCCATGCCTACGAGCGTATGCTGGTGTTCCTCTATCAATATCTGGGCATGACGGTTTATTACGTGCAAAGCCTGGCCACCATCGGCGAGAACATCAAGGAAGTGCGCCCGACGATGATGTCTGCCGTGCCGCGCGTACTGGAGAAGATGTTCGACAAGATCATGAGCGCGCAGAAAAACATGAAGCCGCTGCCACGCAAGATTTTCACATGGGCCATGGATTTGGCACAAGAGTACAAGCTGCAAGACGAAGATAGGACGGGTTGGTACAATTTCCGCCACTGGTGGGCCGACAAATTGATTTACAGAAAGATCCGCAAAAATGTAGGTGGAAATTTCGACATTGTCGTGTCGGGTGCCGCCAGCATCCAGCCCAAGTTGGCCGCCTTCTTCTCCGCCATCGGCATGCCCGTATTTGAGGGCTATGGTGCCACGGAGACCTCTCCCGTGATTGCCGTGAGCTGCCGCGACCGCAACGGTCGTGAGGTAGGCACGGTGGGATTCCCGCTCCCCGGCGTGGAGGTGCGCATCGCCGACAGCGGCGAAATCCTCTGCCGCGGCCACAACGTGATGATGGGCTACTTCAAGGCCCCGGAACTCACCGCCGAAGTCATTGACGATGAAGGCTGGTACCACACTGGCGACACCGGCAAGTTCACCCAGTTCGGCCAAGTGGTCATCACCGGCCGCATCAAGAACCTCTTCAAGACCTCCTTCGGCAAATATGTGAACCCGCAAATCATCGAAGAGAAGTTCTGCGAGTCACCGTTCATTGATAATATGGTTGTGGTGGGTGAGAACCAAAAGTTCGCCGCCGCCATCATTTCCCCGGATTTCGATCACCTGAAATCCTGGTGTCGTCAGAACAACATCTCTTGCGAGAACAATGAAGAGATGGTGAAAAACAGCGAGGTGAACCGAGTGTTTGCCCAGGAGATTGCCAAATACAACCCGCTCTTCGGCGCCGCCGAGCAGATTAAGAAATTCGAGCTCGTACCGGAGGCCTGGACCCAGCAGAACAACATCCTCACCCCGACGCTGAAGGTGAAGAGATTCCTGGTTCAGGAAAAATACAAAGAGATGATTGACAATATCTACAAATAGCTCATTCACTACGAGTTAATGAAAAAAGCTTCATTGTCAGGCCAGCCTTGAACAATGAAGCTTTTTTTCGTACCTTTGCCGCCGTTAAAAAAATAACGCATTATGGCAGCAATTACCCATACAGATTTCAATTTCCCTCAGCAAAAAAGTGTTTATCACGGTAAAGTTCGTGATGTTTACAATATCAACGACGAAGTGCTCGTGATGGTCGCCTCCGACCGCATCTCCGCCTTCGATGTCATCTTGCCGAAAGGTATCCCCTGCAAAGGCCAAATCCTCAACCAGATAGCAGCCAAGTTTTTGGATGCCACGCAGGACATCTGCCCCAATTGGAAATTAGCCACTCCCGACCCGATGGTCACCGTGGGTGTGATGTGCAAAGGTTTCCCAGTGGAGATGATTGTGCGCGGCTACCTCTGCGGCAGTGCCTGGCGCTTCTACAAGAACGGCGGTCGCAACCTCTGCGGCAACATCCTGCCCGAGGGCATGCACGAGAACCAGAAGTTCCCCGTCCCCATCATCACCCCGACCACCAAGGCCGAACAGGGCGAACACGACGCCGACATCTCCAAAGAAGAGATTCTGGCCCAAGGACTTGTCTCTCCCGAAGATTACGCTGTCATTGAGGACTATACGATGAAACTGTTCCAGCGCGGCACCGAAATCGCAGCCAAGCAAGGACTCATCCTCGTCGATACCAAGTACGAGTTCGGCAAGGCCGGTGACAAAATCTACCTCATCGACGAAATCCACACACCTGACTCTTCCCGATATTTCTATGCCAAAGGCTACGAAGAGAATTTCGCCCAAGGCCTGCCGCAAAAACAGCTCTCCAAGGAGTTTGTGCGCGAGTGGCTTATGGCCAACGGCTTCCAAGGGCAAGAGGGCCAGCAAGTACCCGAGATGACCGAAGAGGTGGTGAACGGCATCACCAACCGCTACATCGAACTTTATGAGAACATCACGGGCGAGAAATTCGTGCCCGCCGACACGGAAAACGCGGAGGAGAGAATTTACAAGAATGTGATGAAGTGGCTGGAGAAATAGTTTAGAGTTGAGAGTTTAGAGTTTAGAGAAAAAAATTTAAAAAAATGGAATTAGCTTCTAAATACGATCCGAGAATTGTCGAAGACAAATGGTACCAATATTGGATGGACCACCGCATGTTTCATTCCGAGCCGGACAGCCGCCCGGCCTACACCATCGTGATCCCCCCGCCAAACGTGACGGGCGTGTTGCACATGGGCCACATGCTCAACAACACCATCCAGGACGTGCTGATACGCAGGGCGCGCATGCTCGGATTCAACGCGGTGTGGGTGCCTGGCACCGACCACGCCTCCATTGCCACCGAAGCCAAGGTGGTGAACATGCTGAAAGAGCAGGGTATCGACAAGAAGGACCTCACCCGTGAGCAGTTCCTCGAACATGCCTGGCAATGGAAAGAGAAGCATGGCGGCATCATCCTCCAGCAGCTCCGCAAGCTGGGTGCTTCGTGCGATTGGGAGCGCACCAAATTCACGATGGATGAGGACCTTTCAGAGGCCGTGATTGACATCTTTGTGGATTTGTACAACAAAGGCAAGATTTATCGCGGCGTGCGCATGGTCAACTGGGACCCCAAGGCGCTGACCGCCGTTTCCGATGAAGAGGTGATTTACAAAGAGCTTCAATCCAAACTCTACTATGTGCGCTATCAGATTGAGGGCGAGCCCGGCGAGTACATCACCATCGCCACCACGCGCCCCGAGACCATCTTGGGCGATACGGCCATCTGTATGCACCCGGAGGACGAGCGCTACGCGAAGTACAAAGGCAAACGTGCCATTGTGCCACTCGTAAACCGCTCCATTCCATTGATTTACGATGAGTACGTAGAGCGCGAATTCGGCACGGGTGCGCTGAAAATCACGCCCGCGCACGACATCAACGACTACAACCTCGGCATCAAACACCATTTGGAGACCATCAACATCTTCAACGACAACGGCACGTTAAGTGAAGCCGCACAGTTCCTCGTGGGCATGGACCGCTTCGAGGCCCGCAAGGCCATCATCCCGCTGCTGGAAGAGGCTGGCAGCATGGTCAAGATTGAGGATTACGTCAACAAGGTGGGCTTCTCCGAAAGAACCAACGAGGTGATTGAGCCCAAACTCTCCATGCAGTGGTTCTGCAAGATGGACGAGATGGCCAAGCCCGCTTTGGAGGCCGTGATGAAGAATGACATCAAATTCTACCCCGATAAATTCAAAAACACATACGCCCATTGGATGGAGAACGTGAAGGATTGGTGTATTAGCCGCCAACTGTGGTGGGGACACCGCATCCCGGCGTTCTACCTGCCGAACCACGAGTTTGTGGTGGCACACAACATCGACGAGGCCCTGAATATCGCCAAACAGAAATATCCCGAGTTGAACCTCAGCAAAGAGGATTTGAAGCAGGACGAGGATGTGATGGACACCTGGTTCTCCTCCTGGTTGTGGCCGCTGTCTGTTTTCGACGGCATCCGCAAGCCCGACAACCCGGAAATCAACTACTACTATCCCACCTCCGCACTGATCACGGCCCCGGACATCATCTTCTTCTGGGTTGCCCGTATGATCATGGCCGGACTGGAGTGGCGCGGCATGATTCCGTTCAAAGATGTCTATTTCACCGGTACGGTTCGAGACAAGCTGCATCGCAAGATGTCCAAGTCGCTGGGCAACTCACCCGACCCCATCATGCTGATGGAGAAATACGGCGCCGATGGTGTGCGTTTCGGCATGCTGCTCAGCTCGCCCGCAGGCAACGACCTGCTGTTCGACGAAGCACTGTGCGAACAAGGCCGCAACTTTAACAACAAGGTGTGGAACGCCTTCCGCCTGGTGAAAGGCTGGTCGGTCGATAATAGCATCCCGCAACCGTTGCACACCCAATTTGCCGTAGCTTGGATGAAAGAGCGCATCAACGAAGTGCTCACCGACATGGAAGAGGATTTCAAAAACTACAAGCTTTCCGAAGCGCTCATGTCCATATACAAGTTAGTGTGGGACGATTTCTGCTCCTGCTTCCTGGAGATTGTGAAGCCCGGCTTCCAACAGCCCGTTGACGGCACCACTTTCAAGGAGATCACGGACATCTTCGAGACATTGGTCACCATCATGCATCCGTTCATGCCGTTCATCACAGAAGAGTTGTGGCACGCTCTGCGCGACCGCGCCGACGGTGAGGCCCTCATGCTGGCACAGATGCCCGCATGCACACCCGTGAACCACGACCTGCTGAAACGCTTCGCCAACGCGCGCAGCGTGATTGAGCAAATCCGCCACATCCGTTCCGAGAAGAACATCGCGCCGAAGAACGCCCTCAACCTGATGATTCACAACCTCAACCCTGCCGACGAAGAGGCCGAGGCCGTCATCTCCAAATTAGCCAACATCGGACAAATCCAGCATGTGGCCGAGAACGCTGAAGTGAACGGCGCCTCCTTCATCGAAGAGCAAACCAAATACTCCGTTCCATTGGAGGGCTTGGTAAATGCCGAAGAAGAGGTTAAGAAATTAGAGGCAGAACTGAAATACACGGAAGGATTCTTGCAAGGTGTGATGAAGAAACTCTCCAACGAGCGTTTCGTAAGCAACGCCCCGCAGAATGTGGTGGATATGGAGCGCAAGAAACAGGCCGATGCAGAGGAGAAAATCCGCATCATCAAGGAGCAACTTTCAAAACTGCAATAGTATGATGGCGGTATTTCGTTTTTTTCTGCTGCTGGCCATCTGCCTGATTCCATTCGTCTTCCTTGACATCAAGGAGCGCTTCCCCATCATGGTGGGCATCACCTTAGCAGTGACGCTGGCCTACTGGCTGGGGTATGCGCTGCTACAGCGAAAGAAGAAAAAATTGAAAGAATAAATTGGCTATTGGCCATTAGCTAACAGCCAATAGCTAACGGTATTAATCTTCCACACACCGGACAGAAAAGCCACTGGCTTCGCCGGAAGTGTTCCGGTTAAGGCTGGGACTGGTGTAGGAAAGGTTGTAGGAGTAGGCGTTGCCACTGGTTGCCTCCGTAGTAGTCCAGAAATTGGCGTAGTATCCAAAGCCGTTGCCACCGGTGGCGTAGTAGTTGCCTGCCGGCAGTGCATTGAAGCCGGTGGCGTTATTGGTGCTCTGCGTAGTGCCCACTCCACAGGCAGTGGATGTGCTGCTGCTCCAGCCTGTCGTTGAGGCCAATGCCTTGCCGATGTAGGACAAATTTTGGTAGTTGCAAACATATTGGCTCTGGCTTCTCACAAAGGTCTCTAATTCCGTCCATTCCGCATCGCTCGGCACGTGCCAGCCAGTAGGGCAGACGCCCTGCACGCGGCTCGGGTTCGTCTCACTGGACGAGGTGCCGTTCATCACCGCCATCCAATTGTACAGATAGCCGTATGTGCCTACATTTGCGGAATCGCCAGCGGGATAGTAACGATAAGGAGTTATTGTGCTGGTGGTAGCACCCAACTCAATGAGATTGCCATTGCTGTAGTGTCTGGTGCGCAGATTCTCCGCCATCCAGCACTGGCTGCCGAGCGCGAGCGTGTTATAGATATTTCCATCAATGTCGGTGACGGTGGCAACGCTGCAAACGTTTGGCATTTGCCCACATCCGCATCGTTCTACAATGTTACCCAGACTGTCCACGACACTCTCCAGGCTGTCAATCCTGTCAATCAACCCAGCCAGCAACACTTGCAAATCCGCACTGGTGATATAGCCCGCGTCATTGTTAAAGTCACTCACATCTTCGGGAACCTGTGGAATCTGCGGAAGATTATCCAAATCATTGTAATTTCCGCTGAAGCCGTTGCCCGCCTCGTTGGCGTACAGCGCATAGGGCACGCTCAGCAGCTGCTGTGTGGAAGTTATGGAGTAGCTGCTACCGCCGTTTGGGTCAATCTCCGACTTGAGGAAGAAGATTCCGGCACCCCAGTTTATTGCCGCGAAACTGCCATAAACAACCGTGCCCTCGCCAATGTTCATCGTCAGCAGGCCGTTGGTGTTGGTGCTCACCATCTGCGTCTCCGAATAGACCGCATTACCAGTAGCTGAATTTTGCAGGATACTGACACGGACACCAATCAAAGAGTTAGTGACAAGTTGATTGTTACTGTTTCGTACTACCATCTGATAAGTGATTTTTCCTGGCGCCTGCGCCAACAGTGCTGTCATGCAGAACAAGAAAAGCACAATTAATGTTGTTATTCTTTTCATTTGATTATGATTATGGGTATAATAGAATGAAAAGCAAAAGTAATAAAAAAAAGTTTCAAATCTCAATTTTGAGATAAAAACGCTGAAAATTTTACGCGGCGCGAATTTCTTTTTACCGAAAGAATAAACAATTTGGTTTGCTTTTGCTATCTTTGTGCCTTGAAACTTGAAATGATACAGAAGAAGACTCGGTTAAGATATAGATTCCGCTCAACGCTAACGCGTTTCGCGGAATGGTGCACCGCACACGTGCTAAAAGAGTGCAACTCTCAAGTCAGGTCAAACAACCATATCATTGATAAATTTATACTAAACATGAAGATAGCATTCTTCGCAGTTCTAATGCTGCTGTCAGGCTTTGCATCGTTGTTGCAGGCCCAGGTTTTTTCGGACATCGCGCCGAGCGGACAGACCCTGTATTACAAAATCACAGACAAAACCAAACAGCAGGTCGCGTTGACCTTTCCCGGACATTACGGTTATGGGAATTATTGGGACGGCTATACCAAGCCGGCTGGCAGAGTGGTAGTTCCCAGCACCGTGACACACGACGGGGTCACCTATACAGTGGTCTCATTCCGCGAGGCTTTCCATGGATGCGAGGGGTTGACCTCTTTGTTTGTTCCCAAGACGGTCACGGAAATTAGCGTGACCTCGTTTGAATACTGCCGGAATCTGGCCGAAATCACGGTACACCCCGACAATCCCGTCTTTGATTCCCGTGGCAACTGCAACGCCATCATCAACACCGAAGAAAACGAGCTGGTGTATGGCTGCAAAAACGCGACCATCCCCAACAGCGTAACCTCAATTGACTGGTACGCCTTCCGGGGCAGCGGCCTGACATCCATCACCATACCCTCTTCGGTGAAATATATCAGCGACCAGGCCTTCTACGGCTGCCCCTTGACAGAACTGTTCATCCCCGCCACGGTGGAGGATATGGGAGCGGATGCCTTCATGGATGATCATGTCACCGCCACACTGGCCAACTGTCCACTCAAACTGGAGGTCAACAAGTACCATTTCGATTACGAATATGATGAGGATGGTTACGATTACGGGGTCTGCGTGGTTCCTTGCGGCTGGAAAAAAACATACGAAAACTCGGGATGGGGAAAATTCTTCCCCTTCCGGGAGAATTGCGAGCTTCACGACATAAACATCGAAGATGAAGCGAACTGCGGATTGAAAACATCCTTGAAGAAAGCCAAGTTCGGTGACATGGTTCAGCTGACCTGCACCCCTGGAGATTATGACATCTTCATCCTTTGGGGAGATTCAAAAACGACCATCAAAGTAGAGAACAACAGTTTCATGATGCCCTACCATGAAGTTACCGTGAAATCGGTTCAGAAATCGAATGCAGAATAATAGAGCAAGCGGATGATTTTTTCCGCTCCCTTGTACCTCATTTTCCTCTTTCACCCCTTGTACCCCTTTCACCCATTCCTCTCCCTTTCACCCAAACAAAAAACGGCCTCCGACGATACACGCCGAGGGCCGTTTTGTTTTACCCAAAAGGTACGGACTATTTCCGGATATCCATCTCGTTGAGCAGGTAGCCAGCGCCACCGAACTTGTCGATGACAAAGAGCACGTAACGGGAATCCACGTTGATACAACGTTGCAGAGCCGTGTTGAACACGATGTCGCTGGACAGAGCTTCCCAGTTACCGTCAAAGGCCAAACCGATGAGCTCGCCGTCAGCGTTCATGATAGGGCTGCCGGAGTTACCGCCCGTAATGTCGTTGTTGGAGAGGAAGCAAACGTGCAAGTCGCCATCCTTGTCAGCATATTGGCCGAAATCGCGGTTCAGGATGAGCTGTTTCAACTTGGCAGGCACGTCAAACTCGAAATCGCCCGGCTTCTCTTTCTCCAAAATACCCTTCGTAGTGGTGAAGTAGTTGTAATGTACACCGTCGGCAGGATAGTAATCGCACACAGTACCGAAAGTGGTACGCATGGTGCTATTGGCATCCGGATACATCGGCGTGTCGGCGTTCATCTCCTTCAGAGCGGCAATGAACGTGCGACGCGGCACTTCCAACTGTTCCTCCGTCTCGAAGACAGAAGAATTCAACATCAGATATTGGATGACAGCCTGAGCATATTGGTAGGCCGCATCTTTTTCCAGAATCTTTTCAGAAGGAGCATTCACAAATTTTTCAAAATTGTCCTTGCTGATGAAAATGGAGTTCAGCAACGCTTTTTCAAAAGCATCGTAATTGCCTTTGAAATTCTTGGCAAAGAAAGTCAGATCGGGACGGTTGGCTTCGCTGTGCTTGTTCCAAGTCTTCAGGGCTGCTACAATAATCTTCGCTTCCGTAGCAGGATCTGTGTCGTTGTTGTATTTGTCGAAAGCTTTCAGCAGTCGTTCCACTTTTTCGCCGTCAAATTTCTTTTCCCCTTTTTTCAAGTGTATAAGTGAACTCATGCGCAAAGTGGCCAACATAGTAGGAGATGCGGAGAATTGCAGGTTGCCGTTCATCACGGATTTATACTTGGCACCATCTGCGCCCTTGCATATTCTTTCGATTTCGCTCAAACAATTGCCATATTTTTCCTTGCGGTCTCTATTGGCATTGATCCATTTTGTAAGCTCAGCCTCTTGTTTGGCTTTGGTCTCCACCACCTTGAGGGCTTTCAAGCTCTGCACCTCGCCGTGCTGGTTTTTCCAGTAGTTGGCCAGACCGGCATGTTTGTCGGCATACTGCAAATGCACCTTTTGGGAAGATTCCATAGCATCATGCATCACAGGAAGAAGCTCATCCAGCGGTTCGTAGATAGCCGGAGCGTTGATATCGATTTCGTTTTGTACTTCGTAGGAAGTCATGAAGCGGTTGGTGGTTCCAGGATAGCCCCAAATCATGGTGTAGTCGCCCGGCTGGTAGCCCTTCAAGCTGATGGGCAGGAAATGTTTCGGGTGGAAAGGAACATTGTCTTTGGAGTATTTTGCCGGAGATCCGTCGGGAGCCGTATAGATGCGGAACACGGTGAAGTCGCCAGTGTGGCGGGGCCACATCCAGTTGTCGGTGTCGCCACCGAACTTGCCGATGGAGGAAGGCGGAGCCACCACCAAGCGGACATCTTCATATGTGGTATAGATGAACATGTAGTATTCGTTGCCCTCATAGAAAGGTTTCACCACCACTTTGTAGCGGCCATTCTCGGAATTTTCTTTCTGAAGTTTCTTGATGGCAGCGTTCACCGCTTTCTCGCGGTCTGCTTCGGAGGTCTTGTCATCCACATCCTTCAGCACGATGGAGGTCACATCTTCCATTCTTTCCAGGAAGTTGACGCTGAACTCGGCAGGAAGTTCCTCTTCCTTGCTCATGGCGAAGAAACCGTTGTTGAGGTAGTCGTGCTCCACGGTGGAAAGTGCTACCACGGAGGAGTAACCGCAGTGGTGGTTGGTGAACATGAGGCCGTCGCGGGAGACCATCTCGCCGGTGCAGAAGCCATCGCCCAGTTGCACGATAGCATCCTTCAGAGAGGAGTTGTTGATGTCGTACAGTTGCTCAGGAGTCAGGTGCAAGCCCAACTTCTGCATAGTGGCATAGTTGTAATTTTTGATAAACATCGGCAACCACATACCCTCATCAGGCGGGTTAATGGCAAATGCAGGAGTTGTAACCGCCAAAACCGCGATTAACAGCAATTGTTTTTTTAAAAATGATAAAAATTTCATAAAAGAATGGTTTAGTTGTTTTGTATTATTCGTTATATATTATTGTTCATCTGATCGTTTTTGTAGAGACGTGTACGTCTCTACAACGGTATCATTGGTATTATTATCGGCGAATATCCGTTTATTGAAAATAATCACCAGGGCCACGCCCACGGTGACGCAGGAATCGGCGAAATTGAAGATGGCAGGGAAAAACCAAGTGCCGCCCCACAGCGGAAAGCCTTCGGGAATGGGAAACAGCCTGACATAGATCATATCCACCACCTTGCCATAAAGGAACGGGGCATATCCGCCGCCTTCGGGGAAGAGCGCGGCAACCGCAAGCGGTGTGCTCTCATTGAAGATGAGGCCGTAAAACATACAGTCAATGATGTTACCCAGCGCGCCTGCAATGATGAGACAGAAGGTGATCAGGACAGGAACATCCATTTTGTCGCGCTTGATCAGGCGATGCATGTACCAACAAAGGAACACCACCAGCACAATGCGCAGGAGTGTGAGCAGCAGTTTGCCGATATTCTGTCCGAAACTTAGCCCGAACGCCATGCCCGGGTTCTCCACAAAACAGAGATTCAGCCAGTTGCCCAACAATGGGATGGTCTCTCCCAGGGACATGTGGGTTTTGACCCAGATCTTCAGAATCTGGTCCAGAAGAATCAACGTCACGATGATGACACACGTGACAATGCCGTAACGTCTGCTCTTTTTCAACGCTTATTTCTTTTTTTCGTTCAATTTGGACTCGACATCCAGCGTGGCGTGGGGAACGATTCTGAGACGTTCCTTGGGGATAAGTTTGCCCGTGATGCGGTCAACGCCATAGGTCTTGTTCTCAATACGGACCAGCGCAGCCTCCAAGTTGGCGATGTATTTGTCCAAGCGTCCGGCCAGGCGGCTGTTTTCCTCTTTGGAAAGCACTTGGTTGCCGTCTTCCAGATTTTTGAATGTGGGAGCGGTGTCCATGGTGTCATTACCGGAATTGCTGTATGCTTCTTGATAGACCTCCATAGCCTTCTTGGCATCGGCAATCTTCTTTTCTATCAACTCTTTGAATTCCGCCAAATCCTCATCAGAGTAGCGGTTTACGATATGTGCGGCCATAATCAATATGTTTATGAATAATAATGCCGCAAAGATATAATTATTTTTTGGATTGCAATGAAATTAATCGGAATGGTGCGCGGAAGGCAGGCAAGCGGGGCGCGGAGCGCGGTAACGGGCAGGCATGTGGGAAGAAGAGAGGAAAATATTCAAAAGCACAAAATCTGTAAAAATTTCACATATACGTTAAATATATCCAGAGAAATATTATCTTTGCAGCGTATTTAAAAAGTTCAACTATGAAAAAAGCAAAACTAATAACACTGGAACAGACCGACAACGCAAGTTTGTATTCCATCTGCTTTGACGGGAATGCCATTAGTGAATACGAGGCATTTGTGCAGAAATTCAAGGATGACGCCATGCTCAACACAGATTATAAAAACATACTTATGGCATTGGAAAAAATCGTAACCGTCGGAGCATTTGAACGCTTTTTTCGACCTGAGGGGAAAATGAGTGATCGCGTGGCTGCTCTTTCCATTGATTCGCGAAAGTTACGCTTATATTGTTTGCGCATTTCCGATCAAATACTTATCGTTGGAAATGGAGGGCGAAAGAATTCACGCACATACGAGGAAAGTGCCGAATTAAGCGGTTATGTCATGGACTTGCAAGCTTTTGACAAAATGTTAGCGGAAGCTCAAAAGGAAGGATCTGTTACCATTGAAAAAAATGTCATCACCGGAATTGAAGGAAAAGTATTTCAATTGTTATGAAAAAAGACACCAACATTCGGATTTGTTCGCCTATCTTGAAAGAGGCTTTTGATTCTATCACCCCACAGGAAAGGGCAGCCTTTGACCTGAATTTCAGTATTTCTGAAAAAATATACCAGACGCTACAGGAAAAAGGTATGACCAAACGTGATTTGGCACGACTGACGGGGAAAAAAGAATCTGAAGTTTCCAGATGGTTTTCATTGGGGCACAATTTCACTTGCAAAACTATCGCTCTGATACAGCTGGCATTAGGGGTTCCTATTGTTCATGTAGCGCAATAAACGTTTGTATTACAACTCTTTTTTAAATCATTTTGCTAATATGAAAGGACGCGAGACTAAACCCCATATCGGAATCTTCGGGCGGCGCAATAACGGGAAAAGTTCCCTCATCAACGCCATCATCGGACAAGACATCGCCATTGTGGATGCCACTGCCGGCACCACCACCGACCCGGTGAAAAAATCCATCGAGATCTTCGGCATCGGCCCCGTGGTGCTCATCGACACCGCCGGCATCGACGACGAAGGCACGGTGGGCCAAAAGCGTATCCAGAAAACCCTGGAAGTACTCAAAACCATTGACTTCGCCATTCTGGTCACCACCAACCACGAGTGCGGGCAGCCCGAACGTGCGCTGATGGACAAGCTCCACGAGTACGAGATTCCCTTCATCATCGCCAACAACAAGTCCGATCTTGACTCTGCATCGACTCTGCCCGACGGCGTTGTCACACACAACATGTACGAGGTGAGCGCGAAGACCGGCGCGGGAATCCCGGCCATGCTGGAAGCATTGGTGCGGAATATGCCGCCATCGGCCTACATTTCGCACTCGCTGTTGGGAGACATCATCGGCGAGGGCGATACCGTGCTGCTGGTGACCCCCATCGACTCGGAGGCCCCCGAAGGACGGCTCATACTGCCACAAGTGCAGATGATCCGCGACATTCTGGACAACGACGCCGTGGCCGTGGTACTGAAAGAGGACAAAGTGTCCGACTGGCTCCGGCGCAATCCATCACCAAAACTGGTGGTGACCGACAGCCAGATGTTCGGGCGCGTGGCCCGCGAAGTGCCGGAAAACATTCCGCTTACTGGCTTCAGCATCGTGCTGGCACACCACAAGGGCGACTTTGAACACTACCTTCAAGGCACACCGCACCTCGACCAACTGCAGGATGGAGACCGCCTTCTGATGTTAGAGTCGTGCACGCACCTCACCTCGTGCGAAGATATCGGGCGCGGCAAACTTCCCCGCTGGATCCAACAGCATACGGGCAAACAACTCCACTTCGACTTCGTGTCCGGACTCAACGCCATCCCTGACATCCGGCAATACGCCATGGTCATCCAGTGCGGCGGCTGCATGATTACCCGCAAACAAATACTCAACCGGCTGAAACCCGCCGTGGACGCAGGCATTCCCGTGTCCAACTACGGTATGACCATAGCCTATCTGAACGGAATCTTCGACAGAGCCGTTCAACCTTTTCGCAAATAAAGCTTAGAAATCTGTTCCGATGGAGAACAAGAACATTCCCTTTTTGTTTGAAATCTTGAAATCCTCCACGCCCCATGCGTAGTCGAAGCGCAGGAAATACCCTAACAGCGAGCAACGTGCGCCTATTCCAAATCCGCCCACGAACGGATCCACCTGCCGTTTCACCATCACGGAAATCGGCCCGCTGGTGATGTAACGGGTGTACAGACAGTTCTCTTCTGAATATGGTGTCAATCCCGTCCATGCTGTGCCGAAATCTCCGAACAGGTTCAGTTGGATGGAATTCAGGAAGTTGAACGAAACTTTTCGACCCATAATAAGCTGTACGACAGGCACGCGCAACTCCCCACTCAACAGCAGAAAGGAGGTGCCGTTGCGGATGTTCTGCTTGAAGCCGCGCATGTTGGTGGCCAGCGTCTGATACGCGTAGTTTTTCGACTGATCCACCCAGATATCACTGTCGAACTTGGCATTGATCCAGTTGTCCACGCCACCCATGTAGTACACCAACCGCGCCGAACCTGTATTGGCGGACGCGGCCAAGCGCACTGCAAAGGTCATGTTCTTGTACAATTTGAACGAGCGACGCGCATCCAAGCCCACCACCAACAGGTTTTGTGTCTCCCTTTCTGCCCGCTGATTGTATTCGGCAAAAATCTTCATCTTGGTGCCGCGCCAAAGATTGGTGTACAGCTCTTTCGATGAATCGAAGATATACTCCAACTTCACGCCCGCCCAAAGATGACGCTCCTCCGGCATCTGCAACGTGTTGTCGCTCAACGCCCCGATTACGTTCGACTCATATCGCCCGTTCAACGTCAAGCGCACACTGTGAATCTTATTGAACGGGAACTTGAGAATATAGAACAAACTGTTGGAACGCTGCTTGTACACACGATCGTTGATATTGGAGGTAATGGATTGCCGATATACCACAATCTGCCGATCAAGGCGACGAGCCAAGTTTTCATAACTCAGCATAAACTCGTAGCTGTTCAGGTTCAAGCCCACCCGGAAGCCTCCTGTAACGCGATAGTCCTCAAACAAATCGTTTATTCCCAACATAAAGAGTGCATTGAACCCCGTATTGAGATAGATAGGCGATGTACCACCCTCAAACTGCTGGTACGAAGTGTTCAGGAAACTGAAATCAGCTTGAGTAATAACCTTGTTAATTGAATATTGTACCCGATAGCCGCTACCGACAGGTATCTGGAATTTCTCTTTCTTTGACAGAGAATCTTGAACCAAACTATCTGCCGGTAATGTGTCGGGCTTATTCTTCGCTATCTCTCTTTCTTTCTCCAGCAAAATCTTCTGATGGAAAAATGAGGGTTCCACTTTCGGATTCTGTTCCAAATCCAGATCATTGACCTGAATGTTTTGGACCCCGTTCATCAGAGTGACTGTGGCTGTCTGCCGGCTTTCTGTATCGTAATCGTGTTCCAGCACGCTCACGCCCACATCGGTCAGCGGGTGGGTGGTGGCAAACGCCATGTAGTGGATGGCTGTGTCAATGCGGCTGATGGTGCTGTCGAAACGGGCCACATACTGGTTTACATAGCCGCTTTCGTCACCTAAAAAAACGATACGGTCACGATCCACGCGGCGCGCTTCGTAGTTGTTACCCAATTCCGAGTCCGTGACGCGAAGCAGTGCCGGATCGTTTTGGGCATACGAATAGAGGAAAAGATTATAGGTAGGCCGGGGCGTAGCCTCCATCATCTCGTCTTTCAACAGAATCGTGTCCCTCGGCCTGTTGGAAGAAAAGACAATCTGCTGCTGATCACGCACGAAGATGGGCGCATAGTCATCGTAAAAGTCGTTGGTCAGATTCTGGAACGAGCGAGAGAGAAAACTATATAAAAAAATGTCGGACTGTCCGTTCTTGAATCCCGAAAACAGCATCATCTTGCCGTCGTCGGAATAGCACCAGGAGGTGATTTTCTCCACATCCACGAGAAACCGTTTCTGCCATTTGCGGGTGGTCACATCATACGGATAATAATAGCAATGGCCCTTGGATTCGAACGTCATACCGAGGATAGGCTCCTGCGGATGCCATGCCAACAGCGGATAGGTGAGGTCGGGGTTGTCCTCGATCTTCTGGAACCGTTTGAGGATACACTTGGGTTTGCGGTCTGTTTCTGTTTTGAGCCACACGCGCACCTGTCCCGCCTCATTCGTCAAGTATGCATAGCTTTTGCCGTCTGGCGCGAAATGAAAATCCGTGTACTCACGTTTGGCCTTCGGGCGGTTCACAATGCCGTTGCCTTTAGGCATCTGCCGCTCCAAGTCGGGGTAATACATCACGCAGTAGTACTTGTACCAGTTGTACAGGAGCGTCTGGTATGGCACTTGGGTCGCGTAAGTGAAACCCCTCGACATGCTTTTGGTGGCGCGGGTGGTGTAAAGGATTTTGTAAATGGACTCCTCTCCGTAGGTGTCGGCAATGTATTTCCAGAAAGAGTGGCCGGCGTAGGTGGCATCGCGCGGAGAGAGGTCGTCGAAGTCAGCGTAACGCTGGGTCAGGATGCCGTCCTTCACGTGCGCATCCACATCGCTGTTCCACGATTCCCCATAGTAGGAAGCCAACCCACTGAAGTACCAGTTGGAGACATCCATCAGGTAGTCGTAGGTCATGTTGGACCCAACCGTCGCGCCCTGCACAAGCCAGTGCGCATACACATTCATGACGCCGCTGCGGATCATCCTGTCAAGGTGGGCGCGGTTACCGTCAAAATAGATGTAGATTTTCGTACCATAAACGTTGGTCACACCGCCTTGGTTGTAAAAATCATCGTCATCGTAAGCAAAGTTGGACTCCCTGAAATCCTCCTGTGTATTGTAAACAATGAGCTGCAGCTTGCGCTTGGAGTTGTAATGCAGCATCTCCTCTATCTCCGAAAGGACTTGCGGGACCTTGTAATAGACATATTGAGCCAGGGCCTTGCCGGTGGGATAATAATAAACGTCATACTGTTCGGCACGCATGTACTGCCAGTTGTAGTTCTGGTGTTGCACGCGGTTCTTGCCGAAGCTGATCTGCGAGCCGTTGTAGAACTGCGCCCGCGACAAGAGCGGCGAGAGACCGAGGCACATACACAGCAATATGTGAAACAGCCGTTTACGATATGATGGACAGGTCCTGTTTTTCATCTTTTTCAAGAGGGCAAAAATAATAAAATTGCTGATTCAAAAAAAAATGTATTTTTGCCGCCCCAAAAAAGGACAGAGATCCTGACTGGTAAAATTCATTTAATTAACAAAAAACCAAATTTTTATGGCAACAAGAATCAGATTACAGAGAAGAGGTAAAAAGAACCAACCTTTTTATCATCTCGTAATTGCGGATGGTCGTGCACCACGTGACGGACGTTTTATTGAAGATCTTGGCACATACAACCCACTGACCAATCCCGCAACGCTCAACATCAACTTTGAACGTGCTTTGTATTGGTTGGAAGCAGGTGCTCAGCCTTCCGATACCGCCCGTTCGATTCTCAAACGCGAAGGCGTGTACATGATGAAGCACCTCAACGGTGGTGTGGCAAAGGGCGCTTTCTCCGAGACCGAAGCTCAAAGACGTTTTGAGGCTTGGAAGCAGGAGAAGAACAGCAAGCTCAGCAACATCATGCGCGAGGAAGCTGACAAGAAACGCGACATCGTGAAGAAACGTATTGCTGAAGAAGTGAAGGTTAAGGAAGCCATGTCGGCCAAGATTGCTGCCCGCAACGCAGAAATCGCAGCTGCCGCCGCTAAAGCCGCTGAAGAAGAGGCTGCCGCCAAGGCTGCTGAAGAAGCTCCCGCAACCGAAGAAGCCGCTCCTGAAGCATAATGGACAACGAATTCTTCTATTTGGGCACACTGACCAAACCTTTCGGACTGAAAGGAGGCCTGTGTGCCTTTTTTGATACCGACAACCCGGAAAATTATGCCAAGCTTCCGGCCGTCTTCCTGGACCTTGACGGCGAGAAGATCCCCTACTCCATCGAAGAGATCATCTACCGGGGCAACAACCAGTTCATCATCCAGTTCGCCGGCGTGAACGCCAACGAGGCGCGCGACTTTGTGGGCGTGGAGCTGTATCTTCCCATCAGCGACCTCCCGAAACTGCCGGGCAACCGCTTCTATTTCCATGAGGTTCTCGGTTTCAAGGTGATGGACGATCATTTCGGCGAAGTGGGCACCTGCCGCGAGTTTTTAGAGGTGAGCAACAACCCCATCATGGTAGTGGCACACGGCGACAAGGAAGTGCTAATCCCTGCCAGCCAGCAATTTATCACTCAAGTGGACCGCGACAACCGCGTGTTGCACATCCTTGCGCCGGAAGGACTGATCGAGATGTATTTGTCCTGATAACGCCCTCCCAACGGACGCGCTACAAAGCCTGAAAAATAATTTTCTATAATAAATAAAAACATATAAAAAAAAACACTACTTTTGCCGCCCGAAAAAAGAAAGGTAAAAAGTATTAAAAATTAGACGTTTAAATTATGTATTTAACAAGCGAAGTAAAGAAAGAAATTTTTGAAAAATACGGTAAGAGTGCAACCGACACCGGTTCCCCCGAGGCACAAGTGGCACTTTTCACCCACCGTATCAAACATCTCACCGAGCATGTGAAGACTTACGGCAGCGACAAGGTGACGAAACGCGCCCTGATCAACTTGGTAGGTAAAAGAAAGAAAATGCTCGAATATCTGAAGAGACAAGATATTGAACGCTACAGAGCACTCATCAAAGAGTTAGGTCTTAGAAAATAATTTCAGAAAAACGTTTTATAAAAAAAGGGGCAATTTTATAAAATTGCCTTTTTTTTGATTTTGACGTGACTGCTCTGTATTTTTAACCATTTAGCTGAATTTTGTTATGTTAGGAATAAACACATCCTTTGAATTAGCCGATGGTCGTGTGGTGACCATCGAGACCGGCAAGTTGGCCAAGCAGGCCGACGGTGCCGCTGTCGTCAAAATGGGCGACACCATGATACTGGCAACGGTATGTTGCAAGAAAGAGGCCGTTGAGGGCACCGACTTCATGCCCCTCCAGGTGGAATACCAGGAGAAATACGGCGCACTGGGCCGCATCCCCGGCGGTTTCTTCCGTCGCGAGGCTCGCCCCTCCGAATATGAAATCCTCATCGCACGTCTCGTTGACCGTGCCATCCGTCCGCTGTTCCCCGAGAACTTCCACGCTGAGACACAGGTCATCGTGACCCTCATTTCCGGTGACAAGAACCAACTGCCCGACTGCCTCGCCTGTCTGGCCGCTTCTTCCGCTATCGCCGTCTCCAATATCCCGTTCGAGTGTCCGGTGTCCGAAGTGCGCGTGGGCCGCGTGAACGGCGAGTTCGTGGTGAACCCCACCGTTGAGCAGATGGAAAACTCCGACATCGACATGATCGTGGCCGCCTCCATGGACAACATCATGATGGTGGAAGGCGAGATGAAGGAAATCTCCGAAGAGGATATGGTAGCCGCTTTGAACTTCGCACAGGAGAACATTAAAATCCAATGCCAGGCCCAAATGGACCTCGCCGCCAAGGTTCCCGGCGCTTTCCCAAAACGCGAATACTGCCACGAAACCAACGACGAAGAGATTCGTGAGCGTCTGAATAAAGAAACCTACGATAAGGTCTATGCCATCGCTAAGTCCTTCATGGGCAAGCAAGCCCGCAACGAAGCTTTCGACCAAGTGCTCGCCGACTTCTTGGAAACTATTCCGGAAGAGGAGCGTGCCGAGAAAGAAAACATGGTGAAACGCTATTACAGCGATGTTCAATATCACGCCATGCGTAACATGATCCTCAACGAGCGCATCCGTCTGGACGGCCGTGGCACTGAGGATATCCGTCCCATCTGGATTGAGACTGGCTATCTTCCTTCCGCGCACGGTTCTGCTATCTTCACTCGTGGTGAAACCCAGGCTCTGGCCACCTGTACATTGGGTACCAAGCTGGATGAGCAGATGATCGACGGTGCTGTGATCGAAGGTTCCAGCCGCTTCATGTTGCACTACAACTTCCCGCCGTTCAGCGTGGGTGAAGTGAAGCGCATCGGCAGCACGGGCCGCCGCGAGATTGGTCACGGCAACTTGGCCAAGCGCGCCGTCACGCCCATGATTCCGTTCGACGATCCTACCTTCCCTTATACCGTTCGTATCGTTTCCGACATTCTGGAATCCAATGGCAGTTCTTCTATGGCCACCGTCTGCGCCAGCACCCTCGCCCTGCTCGACTGCGGTGTGAAGATCAAGAAGCCCGTTTCCGGTATCGCCATGGGTTTGATCACTGATGAAAACTCCGACAAATACGCCATCCTCTCCGATATTCTCGGCGATGAGGATCACCTCGGCGACATGGACTTCAAGGTTTGCGGTACCGAAGACGGTATCACCGCTTGCCAAATGGATATCAAGATCCACGGTCTTTCTCCTGAAGTGATGGCAGAGGCATTGGCACAGGCTCACAGAGGCCGTATGTTCATCCTCGGCAAGATCAAAGAGGCTATGCCCGCTCCGCGCGAGGACTACAGACCGTTCGTGCCCCGTATCATCCAAATGCAAATCCCGCGCGAGTTCATCGGCGCCGTTATCGGACCCGGAGGCAAGATCATCCAAGAGATGCAGCGTGAGACCAACACCACCATCAACATCGAGGAGGTGGGCGAATTCGGTGTCATTGACATTGCAGCTCCGAATGTGGACGACATCAACGCCGCCATCGAGCGCATCAACCTCATCTGCACCAAACCTGAAGTGGGCGAAGTGTATGAGGGAACCATCAAGACCATCACCGCTTTCGGTGCGTTTGTGGAGTTCCTGCCCAACACCGACGGTCTGCTCCATGTGACGGAAATCGCATACAGACACATTGACAATGTGGAAGATGTGCTGAAAGTCGGCGACAAGATCAAGGTGAAACTCATCGAGATTGACGAGAAGACCGGCAAGTTCAGACTGTCGCACAAGGTGCTGCTTCCGAAGCCGGAAGGTTACTCCGAGGAGAAGCCGCGTGGCAACGGACGTGGTCCTCGTGGCAACGGCAATGACCGCCGCAACGGTGGTGACCGTGGCCCGCGCAACGGCAATCACGGTCCGCGCAACAACGACCGTCGCCCGCACAATGACAACCGCGAGGCACAGCCGAGACACGAAGAGCCGAAGGCTCCCGCCGCTCCTGAGCTGCCCGATTTCCCGGAACTTGACTAAATACATTTGAGTTATAGTTGAAAAAGCAGGGCGCAACCCTGCTTTTTTTTGTATTTTTATTATCTTTGCACGTTGATTTTGAAAGCATCTTTTCAGCATGTATAATTTCGATGACATTCGGCCTTATAATCAAAGCGAATTCCGCGAAGCCTATTTCAGGCTCATGGACCAACCTGGATTCCAAGATGCCGTGTCTAAGTTTCTTTCCGGATACACCGTAGATGATTTGAGAAAGGACTTCGACCAGTTTCATACCGTTGATGATGTGCAAGCCAACTTTATACGGCGATGGATTGAAACATTCATCAAGCAATTCACTGCCGGTTTCACTGCGTACGGTCTTGAGAAACTCGACCCTGAAAAGGCATACCTGTTCATCAGCAACCACCGCGACATCACCTTTGATCCGGCCATACTCCAATACTATTTTTTCACTTCAAACTGGAAAACCTCTAAAATCGCCACGGGCGATAATCTGTTGAAAACCCCGTTGCTGGGTGAGGTAGGCCGTTTGAACAAGATGATCAAGGTCATCCGTTCGGGATCTCTGAGGGAAAAGTTAGCGAACTCGCAACGTCTCGCCGGTTACATCCAATACAGCCTGTTTGAAGAACACGAATCCGTCTGGATTGCCCAGCGCGACGGTCGCACCAAAGATGGCAACGACTACACCAAGCAGGGTCTGCTGAAGATGGTCTCCATGGGCCGTGACGAAGATCTGGTAGAAAAAATCAGAAGAATGAACATCGTCCCCATGGCCATTTCGTACGAATACGAGCCCTGCGCACAGTTGAAGGCCCGTGAAATGGCCCTGAGCGAGAACGGCAAGCATTACGAAAAACGTCCGGGCGAGGACTTTGAGAGCATCAAGCAGGGCATCTTCGACCAAAAAGGCCGGGTGACCCTCGTGCTTGGCAAAGCGCTGCAAGAAGAGCTGGACAGCGTGCCCGCCGAACTCAACAACAACGACAAACTCTATTACATCTGCAAGCTCATTGACAAGCAAATCTACGAAAACTACCGACTCTATCCCAACAACTACATCGCACATGATATGATGAACGGGAACAATCATTATGCAGAATTTTATACTGAAGAACAGAAACAGAATTTCGAGCAGTATCTGCAAAGAAAATCCGTCATCCAAGATGTGGGGAAAGGGAAAATGATGGACTATCTGCTGCGTATCTACGCCACGCCCGTTGACAATCACTACAATACGAATATCCATAATTCATAATAAAAAACAATTCTAAACAATGGATGAACATCAACCCCCGTCGGCCACTAAGATTCTGGTAATCCGATTGAGTTCCATCGGAGATATCGTGCTGACCACACCCGTGGTGAGAGCCATGAAGAATCAGATTCAGAATGTTGAACTGCATTATCTGACCAAGACATCCCACGAACAAGTGGTGGCTGCAAATCCATACATCGACAAAGTACATCTATATGATACCTCCAACCCCAAAGCCATTGTGGAGGTATTGAAAAAAGAGCATTTCGACTATGTGGTTGATCTGCACAACAACCATCGTTCCCGTCAGCTGACACGCAGGCTGGGACTTCCCTGTTTCAGATACAACAAAGTGACCTGCCAAAGGGATATATGTGTGTGGTTCAAATTGAACTTCCTGCCTTACAACCACGTGGTGGATCGCTATTTCGAGGCCGTTTTTCCCCTCAACGTGCACAATGACCACAAAGGTCTGGACTTCTTTATTCCTGAAGGTGCGGATTTTGACGAAGACGACCTGCCCATGGTGTTTGAAGACGGTTTCGTGGCGATAGTGCTGGGCGCTGCTCATGCCACCAAGCGAATTCCATTATCCAAGGTGGTGGAAATTGGCAGTATCCTGCACAAGCCTATCATGCTGTTGGGCGGTAAGGATGTGTACGAAACGGGCGAGGAGATTGTCTCCGCGCTCGGTGACCGGGCCTATAATGGATGCGGCAAGTACAATCTGTACCAGTCATGTTCCATCCTCAAGCAAGCCGACTGTGTCATCACTGGAGACACGGGCCTGATGCACGTAGCCGCAGCCTTCCAGAAGCCTATCGCGGTGCTGTGGGGTAGTACCATCCCCGAGTTCGGCATGTATCCATATATACCCGGCAACCGCGAATTGTTCCGCAATTTCGAAGTTTGCCCGCTGCACTGCCGTCCCTGTTCCAAGCTGGGCCGCAAATCATGCCCGCGGAGACATTTCAAATGCATGCAAAACATCCCTGCCACCGAAGTGGCCGACTGGGTTAACAAATTCTAACTTTCTTCTTCATTATGCTGTTCGACCATCCCATTACCATACAAGGCAACGCCCTTTTCGTTTCCGACGCACATTTGCGCATGCCGGAAGATGCGGATAGCAAACAGCGTGAGACCATGCTGATCCAGCTGCTGGAATCCCACCGGGAAAACATTCAGCATCTCTTCTTTTTAGGCGATATTTTCGATTTCTGGTTCGAGTATCGCGATGTAGTCCCCAGAGGCTGTTTCCGCCTGTTCAACATGCTGTATGAGTTGCATGAGAATGGCGTTGAGATTTACTTCTTCACCGGCAACCATGATATGTGGGTACAGGACTATTTTCAGGAGCAGTTCGGATGTCATGTCTTCTATCAGCAGCAGGCTTTCATCATCAACGGCAAACGCTGCCTGATTGGCCATGGAGACGGAATCGGCGGCAAACAGCGGCGTTACAACTTCATCAAGCGCATCTTTGGATATAAGCCCAATCGTGTGCTTTACAGCATGCTGCACCCGAGGCACGCCTTCGCCATCGCACGCCACTTCTCCGCCCGCAGTCGCGCTTCCCACAAACCGGATGTCTTCATCTTCAAAAACGAAGAGGAATTCCAAATCCAATACGCCCGTCAAGTGCTACAAACCGAACCCGTGGACTATTTCATCTTCGCCCACCGGCATGTCCCTAATGAGTATCGGCTGACCGACACCTCCTGTTATTACAACACCGGCGACTGGCTGACCCATTTTACCTATCTGATTTATAACGAAAATGATGACCGCCCTGTAATACACGAATATGGTAAGGGCGAATCATAAACAAATATGTAGAGACGCATAATCATGCGTCTCTACAATAAAAAAACAATGATTATGACCATTGATCCAAATACCCCTATACCCGCAAACCATCGCGCCGGTTTTGTGAACCTCATCGGCAATCCCAATGTAGGCAAAAGCACACTTATGAATCAGCTGGTGGGCGAGAAAATCTCCATCATGACCTCCAAAGCGCAGACGACGCGCCACCGCATCAAGGGAATTGTCAACGGAGAGGATTTCCAAATTGTCTATTCCGACCTGCCCGGCGTGCTCGACCCCGCCTACATGATGCAGAAGATGATGATGCGCTTTGTTATCGACTCCCTGCAGGACGCCGACATCATTCTTTATCTGGTGGAATGCAGCGAGACCAAATACAATGCCGAGCTGGTGGAGAAAATCAAGAAGCTCGGGCGACCGATTGTTTTAATCATCAACAAAATTGACAAATTCACCGCCGAGCAAGTGGAAGAATCCAAGGCACTTTGGCAGGAGATATTCCCCGAATCGGATGTGTTCGCCATATCCGCCCTGAAGGGGCTGAACATCGAGGCCATGCGCGACCGCATCATCGAGTTGCTGCCGCTTTGCCCGCCCTACTTCCCGAAAGACGCCCTCACCGACCGTCCCATGCGGTTCTTCGTCTCCGAGCTCATCCGCGAACAGATTCTGTTGCAATACAAGAAGGAAATACCGTACAGTGTGGAGGTCGTAGTAGATAGCTACAAGGAAGAGGAAAACCTAATCCGCATCGGCGCGACGCTGTATGTGGAACGCGACACGCAGAAGGCCATCATCATCGGCAGCAAGGGTGCCGCCATCAAAAAGTTAGGCACCGACGCCCGCACTTCCATTGAGGATTTCCTGCAAAAGCACATCTTCCTCGATTTGTCCGTCAAGGTGCTCAAAGACTGGCGCAACAGCGAACTGCTGATGAAGAAGTTCGGGTATGATTACGGCGATTAATGAGCTTGCAATTGGTCAATACGTTGACTGGCCACCTGTGCCATCCACCGTTTGAAAGGTTCAGCTTTGGGAGATGGAATGGATTGAACAATACGAAGAATCTGCTCTGTATCAGCCACATCTGTATTATACCTCTTTCCATCTGCTGATAATAGTTTCAGTTGGTTACAATTAGTAACCGACTGATTCCCTTCTTTGAGTAACCTGTGCTTGAGTACTTTCCAATAATTACGTGGATTTGGACTTTCGGTGAGAACTCCTACCACATCCACTACGGAAAAATACCACTTTTCTGTCTCGTCATCCCAGACAGTACGAACTCTTTTTTCTTCGAAAATCTTCAACGATTGTTTTTGAGTCATAGTTAATTACATTTAAATTAAAAAATTTTGTTCCGTGCGGCAAATATACATTAAATAATGCAAACAGAAAGAGGTCCCTTGTTTTTTTGTATTTTTGCATTCCTATAAACATCACATAATATGGCAATTTTAGTAAAGAACATCAAGCAACTGGTACAGGCTGAACCGAAGGCCGTGAAATTCCGTGCAGGCAAGGAAATGCAGCATCTTCCTATCATTGAAAACGCCTATCTTCTGACCGAAGGTGACAAAATCAAGGATTTCGGGCCAATGGCGGAACTCACTGCCGACAAGCTGAATAAAGTAAAAGAGAATATTGAGGAGATTGACGCTACGGGGCGGATGGTGTTCCCGTCGTTCTGTGACTCGCACACGCACATCGTGTATGCAGGTAGCCGCGAGGTGGAATACATTGACAAAATAAAAGGCCTGTCCTACGAAGAGATTGCCAAGCGTGGGGGTGGCATCCTGAACTCCGCCAAGCGTTTGCACGAGACTTCCGAGGAAGAGCTGTTCGACAGTGCCTGGCTCCGGCTCGAAGAGATGGCTTCGTTCGGCACGGGTGCCGTGGAGATCAAGAGCGGCTATGGCCTCTCCACCGAGGATGAGCTCAAGATGCTGCGTGTGATCCGCAAGCTGAAGGAAAAATCGCCGCTTACCATCAAGGCCAACTTCCTGGGTGCACACGCCGTGCCGTTGCAATACAAACAAAACCCTGACGAGTACGTGGATCTCATCATCAATGAGATGATCCCGATGGTGGCTGCCGAAGAGCTGGCCGACTATGTGGACGTGTTCTGCGACCAAGGTTTCTTCACTTGCGAGCAGACGGAGCGCATCCTGATGCAGGGCATCAAATACGGGCTGCGTCCCAAAATCCACGCCAACGAGATGGCTTGCTCCGGCGGCATTCAAGTGGGCGTGAAGTACAATGCGCTTTCAGTGGACCACTTGGAATACACCGGCGACGAGGAAATCGCCGTGCTCAAGGGCAGCGAGACCATGCCGACCATCCTGCCGGGCGCGGCCTTTTTCTTAGGCATGGTGTGTGCTCCGGCGCGCAAAATGATGGAAGGCGGCCTGCCTGTGGCCCTCGCCTCCGACTACAACCCCGGTTCCTGCCCCTCCGGCAACATGCAGCTCGTGCTCGCCATGGGCTCCATCATGTACAAGATGCTGACGGAAGAGGCCATCAACGCCACCACCATCAATACGGCCTACGCCTTGGGCGAGCACGAAACGGTAGGCTCCATCACCAAAGGGAAAAAGGCCAACTTCTACATCACCAAGCCGATGGATACCATATATTATATGAGCTACGGCTTCGGTAGCAACAAAGTCGATCAATATTTCTTGAACGGAAAAAGAAAATAGCTAACGGGCTATCACCAGCTTCTTGGACACTTTCCCGACAGTCACGATGTATGTGCCACTTCTCAGATGGCAGTGCACAGGGATTGTATTCTCTCCCTCATCGTAAAAAAAGGTGTTGACGTAACAAGTGCGCCCTGACATGTCCTTTATTATGACTTTCTCAAGACCAAATTCTTCCGATTGGAAAAGAAGATTGAAATGTCCGGATGAAGGATTTGGGAAAATGGTGACTTCTGTATTGATGTGGGGAGAATCCTCCGGAAGATTAAAAAACACCCTCAGACTATCCGTCATGACTTGCAGGCGCTGTTGCAGAAAATTGTCCACATCCCGAATGCCGTATTCCCAGGAACCCGCACTGGTGGGGAGCCCGAAACGGTCTGCTTGCCTGGGAATTTCATCCTGTATCTGATCATGGATGTCTCGCAAGTAGTTGCCCGTATAACGATAGGAAAAGTAAGTGTTGGATAAGTCATTAAAACGATTTACAAACTGCTTTCTAAAGGTTTTGTTTTGGAGCAGACCGCGGAACAAAAGCGTGGATTGTGCGTTAGTGGGCCAGAATTGCGTGCTCTCGCTGGTGGCATTGCCAAACAGATGTCCATAGAGTTTGCGAAAACAACCGTCACCATCATAGAAAATCCACCGCCACTTGCGGTCAAGGACTTGCCAGCATCGCATGTTGTTGGCAGGCCAATCCTCGTTTGCAATGAAAATCTCCAAAAGTTGGTAGTCAATGAAATTATTGATATCCATTTTTTCTTCCAACTGATGATACTGTGTACTGTCGGACAAGTCGGCGGATTCCACAAAATCCATAAAATCCAAAAATCCGGTTACGTCGCCTGCATCCAGCAGCCCGAACCAGTTCCCAATGACGTTAAATTCCTCGGAATCAATATCATAATGGTTTTCCAGATAACGTTCGTCCGCTTTTTCCTGTATGAAGTAGATGCCCCAATACTCCCCGTTGAGGAACATTACCACGGACCGGGAGGCTAAAACATCAATATCAAGGTTACGGGCTATCAAATAGCTCAGATGGTTCTGTATTCCCGCATTTGTCCAAGCGCACCTAAAGGGTTTCAACACCAAATGTTTGAAGCGTGTTACCTCGCAATCGTCAAAAATCTTATGGGTAAACCGTTTTTTACCATACTCTTCACGGGCGTAGATCTTCAAACCCTTCTGGTCATAGCGACGTCCGTTTCCGCCATGGGTACGCAGTCCCGCCTCCTGATTGAAACCATTGTTGCCAGTGTCATAATATTCGACATTGCAAAGTCGCTCCCATTCACGGCCCGACATATAATAGTTGCCGGTCCAGCGTGGGTCGGCGTCGTCAAAGTGAATGCCCGGCACCAAGATTCCGGTCGTATAGTCAAACAAGGCAGCCGAATCCGCGCAGATAGAGACCACCGGCAGGTTGGGAAGCCCACAATCCAGATCGCTGATGAAGTAAGTTTGTGTGACTACAGGGCTGACCCGAACACCAGCGTCATCAAAGGCCGCGGCCCGAATCACGATAGCCTTGGTGATTTCTTCCGGAATGCTACATACAGTGTCGGGGCCTAATTTTATTTTATATATGCAAGAAGAAGACTGGAGGCTGGCATTCAACAAAACAGGGGCTTCGTAACGAGGTGAGGACGCCGTTGGCGTACCCCCATTGGTGGTATAATGAATATGGCTCGCAGGATAATCGCAATGTAGCGTCAGGAAAAAAGTATGCTCATAACGTCCTCCGGGCTTAGAAAAGGTAATCGTCCCCTGCGCTTGCAAAAGCAAAGGGAAAAGGAGTAACAAGCCAATATGCAGTCTTTTGATGATGAGAGATGAGAGATTAGAGATTAGAGACTGTTCCCTGATCCCTGTACCCTGTACCCTGTATACCTCTTGTTCCTCTTTCACCCCTTTCACCCCATGTTCCTCTTGTACCTCCTTCACCCCTCTTATCCTACTATTCCGGAAATAATGATGATGAGCAACGCGGCCGGTGCCAAGAAGCGCAGAACGAAATAGTAGGCTTCGAATGCTTTGACTTTGAGTGTGCCGCCGTTGGAGAGTTCGTCTTTCACCTCCACTTTCGGGAAGCACCAACCCAGGAAGATGGTCATGAACAGGGCACCAATCGGCATCAGGTAAGAGGCTGTAATGAGGTCAAACAGCTCGAAGATTGTTTTACCGAAAATAGTGGACTCTTTCAGCGGACCGAAGGAAAGGGTGCAGAACGCGCCGATGATGAACACCACGAGGGTGCTGACCAGCGATGCCGTGCTCCGTTTCCAGTGCAACTCCTCCACCTCGAAGGCCACCAGGATTTCCAGCAGGGAGATGGTAGAAGTGAGGGCGGCGATGCCCAGCAGCACAAAGAAGATGACGGCGAATAGCGTGCCCGCCGGCATACTGTTGAACACGTTGGGCAGCACGATATAAACCAATTCCGGACCACTGGCAGGATTCATGCCAAATGCAAACACCGCCGGGAATATGACGATGCCAGCCAGGATGGCCACCAAAGAGTCGCAGCCGGCAATCCACAGGCTGGTATTGAACAGTTTGTCTTCCTTGCGGATATAGGAGCCGTATGTCACCATCGCACCCATGCCGATGCTGAGGGAGAAAAACGATTGCCCCAGTGCTGACAGAATGCATGAGCCATTCAGCTTGCTGAAATCGGGCTTCAGCAGAAATGAGAGTCCCTCCTTGGCTCCCGCGCCCAGTGTGAGGGAACGCACGCACATGAGGAGCAGCAGGATGAAGAGCACGGGCATCAGGATTTTGGAGACTTTCTCAATGCCTTTCTGCACACCCATCACAATGACTGCACCCGTAAGTGCAAGAAACAGGCCCTGATACAACAGTGGCCAGAAGGAACCTTGGGTGAAATTTTTGAAGAGTGCTGTGATGGCTTCCGGAGTCTGGCCTGCCAGTTTTCCGCCACTGGCCATAACAATGTAGTTAAGCGTCCAGCCGGCCACTACACTATAGAAGGCATAGATAAGGAAGGCACCTACTATGGCGAACACGCCCAGTGTAATCCATCCTTTGTTACCATGGCTGAGTTTCTTGTAAGCACCCACCACGTTGCTTTGGGCACGGCGGCCAATGATGAACTCGGTCATCATCAGCGGCACGCCGATCAGGATGACGAAGAAAACGTAAACCAGCAGGAAGGCGCCACCGCCGTTTTGCCCCAGCATATAGGGGAAACGCCAGATATTGCCTAAACCTACCGCGCCGCCGGCAGCGGCCAAAATTGCACCAATGTTGGAGGTGAACCCACGTGTGTTATTTTCCATATTATTGATTTAATGTTGGGGCGAATAATAATTCGCCCTTGCTAATTTGAATGCATAATGCATACCCACTTATTCTCAAAATCGTCCGCCGGCCCCGCCGCCGCCGAAGCCACCGCTACCACCAAAACCGCCAAAACCTCCGAATCCGCCACTGCTTCTTCCTCCACCAAAACCGCCGCTGTAACCTCCGGTATAGTACGGACCGAAGAAACCACGGTCAGCCGTTCCTCCGAAAGGATCGGATCCATTAGGGGTGTTCTTTTTCTTACTGAAGATAATGAGCACAATGACCAAGGCTATGAGAAGAAAGAAGATGAACACTGCCAAGAAATCCGGTTCCCGCTCCTCCTCCAAATCCCGGGCAGAAATCTCCCCTGCAGCGAGGGGCAGGATGTAAGCCAACGCCGAATCCAATGCGGCAGCATAGTTCCCTTCCTTCAACTCAGGAATCATCTTCCTCTCGATAATGCGCTTGGCAATGGCATCGGGGATGGCCCCTTCCAGGTCGTAGCCAACAGAAATATAGACATCGCCGCCACCATGGCTGTTGCGCGGCTTGATGAGGATGACCACGCCGTTGCGCTTGTCCTTGGAGCGCACGCCCCACTGTTCGCCAATCTCGTAGGCGAATTGTGCCGCCGAGTAGGTGCCGAGATTATCCACGGTGACCACGCAAATCACATTGGTAGTGCTGTCGTTGAACGCCACCAGGCGGTGCTCCATGTCCTCAACCTGCGCACTGGTCAGCACGCCGGAGAAGTCATTGACCAATCTCGGCGGGTTGGGTGCGGGGGGAATGTAACCTTTGGCAAAGCCGCAGGCCATCATGCCCAACAGGAACAGACACAGCGCAAGTCGTTTCATCTATTAGTCGAAGTTAAAATCCACAGAAGGAGCATTCTCCGCTCCGGCAGTAGCTTGGAAATAGCCTTTCTTGTCGAAGTTGAATATGCCGGCAATGATATTGTTGGGGAACTTGCGGATGTAGGTGTTGTAATCTTTCACTACTTCGTTGAACTTGTTGCGTTCCACGGCGATGCGATTCTCGGTGCTCTCCAACTGTGCCTGTAATTCCAGGAAATTCTGGTTGGCCTTCAGTTCGGGATAGCGTTCCACCACCACCATGAGGCGGTTCAATGCGGAGCTCAACTCGTCCTGCGCTTTCTGGAACTGCGCAATGGAACCCTCATTCAGATTGTTGGCATCTACTTGCACCGAAGAGGCTTTGGAACGGGCGTTGACGACAGCCTCCAGCGTGCCTTTCTCATAATCGGCGGCACCCTGTACGGTTTTCACCAAGTTCGGAATCAGGTCAAGACGACGCTGATAAACATTCTCTACCTGAGCCCAGGCACCGGAGCAACTCTCATCTTTTTTGACCATCGCGTTATACGGCGTGATCATCATGGCTAACAAAACCAGAATGACACCTACTACAATAATGATGGTAATGACTGATTTTTTCATAATTTTTGGGGTTTTGGGGTTAAGATGCACGGCCGTGCGTCTTTACAATAAGTTATGTTGAAAAAATTCGGTTATATATTCGATCGCAGGCCCCGATGTTTTCTGCCACATATTGTCGGCAGATATCACAAGTGGCCTTGTAGGTTTCAGGTTCCTCCTCAAAATGACGAATAATGTCGTACATCTCCTCGGAAGAACGAATGGAAAACGCCCCTTTGCGTTCCACGAGCATAACGGCTTCGTTGAACCGGCTGTAACGGGGACCGAAAAAGAGCGGCACACCGAACACGGCAGCCTCCAGGATGTTGTGCAGACCTGTCTTGAATGCTCCGCCGATATAGGAGATATCGCTGTATTTGTAAATCTTGCTCAACATGCCGACAGTGTCCACAATGAGCACCTCGGCACTCTCCAACATCTCGCCGGTGGCTTCCGTGAACAACACCGTCTTGAAACCGGAAAAAGTCTTTTGTACCTCAGCCTTGCGGGATATCTCGTGCGGGGCGACAATCAGCTTGTAGCCTTGTAATTTTGAAAACAGCTGTGCCAACAGGTTCTCGTCGGGGCCCCATGTGCTGCCCGCCACAATGAGTTTGCTGTCCTGCTTGAACTGCTCTGCAAAGTCCAGCGTGTATGGCTGGGTGGCGATGGCATACACTCTATCGAAGCGCGTGTCGCCACATATTTCCACCTGCGGTATGCCGATGCTCCGAAGCAACTCCTCAGACTCCTTGTTCTGCACAAAAAAGCCGGATGCCTTGCTCAACTGCCTGTCAAACCACTTGCAGAAGGGTTTGAAGAAGTATTGGTTAGGGCGGAAGATGGCACTGACATAGTAAAAGGGGATGTTCCTGCTGTGCAACTGGTTCATGTAGTTGTACCAGAACTCATATTTGATGAAGATGGCCATGCGTGGCCGTACTATCTGCACAAAACGTTTTGCATGACGTTTCGTGTCGGAAGGCAAATAGAAGATGTAATCCGGCAATGTGTCATTCTTGCGGATTTCATATCCTGACGGCGAGTAGAATGTCACCAGCACTTTGATGTCGGGATTTTCCCTTTTGATCTTTTCTATCAGCGGACGGGCCTGCTCATATTCCCCCATTGACGCACTATGCACCCAAACGGGATGTTCGTCGCCATGAAAAGTCTCTGCAAGTTTGTCGAACTGCCCCATCCTGCCCTTCACCCACAACCGCGCTTTCTCATTGAAGAGAGCGGCTATGCAGATACCGAGGGTATATAAAATGATACCGATAGAAAAAAGCATCAGCATGATTTATCGATAGTAGAATGTGGTAACTGACTTCTTCTCGTACAACGGAATGTTCCAACCGACCTTCAGGCTGACAAGTCCGCTGAACCGGCTTTTCATGCCAGCAGTAGGACCTTCATAGAAGATATAGTTGCGCATAGGCTTGGTCCAGCATTCATAGAATTCTATTCCGCCGTAGAAATTGAGGATTCTGTTTTTCTATTGAAAAGATAGCCTACAAACTGGGTCATGGCAAAGCCGCCGGAGAGATGGTCGTAGCCTTTCAGGTAGTTTTTGTCCAACTGGGGCACCTGATGGTCATAATCGTTAATGCGGATCTTATGACCAAAATAGCCTGCTCCAAAGCGCAACCAAACACCGGAATTTTTCCATCTATTGACAGGAATAATTTTGCCCACGCCCAAACCGAACATCCAATAGCGGCCTTCAAAATAGAGCGTGGCTTTCATGCCGTTGCCGTCCCATACGATGCCATCGTCGTTGGCCAAGTCGCCCAAGAAGGCAAAGCTCGTGTCGCGGATATTGGCTCCGAACATGTAGCTGAATGCAGCATCCAGCGTCCAGTTGCTCTTGGACTTGTAGAGCACATTTGCCCCGACGGACAAGTTGGGTTTGAACCATTCTTTCAGATAGCCCATCGGCAAATGTCCCGCCATGTTGACCCCCGCCCACACCATGGTGGCAGAGGTGTCCACATAGTTCTTGTCCTTGAAATCCGTGCGGATATGCGACTGAGCCAGCAACGCTGCAGGCAGCGAGCACAAACCGATGAACAGCAATAGGATGAATCTTTTCATAGGAACAGAAAATTGAAGAATTCAAAGTTCAAAGCCCGGAACAATTTCCAAACTCTGAACTTTGAATCCTGGACTTTGAACTTAGTTCGTTCTTCCCGGATAAACCTTGAGGGCTTCCTCCAGACATTTCACAGCCTTTTTCAGGTCTTCCACCTTGAGGCAGTAGCTGATACGGACCTCGTTGGTGCCTTGGCCTTTGGTAGAATAGAATCCGGTAGCCGGAGCCATCATCGTGGTCTCGCCGTTGTAGTTGAATTCTTCCAGCATCCACTGGCAGAAGCGGTCGGAGTTGTCGATGGGGAGGCGGGCCACACAGTAGAACGCGCCTTTGGGCATGGGCACGTAGCAGCCGGGAATGGCGTTCACGCCGTTGACCACGGTATTGCGGCGGGCCACATAGTCGGTGATAACCGCGTCAAAGTACTCTTTCGGAGTATCCACGGCAGCCTCGCCAAGGATTTGTCCGTAGGTTGGCGGCGACAGACGAGCCTGGGCGAACTTCATGGCCGTATTATAGACGTCCTTGTTGTGCGTGATGAGCGCACCCGTACGCACACCGCATGCGCTGTAACGTTTGGAGACAGAGTCCAAAAGGACCACATTCTGTTCCAGACCTTCCAACTGCATCACGGAGAAATGTTTCACACCGTCATAGCAGAACTCACGATACACCTCATCGGCAAACAGGAAGAGGTCGTGTTTCTTGGCAATCTCACCCAGTTGGCGGATTTCTTCTTCCGTGTACAGATAACCCGTCGGATTGTTGGGGTTACACACCATGATGGCCTTGGTCTTCGGGGTAATGAGCTTTTCAAACTCCTCGATAGAAGGCAAAGCAAAACCATTGTCAATGGTGGAGACGATGGGTTTCACAACCACGCCGCAGGTCACGGCAAATCCATTGTAGTTGGCATAAAACGGTTCGGGGATGATAATCTCGTCGCCCGGATCCATACAGCTGTTGAAGGCGAAAAGCAGACCTTCGCTGCCACCCGTGGTGATCAAAATCTCATCGGGCGTGATATCAATGCCCACACTGTGGTAGTATTCAACCAATTTCTTGCGGTAACTGAGATTACCGGCGGAGTGGGTATAGGCGATAACCGGCACATCAGCGTTCTTGACAGCCTCGCGGGCACCCTTGGGGGTCTCGATATCCGGCTGGCCAATGTTCAAGTGATAAACGTGAACTCCGCGAGACTTTGCTGCATCGGAGAAAGGCACCAATTTACGAATCGGTGAGGAGGGCATGGTCTGTCCTTTTTTGGAAATTTGAGGCATAGAATTTAATGTATTGAATGTTAATAGAATATATTTTTTTCTTAAGAGTGGGCAAAGATACAATTTTTGTTTATAGAAAGGCTATGCAATTAAGAAACTAAGAAATTAAGAAATTTAGGTGTGGCAAGTGTGTTACTGTGCATTACGATTTTTCGTATTTTTGCGCCGATATTTATTTCTCATGCGTATGAAAAAACTTCTGCTCTTTTTGCTATGCATCGTATTTTTAAGCACATACACCCTTCAGGCACAAGTCACGGACTCCGGCAAGAAAACGGAGAAAACCGCCAAAACCAAAAAGCCTAAAAAAGAGAAAAGCGCAATCCGCACCGGATGGACCTTCGGCATACTGCCTTCGGTGGCCTACGATGCCGACAAAGGTTTCCAATACGGCGTCTTAGCCAATGTCTATGATTTCGGCGACGGCTCCATCTACCCCGAATACTTCCATTCGCTCTACTTCGAGGCAGCCTACACTACAAAACGTTCCGGTCTCTTCCGCTTCGCCTACGACTCCAAGCACCTCATCCCCAACCACCGGCTCAAAATCGACGTCTCCTATCTGCCCGATGCACTGTGCGATTTTTATGGCTACAACGGTTACCAAACCGTCTATAATGGCGGATGGGCAAAGAAGAAATACACGGACACTTACATTTCCCGCGCTTTCTACAAATCGCAGCGCGACCTGTTCCGCGTGGCTGCTGACATAGATGGCCCCATCGGTGGCAACTGGTATTGGAACGCCGGCATCGGACTGCTCGGCTACCAGATTGACGGTGTCAACATCGACATGATCAACAAGAACAAAAAGCCAGAGAACATGCTTCCCGAGGTGGACGGCCTGTACGAGAAATACACCAAGTGGGGCATCATTGCGCCCAACGAGGCCAACGGTGGCTGGCATCCCTACTTGCGCGGTGGACTCTCCTTCGATAACCGCGACCGCCAACAGAACACGCACAAGGGCATGAATGCGGAAATCTTCTGGACCTATAATGCCGCTTTCGGCGAGGACAAGGAGTTCAACAATTTGATGCTCAACGCCTCCTTCCGCCATTTCGTGCCGGTATATAAAGATTACATCACCTTCGCTTACCGCGTGGCTACCCAGCTGACCGTGGCAGGCAACTCCCCGTTCTATCTCAGCAACTATTACAACAATCTCTTCATCCAGCGCGTGCTGTACGAAGGACTGGGCGGCGGCAACACGCTCCGTGGCGTGCTCCGCAACCGTATCACCGCACCCGGCTACGCCTTTGCCAACGTGGAGTTCCGCTTCAAAATTTGCAAATTCGACATCGGCAAGGAGCATTTCTTCATCGGCCTCAACCCCTTTGTGGATGCCGGTATGATCCTCCAACCCTATAGATTGAATGAACGTGAAATTCGCCAGAACATCGCGGCCAACGACCCTGATTTCGACATCTCACAATTGGATGATTACATCGTTTTCGGCGACAAGGCCAACGTCTATCGTCCCCATTTCTCCGGCGGTCTCGGCCTCAAGCTGATGATGAACGACAACTTCGTACTCTCCGTGGACTGGGCCGTCCCGTTCGACAAACGCGACAACGACGGCATGGCCAACATATACGTGAAAATGGGCTATATGTTCTAAACACAAACAGGGACCATGCAGATTTACGAAAACTATTCGGTGAAAGAGCACAACACATTCAAGATGGATGTGTGCTGTGCGCGCTTTGTCTGCGTGGAGCATCCTGAGGAGGTCCGGCAGTTGGCGAAGCAAGGGCTGTTTCAGTCCGAGCACTTCATTCTCGGAGGCGGCAGCAACGTGCTGTTCACCCAAGACTATGCGGGCACTGTCATACACCCCGTGTTCAAAGGAATGGAGGTGATGGAAGAAACGGATGACGATGTGCTTTTGCGCGTGGCCGCGGGCGAGGAGTGGGAGCATCTGCAGCAATACTGCCTGCAACACCAACTTTACGGCATTGAGAACCTCATCGGCATCCCCGGATTAGTAGGCAGTGCTCCGGTGCAAAACATCGGTGCCTACGGCGTGGAAGTGAAAGACTCCATTGCACGCGTGGAGGGCCTGCGCACCGACACCCTGCAACCCTTCGCACTGTCCAACACACAGTGCCACTTCGGCTATCGCGACTCCATATTCAAACGCGAACTGAAGCACAAATGCTTCATCACCCACGTCATCTTCCGACTCTCCAAGCGCGAACACTACACCCTGACCTACAAGGCTCTGAACGCGGAATTGGACCGCTGCGGAATGAAACCCTCCCTGCAGAACATCACCGACTGCATCCTGCGCGTGCGCAACAGCAAGCTGCCCGACATTTCCAAAATCGGATGCGCCGGCAGCTTCTTCAAAAACCCCGTCCTCACGCAGGCAGAATTTGAACAGCTGCAACAAACCTTTCCGGATCTAGTATCCTATCCTGCAGAAGAGGGACACGTGAAACTCTCCGCCGGCCAGCTGATAGAGAAAGCGGGATGGAAAGGCCGCCGCAACGACGATGCGGGCGTGTACGACAAACAAGCCTTGGTGTTGGTAAACTACGGAAACGCCACGCCACAGGAAATCGTGTCGCTATGCGGGCATGTCGTCCAAGCCGTGAAAGAACACTTCGGGGTGACCCTTGCACCTGAGGTGAATATTCTATGATTCTATTGATAATTTAATAAATGAGAAAATGGACAAAGTTATCATTCTTCCTTACGACAGGATATACAAGAACTTCATTGACCCCAAGTATCTGCACGACGGGCACAATGAGTATTACTACCGTGACCAGCAGGTGAAAAAACCTGAAGGCGGCTGGCGCCATTTGCGCTCCGATGAAATCGAGCGACTGGTCATCAACAACAACAGCGCCTCCAACTGGGACGACATCTGGATTACAGACGAGTTCGACACCAACATGATCCGCAACAACCGCTTTTTCGGCATGGTGCGTATCGGACGCGTGCGCAACGAGATCCTGCAATATCACGACCTTCGCATGCCGGTGGGTATCACCGACAGCAGCATCATGTCGTGCGACATCGGTGACGACACGGCCATCCATGACGTGCACTACATGGCCAACTACATCATCGGCGACCGCTGCATCCTCTTCAACATACAGGAACTCTCCACTACCGACCACTCCAAATTCGGCAACGGTGTGGTGAAGGAAGGCGAGCCCGAGGATGTGCGCGTGTGGCTGGAGGTGATGAACGAGAACGGTGGCCGCTCCATCCTGCCCTTCGACGGCATGATCACGGCGGATGCGTATCTGTGGGCCAAATATGCCGACAACACCCGCCTGCAAGAGCGCCTCAAAGAGATTACGCAAAACAGCATCAACAACCATAGAGGTTTCTACGGCACCATCGGCGAGAGCTGCGTCATCAAAAACTGCTGGATCCTGAAAGATGCCAAAATCGGCACACACTGCTATATCAAAGGCGCCTCCAAGCTCAAGAACGTCACCATCAACTCCTCTGAAGAGGAGCCTACCCAAATCGGCGAAGGCGTGATCTTGGTAAACGGCATCACCGGCTATGGTTGCCATATCTTCTATTCCGTCACCGCCACTCGCTTCGTGTTGGGCGACAACTGCAATCTGAAATACGGCGCACGATTGATTCACTCTGTGTTAGGCGACAACTCCACCATCTCCTGCTGCGAGGTGCTCAACAATCTCATCTTCCCGTCGCACGAACAGCACCATAACAACTCCTTCCTCATCTCCGCCTGCGTGATGGGACAGAGCAACATGGCTGCCGGCGCCACCATGGGCTCCAACCATAACAGTCGCGCCACCGACGGTGAGATTGTGGCCGGACGCGGCTTCTGGCCTGGACTGTGCACCAGCGTGAAACACTCCTCCAAGTTCGCATCCTTCACCCTGTTGGCCAAGTCGGACTTTCCGCACGAACTCAACATCAAACTGCCTTTCAGCCTGGTGAACAACAACCCCAAAACCGACGAATTGGAGGTAATGCCCGCTTATTGGTGGATGTACAACATGTACGCCATCGCCCGGAACACTTCCAAATACCAGAAACGCGACACCCGCAAGCGCAAAATCCAGAACATTGAGTTCGAGACCTACGCGCCCGACACCATGGAGGAGGCCATCGAGGGTCGCAAATTGTTAGAAGGATGGACAGGCAAAGCTTATTTGCTCCAACAAGGCAACTTCGACCCCAATATGGATTTCAAGGAACTGCGCAAGATTGGGAAGAATATTCTGGACAACGAACCTGAAACAGCCAAAAGGCTGGAAATCATCGGCGAGGGCATGGAGTGCGGCCACCGCAAGGTGCGCATCCTCAAAGCCTGCGAAGCATACCACGCCTACGGTGACATGATCACCTACTACGCCGTGAAGAACATCGTCCATTTTCTGGAAAACAATCCCACCTTCACCATCGACGCCCTGCGGAAAGAGATGGAGAGCAAACGCCAGCGCGAGTGGGTGAACCTCGGCGGACAGCTGATGAACGGCGATGAAGTGGAACAACTGATTCACGACATCAACTGCGGTGTACTCAACAGCTGGGAAGACATCCACCATCGTTACGACGAGATATGGCGCAGCTACACCATGGAGAAACTCCGCCATGCCTACCTGTCCCTCATCTTCCTGCATAAGGACGAAACCGAAACACTGACTCCTGAATTGTGGAAACAGGCGCTAAAGGAAGCCATGCGCATCCAACAATTCATCTGCGACCAAGTCTATATTACCCGTAAAAAAGACTACGACAACGAATTCCGCAACGCCACCTTCCACAACGAAGAAGAAAAAATCGCCGTCATCGGCAAACTCGATGAAGTGAGCTTTGTGAAACAGATACGAGAACAAACAAAGGAAATTTTAACGACATTCAAGAAATACGAGTAAATTGAGAATTGAGGCCTATCACCCCATTCACCTCATTTACCTCATTCACCCATTTAACCATTTAACCCCTTTTTCCCATGCGAGTAATCATCAAAAACAACTACAACGAAATGTCCCAGTGGGCCGCTCAACACATCGTGGAACGTATCAACGCGTTCAAGCCCACCAATGAAAAACCTTTTATTTTGGGTTTGCCCACCGGTTCCACCCCCATCGGCACTTACAAAGAACTGATCCGATTGCACAAAGAAGGCAAGGTTTCCTTTGCCAATGTGGTAACCTTCAACATGGATGAATATGTAAAGATTCCGGAAAGTCATCCCGAAAGCTACCATTCTTTCATGTGGAACAATTTTTTCAATCACATTGACATCAAGAAAGAGAACGTCAACATTTTGAATGGCAACGCCGAAGATCTGGAGGCAGAGTGCCAGCGTTACGAGGACAAGATCAAGTCCTACGGCGGCATTGACCTGTTCATGGGCGGCATCGGGCCCGACGGGCACATTGCCTTCAACGAGCCTGGCTCCTCGCTCACGTCGCGCACACGTGTGAAGACGCTGACGATGGACACGGTGATCGCCAACTCCCGTTTCTTTGACAACGACATCAACCAAGTGCCCAAGACGGCCCTGACCGTGGGTGTAGGCACCGTGATGGACGCCCGCGAGGTGATGATCTTGGCCAATGGTCATGGAAAGGCCCGCGCGCTGGCCGCCGCCATCGAAGGCTCCGTCAGCCAGATGTGTACCGTCTCTGTGCTGCAACTGCACCCCAAGGGCATTATCGTCTGCGATGACGCCGCCTGCGACGAAATCACCTACGGTACGGTGAAATATTTCAAAGATATAGAAGGTAGGGACGCATAATCATGCGTCCTTACATCATGCGTCCTTACCCCAATAATAAACGAAAAAACAACATTTATATGAATATTTCAGTTGCCGGCACCGGCTATGTCGGACTTAGCATCGCCACCCTTCTGGCCCAGCACAATCATGTGACTGCCGTGGATATCGTGCCCGAACGCGTGGATATGGTGAACAAGAGGAAGTCACCCATTCAGGATGATTACATTGAGGATTATCTGGCGCACAAGCCGCTGGACCTCACCGCCACGCTGGATGCTGAATCCGGATATAAAGATGCCGATTTTGTGGTCATTGCCGCACCCACCAATTACGACAGCCAGAAGAACTTCTTCGACACCTCCGCTGTGGAAGATGTCATTCGCATTGTGCTCCGCGTGAACCCCACCGCGGTGATGGTCATCAAAAGCACCATCCCTGTGGGCTACACCACACAAGTGCGCGAGAAATTCAGAGGAGCGGACGGGGAATTGCCGAACATCATCTTCGCGCCGGAATTCCTGCGCGAGAGCAAAGCCTTGTACGACAATCTATACCCGTCCCGCATCATCGTGGGTTATGATAAATCCAATCCTTTGCTGGAAGAGAAGGCGCACGAATTCGCCGAACTCATCAAGCAGGGTGCGCTGAAAGAGGATGTGCCTGTACTGTTCATGGGCAACACCGAAGCCGAGGCGGTGAAATTGTTCGCCAACACCTACCTGGCCTTGCGTGTCTCCTACTTCAACGAGCTGGACACCTACGCGGAAATCAAGGGACTGAACACCCAGCAGATTATCGAGGGCGTGTGTCTGGACCCGCGTATCGGCACGCACTACAACAACCCGAGCTTCGGCTACGGCGGCTATTGCCTGCCCAAGGACACGAAACAGCTCCTCGCCAACTACGCCGATGTGCCACAGAACATGATGAGTGCCATCGTGGAAAGCAACCGCACCCGCAAGGACTTTATCGCCGACCGCGTGCTTAACATGGCCGGTTACTACGACTACTACAACCGCGGCGACTTCAATCCCAGTGAGGAACGGCAGTGCGTCATCGGCGTCTATCGACTGACGATGAAGAGCAATTCCGACAACTTCCGTCAATCCTCTATCCAGGGCGTGATGAAGCGCGTGAAGGCCAAGGGTGCCACCGTCATCATCTATGAGCCTACCCTGCCCGACGGCACTACATTCTTCGGCAGCCAAGTGGTGAACGACCTCGACAAATTCAAACAACAGGCACAGGCCATCATCGCCAACCGCTACGACGAGTGTCTGGACGATGTGGCTGACAAGGTCTATACCCGCGACATTTTCAAAAGAGACTAGTTACGAAGAGACAACATACAAAAATGAAAACCAAACAGCTGATTCTGTTTGTCTGCTTGTTGATTTTGATGAAAGTCCCTCTGAGTGCGCAAGACACCCTGCTGTCCCCGAAGGATTTCGGTCTGTACGAAACTGTATCGGATTCTGAGCGTTACCAGGTGCTGTACAACACCCACGTGGCCGCTTTGAAAGCCGGTGTACCAGTGGATTACAGTGGAATAGACACGCTTACAATAGAGATCACTGCTTCGTCGCAAAGGATTCCACTGGGCAAAACCACCGACTTCAAAGGGTTGCGCCTCTCTGTGCGGAACAAAAGCAAGCTCTGTTATCTCTTTGAACGGCAGCAAACGGCCACCGGCATCACAATTGACAAAGCTTTGCTGGACGGTGAGGATTTCTCCTCCGTGCCCGAACTGGCCAATGGTTTGTATCAGCTGGTAATAGAAGATGAAAATCCGTGGGTGGCAAAGCGAATCGGGTACAGTTACAGTGCCATCCGCCGTGACATTCTGCTCATCTGCGACGGACAAAGTCGCAACAACCCCGTCATGCCATACAACAACGAGCAGTCGAAACCCAAGTGCTCTTTCGTTGCGGTGGATGAAGACGAAGAACCTGTGACAATCCAGAATCTCACGTTCATCCGCGACATGGGAAACACCTACAAAGTGATGCCCTTCATCATCAGCGGGCAGAACAACCTCCAAATACGGAACGTAACCATCCATACTCCCGAGAGCAAGCTGGTGTCTGACGCTGCCATTGATATCCAGAACTGCACCAACGTGACGATGGAGAATGTCACCATCAACGGTACCTACTCGCGCAGCGACCATTCTGGATACGGCATCCTGATGAACAACGTGTGGAACAGCCGTTTTGTGCGGCTCAACGCCAAAGCCAAGTGGGGCGTATTCGGAACCAACAACATGAACACCGTCTATTTGCAGGATTGCGACATCAACCGCTTTGACATCCACTGCTATGGCCGCGACGTCTCCATGAAAAGTTGCAAATTCAGCAATCTTTACAACCAGTTCTCATCCATGTACGGCACACTGTCTTATCAAAAATGCCGGTTTGTGAACTTCATCCCTGTCTTGTTGGAGCCTTCCTATAACGCCTACACCCAATTCAAACTCAAGATGGAGGACTGTGTCTTTGATGCCACCAACAGCCGCTACTTCCTCATATCCGCCGGCCGCCTCGACTCCGTGGTAAACACTCGCCCCGAACTGACCAAGAAGCACTGGCCCGACATCTTCATCAAAAACATGACGGTGAATGTGCCCGACAATGTGGTGAAAGTTGTCCTTTTCAATCTCAACAACAAACAGGAAAAAGGGGCTTCCACACCGTACATCAAAACCATTTCCATCGATGGCATGAAATTCAACTATTCCGGAAGCGGACATGCCGCCGACCTGCATCTGAGCAATCGCTATGTAAAATTGGCTCAAGCATACACCTGCAATATCAGCCATCTGGATATCATACCGGTCACCGACAACCGGATTACGCAGGCCAAAACCAAATACAGCTATCCGGCCAGTCTGCATCCCAACATCCGCTATTCCGCCAAAGATATTATCAAAGTCAGCAAGTCAAGACTCAACTACAACGTAAAGGCCAATGAAGCTTACAACTTGGTTTTTGAACGATGTACGTTAGGATTTGTGCGTTACACTTCTGCGGTGAATACGGCAAAACGTACCTATAAAAACTGCAACATCTACCTGAACTGTTCCGATGACATATATTATTATATAGACAATCATGCGGAATACACCGGCACACTGTTTATTCCCTGCAACCAAAAAATGCAGATTAATTTCTTTGGCAGCCGCAACGACGTGACGTTCAAGGATTGCCGGGTGCGCGACCGCTCCAAACTGCTGTACAGGGGTTCTTCGGACAATAAAGAATTCAAGGATTTCCGCCTGAAGGGGAAGAGATGATTTTTTCCTGCCTATCTGTTTTCCAGATTGAACTGACCTTTGTGCAAACCACGCATGCCATAATAATACTGTTCAATCTCGGCCAGATCCTGCTCATAGTTTCCAGTGGGATAGAAAATCTTGCCTACGCCCGCCGTCCGGCTCTTGAAGTCTATATGGCTGATTCCAATGGGCACACCGGCTTTCTGCGCGATCTGGTAGAAGCCTCGTTTCCAATGCTCCACATACTGACGGGAACCTTCGGGACAAATGATGAAGGCAATTTCCTCGCGACTATTGATCAAATCCACGGCAAAATCCGCGAAACGGAGGGCGTGTTTACGATCCACGGGCACGCAACCTATCCTCGTCAAAAAGCCTTTTAACGGGAAAACGAAAAACTCCTTCTTCATCACCATAGCCATTTTCAATCCCAGGTATCGTATCACAAAAAGACCGACCACAAAATCATAAACAGAAGTATGCGGAGCCATGATGATGACACATTTTTTCAATTCCGGATTGTTTTGAAAATCCTCCGGTGTGTAACCTGTCACCTTGAAACGGCATAGCTTAAGTAAAAAAGAGTATTTCGACATAACAGTTAATTTTCAATGATGATTTGTTGATTCTGAATCCGGCAGTGCATCGGGCAGCCCATGCGGATAGCCTTGTTGAGCGCTTCGTGTCCTGCGGGGAAGTTGAATATGATAGGGAAATCGTATTTCTGGCAGTGCTCTGCCACAATCTCTTCCGCATTTTTGCCATACGGGATGGTATTATCGTGCATATCGCTCAAATAACCCACTATCAAACCTGCCAAGTTTCGCAGTTTGCCACTTCGGTCCAGATTGGTCATCATGCGGTCGATGTGATAAAGATACTCGTCCAGGTCTTCAATGAAAAGCACTTTGCCATCTGTATCCAGTTCCGAAGGAGAGCCCATCAGTGAATAGAGAATGGAAAGATTGCCACCTACCACGGGGGCTGAAAACTCGTCAGGGCGGCTGAGAGGGTGTTTCTGGATTTCATAACGCAACCGGCGGCCTGTCAGCGCATCCACCAAGCTCCTGTTGGCAGGTGTGTCAAACTCGCCGTCGTGCACATTGATGGGCATGGTGGCGTGCAGCGTGGCAATGCCATACCGTTGGTGCACATGGGCGTGGAACACCGTAACATCGCTATAACCCACCAGCCATTTGGGGTTGCGGCAGAAAGCGGAGAAGTCGAGTTGGTCAATGATGCGGGCGGACCCGTAACCGCCGCGTGCGAACCAGACGGCCTTGATGTCGGGATTGTCGAGCAACTCCTGAATGTAGCCCGCGCGCGTCGGCTCATCGCCGGCAAACTGATGGCACTCAGCGAAGAGACGTTCGTCGAAATGCACGCGGAAGCCTGCTTCCTGGAGAAAGTGCACCGCCGACAGCATCTCCTGTTCGGAGACCTTGCGCGCCGGAGCCGCAATGGCTATGGTGTCGCCTGCTTCCAGATAGGGGGGGATAATCATAAGACTATGCCGTTACGTTCCAGAGCCTCACGGGTGATACGACGTAACAGTTCCCGCTCGGTGATGTTGTTGTAAAATTTCTTATTATGCGCCTTCACTTTTTTCTTCTTGAAATAACATCCCGTCACCCCTTCAAACTCAGGGTTCAGGGCAGCGGCTAACATGGTGGCGGCACCCTCCTCCGGCGTATTGATGATTGGACGGAAAAACCAGTCGCATAGCTTGTCCACCGCAATGTTGCCCTGACGGATAATGCCCGTACTCACAATATCCGGATCGGCCACGTTGATGCAGATGCCCCGTTTTTTCCACTCGTCCGCCACATCCAACATGAAGTAGTATAACGCCCGCTTGGAATTGCCATACGTGGTGAAACGGTTGAACTTCTTGTCGTTGGTTTCGGAAAGAAAATCTTCCTTGATTTTTCCCATAACATAGGCAATGGAAATCATGCTCACAATACGGGTGCCCTGGCCCATGACAGGCAGCAGGGCGTTGGTAAGCGTATAGTGTCCCAAGTAGTTCACAGCGGCGGTGTACTCCACCCCGTTCACGCTGTTCTTGGCGCGATGGCACAACACTCCGGCATTGTTCAACAAAATCTGCAAGGAGGAGAATTCTCCTTTGACCTCATTTGCAAAGCGGATGATGTCCTGCAGATTGCCGAGATCCACCTGCATCAGATGCAAAGTCGCTTCCGTCTCCTTTCGAATTTCCTCATATACGGGTCTTGCAACTTCAGCATCGTAACAAGCCATAATCACTTCATAGCCGGCTTTCGCCAGCGTGCGGGTATGGATAGTGCCCATCCCTCCGTCTGCACCCGTGACCAATGCAATCTTTCTTTCCATAAATACCTTTCTACTCAAAATTATTTTTTGATAAACGGCTTGGTAACAATGCCTTTTTCGCATGCTATGCGCACAAAGTACATGCCGGCAGCGTAAGCAGATGCATCCAAATCCACAACATTGCCATTAACCTCAACAGCTTGCATCAGCTTGCCATACACATCGTAAACTTCCACTTTCTGAATGCTCAATTCCGAATTCTCGATTCTGAACTTCCCTGTGGTCGGATTCGGATAAAGCTTGGTTGTGCTCATCAAATAATCATGAACACCAGGAATGAAGAAACTGATGTGTTCGGACTCGTCGCTTGTCTGCTCCCCACAATTGGCAACCACAAATACCTGATACTCCACGTTGCTGCCCATACCTGTAAGGGTGTACGGGTGTGTGGTGGTAGTAACTGTTGACCATGGATCCGTATCAATCTGTTTGTAGCTGATAGTCCAGCTATCGGGTGTGCCTTGTTGGTTCCAATCCAGCTGAATGCTGCCATCGCTCAAATCAGGAGTGGCGGTCAAATCGGTCGGTGCCTCACAAGTATCGGGTGTGGGACCTCCTTCGCAGGTCACAAGAATATCAAAACCAAAGTACTGAACACTTTCATCAGATGTAAAATAAAGGGTAAGCGGACCAGTGGTAGAAATCACATCCAGTGTAGTATCCACATCGCTATCAAAGAGCTTGGTACCATTGATGTCACTACCGTCATAAATGGCTAAATTGTCATAATCGCTCTCGATCCCAAAGGTACCGGTCAAGTGGACCAACTGACCTGCCAGCTCCGGATTGACAACCAAAGTCACATCACAGTCGGAATCATACTCTTCAGTCGGACCACCGTTGTCATAGATATGGCCACCGCACAAAATCACCGAAAACTCGCCGGTAGTAGGTAAATTATAGGAGCCCGGAGTTGCCTTGATAGGGCCAACCCAATCGCTGACATCATTGTTGCCGCAATTGGCGCGTACATAGAAATCGTATGTAATAGCAGAAAGCCCCGTGATAGTGAAAGGATGAGTGCTGGTGGTAACCACAGTACCTGAACCATGTGTGAATCCTTCAGCACCATACTCAATTTCCCATGTGGTGGCAGTACCTGCTTCCATCCAAGACAAAACCACAGAGTTGCTGTTGGTGAGCGCAGAAAACTCCCTGGGGGTCAAACAGGATGGTATAAGTTTCACCTCCAGATTGTCCACGTAAGCGTAAGAGGAGGCGTTGGAATAAACATTCAAGAATGCTATATGATGTCCGTTTCCGTGGTAGTTGTTCAAATAAACATATTGCTCCGTCCAGGCAGTAGCGGAAGAGATTGAAGGAGAAACGGTGTCAACGGGGACGAAAGTACCAATATTTTCCGGATCGGAAATCACGCCCACAACAAGTCTGTCGGCAGAGGAGTTTGCACTGTACATAAACGACACTTGCAGGGTATTCATGGCGATAGACGCATCAAACTCAGGCGTAATGGCAGCATTGTAGGTACCACTGGAACCCGCATAGAAATACAAGGAACCCGGAGCGCTATAGTGCGCTTCTGTGATATGCGGCATGTTGGACGACGGATGCGTGTTGATTTTTCCCCAACAGTGTGGATAAGCATTGATGCCGGAACCATAAATGTCGAAGCTTTCCTGATATGGAAGCGTGCTGATTAGACCGCATTCCGTACTGAATTCAATCGTCCTGTACGAACTGACAGTGCTGCCACAGTTGGAAAGCATTCTCACATTGTAGGACGTGCTGGGTTGCAGGTTCGAGAGATGGACACTGTAGTTGGACAAATTGGTGACAGGAGTCCACGTGCTGTCTATCGTCTTCTTATACTCCATCACCCAAGATGTTTCCGAATTGCCACTGACCCAAACGATATCTGCCGAGTTGGTGGTAACATTCTCTACATAGAAGTTTGGCGGAATACAGGTGACGAGACTATCGCAATCGCCGCCGAAGATGACATCGTTGCAATAGTCAGAGACTCCTCCGTTGGAAGTTGTAGGTGCATTATTGATGTTATAGGGATTGGAGTCGTTAAACGTATAGCGAGAGGCACCGGATCCGGAAGGAGATACATGCACGTGCCAGGTGTTGGAACTGCCGTTAGCATAGGCGCCCGTCTCATCCACTACGATAACTGCCAAGTTATGAACACCATCATATACGAAAGGCGTGGCAAACTCGAAGGTGTTCCATCCCGGGGACATGTTTTGAGCGCCAGAGAACACTAATTGAGCATTAGCGGCAGGCAACCAGGAGGAAGAAGCGGCTTCGGTAGTGTGCATCAGATAAATGGACAAGGTACGGTTCTGCACCCAATTGGTCATATTGAAGGAAATGGAACGCAAGACGTTGGCACCCCCCATCTCAGTGGCAGTGTATATCTGCTGCGAATAACTAAATTTGTAGAAAGAGTAGCAAGGAAGGTACGAGTTGTGTTCCGTACCGTTGCCGATGACAACGTCACCACCGGCCATACAGGACGTTCTAAAACTCTGCGAAACGGCATTACTGTAGCTGCTGTCACAATTGGTGATTACCTGCACATTATAGTTGGTAGTGGGTTGCAAGTTGGAAAGCAAGTAAGAGGTTCCCGTGATATGATGGCTGGCTGTGTCCCAATGGTTCTGTCCTTCGACCGAATAAACCAACGTATAATCTGTAACGTTGCCGTAATGACCAGGTTCCCAAGAGATCAACGCCGATGTTCCGGCCTCATTGGAGACTGTCAGGTTGGATACGGGCGAACAGTCAGGAATGACAGACAACACGATGTCGTCGATATAGCCATAATTGTAGTTGCTGGCAGGCTGAGCCACTTTCAGTGCAATGTATTTGCCAGCTCCAGAGTATATGTCAAAATATACATTCTGGTCGATGTAAGATGTGCTGTTGGTGCTAAGCACCTGCACAGGTATGAATGTAGTAAGATCCATAGGATCAGACATGATACCCACCTGCACTTGGAACGGATAGTTGCTGGACCGCGCCGCCATGGACAGGGTCAACTGCAAGGTGTTGATGGGCAAGACGGTGGTATCGATCTCTGGCAGAATCGCGTACTGGTCCGCGTAATTGGAGGAACTATGCGTAAAGAATGCCAGACAATTGGCACCTGTGTGGGCGGCGGCAGAATAGACGGTCGGGTAACCAGCATGGTTGTTGCCGTTGTTTATTCTGCTCCAACAATTGGGAAGTACGTTGACAGACGAACTGGTAGTGCCTACATAACTGTCAAAGTTCTCCATATAGGGCAACTGCGCCATGGTGGCACAACCCGTACGGAAGCTGTAGTGCAGCCAGGCGCTTTGCTCCGTAGCGCTACAATAGGATTGCACGTAAACGGAGTAAAGGGTATTGGGGATAAGACCGTTCAGTGTCAATTGATCCACATTGCAGTAATGAGGCGTGTCCACAGCGGGATTTACAGAGCCTTCAGGTCCATACAGATATGCCCATTGGGTCTCCGTGCTGCCTGCAGTCCACCTGATGATTGCCGAAGTGGGCTCGATGGAGGTAGCATTGATGTTGTTCACGTGAGGGCATGACGGCAAGTCCTGCACATCCACGTCGTCAATGTAGATAGAATTGGCATACCATCTCGGAATGCGGAATGCCAGATAACGTCCGTTACCTTCATAATTATCGGTGATGACCTCGCCCGCTTCCCAAGTATTAAGGGTAGAAGGCGAGAATGTGCCTAGCAATACAAAAGTGGAAGGATCCGCCGGATCTGTCATCACACCCACTTCAACCATGTTGGCAGTGAGGCTCTTGTAAGCTTTGAACTGCACCTGCAAGTGGTCCATCCGCACCAGATTGTCGAAGCGCGGCAGGATGCCGTATGCGTAAGTATTGGCAGTGGGACAATTGAAATAAAGTGATTTGTTGCCAGAAGCTGCAAATGAAGTGCTGACAGACGGCATCGGCATGGACGTGTTATAAAGTCTCGTCCAGCAGGAAGGCATCTGATAGGCAGCTTCGTTATCAAAATCCTCAAAATAGGGAAGGCTGATGGGAGTGCAGGGCACGTATGCCGAAGTGTATGACCATGCACTACTGTCAGTGGCAGAGCAAATTGCGCACAAACGGATATCATAGTGAGTATCGGTAGACAAGTTTCTGATGGTGTACGGAGAGGAGGTTACGAAGCCTGCACTGGTCCAATTGTTGCCACCCTCCGGTTTGTATTGCAATGCCCATGCGGTTTCATCACCATTGGAAATCCAAGCCACTGTAACTCCTTGGTCATCGGCGTTGTTGATGTAAACCATGGGCTCAGGGCATGAAAGCGGGGCCACCTGGTTGCACACGAACAGCTGCATGTCGCTGTAAATATATCCAAGGACACCCGTAGGCGGGTCGGCAGGATCGGGATTATTGTTGTCATTATAGCAATACAAAGACTGGTACGTGTTAAGCGTACGCCCACGGAAAACATAGGATGAAGAATTGTATGTGCCGGAATTGTCATCCACGATGACCACCAGATTGTCGGTGCCGTTATAGCTGAAATAAGTGTCAAAATCAAAAACATTCCAACCTTGCGAGCAATTCATATCGCCTTCATATACCAAAGTGGCTTCCGATATCGGTGTCCAATCGGACGCGGACGCAAACGTGGCGGTATTACGGTGCGCAAGATATATTTTCACATTGTTCTTGCCATAAGTAGGCGTGGTGAAATCATAGTAGAACCCGATACCCGTGATTAAGTTGGAAGTTTGCGTTGAGTTTATCGCAGAAGCCGGAATAATCTGCTGGGAATAGCTGTAGTTGTAATAGGTGTTCATCGGGAGCTGGAAAATGGAAGTCTCGGCAAGGGTGGTGTCCGCAAGATTCAGCGGATTGGGGTTGGGCTGCAAGCAAGTGATGAAGTTGAGCGTGGTGAAGTTGGCGTAGATTGTGTCAGAGGATCCGCCGATGCAGTTGGAGACAAGCTTGACATCATACGTGGTGTTGGTGGTCAGGCCAGTGAGCATATACTGGCTACCTGTAGTGGTGACAGTAGTCGGAGTCTGCCCCGCCACCCCGTATTGGATGGTATAACCTGTAGAACCATATTGGGCTGGCGTCCAGGAAAGAGTGGCCGCCGTGCCCGTGATATTTGATACGGTCAAATTTGACGGATTGGAACAGGTGGGTACATAATCCACTCGCACATCTTCCACATTTACATAGTTATTGATGCTGGACACAGGAGCTGGTGCATAGAAAGCCAGACATACGGGCGTTTGATATCTCTCCGGCAGAGTGATATAATCATGCTGGAAGACACCGACAACAGGAAAGTCACTCGGATAATAAGATTTCAGCAACGTGAAGGTACTTATGTCATTGTGGTCGGTCATAATACCCACATCCAATCTTCCGTATGTAGCGTTGGTTATACCGATGAGATAATTAAGGGCCAGCGTACCGGCAGGATAGGCAGACAAATCCAAAGCCTGCGAAACCGCCAGAGAATACAAGTTTTCGTATGAGTATAAATAGAGTTGGCCTGAAGACAACACGTATGGGTATTGTGTTATATTGTTGGTAGAACGTGTCCAACAGAAAGGATAGGTGTCTTCGCCGCCACTGCCGTAGTTGTCAAAAGTCTCGACATACGGGATGGTCTGGTGAACCTCACATTGTGTGCGGAAATGGGCATTCACCCAACTGCTAGATTCCAAAGAGGAGCAGACAGTGCGGAGATACACATCATAATGGGTGTTAGGATCAAGTCCAGTAAGGACACATGTGCTGTCATGAACCAACATCGGTGTACCGCTGTTAACACTTTGCCCAGATGCCACACAAACGACTTCCCACAAGGTGTCGGCGGGAGTGTGAGGCTGCCAGGACAAGGTAGCAGAGTAAGTTCTGATACCGCTGAGTATCAGGTGACTGGGCGCGTAGCAATTGGGCTGAGGGCCAAAACAGAACCGGATGTTGTTGCGGGCATTGGCCAAATAACCGGACGGCGGGGTGGAAACATTGTAGGCAGAAACATCGCGATAGGCATAGAGGGAAGTGGTGCCCGAGGTCGTGTGACAATAGAAACGGGGCTCATTGACATAGAAAGTGCCCTCATTGTACACGATAGCCACAACCACATTGCTTGTACAATCCCACTCAAAAGGGGCGTTGAAAGTGATAGTGGAAAAGGTGTCCGCCGCATCGCAACTGTACGGACCGTCATAAACCAAAGTCAAATCATCACCCGAAACCCAATCTGTGGTGGAGTTGAATGTCGTCTTCTGGATATTGGCCATATAGACCTGAATATTGTTGTAAACTCGTGGCGTGGCGTGCATGTACGGCAACCCGAGAGAAACAATGGTTCCCAACTGGGCACCCATCTCAGCTGCCGTGAAAATCTGCTGGGAATAAGCATAGTTGTAAAAGCTATTGAACGGAAGATTGGTGGTAGTGGTTGTTCCTGCGCCAATAGGAGTTCCACAAGAAGGCATGGTGGTCGTGCTGAAACAAAGGGTGTCGGAACTACTGGTAGTGGAGGAACAGACGGATTCAACCCTGTAGCAGTATTGAGTCTGCGGAACAAGGGCGGTGTCTGTATAGAAATGATCCGTGATGGGAGTGGTGTTGAGCAGGGTATTGTCACGATACACATTGAAACCGCTGATATCGAGAACATTTTGCACAAAGCATCCTGAGATAATCCAGCCAAAGCCCTCAATACCGGCAGTTGCCAACGACATCCAGTCTCCGGCATACCAAAGATTGTTCAGATTGTCATAGACCGTGTTGGTGGCGGCGGCGGGAAATCCGCTATTACCCGCAGACGTCAGGACTTCATAGCCTATCCATATTTCTTGGGTGGAATTCACCAAAACAGGCGTATTGAGTGTTACCATGTTTTCCCCTGACACCAGAGTGGACACGTCAACAGGCGTTGTTGAAACAAGCGTGCCCTCATAGAAAATATCGTTGATACTGTCGTAACTGCCGCCCTGCCACACTTTGATCGTCAAAGTTGAAATTGTGTTTTCCCACAGCGTGAATTTCACATGAGACAGATATTTGCCACTCACCCGAATCAAGCTGTCCGGTGTGAGTCGGATAGCAGCTGTAAAAGTGTAGTCACCCAACCCGACACCAATGGACACATCACCGCCATACGAAATGGCATCTGTGGGAGTATAATTGATCAACGGAGAATGCCAAGTGAGCGTCACCTGATCCCATCGCGAGGTGGCCTGCACGTTAGAAGGCGCATCACACTGGGCTGACAGTTGCATAACGGCAAACAAAAGTAGGCTGAGCAAGAGTAGTGTTTTTTTCATAACAATATGATTATCATATTTTTAATTATAGTTTACTGCATTTTTAGTTGTAAGTTGCAATAATAAGTTTTTTTTTAATAAATAGGATTAAAAATAAAAAAAAGACCAACCCCAAAAGGTTGGTCTTAAAACCAGCAGTAAAACCGCTATGAATTTTATTTTTTGATGAAGGATTTGGTCACAATTCCTTCGTCGCACATAATACGCACAAAGTACATGCCGGAAGCGGACATCTCCATGGACTCATCTCGCCCACACCACAAACTGCCCTTACATTACGTAAATATCCCTTAAAATAATTTCCTCATGTTCCCAAGTAAGCTCTTGTGCCGCTTTCAAACAGTTGTTTTTGTATTGCTGATGCAGTTCGGGATTGTTTTGCAAAGTGCGCACTGCCTCTGCAATGGATTCAGGAGAGATAGTTTCCGGCACCAGTCCTATTTGGTACTGGCGCACAATACGGGCTCGCTCCGGCAGGTTGGAGACAATCTGCGGAATACCGGCCTTGATGTACTCGAATATTTTGTTGGGAAGACTGTATTGGGCGTTCGGTCCCACATCGTGGTCCATGGCCAGACCGGCATCCGCCAAAGCGGTGTATTGGAACAGCTTTTCCTGGGTCTGCCGGGGCACGATGGTCACACGGTCGCCAAGCTGCAATTCATCCACCATCCGGTGCAATTTAGGGATGATGGTACCACCGCCGATGATGAAGAGATGCGCATCGGGCAGTTGCTGCATGGCCAGTATGGATTCCTCGCAGCCACGGCCCTCGTTGAGGCCGTTGCCTTGAATAATGATATTGAACTTGTCTGTTGGCATGCCCAAGTCGGCCTTGGTGCACGTGAGCGGCGGCGTGCCCGCGGGCGGGATGTTGCGCACCAGATGCGCGCGTACGCCGTACTCTTTCTCATATTGGTCCACGATGGACTGGCTCACCGTGATCACGGTTTTCAATTTCGGGAAACAAAACCGTTCAATGGCTTTCCACACTTTCAGTGCTTTGGGGTTACTGAGCACGGAAAGTTCGCCGCAGAAATACTCGTGGCTGTCATAGACCAGTCGCTTGCGCCGGAGCCGGCTCACAAGCGTATTGGGCAACAGTGTGTCCAGATCGTTGGCGATGAACACATCACACTTTTTGAAAAGCAGATAGAAGAACAACCGGAGATTGTATTCAGCATAGAAGATCCAGTTTTTGCGAAACAGGAGTCTCATGCGGTGCGTGTGGTACGCGCGGGGGAGTAATTCCGGCGAGTCGGCATAGCAGCGGCCCACCAGCGTGACATCATAGCCGTTGCGAGTGAGAAACATAGCCACCTTGTCCACACGGGCATCCGTGTAGAGGTCGTTGGTAACCGATAGGATGGCACGCTTCATTATTCAGCGCTCATACGGCCATGGCAGTTCTTGTATTTCTTGCCGCTGCCGCACGGGCAGGGATCGTTACGACCCACTTTCTTCTCCACACGGATGGGCTGGCTGCCCTTGCCGCCGGGAGCCACCTGACGACCTCCGCCAGACACTTCCTCGCGACCGGTGGTCAGCTTCTTGGCATCCGACTGCGGCAGCTGCGCCTCGCGCACTTGCGGAGCCTCCTCCGCCATCGGGATTCTGCCCTTGTTCAGGAAACTCACAATCTCCTGGCTGATGCGCACTAACAACTGGTCAAACAGGTTGAAGGATTCAAGCTTGTAAATCAACAGCGGATCTTTCTGCTCGTAAGATGCGTTCTGCACGCTCTCCTTCAAGTCGTCCATGGCACGCAAATGCTCTTTCCATGCATTGTCAATCACGGCCAGCGTGATGCCCTTCTCAAACGACAAACCCACCTCGCGGCCCTTGGTTTCGTAGCACTTCTTCAGCGGAGCCACGATGCTGATGTTCTTGTTGCCGTCGGTGAACGGGATGGCAATGTTCTGGAACTTGTCGCCATGCTCCAGATACACACGCTCCATCACAGGATAGGCCTGCTCACTGATCTGCTGAAGTTTGGTCTTGTAATGGTCATACACCACAGGATAGAGTTTCTCGACCAGGATATGAGGACGCTCCTGCAGGAAATATTTCTCATCAAAGGGGGATTCACAACCGAAGGTTTTGATCATGTCCATGCTGAAACCCTCAAAATCCTTGGCTTCCCAGTTGTTGGTCACCACGGTTTCGCACACGTCCTCGAACATCTGGGCAATATCAATAGCCAAACGGTCGCCGAACAGGGCATTGCGACGCTTGCGGTAGATGGTGGAACGCTGCTTGTTCATCACATCGTCGTATTCCAACAAACGCTTACGAATGCCGAAGTTGTTCTCTTCCACTTTCTTCTGAGCACGCTCGATAGACTTGGAAATCATGCCGTGTTGGATGACATCACCGTCCTGGTGGCCCATCTGGTCCATGACTCTGGCAATACGGTCAGAGCCGAACAGACGCATCAAATCGTCCTCCAGGGAAACGAAGAACTGGGAGCTGCCGGGGTCGCCTTGACGGCCGGAACGACCGCGCAACTGGCGGTCCACACGACGGGAGTCGTGACGCTCTGTGCCAATGATGGCCAGACCGCCCTTCTCGCGCACCTCCGGTGTCAGCTTGATATCGGTACCACGACCTGCCATGTTGGTAGCGATAGTGACCGTGCCCTCCTGACCGGCTTCTGCCACAATGTCAGCCTCCTTCTTATGCAACTTGGCGTTCAACACGTTGTGCTGAATGCGGCGGCTGGTCAAGATACGGGAGAGCAATTCGGAGGTTTCCACCGAAGTGGTACCTACCAAGACAGGTCTGCCCTCTTCGTGCAGCCGGATGATTTCGTTCACCACTGCGGCATATTTTTCACGTTTGGTCTTGTAAACCAAATCGTTGGCATCGTCACGGATAACGGGTTTGTTGGTCGGGATCACCACCACATCCAACTTGTAGATGTTCCAGAATTCACCTGCCTCCGTTTCAGCGGTACCGGTCATACCGGCCAGCTTCTTGTACATACGGAAGTAGTTCTGCAACGTGATGGTGGCGTAGGTTTGTGTGGCGGCCTCCACCTTGACGTTCTCCTTGGCTTCAATAGCCTGGTGCAAACCGTCGGAGTAGCGACGGCCCTCCATGATACGGCCCGTCTGCTCGTCCACAATCTTCACCTTGTTGTCGATGATGACGTATTCCACATCTTTGGCAAACATGGTGTAAGCCTTCAACAGCTGGTGGATGGTGTGAATACGGTCGGAAGCGGCAGCGAAGTTATTGTAAATCTCCTCCTTGCGGGCAGTTTTCTCCTGCGGTGTAAGATTTTCTTTCTCCAATTCCGCAATTTCCGCACCCACATCAGGCATGATGAACATCTTGGCCTCTTCCGCATCGCGGCTGACCAACTCGATACCCTTGTCCATGATATCGACGGTGTTCAATTTTTCTTCAATGACGAAATAGAGCTCGTCGTCAATGAGATGCATGTTGCGGTTTTGATCCTGCATGAAGAAGGATTCCGTGCGCTGGAGCACCTGTTTCATACCCGGCTCGCTGAGGAATTTGATGAGCGCGTTGTTCTTGGGCAGACCACGGTGGGCGCGCAACAACAGCATGGCACTCTCGTCCTGCGGTTTCGGGTCGGGGTTCTCGGCCAGCATCTTCTTGGCACGGGTCAGAATTTCCGATACATACACGCGCTGGGCATCGTACAATTTTTGGACGATGGGTTTGTATTTGTCAAACTCCTGCTGGTCGCCTTTGGGCGTGGGACCGGAAATGATCAACGGCGTACGGGCATCGTCAATCAACACGGAGTCCACCTCATCCACAATGGCATAGTTGTGGGGACGTTGCACCAGCTCGCCGGTATTGCGGGCCATATTGTCACGCAGGTAGTCGAAACCGAACTCGTTGTTCGTACCGTAGGTGATGTCGGCGTTGTAAGCGCGGCGGCGCTCATCGGAGTTGGGCTCGTGTTTGTCGATGCAATCCACGGTAAGGCCCAAAAATTCGTACAAACGGCCCATCCACTCGGAGTCACGCTTGGCAAGGTAGTCGTTCACGGTGACCACATGCACGCCTTTGCCCGGGAGGGCGTTGAGGTAAACGGGCAGCGTGGCCACGAGGGTTTTACCTTCACCGGTGGCCATCTCGGCAATCTTGCCTTCGTGCAACACGATACCGCCGATGAGCTGCACATCGTAGTGGCACATGTCCCACGTGATCATGTTGCCGCCGGCGGACCAGGTGTTGCGGTAGCGGGCAATGTCGCCGTCAATCTCGATGCCGTCGTGCGTGGCAGCCAAGTCGCGGTCCAGTTCGGTGGCCTTCACCTCGATGATTTCATTGTCCTTGAAACGGCGGGCTGCCTCTTTCATCACGGAAAAGGCCTCCGGAAGAATCTCGTTCAGCACATCCTGGGTGGTGTTATAGACCTTGTCTTCCAGTTTCTCCACCTCTTTGTAGAGGTCCTGCTTCTCCTCTATGGGCAGGTCATAGTTGTTGTCCAAGTAATCGCGGATTTCCGTCAGGCGGTCCTCTTCTGCGGCAGTGGCCGTGCGGATTTTCTCACGGAACTCCACGGTTTTGTGACGCAGGTCGTCGGTGGAAAGGTTTTTGATGGATTCGTAAGCTTCAAGCGCGCGGTTCAATTTGGGCTTGAGCTCTTTCATATCGCGGTCGGCCTTGGTGCCGAAAAGTTTGGTCAGGAAATTTGCCATAAATTTTATGTTTTAAAGGCTGCAAAAGTACAAAAATTGTGCCAACATTTCATTGTTCTGACAGTGTCATAATACATATAAATGATTTTATTTAAAGTGGATGATGGTGTAAATGCATTTTTGTACTTTTGCAACTCGTAAAACAATTATGCTAGGAATACCTTACGATTCTAAACGAAATTTCGGGCTGGATTTACTAAGGGCCGTTGCTATCTTCTTTGTAGTGCACGGCCATGGTGCGCATCTTCTGGCCAGTTCACGTCTTTCGTTTCTGCTATCTGTTTCCCTTCCTGACTGCGTGGATATATTCTTTATTCTTAGCGGATATCTCATCGGATATTCTTTTCTGTCATACGCAAACAAAAACAATGGCGTGGATTTGCGCAAGACCCTGTTGTTTTACGGCCGTACCGCCTTGCGAATACTGCCCAATTATTATTTCATTCTCGTGGTGTATTACCTCTTGGTTCAAGGGGGAATCATACACGGCAACACCCACGAATTTTCCATCTGGTATTTCATCACATTCACCCAAAATCTCTTTACACCGTTCTACAACTTCTATTGGGAATCCTGGTCGTTGCCTGTGCAATGGTGGTTCTACATTCTGTTTCCGCTCTCCCTGACAGTTTTCACCAAACGGTTCAATGCAAAACGAGCGACACTCTTTATTTGCTTTTTCTTTATCGCATTCACCCTGATGTACCGCTATTCGATTTCCGACCATCTCACCGACCGTTTCTGGCGGGATGTCTGGCTTCGTAAAACCGTGGCTTCCCGTTGCGACAATATTTACATCGGTGTGCTGGCAGCTTGGGTAAGGACATATATGCCTGACTTTTGGCAACGGCATTCTGTGAAATCCTTCGTGGTCGGCATCTTTCTGATGGTTGCCTCCATCCTCATTCCCCGTCCCTTCGGCTCAATCTACAGCAATGTTTTCGCGCTCACGATTCCTCCTGTTGCCATTGCACTCTGGTTACCGCTTCTGACCCGCATAAAGTCATTCAAGACCATCATCGGAAGCATAGTCGCCCGCATTGGCATATTGTCATACGCGATGTTCCTCACCAATCTCATGGTTTGCCAAATCATCGATGTGAATTTCGCCGATTTTTTCAGCAGGTTGGGGGCATGGGGATACCTCATCTACTGGGCAATCGTACTTTGTGTGTCATACATTCTGTTCATGGCGATAGAGAATCCTTTCATTAAAATCAGGTCCAGGCTGCAAAAAGAAAAGGCAAGCAGTTAATCATCTTTTAGTATCTTCTCGAACAATCATCTCCACAAACACTCGCACATCCTCCTCTTTCGTGTCCCAACTGGTCACCAGGCGGATTTCATTCTCCTTCTCGTCCCAAATGTAGAAAAAATAGTGCTCCAACAGATTGTCCGTAAGATCTTTTGGGAGCTTGAGTAGCAAGATGTTGGCTTCCGTCTTTTGGGTAAATGTATCGAAACCGGCATCTATGATACCCTGGCGCAAGAGCTGGGCCATGCGGTTGGCGTTCTCGGCATTGCTTTTCCAGATGTTTTGCTCCAGATATGGAATCAATTGGCAGCTGATATAGCGCATCTTGGAACACAGCTGCGTACTTTGCTTGCGGATGTATTTCAGATTCTCAGCCAATTCCGGACGAAAGGCAATGACACACTCGCACATCATCAGACCGTTCTTGGTGCACCCGAAGCTCAGGATATCGACCCCGCAATCCACGGTCATCTCCTTGAACGACTTGCCAAGGGTGATGGCGGCATTGGCCAGACGAGCGCCGTCCATGTGGAGGTACATGCCGAACTGGTGCACGTAATCGGCAATCGCCTTGACCTCCTCGCAAGTGTAAACCGTGCCCAGCTCGGTGCATTGGGAGATATAGACCACCTTGGGTTGCGAGTGGTGCTCGAAGCCCCAGTTGATGAGGCGCGGTGCGATGAGCTCGGGGGTGAGCTTGCCATCGGGCGTCTCGATCTCGCGCAACGCTGCTCCGGTCAGGAACTCCGGAGCACCGCACTCATCGACTGCAATATGCGCGGTCTTGGCGCAAAGGATAGCGTTGTACGCCTGCACACACGCGCGCAGGGCGACCACATTCGCCCCCGTGCCGTTGAACACGAAATAAGGCTCCGCTGATTCGCCAAAGTGCTTTTTTATCAACAGCTTGGCTTTTTCTGTATAAACATCGTCACCGTATGCGTGCTGGTGACCTTGGTTGGCCGCTTCTATGGCCTTCAAAATGTCGGGATGAATGCCCGAATGATTGTCGCTTCCGAAACTGTGCATAGTCAAAGGTTCACTGTTAAATCAAAACTCCTTTTCCAAATATATCAAATCAATCCGTGGCGTGCTGAAAGCACGATATCCTATTAACCCCTAACAAGCGATAGCGCAGTTTGGGGTAGGTAAGTCGCCGAGTGAAAAACAGCGTGCCGAAGGTACGCGACTACTTGTGGCGTGCGGAACGCACGCACACCATGCATCCGTTGGCATCACCCCACACTGCGCGCTAACGCGCTTATGCGGGGTTAATAGACTATTGTGCCTTCGGCACATTCTTTTAGAATTCGATTCAAAACAATTGTAATCTATCATATCTTGTTGATTATCTTCCATTTTTAATTCCGATCCCCGCTGCCGTTTTGTTCATCTTCTTTTTACAATCACAACTACCGCTCCCAATATCAGGATAATGCCGAGGGCAAGGTTGAGCGTGAAGGGTTCGTTGAAAACAAAGATGCCGATGAGGACGGCGGTGAGCGGTTCCAGAGCGCCGAGTATGGCAGTGGCGGTGGAGCCCACATATTTGGCGGCATACACCATCAGCACCAAGGCGAAGATGGCGGGCACTATGGCCAGCCAGCCGACATAGAACCAACTGGTGGCAGTTTGTGGCAATTTGAGCGGCAATCCGGCAATCAGTGAGTACACCACCATACCCAAAGCGCAATAGAAGAGCACGTAGAAATTGATTTTGAACGAGGACATCTGCAGATTGCTCCGGTTGACCAATATGATGTACAAGGCATACGATAGCGCCGAAGCCAGCACCAGCACCACGCCAATTGTCGATAACGTGCCCGCATTGTCGCTCCAGTAGAGCAGAGCCACACCCACGCCCGACAGCACCAGCGCGCAAACGGTTGTCCATGTGATGCGCTCGCGGAAAAACACCGCCATGATGACGGCCGTCATCACCGGATAGGTGAACAATATGGTGGAGGCCACACCCGCAGCCATGTAGTGAAAACTCAAATAGAGCGTTAAAGAGGAGACAATGAACAACAGTCCCAATCCTGTCAGTGCGGTGAACTCCTGTCGGGTGACCTTCAGCGACTCCTTGCGGAAGAGCATGACGATGGCAATGATGACCCACGCCAGACCGAAGCGGTAAAACAGCACACTGTTGGTCTGCATGCCCTCTGCGTACAGTTTCAACGCACCCAAAGGATTTGTGCCATAGCAAACCGCCGCGGCAATGCCCGCCAAAGTCCCGATAAGCTTTCGGTTACGCATTACTTGCCTCCTCCTTCACCCCATGTTCCCCTTGTACCTCATGCACCCCTTTCATCCTCAGATTCGCCAGCATAATGACGGCAAACGCACCCCAGAACGGCAACGAGAGTTTGTCTGTATCCAAAAAATTATTGAGAAAACCATGGACAAAGTAGGTGACTAATGCCAATGTCATCATCAAAGCCATCAGACGATCGGTTTTGTCCTTGCTATGGTTGTAGGTGCGTATGCCGATGAACAGGCTCACGAACACGAGGGCAATGACAGTGAGCAGTCCGGGAAATCCCGTTTCGGCGCACGGGCCGATGTACTCGCTGTGCGCGTTGCCTCCGTCGCCGAAATCCGTCGTGATGATGGTCTTGAACTGGCTCTTCTGAAAAGGTGCATAGACAAACTGGTAGGTGCCCGGCCCCCATCCCGTCAGCGGACGCTCGCGAATCATCCCGAACGCGGAAGTCCAGCGGTTCAACCGCTCCACATTGGAAGCGTCCGTGCTGATGTTGGAAATGGACTGCAACTGCTCTGTAAGATTGCCGGAAGCATCCTGACTGTTGCGGCTCATCTTGTACAGAATATCACTGGCGGAATAGTAGAGGAATGTGCCGACAATCAGAGATCCAGCCAACAGCCATGACAGCTTGATGCGCAACTTGAGGACAATCAGTACGCCGATAGCCACCACCAAACTTATCCAAGCCGCGCGACTGAAGGAAAGGTAGAACCCCATCAGCAGAATGGCTGTCAATACGGCATAGAAGATTTTCATCCCTTTGGAGTTGTCGGGAAGGAAAAAGCAACTGGCCGTGATGGGCAGGAAAAACGCCAGCACCGCACCGTATGCCGTGTGGTCGTTGTAAAACGGACTCATGATAAAATGTCCGTGAAAATCATCAAAGCCGGTAAGCGAATGTTTGTATGTGGTAATGAGCACCACGATGGCCAATGCCACTGCATAGCAGTTGAAATAACGCACAACCTTCTTTTTATCATCTTTCACAAACTGTATCAGCATCCAATAGCAGGCAGTGGTGAACCAAATCTTGGAAAGCCAGAACTTGATGGAAACCACAGGCAGTTCGCTGGTGATACAGGTAAGCAGCATCCAGCCCAAATAGACAAAGATGGCAATGGAGATCGGATGGGACACGATTTTCGGATCCAACCGTAAATCATAGATGATACGGCAAAGAAACAGGAAGGTGAGCGAAATCATGATGACCTCCGACGGCAATGACAATCCTAAATGGATGTTCTGGCTCGACAAGATAATGGAGAACGGGGTGCAGAAGGCCATCAAGTACATGAGCAGATCGACCCTGAACATCAAAAAGTATATCAGAAAAGCCGCGCCAGTCAGCACAGGAACAATGGGCTTTTCCTGCACGATGGCGTAGGCGTTGACAGGGACAATCAATATGCAGAAGCCGACAGTCAGCCACTGCTTCAAGGAGAGCCTACTCAACAGATTCTTCAGCTTTTCCAGAAGGCTTTTCTTCAATTTTATCAATCATTAAGAGAACAATGACGGAAAGAATCAGCACCGACAGCGTCGAAATCAGAACGACGAGAGATCTTTTCGGATAGCATTTCTTGTCGGCCACAATCGGGCGTTCCACCACGAACTTGACTGGCATGGAACCTTTCATGTCGAGGCGTGCGTCCAACATCTTCTGCTTGCAGAGGGCCTGGTATTTCAGGAACGTGTATTGCATGTTTTGCAGAGCGTCGAGGCGCGGTCCCCAAAGGCTCAGTTTCTCTTGCTCCTTGGCCAGTCTGTTGATGGCGGCAGTGTTGCCTTGTGCCACGGCAATGGCATATTGCTGCATCACACGCTCGGATTGAGCCTCCACATCGAAGACCCCGTTCTGCATGCAAATCTGTATGGAGTCGTCAATGCGGCGCACCTCGCGGTCGATGGAGTCCATCTGCTCGCAAAGAGCATGGTAAGCTGCCACTGCGCGCTCGCGCTCCGTACGGTTCTTGATGGTATCCAGCAAACGAAGAATGTCGTTCGTCATTTGACACGCAATCACCGGATCATGGTCCTTCACGGCAATGGAAATGGCTCCGAAATTGGTACGCTTGACCTCAATCTCATTCTTCATGATCTTCATGATCTTCGTGTACCAGCCTTTGGAATTGGTATCAATGTCGTAATGCTCCGTCAAGTTGTAGCGTTTGATCAGGGAGTCCTTAATCTCGCGCGCGTCCAGCAACTGCATCATCTGCTCGGTTTCTTCCTCCGAAGCGTACGCCTTGATGTCCAAACGCTCATTGTAGTTCTCCTCATTTAAAAGGATCTTGGCCATCGAGTTGGTACGCGGGGCATAAATCACCGCTGTGGACTGATATTTAGGCTTGATGAAGAAGGAACAAACGGCAGATACCACAATCGTGACAGCGCAGATGACAAGCAACCATTTGCGTTTCGCCCAAATGAACTTCATCAGGCTAAAGGAGTTGTATTGATTATTTTCCATTAACAGGATTTTTAAGTTGAATATTCAATTCGTCTAATTGTGCTTCGCTTACCGGAGTGGGGGCCGGCAACATGGTGTCGCGACCGGCGTTGTTCTTCGGGAACGCGATAAAGTCACGGATGGTGTCGCAATCGGACAATACTGCGCACATACGGTCGAAACCGAATGCGATGCCACCGTGAGGCGGAGCGCCATACTTGAACGCGTCAATGAGGAAGCCGAACTGGCTCTGTGCCTGCTCGTCGCTGAAATTCAACGCCTTGAACATGCGCTTTTGCAATTCCGGATTGTGGATACGGATGGAACCGCCGCCAATCTCGGAACCGTTGATCACAAGGTCGTATGCATTGGCGTTCACTGCACCCGGATTGCTCTCCAACATGCTCTCATGCTCGGGCTTCGGTGCCGTGAACGGATGGTGCATGGCATAGAAGCGTTGCGTCTCCTCGTCCCATTCCAGCAACGGGAAATCCACAACCCACAGCACTTTGTACTCGCCAGCCTTGCGCAAGCCCAGACGGTTGCCCATCTCCAGACGGAGCACGCCGAGTTGCGTGCGGGTCTTCATGGCCTTGCCGGACATGATGAGAATGAGGTCGCCGGCCTTGGCCTCGCAGCGTTCTGCCACGGCTTTCAGGTCGTTCTGGTCGTAGAATTTGTCCACCGAAGATTTGAACGTGCCATCGGCGTTGCAGAGGATATAGACCAACCCGCCTGCACCCACTTGCGGGCTCTTCACGAACTCTACCAACTGGTCAAGTTGCTTGCGGGAGTAGTTGCCACAGCCATCTACCTTGATGCCGGCCACCAACTCTGCCTCGTTGAACACTTTGAAATCCTTGTGCTGAAGCAGATCGTTCAATTCCACAAAACGCATGCCGAAACGGGCATCCGGCTTGTCGGAACCATAATACTTCATGGCATCGGCCCAGGTGATGCGTTCCACGGTATCCAATTCTATATTCTTGAAAGTCTTGAAGATGTGTTTCACCAAACCTTCAAAGATGTTGAGGATGTCTTCTTGTTCGATGAAGGACATCTCGCAGTCGATTTGCGTGAATTCCGGCTGGCGGTCGGCGCGAAGGTCCTCATCGCGGAAGCAGCGCACAATCTGGAAGTAGCGGTCCATACCGGCAATCATCAGCAGCTGTTTCAGCGTCTGCGGCGACTGCGGCAGGGCATAGAACTCGCCCTGGTTCATGCGCGAGGGCACCAGAAAGTCGCGCGCGCCCTCCGGCGTGCTGTTCACGAGGAACGGCGTCTCAATCTCCAAAAAACCGTGCTCACTCAGGTATTTGCGAATCTCCAGTCCCAGCTTGTGGCGGAAAATGAGGTTGTTCTTCACGGGCGTGCGACGGATATCCAGATAACGGTACTTCATCCGCAACTCGTCACCACCGTCAGAGACATCCTCGATGGTGAACGGAGGCACGGCAGATTCGTTGAGCACGTTGACCTCGGTCACGTCAATCTCGATGTCGCCCGTAGGGATATTCTTGTTCTTGCTGTAACGCTCTATCACGGTGCCGGTGACCTGAATCACCCACTCGCGACCCATCTTCTCTACCTTATCGCAGAGCTCGGGGCGTTGTTCGTGGTTAAATGCTAACTGCGTGATGCCGTAACGGTCGCGCAAATCAATGAAAATCATGCCGCCCAAATGGCGCACTTTCTGAATCCATCCGCACAGTGTAACTGTTTGGGAAACGTTGGCGATAGTGAGTTCGCCGCAATTATGTGTTCTTAACATTATACTTATGTTTTAATGAGGCGCAAAAATAATAAAAATAGCAATATCAAGATGCCGACCACAAGACACAGGTAACCGGTTTGAAAATAAAATGAGTAATTGCCAAAATAATTTCAGGTGGGAAATGTGTTGTCATGGATGAAAATAGGTGGGACAGTACGGTTACCTGTTCACGAAACACGCGGCAAAAATAATAAAAATTTAAACATGTCCGAATTTTAAATAAAGAATTTTTAAAATTTTATTAACAATATACAGCCCGAAAAAATAGTACCTTTGCGGCCGCAAAAGAAACAAGATGACCCCCGAAGAAAAGATATTATCAGAATTGAATGACCAGCAGCAATTAGCTGTGAAACAAGTGGATGGACCAGTAATGGTAATCGCCGGGGCAGGCTCGGGCAAGACCCGCGTGCTGACCTACCGCATTGCCTACATGCTGGCGCAGCACGTAAACCCGTATCGAATCTTGGCCCTGACGTTCACCAACAAAGCCGCCGCCGAAATGCGCGCCCGTATCGTGAACCTCGTGGGCGGCGATGTGGCCAAGGCCGTCACCATGGGCACCTTCCACTCCGTATTCTACCGCATACTCCGCGCCGAAGCCGACAAACTGGGTTACACCCACAATGTCACGGTTTATGACACCGACGATTCCAAATCCTTAATCAAGAACATCGTCAAGGACATGAACCTGGACCCGAAAATCTATGCGCCCAACTACGTGCTCAACCGCATCTCCATGGCCAAGTCCAACCTGCTGTCGGCTCAAGAGTATGCCGACAACGCGGAAATCATGGCCGCCGACCGCACCGCGGGCAAACCCAGAATCGCCGAGATCTTCGCCGCATACAACATCCGTCTGAAAAACGCGGACGCCATGGATTTCGACGACCTCCTGTATTATATGAACGTCCTCCTGCGCGACTTTCCGGACATGCTCTACAAATACCAGAACCGTTACAACTACATTCTGGTGGATGAGTATCAGGACACCAACTTCGCCCAGTACCTCATCGTGAAAAAACTGGCGGCCATCAACCAGAACATCTGCGTGGTGGGCGACGACGCGCAGAGCATCTACGCCTTCCGCGGGGCCGACATCCAGAACATCCTCAACTTCCGCCGCGACTACCCCAACGCCAAGATTTTCAAACTGGAACAGAATTACCGTTCCACCCAAAACATCGTGAACGCCGCCAACGCCATCATCAAGTACAACAAGGACCAGATGCCGAAAGAGGTGTGGACCGACAACGAGTCAGGCGAGAAGATCAACCTGATACGCTCCGCCAGCGACAACGACGAGGCTCACGCCGTGGCCAACGCCATCTTCGAGATCAAAATGAACCAACACGCCGCTAACCGCCAGTTCGCCATCCTCTACCGAACCAACATCCAGTCCCGAACACTGGAAGAGGCGATGGTAAAACGGCACATCCCTTACAAAATCTACGGCGGGCTTTCATTCTACAAGCGCAAGGAAATCAAGGATGTACTGGCTTATTTCAGACTGACCATCAACCATTTCGACGAGGAATCGCTGCGTCGGGTCATCAACTACCCCATGCGCGGAATCGGCGACACCACCGTTTCCCGAATTGCAGCAGCAGCCAGCGAAAGCGGCGCCCATTTCTGGGATGTGGTGAGCGAACCCCAACTATTTAATCTGGGCGTCAACGGCCCCACGATGAACCGGCTGGTGGAATTTGCCGACATGATCAAAGGCTTTACCGCGCAATTGCAGAACACCAACGCATACGAATTAGGCAAACAGATTGTCATCAAAACCGGCATTGCCAAAGCCTTGAAGGAAAACACGGACGAGAAAGAGCGCGTGGATCATGTGGAAGAGCTTCTGGACGCCATGAAAGGTTTCACCGAGAAAGAGCCCGAAAGCAATTTCGACGAGGCTACCGGCGAAATCATAGAGGAATATTTCCCCTCACTGGATCACTTCATGGAGTCCATCGCGCTGCTGAGCGACGAGGAGGAGAACAATGCCGGAGAGGAGGAGGACGTGGTGAAGCTGATGACCATCCACTCGGCCAAGGGTCTGGAGTTCGACTATGTGTTCATCACGGGATTGGAGGAAAACCTGTTCCCGTCATCTTTATGCGTGAACTCGCGCCAAGAGATGGAGGAAGAGCGCCGGTTGTTCTACGTCGCACTCACGCGGGCACGCAAGCAGGTGACGCTCACCTGCGCGCAGACACGCTACCGCTTCGGCTCGCTGCAGTTCTGCGAAGACAGCCGTTTCCTGGAGGAGATACCGGCCAAATTCCTGAACGTGACCCACAAGGCATCGGAAGGTCAGGGCGCTTTCTCGCGCCGGAGCGAGGCTCCTTGGTCGGCAAAGTCGGAGTTCGGCTTCCGCCGGCAATCGGAAAGTGCGCCGCGCACGACTTCCACCTACCACACCGCCTCCGCACCGAAGCCGAAAGTGAAAACCCAATCGGAAGTGCGCCTCGACCAAGTGGGCACACCCGCCGCCTTCGACCAGATAGTACCCGGCGTGCGCGTGTATCACGGCAAGTTCGGCTTCGGAAACGTAATCTCGGTGGAAGGAGCGGGCCCCGACGCCAAGGCACAGGTCGCCTTCGACACCGTGGGCACCAAAACCCTGCTCCTGAAATTCGCAAAATTGGTCATACCTAATTAATTTCGCCTATGTTATTCAGAACCAATATCCCAGCTCCACAATTCCCGTTCAAGATAGGATTCGACGACCGCATCATGCTGCTCGGTTCCTGCTTTTCGGACAATATCGGCAGCTATTTCGACCGGCACCGCTTCCAGGTGTGCTCAAACCCCTTCGGCGTGCTCTTCAACCCTGTGTCCATCGACCACTCCCTCCGCATCCTGATGGAGCCGGAGACCTTCGACAAAGACCGCTATTTCTATCGCAACCGCGACTTGTGGGTAAGTTTCGCGCATCACGGACGCTTCTCGCGCGAGAATTTTGAGGTCTTCGAGAAAAACATCGACGACCAACTGGCATACGCCGCCGACTTCCTCACCCGCACCGACTATCTGTTCGTGACCTTCGGCACCGCGTTCTGCTACAAGTTCATCCCCCGCGACCTGATTGTGTCCAACTGCCATAAAATCCCCAACTTCAAATTCGACCGCATGCGCTTGGATATAAAGAAGATCGTATCTCTTTGGAACACCACTTTACAGAAACTGAAAGAGGTGCGTCCGGACATGAAAATCATCTTCACTGTGAGCCCGGTGCGGCACGCCGGCGAGGGCATGCACGAAAACACACTGAGCAAGTCCGTCCTCCTGCTGGCCGTGGAAAAGCTGGTGGACAACGAGACTACTTTCTACTTCCCCGCATACGAATATCTCATTGACGATCTTCGCGATTATCGCTTCTATGCCAAAGACTTATGCCATCCCAACGACCTGGCGGTGGACTATCTGGAGGAAAAGGTTTCCGAGTCATTTTTCACGGTGGAAACCCAAGAGAAGGTGCGCCTGATCCGGCAGGAGAACAAATTCCTCAACCACCAGCGTTTCAGACGCGACTAATTTGGTGATTTTTTGTTCGTTTGCCTCTTGACAAACAACATTTTTTGTTGTACTTTTGCCAGCCCAAATATTGTACAATGAAATTATCCGAATTCAAGTATTATCTGCCTCAGGATCTGATTGCTCTATATCCTACGGAGGAGCGCGACGAGGCACGTTTGATGGTGCTCGATCGCAAGACTAAAACCATTGAGCACAAATTGTTCAAGAATGTCATTGATTACTTCGACGAAGGCGACTTGTTCGTGATGAACAACACGCGCGTGTTCCCCGCCTTGCTGTATGGCGAGAAGGAACAGACCCGCGCCAAAATCCGCGTCTTTTTGCTCCGCGAGCTGGACGAGGAGAGCCGCCTCTGGGACGTGCTTGTGGATCCTGCCCGTAAAATCCGTATCGGCAACAAGCTCTGTTTCTGCGAAGACGACAGTCTCGTGGCCGAGGTCATCGACAACACCACTTCCCGCGGGCGCACGCTCCGTTTCCTTTTCGACGGCGACCACGATGCTTTTAAGAAAAAACTGATGGACTTGGGCACCACTCCCCTGCCAGAGGATATCCAACGTCTGCGAGAGATAAAACCCGAAGATGAGGAATACTACCAGACCATCTACGCTACCGAAGAGGGCGCGGTGGTGGCTCCGGCGGCCGGCTTTCACTTCAGCCGCGAACTCCTCAAACGTATGGAACTGAAGGGCATCGAACGCACGTATGTGACACTGCACGCCGGTTTGAGCAACTTCAACGACATTGACGTTGAAGACCTCTCCAAGCACAAACCCGACTCCGAGCGCATGATCATCCGCGCCGATGTCGCCGACACCATCAACCAGGCAAAAGACGAAGGCCACAAGATTGTGATGGTGGGCACCACCACAACCAAGGCTCTGGAATCTTCCGTCTATGCCAACGGCCACGTGAAGACCACCCAGATGAACGGCAAGGAGGATGCGTGGACCAACAAGTTCATCTACCCGCCCTACCGTTTCATGGTGGGCGATGCCATGATCACCAACTTCCACGCCTCCCAAAGCTCCATGCTCATGATGGTGGCAGCCTTCGGCGGCTACGAGTTCGTGATGCGCGCATACAAAGAGGCCGTGGCCGAGAAATACAGATTCCTCACCTACGGTGACGCAATGTTGATTATTTAACGTTTATTAAAATATCCCCACTATGGCAAAATCATACGAAGCAGCAGGCGTTCGTCTGGAAGCCGGATACGAGTCCGTGCGCCTCATTAAAAAACACATCTCCCGCACCAACCGTCCGGGCATGATGGGCAACATCGGCAGTTTTGGCGGCATGTTCGACCTGGCCTCCCTGAACTACAAGGAGCCCGTTTTGGTGAGCGGAACTGACGGTGTCGGCACCAAACTGAAAATCGCTTTCATGATGGACAAGCACGATACCATCGGTCAGGACGCCGTGGCCATGTGCGTCAACGACGTGCTCGCGCAAGGCGCCGCCCCGCTGTTCTTCCTGGATTATATCGCCGTGGGCAAGAACGAACCCACCAAAATCGAGCAGATCGTGAAAGGCGTGGCCGACGGCTGCGTGCTCTCCAACTGCGCCTTGATAGGTGGCGAAACGGCAGAAATGCCCGATATGTACGACGAGGATGAATACGACATCGCCGGTTTCACGGTGGGCGCAGTGGAGAAATCCAAACTCATCGACGGCAGCCAAGTAAAGGTCGGCGACCTGCTCATCGGCCTCGCCTCCTCCGGCGTACACTCCAACGGATTCTCACTGGTCCGCAAAATCGTCTTCAAAGACAACCAGCTGGACCTCAACACGCAATATGAAGGCCTGCCCGACACATTGGGCAACGTGCTCCTCACCCCTACCCGAATCTACGTGCGCCCGGTGCTAGAGGTGTTAAATAAAGTAAACATCCATGCCATCTGCCATATTACCGGCGGCGGCTTCGATGAAAACATTCCTCGCGTGCTGCAACCCGGACAAGGCATCTTTGTGGAAGAAGGCACATGGGATATGCCCGCTATCTTCCCGTTCCTCGAAAAATACGGCAAAGTGGAACACCGCGAGATGTTCAACATCTTCAACATGGGTATAGGAATGGTGCTCGTGGTGGATCCCAAAGACCGCGAAGAAGTACTCGGCATGTTCGCCGACCTCGGCGAGAAAGCCTTCGTCATCGGCAAAGTGACCGACAAAGAGGGTGTCGATATTAAACTCCTGTAAGCATGAAACGGCTGATTATCCTGACTCTCTGCCTTGCCTGCAGTCTGATGGCTGTAGCCCAACAAGAAAACGACAACACAAAAGTCAAAGTCGGCGTTAGAGTGGGCGGAGTCGGATCCTATTACATCGCCCCGAAAGGACAGAGCATCAGTCTCAATCCTTCCGACGACTATGCAGAACGCTCCATGAAAATCGGCGCTACTGCAGGCTTGTCCATCGATATTCCCCTGACTCAAAAACTCCACCTGCAAACCGGCCTCATGTATTCCATGCAACGGAACGGCGAGCACGGGTTTGGCAAAGACAGCTTGTTCGAGCCCAAAACAGAATATGACGTGGATGCATACATCAAGTATCGATCCCATCATCTCAAGCTGCCTGTGATGCTGATGTATCACGTTTCCACAAACCCAAATCATTTCTGCCTCGGCGCAGGCGTGTTTGCGGATTTCGCAATGGGAGGAAATCTCAATTATTCGGCATCGGCACGGCCCACGGAGGGCGACAGCTATCTGTTTGAGGGCGATTTCAATCCGTATGAAGCTGGCAACAAGTATCTTTACTACCATCCAACTAATGATCCTTATTCACAAAAGATGCTTGTGGGCAATGGTGCTTTTTTCAAGCGTTTCAATCTCGGCGTGTCGGCAGAAATCGGGTATAACATCTCCAAATTTTATATCGGCGCGCATCTGGACATCGGCGTGCTGAACATGGCCCGTCCGGAAGTGTGCGGTGAGAACTACAAGCAGCGTCCGCTAGATGTGCAGGTGTTAATAGGCTACAATATCAATTAATTATGAAATACATAGGACCGCACGTCAGTGCTACCGGCGGCGTGGAAAACGCCCCGTTGAACGCGATGAGCGTCGGAGCATCTGCCTTTGCCCTGTTCACCAAGAACCAACGGCAGTGGGTGTCGCCGCCGTTGTTGGCAAAATCCATTGACGCCTTCAAGGCCAATTGCGAGAAGGCCGGCATCACGCCCGACTTCATCTTGCCGCACGACAGCTACCTCATCAACCTCGGACAGCCCGAGGAAGAAGCGTTGCAGAAATCGCGCAATGCTTTTTTCGATGAGATGAAACGCTGCGAGCAACTGGGTTTGAAAATGCTGAATTTCCACCCGGGCAGCCACCTCAACAAGATTTCGCTCGAAGATTGCCTTCGGCGCATCGCGGAGAGCATCAACATGGCACTGGACCAAACACATAACGTTACCGCTGTAATTGAGAACACCGCCGGGCAAGGCAGCAATGTGGGCTTCAGCTTCCAGCATATCGCCTATATCATCGACAAGATAGAAGACAAAGACCGCGTGGGAGTCTGCATCGACACCTGCCACACCTACTCCGCCGGCTATGATTTGAAAACGGATGAAGGTTACCAACAGACCTGGAAAGAGTTTGACGAGACCATCGGAGCACATTACCTGCGCGCCGTGCACCTGAATGATACCAAAAAGCCCTTCGCCTCGCGCGTGGACCGCCACGACAGCATCGGCAAGGGTCTGCTGGGCATGGACTTTTTCCAGCGTTTCATGCGCGACCCAAGGTTCGATAACATGCCACTGATTTTGGAAACACCCGATGAAAGCCTATGGGCAGAGGAAATTAAGCTATTGCATTCTCTTGAAAACCAATAAGATACAACAATCTTGATTTTTTTAAAGCTCCTTTGAAAAAAAATTGTATTTTTGCAGCCTCAAAAACACCTAATGCTGCGTTCTTCTAACGGTTAGGAATCAAGATTCTCAATCTTGCAATACGAGTTCGATTCTCGTACGCAGTACAACCAAGCACCTTCTTCAAAAAGGTGCTTTTTTATTTTCCTAATACTCTTTGATTCGCTGCTCGATGCGGATCACCTCATCACGAAGCTCCGTAGCCCGGTCAAAATCCAAATCTTTGACCGCCTTGTCCATCTCCTTGCGCAACATCTTGGACCTCAATTTCAGCTGTTCCAAGTTAAGCAGACGAATATCATCTTCGGCGGCCATAGCCTCAATAGGCTGCACAGTCTTGTACTTTTTCTTGTCTATCTCGCCCTGTTTGGTCACTGCTTCATCAATCTGGCCGGCCAAATAGACCTCTTCGGACTTCACCACGCCCTTGGGCACGATATGGTGCTCCTCGTTGTAGGCCATCTGTTTCGCCCTCCGGCGGTTGGTTTCATCCATGGTGGCCTGCATGGACTTGGTAATCTTATTGGCATAGAAGATGACTTTGCCATTCACGTGGCGCGCCGCGCGGCCTGCCGTCTGTGTGAGCGAGCGCGTGTTGCGCAGGAAGCCCTCCTTGTCAGCATCCATGATGGCCACTAAGGAAACTTCCGGCAAGTCCAAACCCTCACGCAGCAGGTTCACCCCCACGAGCACATCGATGGCACCGAAGCGCAAATCCTTCAATATCTCCACTCTGTCCAACGTCTCCACATCGGAGTGGATGTAGCACGACTTGATGCCGATGCGGATCAGGTAGCTGTTCAGCTCCTCGGCCATTTTCTTGGTGAGTGTGGTCACCAGTACACGCTCGCCACGGTCCACGGTGTCCTCAATTTCATTCAGCAAGTCATCCACCTGATTGGTGGCAGGGCGAACCTCGATGACAGGGTCCAAGAGACCCGTGGGGCGGACCACCTGCTCCACCACCACGCCGCCCGACTGCTGCAACTCAAAGTCTGCAGGCGTGGCACTCATATAAACGGTCTGTCCGACAAGGTCCTCAAACTCATTGAATTTCAGCGGGCGGTTGTCCAACGCCGCCGGCAAGCGGAAGCCGTAATCCACCAAATTGATTTTGCGGGAGCGGTCGCCGCCGTACATGGCTCCGATTTGCGGCACTGTAACATGACTCTCATCCACCACCAGAATGAAATCATCGGGGAAGAAGTCCAGAATGCAGAATGGCCGCTGGCCAGGCTGACGTTTGTCGAAATAACGGGAATAGTTCTCGATGCCGGAGCAATAGCCCAGCTCTTTCATCATCTCCACATCATAGTTCACCCGGTCCTCCAACCGCTTGGCCTCTAAGTATTTCTCAATGGATCGGAAATACTTCATTTGTTCGCCCAAGTCAATTTTGATATTGTCAATCGCTTCGTTCAAAGATTGCTGTGTGGTTACGAAAATGCTGGCCGGATAAATGGTGACCTTGTCCAACTTGTTAATCACACCGCCGGAAGAGGCCTCGATTTCGAAAATGGATTCTATCTCATCATCAAAAAAGACAATCCTGAATGCGTGTTCATTATATGGCGGGAAGATATCGACGGTATCGCCTTTGACTCGGAACTGGGAGGTTTGCAGGTCCAGCTCGGTACGGGAGTATAGGCTGTTGACGAAGGCAAGCAGCAGTTTGTTACGGTCGATGAGCATGCCCGTGTGCAGGTGGATGACGTTCTTGGCAAAGTCGTCAGGGTTACCGATGCCGTAGATGCAAGATACGGAAGCCACCACGACAATGTCGCGACGCCCCGACAGCAGCGAAGCGGTCGTGTGCAGACGCAGTTTCTCGATTTCATCATTAATAGCCAGATCCTTTTCTATATACGTGTTCGTAGTGGGGATGTATGCTTCGGGCTGGTAGTAGTCGTAATAAGAGACAAAATATTCTACCGCATTTTCCGGAAAAAACTGCTTGAACTCGCTATAGAGCTGTGCAGCGAGAGTCTTGTTGTGGCTCAGCACCAGCGCAGGGCGGTTCAGCTCGTTGAGCACGTTGGCAATGGTAAAGGTCTTGCCCGATCCGGTGACGCCCAACAAGGTCTGCGCCTTGTCGCCGCGCCGCAACCCTTCTACTAACTGCTTGATGGCGGTCGGCTGATCTCCGGAAGGTTTATATGATGAGGTTAATTTGAAATCCATTCTTGTTTTTTAAAAAAGGGTGGCAAAAATAATAAAATTGTATCTTTGCAACCTACTTCTAACGTCAGAGGATTATGATTAAATACGAAGAACTTGTAGCTCAATTGAAAAGCCGTCAATTCAAGCCGGTTTATCTCCTCATGGGCGAGGAGCCGTTTTACATTGACCGAATTTGCAGGTTCTTTGAAAACAAAGTCATTGAGGAAGCCGACCGCGACTTTAACCAGGTGGTGCTGTACGGCAAGGACACCTCCGCCGCTGAAATCGTGGCCAACGCCAAGGAGTTTCCGTTCGGCAGCCAGTACAAGTTAGTCATCGTCAAAGAAGCCAAGGACTTGAAAGACATCGACCTGCTGAAATCCTACGTGGAAAACCCTGCCGAATCCTCCATCTTGGTCCTCTGCCACAAATACGGCAAACTCAAGGCCACGCAATACAAGGCTTACGAAAAGAAAGGGGTGGTGTTCGAGTCCGTGGGCATCAAAGACTGGAATCTGCCCGACTGGGTACAGAAGACCGCCTCGGCGTTCAAGTTCAAATTGGACGCACAGACAGCCAACATCCTCACTGAGCACATTGGCAACGATTTGTCGCGGATCTTCAACGAGTTCGAGAAGCTGAAAGTCATCCTACCGCCCGGCAGCAGCATCACGCCGGATGTAGTGGAACAATACATCGGCATCAGCAAAGAGTACAACATCTTCGAGCTGCAGGAAGCCTTGGGCAGCCGCAACGCCCAGAAAACCTTTAAAATCATTCATAACTTCACCCAGCATTTGAAAGAAAACCCCAACATCAAAACCATCTTGATGTTATACAACTTCTATCACAAAATGCTGATGTACCATCTGTCACCCGACAAGAGCAACGAAGCCCTGCGCACTATATACGGCAACCTGCCGCCTATGATTCTCAGCAAGAATGTGCGCTACGCCCAAAGCCATACCATCGCGCAACTCACCAATATCATCTCCGTGCTAAGGGAATACGATGTGAAATCCAAAGGTGTGGATTCAAACAGCGACGAGGGTGAATTGCTGAAAGAAATGATTTACAAGATTTTACAATAACTTTTTAACGGAATTATAATTATCTGACCATTATGAAATCCTCACGTGTCATAAAAGCCATCTTGTGGCTGGCCATTTGGATTTTGCCCGCATCATTGGCGCACGGGCAGTCTTCCGTACAGAATTTCCAACCCATTGAATCGCAAGGCGAGATGCCTGAGTACCTTAAACAGTGCATTGCATCAGAAAAATCCGAGTCTTACAGCCGGTTTTTAAGCACTATGTTCAAGCGGGGAAAGATTGTGTACGGAACCTCCATGAATCAATACATAGACCAAATTGCCGACAACTTGCTGATGAAGCAACCCGACCTGCGCCAACAGGTGCATTTCTATATTCTGGACGTACCGGAGGTCAATGCATATTCACTGAAGAACGGCGTCATACTCATTAATATGGGTTTGCTGGCTCAAGTCATGAACGAGGCGGAGCTGGCTTTTGTAATGGCCCATGAAATCGCCCATTTCAGCAAACATCATGCAAGTCAGGACAAGGAGAAATCAAAAGATAAAGACATCCTCTCGGAATATTTGCAACAACACCAATACTCGCGAGAGCATGAGAGCGAAGCCGACAAGGTTGGTCTTATCCAATATTTCAAGGACTCTCCTTACAGCCACGAAATCATTGATGGTATTTTTGACGTTCTGCTCTACTCAGACCTTCCTTTTGATGAAGTACCCTTTAACAAATCCGTGGTGGAAACTGATTTTTACTCTTTTCCGGACAATTATTTTTTGAATACCGTGGCCAACATTTCCGATCGTTCTTCCATAGTGGATACTTTTCTCACCCACCCCAACATCTCCAAGCGACGCGCAGCGGCAAAAGCTTTGGTGAGTACTTTCCCGAACGACCAGAAAAAAATCTTCGTGCAATCTGAAGATCTGTTCCACCAAATGCAGGACCAAGCGCGGTTTTCATGCGTGGAGTACTATTTGAACCAACACCAATACGACAAGGCCATCTACAACACTTTTCTTTTGCAGCAGCTCTTCCCCGACAACGAATATTTGGAGAAGGCCATGGTAACCGCTTTTTACGGAGCCTCCAAACACAAAAACTTCGGGACGTCGAGCAGCATTACTCAACCCTATAGGAAAGTGGAAGGTGAAATGCAACAGGTATGTTATTTCCTGTCAAAAATGAATCGCCTGGAATACTCTCTCCTGGCCCTGCGCAAAGCCTGGACCGCACAACAAAATCACCCCGAAGACCCCTATCTTCAAGCCGTGGTCAAAGACTTGATTGCAGACATCTTTGTGAAACAAAAAAAGACTTACGTGGATTTCTGTGATTATCCACAAGGCACAAAGTTGGAAGATATTCAAGGCGAGGACTCCATCAGCAACGCCTGCAACACCAAGTATGACAAAATCAGACAACAAAGCCATAACAACAAGGTGCTGCCCGACCCGAAATTCAAAACTGCCAATTACATGCTCGTGGATTTCCATCAGGACGCTCTCTTTAAAGATTTGGTCAACGATGCCGTGGTAAACAATTCTGCATACGAATTACTGGATAACTTGTCTGCAAAACATATCGGAGATCAACAATCCCTGATATTAGCCAATCCTGTCTATCTTGTATATGAAAATTCTTCTGACTTGAACCTGTCTCTCAGCAAAAAATACGCAGGCAATCTCAACAAAATGATGGTGAAAGCCACAAAAAAGATGAAAATCACTCCTATTTCATACCATGAGGTGGACATTGAAAAGATGGATACCAAACAATACAATGAGTTGGTCAACATGCAACGCGTGTATTACGATATTCAAAATGCAGAGGGCATCGAGATGCGGTATCACACCACCAACTACACCCAGGACCTTCTCTCTTCCTACGGCCCAAAGATGTGCTTTGTCAATGTTGCACGCCACCCATACCATTGGTTCTCATTCGATAAATTCTATATGCTGGTTTTTTCCACCGCTTGTCCCTACATCCTACCCTTCACCATAGCTAATTGCTGCTTCATGAGATATGAAACCAAAGTCTATTTCAACATCATAGACTTGGAAAATGGAGTAATCGAGGTCAAAAGCTCCTTCAATCAAGATTCTCCCATGAGCAGAGCATACGTTGACGGCTTCGTTTACAGTCAATTGGAAAAATATATAAAAGGAAAAAAATGAAAAGAATAATCCCCCTGCTCTTGTTGGTCACAACTCTTTGCGTACAAGTTAATGCACAGGGTTACAATTATATGGGAAAGCATGTTTTGTTCAACGCAAATGTGTCCATTTCCCCTTCCTGGTTCAACCCGAATCCGATGAGTCGGCACTTGGTCAACCTGCCCTCCCACGCGCAACGGTATCTGGGTGTCAATTATTGGGTTACGCCCAGTATTGAAGCGATTGTTTGGAAAAAGGGAGCTATAGGCGCAGGTTACAATTTCTACAAGTCGCCTTTCAAAGGAAGAAGTATCTATTATAATGATTATTATTTCGATTATGAATACCGTGATTTTGAAGGCATAATCACTGCACACGGGTTCAATGTGTTTTACAAGCAGTATTTGGGACAGACGATCGCCCCATTGGGTCATTATCTGAAATTCAACTTCGACGGCTTCTTTTACCATTACATCACGAACAATGCACAAGAAGGAAAAGACAAACTGTTTGCTACAAAAGTGGAATACGGGTATGACTTTCTGGTGTTCGACCGTCTGCGTCTCTCTGTCGGAGCCTCTATAGGCAGCACTTTCGGTAACATTGGCTTGGCATTAAAACAAATGACGGGAGACGACTATGGTCTATCCGAACTCACCGTAAACGATTACGCAAACGCGCGCATGTTTATGGCCTATTGGTTTGGAATAAAGTTGGGTGTAGGGTTCCTGGCGTTCTAATCGCTGAAATGTCTTATAGTGACTTTCCGCTATAAACGTACACTTTACAGCATATTAGCCAAAAATTCCGTACAATCCTCGAAGGTCTTGAAGGTGTGCTCCTCAGGCACGAGCTCGGGAATCAGTTTCATCTTGGTAAGCATATACATGGGCTGCGGCTGGATAATGGTCATCAGTACCATGGCACCGTTGGCCTGTATCTCCTTGATGGCTGTCTCCATAGCGTATAATCCCGACTGGTCCATGAAGCTGACCAACCGCATACGGATAATCACGATTTTGGCATCTTTGGGCACATCGTCCATCACTGACTGAAATTTGGTGATGGTACCGAAGAAGATGGGGCCGTTGAGGCGCTGGATGTAAATGCGGTGCTTCATTTCCTCTGGAATGCCGCCCTCATCGTTCCAAGGGCTCTCTTTGTCAAAATTCGTCATCTCGCTGGAGCTATAGCCGCCCTCCACGAGGTCGCTGGCGCGCTTCATGAAGAGCACGCAGGCAATCACCATACCGATACCGACAGCCGTAAGCAAATCCACAAACACCGTCAGCAAGAAGACGATGATCAGCACCACAGCATCTGCACGCGGAATCTTGAGCAGGTCCTTGAATCCTTTGAAGTCGATGATACCCCAACCCACCGTGATCAGGATTCCGGCCAATACGGAAAGCGGCACAAAGCGCACCAGGCTGCCCAAGCCGAGCAGGACGGCGAACAGGAACAGGGAATGCACCATGCCGCTGATCTGCGTGCGTCCGCCGCTTTTCACATTCACTACCGTGCGCATGGTCGCGCCCGCGCCTGCGATGCCGCAGAACAACCCGCTAATGATGTTACCGATACCCTGCCCCACAAGTTCCTTGTTGCTGTTGTGATGCGTCTTGGTGATATTGTCGGCCACCACGGAAGTGAGCAAAGTGTCAATAGAGCCCAAACCGGCCAAAGTGAGTCCCGGAATGATAGAGGCTTTCAATATCGGTCCCCATTGCAAATCAGCCAAGGAGATGCCTTCTTTGGCAAAAAACGGCATGGGAAATCCGGAGGGAATCGCGCCAATGAGCAGTTTTTCATCCATGTTGAGAAACAGCGAAACCACGGTCATCACCACCAAAGCTACCAGAGTTGCCGGTATTTTCTTGGTGATGAGTGGAAACAGAAAGATAATGGCGATGGTGCCCAAGCCGAGCAACAACGCTGTGAGTGACACGCCGCCGGCCACGCGTTGCGGCAGCTGCAGGATCATATCGACCACCAGCACCGGCGATTTCAAACCGATGAGGGGATAGAGTTGCTGCAAAATGATGATCACGCCGATACCGCTCATGAAGCCGGATAGCACAGGATAGGGAATGTAGCGCACATACTTGCCTATTTTCAAAATGCCGAACAGAATCTGGAACGCGCCGCAGAACAGTCCGGCCAACGACATGCTGATGAGCACGGCGCCCAACGACTGGCTGGAAGCCCACACACCGCTCACCAACGCCGCCGTAATGACGGTCATGGGACCGGTAGGTCCGCTGATTTGGGAATGCGTGCCGCCGAAGAGTGAGGCGAAAAAGCCCAGCAGAGCCGCACCCACAAGGCCCGCCAACGCGCCCATGGAGCTTGCAGCAGGGTTGTCAATGCCGCCAAAAGCCTGAATACCGAATGCCAACGCTAAAGGCAAGGCCACGATGCCAGCGGTGATGCCGCCGAAAATGTCGCCCTTAAGGTTCTTGGTAGAAATGAATGCCATACGTATGATGTTTTGATTGTTTATTTTCTGACTACTTTTTTATGAAATACTTTTCCGTCTTTATCTGTGATTTTTACCAAATAAACACCCGAAACCCAATTCGACGTGTTGATGATAATCTCGGCATTGGGCTCGGCGGTGCTAAAAATCAGCTTGCCTGTCAAATCAAAAACCTCCACGCTGCGGACGGTTTTGGGGCAACTGATCACAAACTGGCGATTGCACGGATTAGGATACAGGGCAAGGGTATTGGAGGTAACATGGTCTTCCACGCCCACACTTTGCACGGTGAAGTGGTGCGGGTCGGCGGGGCCGATGTAAGGGTGACGCTCTCTGCGTCCGGAATTATCCTTGGCGAAAATGTAGTAATCCACCTCATCGTTGGCCTGCAATTCGGGAATGGCGGCTTCGTAGGTGCTCCCGCCAGCTGATTGCAACGTGGCGGTTTGCCAAGTGCCGTTATTGATACGAAAATAGACAAGCAGGGAGTCACTGACCAACGCCTGGCCGCTCAGGGCTTTGATTTCAGCTTGCAGGGTGGTTGCGGATGGCAAGTCCAGCGAGCCCAACAGCGGGTAGTGTTTGATATAAAGCATGCCCGGATCCGCCAGCTCGTGCGTGCGGCAGTGCAGCGCGTCTGTGTTTTCCCAACCAGTGGAAAAACTGTTGTTCGAAATCGGTACAATGGTGTAACCTGGCATGGCTTGCTGATAGACTTCAATGGCCGCATTGTCCCACTGGGTGCCTGCCACGGGCACAAACACGTGGTCGTTCAGAATCAGCGAATTGGTGAATGGAGTAATCTTATTCCGCCCAGGCGTATAGACACGGAAAACTTGATAATGGTTGCCCCAAGGGGTCAAGGCATTGGCAAAAGTGTTAGCCACCGCCTCATAATCGTTGTAGCGTGAGTCGGAGGTCGCCACCTGACCGATGAGGACCTTATCCACGTCTAAAAATTTGCCCCAGCAGTCAATATGCTCGATGTAGTCGCCTAATGGGTCGTCAATAAGCATATAATTGTTGATGCCAAGATAGTTGTTGGCCATGGATTGGATGGAAGAGGCAGTTTGGTTGGTGTTTTCGGAAAGTACCAGTGTAGTGGAAGCCGCAGTGCCATAGCCATCCACCATATAGTTGCCGCCAGTATGCACCATCGGCATCTCGTAGCGGTTCAATTGCATCTGGTTGGTGATTTGCACCAATGCCGCATCATCGTTGGGGCGTGTGGGTCGGTTGTAGGTGAAGTCCACCACTCCGACTTCATCGTTTCCGTCCACGATGAACCATGGACCATAGTCGCGGGTCCAGTAGGAGTCATGGGGAATAACCCAGCAGGAGACGTTGTCCATATTGACACCGCTGGCCGCAAAGTAGGTTTTGGCTGTATTGCTATCGGAGGCTGTATTGACGAGCACTTTGACTTTGGTGATGAAGGAGAGTTCGCTCACGAGGTTTACGGGAATGCCGAGCGGGTAAGCCACCATCACGCCGCCCATAGGTTGGAATTCGGCGATAGCGGTCACCGGGCCTGCCGGAGGAGTGGTGAATTGCGTGTTGCGGTACCAGGTTTTCAGCAGTTGCTGTTCCTCCTGCGTGGCGCGGTAGGTGTATGCCTGTTTGGCGTAATGCTCAGATTGAGAAAATGTTGTGAATGTAATAATGCCCAACAGCAAGCAGAATAGAGTACGCTTCATATAGTCAGCAATTTGGATTGCAAAAGTATAAAATATTCAGTATTCTTAAAGTTTACTTGTCAGCATTACTCAAAGAGTAGCCGCCTTTCTTTTTGCTGCCGGAATATTCGAGAAGGCCTTGCTTCTTGAGTTCAGCAAGGCAGCGTTCTACTGTACTCATCGAATAGGAGGTGTAAGAAACGATTTCCGTGGAACGGCAACCGGGATGACCCCGAACATAGTTGAGTACGGCATGGAGTTTCTCTTCAGGTGGAACGGATGGGCTTCTTTTGGATTTTTCATGCTCGTTGTGCAGCTGCTTGCTATCTGCAACTTCCTGATTCGTATGAAGATTCGAGTTGATGATGGCTGCTATCAGATGGTTTTGTTTGGGGTCCATATTGAAGGAGAGGGGCGTTTCTGTCCATGGCATCTCCTTCATAATCACCGATTACCCATCGCAGGAGGCAATATATTGGAAAGGAACGATAATGGATGGTGATATGCGTATAAAATCTTTATTTCCAAGATGTTGTTCCAAATATTTGATAGAGCAATATCTAGTAAAACGGGTGCCGTTCACAGT
>Ga0265298_10000151_pt1 | contig 105215 bp, 168 predicted proteins | sample AusTroGonzalo_MG_3_FD_193486 | JGI IMG/M metagenome (GOLD analysis project Ga0265298, IMG submission 193486) | Bovine rumen microbial communities from tropical cattle in Woodstock, Queensland, Australia - Gonzalo_01 | ecosystem: Host-associated > Mammals > Digestive system > Stomach > Rumen ...
CTCCAAAGCGGTTGTCGGTCATCCGTAAAACCGTCACTTAATGTGACCATTAAACCACACGGTTTGAACAGACTAACCAGTAAAAAAAAACAGCAAAAGAAACAGCCACTTGGTTTTTTCAAGTGGCTGTTTGTCATGGTGCTGTACAGACTTCTGTCAGGCGAATTTCATGTAAGAGTTTTTCACCTGAGTCTTGTCCAAGACAACGTACTTCATGGTCGTGTCCAGTTTTTCGTGGCCCAAGATCGCAGCGACTTCCTGAATCGGCATGCCATGAGCGATCAGCATTGTAGCCAGCGTTCTGCGGAACTTGTGCGGATGGACGTGATCAACACCGGCGTTCAGTGCTATCCGGTTCAGCATTGCCCGGACACCATTCTGAGTCAGGCGTTCAAGACGGTAATTCGCGAACAGCGCCGGACAGAGATCGCGTCTTGAATCCAGATAGCGTTTGAGGTACATGGACGTAACACCATCGAAGTATACAACACGCTCTTTATTTCCTTTTCCAAGAACCGTGACTTCTTTAGCAATGAAATTGATATCATTCCGGTTGAGTTGCGTCATCTCGCTGACGCGACAGCCTGTAGCAAGCAGGAAGGTGATAATGGCGATATCACGATCCGGAAGCTTGGAACGTCCGCATGCTTTTTTCAGGTTTTCAAGTTCAACATCCGCGTAAGGTTCGCGGATCTTCTTCTGCACTTTGATGGCGCCGATATTGGCGACAGGGTTCTTTTCGATCAGACCTTCCCTCCAGAGCCACCCAAACATGGAACTGAAGACCTCGCGATTGCCTTTCAATGTACAGTCAGAGATTCCGCGAGCCTTCTCTTTCGTAAGCCAGTTACGAAGATGATAGACCGTAATACTCCGGATCGGAACACGAAGATCATTGAGGAGACGGTTAATCAGGTAGGAATACGCCTGGATTGTCTTTGGGCTTCGACCTTCCACCTTCATAGCAGTAAGCCAAGTATCCAACAGATCCAGACTGAAAGAGTCTTCAATGCGGAGCATCCTTGAGAATTCGTAATGTTCAAGGATGTCGGAAGCAGAAGACATCACATCAGTCAAAGCGCTGACGGTGATCTTGTCGGACAGGCTGCGCTCCAGATCCTTCAGGAAGGACATCTTGATTTCGTACGACATAAAAACACATCCTTTCTTGATTTCGGCGAAAGGATGTGATAAAATCACTTACCGGATGGTGTGCCTGACTCACATCTTCCGCCAAGGCGTTGCGGCTGGTACCCGCGACGCCTTTTCAGTTACGGATTATATCATATTTTTGGTACAAAATCTACTGTTTTTTCACAAAAATCTTTGACAGGATTTTATAATTGAATCTACCGAGGTGATGTAACATGATCTCTCTTGAAAGATTTCTGGACGGAGTCGAGCAGAACGTATCGCGCATTAAAGAGTATCATCAGCCCGGAGACGGGAGCGAAGGTCAATGCGATTGTATTGGGCTGATCATCGGAGCAAAACGGCTTGCCGGAGGAAAGTGGGCTGGGATCCATGGAAGTAACTACGCTGCCCGGAGCGAGATGACATCCTTCGATAAGATCCCAAACGTTAAGGCGTTATTCCTCGGCGAAGTTGTATACAAGCATATGGTACCCGGCGAGAGATCGTACAGTCTGCCGGAGAAGTATCAGGAGGGCGGTAAACGTTACAACGGAGACCTGAACGATTACTATCATGTCGGCGTTGTAACAAACCTGAACCCTCTTATTATTACGCACTGCACCAGCCCGGGCCCAATTGCACGGGATACCAAGCTCGGCAAGTGGAGCCACGGCGGGATGCTGAAAGATATTGATTATGGCGATGCAGGAAATACTTCTGCATCGACCAAAGACGAGGTGAAACTAATGGTTATTCTGAGAGGCGGAAATGAAAGACTGCCCATCAACCTGCGGGCAAACCGCAGTATCAGCTCCACCAAGCTGGACGAGATTCCTCAGGGAGCGGAAGTCACCCTGCTCGAGATGGGGACGGAATGGAGCCGTGTCATCCACAACGGGATCACCGGCTACGTACTGTCCACGTTTGTACACAACGTAAACGACACCGGAGACTCCACCCCCGTCAGCTCCGGCTCCGGCGAAAGCGAGTTGATCACGGTCAGTCGCGCCGAGCTGGAACGCGTCTACGACACCCTCGGCGATCTGCTCGGGCTTCGCGGATAATGGGATGATACTGAATAAGGGCGGAAGGGTGGTGCAACATTGGATACACTGCATAATTTCTTTGACTGGTGCGTAGGGCACTGGGCTTTCTGTGCGTTTATGCTTGGGATGATCTTTGAAATCCCAAAATTCAAACTTCGACCGTTTACGAGGATTCTGCGGTTTATCGGCAGACAGCTTAACAGCGATGTTACCGTCAGGATCGACAGACTGACCAACGATGTAGACGGGCTGAAAACCGAGCTGGATCAAGTCAAGATCGAGAATGAAAAACAGATGGAAGTCATCGATATGAACGATGTGAATTTTATCCGGACAACCATTCTCGATTTCGCAAACTCATTACGGCAGGGGCGAGAGCATACCGAAGAAGAATACGATCACATCGTAGATCTGAATGACCAGTATCAGAAGTATATTGAGAAATACAACATCCGCAACGGGCGGTTTGATCTGGCATATCAGTACATTCTCAAATGCGGCGATGAATGCGTACACGGCAACGGTACGCATCATTTCCTGGCGTAACGGCAGGAGGCGGCGCGGATGGCAACAAAGAAGACGGCGGCTTATGAACAGTTCAGCAAGAGACTGAGCAAATGGGTACTTATCTTCTGGGCGGCGTACCGGATCCTGACGCTGGTGGTTGCGATCCTGCGCCCCGATATTACGGCAGGGCTGGCGGCGCTGACCAACGGCGTGGACGATGCCGCGATGTGCGTGGTTATCAGCTACACCGTCAACAGCGCAACCGAGAAGGTTGCCATCAACTACTTCAACGCAAAGAGCGGTGAGAGGCAGAAGATTATGGACAGCCTGACCGGAAATGAAGATAAGGAAGACGATCAAGATAACAAGGAGGCGTCGAACGGATGACAATTGACCTTACGGATATTATCAAGGCAGTTGTGACACTGCTTGGATTTATCATCACGGGGTTTGTAATCCCGCTGATCAAATCCAAGATTACCGAACAGCAGTACAACAATCTGCTGAAGTGGGCTAAGGCTGGCGTCCTCGCGGCGGAACAGCTGTGGCCTGAGGGCGGCATGGGGCAGGAAAAGAAAGCCTATGTCAAACAGTACCTGAAAGACAAGGGATATGATATTGATCTACAGGAAGTCAATATCGCGATCGAAAGCGCAGTCTTTGAAATGAAGAAACTGCTGGAAGATGGGTAAAAAAAATAACGGGCGTTACGGTAGTTATAAGCTATCGTAACGCCCTCTTTTTTTATACCCCCAAAACATACATTTTATGGGTATTCTACAGAATGCCTGATCGGAATCTCGATTGTCATGACATTGTAGGACTTCTCCGGATTCGGCGTACCGTTATTCGCCTGAGTAATGGTTTTGGTATAATTTCCGAAGTAATACTTATGCCGCATGCACTCGTAAAGCAGATCCGCGAGATCCTCTTGGATCATCTGCTCCTCTGCATCATCTTCCTCGATGACCCATGTTGACGATACGGTTTCGTTGCTGGAAAGATCTTCGCGGTAGTATGCCTTGAGATAATCTCTCATGATTGGTTTCAGCTCTTTCGAGCACCACGGCAGGATGTACTTCAGATAATCCTTCAGCATCGGCATCAGATGATCTCCTCGATGTCTGTCACAATCTTATCACATGCATTATGTTCCAAACAGTATGTCGCATCCAGCTCCCAGTCGTTGTTTCGCTTACGCATCAGCTGTTGCTTCGGGATGGTTGTGCGTTCCAGAATAAAGTCCTTCATCTGCTTGAGCTGTTTCTTATAGGACTCGGACTGATCCATAACCTTGACCGCATCGCCGGAGAGCTGCGCGGAACCTTCGTGAATAACCAGCTTGGAACGAGGCATCATATACCGCCGATGTCCGGCGAGGAAGATCAGCCCAGCGGCGGATCCGGCTTCATTAATATTGACGGTATAGATTGGAGTAGAGGACAGCATGATGACGTCGATCAGCATCCACATGTAGTCGAGATCGCCGCCGTAGGACATGACGTAGATCCAGATCGGTTTGCGCTCGCCGATGGGAAGACCCTTGTCCTCGATATTCCAGCGCATGATCAGGCGGTGTGCCTGAGACAGCGTATCGTCGATATCATAGTCAATATATATTTTGCGATCCTTCTCCAGCGCCCACAGGCTGACTTCATCGGAGGAGGGCAGGGGAGACATTTCTTTGCAGAGTTCTTCAGCAATCGGAGTAATTTCAATCATCGCCATAATAATTGGTATCCTTTCATCTTATAGTTCATCGCCAAGGGTGGAGATTCGCCCACGGTAGTTATGAGACAGGGTGCAAATCCTGCACCAGTCGGGATGCCGGAAAACCTCGACCAGTCTCGGGAGACCGGAATCCTGCGCGTACTTCAAGTCGCACTGCTTCTGCTGACCAAGTACGATCAGCTTCGATCCCTCGTTAACGCGTGTGACAGCGGTGCGGATATCGTTCAGCGTATAGTTCTGCGCCTCGTCAAGGATGACGATGACCGGGCTGTCATGTTCGCCGAAGGAGGTGCCGCGAATGTAGGAGTTGGACTGAGCGGTGATAAATGCCGTCCCTTCCTTTATAGCAGTCATATTGTCCTCGGAGGCGATCAGGCGATCCGGATCATAGCCGAGCCGTGCGACTGCCTGATACAGCGGAGCGAACAGCGGCTGGGACTTCTGCTGAAGCGTCCCGGGGAGCAGACCCTGACGGGATTCATATACGCCGCCAGCTACCTGATAGATGATGCCGGAATAGAAGCCGTACTCCACGAGCATGATCGCCGTGCCAAGCGCGATGGTAGTCTTGCCGGAACCGGCACAGGCTTCGCAGATGACGGCGTCGATTTCACGAGACCAGATGGCGTCCCGGAGCCGCTTCTGATCCTCGTCAAGCTCAATGCCGTAGAAGATGTGGTTCTCCAGCGTCAGCGGCGCGTCTTCCTTGGTCTATGTTTTTGTGGACGAAGCCTTCCTTGTTTTAGAAGTCGCGATAAAAATCACCTCTTCCTAATTTAATTTAGGCTAAAAAAAATTTTTTTTAGTCATCGTATGTGCTTTCTCCTTCCCGATGACCTTCGCAAATGTTTCCGGCGGAAGCACTTGAGAAGAACATCGTGACCTGGAAGCCTTGAAAAATAAGCCTTGAATAAATATACCGCGAGGCTGAATATTTTGTAAGTGGTCTGCAAAACCTTTATTCTCCAGTTCGAATCTGGATGGCACCTCCAGAACCCTTATGGATCAAGCGTTCCAGCCACTTTGGGGCGCTTGATTTTTTATGTGCATATTTGCAAGACCTTTATGCATATTTATACAAGCCTTACAAACAAACGGCTGCGTACATGTCATCGAAGCCGTCCCCGTACAGATTGATGTAGGTGTTGTAAGTTACCTTCACATCGCTGTGCCCGAGAAGTTTCGCCAGGATCTTTACGTCCACGCCTTTGTAGTAGCAGTTGGTTGCAAAGGTATGACGGAAGACATGAGCGCCGCGATAGGGGATCCTGAGCTTCGCGCACATCGACCGGATTGCCCGGATCAATGCAGGATACTCAAGACGCCCGCATTTGTTGTATCCCTGCCCAGCTTGACCGAATACAAACTCATTGGTTGCTTTCCTTTTCAGATTCTTCAGGATCATGGTTGCCTTGGGATTCAGCGGGATCGTGCGGATACTCGCGTCTGTCTTCGGTGAGTCCTGTACAAAGGATTTGGACGGCTGGTGCGGATTCGCAACGGTTGCATGAACATTGCATTTATGCGCTTCGGTATCTACGTCCTGCCACCGGAGCGCTAATACTTCGCCAGACCTTAATCCGGTTTCGATCATGAAGAGAACACAGAGCAAAGCACGATCCTCAGGATGTTCGGCAACGTACTGGCGGATCCTGTCCTGCTCCGCCTCGTTGTATGCCAAGACTTCCTTCGGCTTCTTTTTGAGCTTATTCTTGTTCGGCATCCCAATTTCGTCTGCCGGATTCTCAGGGATCAGCTTCAGCGCTACCGCCTTGCGCAGCGAAGCTTTGACAAGCTCAAGCTGTTTCTTGATGGTGCTGAAGCTATACCCTTCCTCTGCAAGCTGGTTGATGTAGAACTGTACGTCAAGCGCGGACAGCTCTGTGACTTTCTCCCCGCCAATCTGGTATTTTCCAAGGGATTCACCGGACTGAACGAGCCTGAGGTAGGTTGCAGGTTTGACTTCGTTCTTCTTGAACAAGTCCAGCCAGAGCGTTACGTAGGGTTGAAAGAGAATATTCTTATCCATGATGGCTCCTCCTTGTGTTGTGTCTTTGGAGCCTCGCGGTATATTCTTTTCAAGGTGCAGTGACCCGGTGGAGATGCCGCCGCCCGGATCATAAACAGTATAGGTCGACGATGGTCTCCGTGTCAATTTATAACCCCCTTTTTGTATTTTTTATGTTCTTAAATGTTTGTTACGAATTCGTAAAGAATATTGTAATATTTATCTTACGTAACCAGAAAGAAGATCCGGCTGGGAATACCGCGAAATATTCCAAGCCGGATCAGACCTTACCATACGCTGGTATCGGTAATATCTTCGGATGCGCCGCAGACCTGACAGCAGACATGAGTGATCGTTCCGACCCCGGTATGGTTCTGGACGATGTACGGCACCTTGCCGCCGTCTATCTTGGTCTTGCGGCATGCCATATGTTTACTGCAGAAAATCTTATAGGCATTCAGCTCCTTGTCGGAACTGAGGGAGACTACGCTGAGACCGAGCTGACGCCGGAGACTGGCGTTTTCTTCCTTCCATTCGTTCCTGGTCTGCTTTATGACAATGTCTTTCTTTTGTCTTGCGATCTGCTTGGCAACCGCCATCTGGTAATGGTAATATTCAAGAGCATTCTGGACGCGCTCCACCAGCTCCTTCGGCGAATCGATGTCGATCAGCTTGCCGTCCTTTACAGTCTTATACATTACACACCATCCGTTTTTGATGCCAACATGTCAGCAGTATGAGTCCAGAGGACGGTCTGGTATGCCCGGATCGCATGATCAAATTCAGCCCACTCTTCTTTCTCATAGGCACCCATGTGGTATCGGATACAGAGAACTTCTTCCTCGGTCAACTGCATATACTGTGCAAGGATCATGACTGACTTCGCGCCGTGCTCCTTCAGGGTGAGGTTGGGGTTGAAGTCGTACTCGCCGTTGTCCTTCATGACATAGAGATCGCACTTGCAAAGATCGTGATACATGCCAACCACGAACGGACTGCGGGTACTGCGCCAGACCAGATGGTTATCCTTTGTCAGCCTGATCAGCCTCTCGCAGACTGCCAGCGAATGATCGAACAGCCCGCCGGGATATGCGCCGTGGTAATGGCGGCTTGCAGGAGCATCGAAGAAACCAAGCCTGTCAAGAAAGGATGCCGGGATCGCATCGTAAAACTTGTCCTCGTAGGTCTTATAGATTGCAATGCGTTCTTCCTTTATCATATTAATTCTCCTTTGCAAACGCAGTACAGGAAATATTCACGTCATTGATCACATAGCCGTTATCCGGTTGCGGGAAGACTGCCGGAGCAGCCTCAATTGCCCACTGGAGATAAACCTGCGCTTTCTTCAGGTCTTCAACACCGCCCTTCTTGCGCCAGCGGGAAACGTACTTCAGGACATTGCCGATACAGAACCCGACATACTCGTCAAGCGTCAGCGTGTCGCTGAGATAGTCGATGACTTCAATACGTTTGTCCGCATAATGGGACGGATGGTCTACTGCGTTACTCATTCGGGCGAAACCTCCTCAGCATTTAATTCCTCGTTATTAAACAACAGCGTATCAGCTTCCGGGAGTGTTCTGCACCATGCAATGAATTGTCTCCACTCCGGAAGTTTATGACCGATACGCTGATGGATCATATTGCGGAGCGCGGCGTAGGAAACCATGACCGTACGCATCTGCAAATAACTCTCAGGCAGGTTCTGAACAATCACGCGCCAGATTTCCTGCTTCTTCTTCGGATCTGTCTCTGCGAGGTAATAACCGCGCAGACTGTTCATCGCGGCGGCGGCGGCTGTCGCAGCCTGACCCGACATCAGATTATTGTCATACTCGAAGTTCGCATTAACGAATTCATCCCTGGTAATCGTATGCATGGTCGATTCTGCAAGCTTCTCAACACCGGCGCGGTATGTGTCGAACTGCTTCCACCAGTAGAACGGCGCGGTTATATCGACCCACACTATAATCATGCGAAGATGTTTGGCATGTTCAGGTCCCGCTTTCTGAAGCGTCAGCGTCAGCGTACGATCGTTGGTGCCAAGTATGCCATCCTGAGTAGTATCATTTTTGGCGCGGGATTTCTTCGGGTTTCTCATCGCCATCATCGCCTCGCGAATTCCGGCAACATTCAGCGTTTGAATCTTCATTCAAAGGATACCTCCGTCTCGACAGGGCGTTTAAACCTGCCAATCAGCAGTTTCCGGATTTCATACGGCAGGGAACCGCGCAGGAAGTGACGCGCCGCGCTCATCCGATACTTATATGTCTTCTGACTACGCTGGGCATGTTTCTTCTTACTCGCCATCTTTCTTCACTCCCTTATTGAACTGCACTTCAATTTGTTCAATCATCTCATCGTCCTCAATAAAGAACGGATCGCGCTCGACCCCGCCGAGAACGTTACACATAAGCTGACCAAACCGCCAGTCCGGAACCAGCTCCCAGATTTCAGCAAGCCGGTTCAGAAACGGGCGAATACGATTCGGATCTCTCATCAGATAATTATCTCCTTGGTACTGTATTTGGATCGGATCGGCTTATATTCATACCGGGGATCGCCGTCCATCTCCTCGGCAATACGCAGCTTCTTCAGCGTCTTTTCTTTTTCCCGCTGAACCCTGCGCTCTTCAAGCTTTCTCTGCTGTCTCAGGCGATACGTTCTCATCGCGGCTTTGCGGCGAGGCGGAATCCACAGCTTGTTGATCACGCCGCCATTATACAGATGGATCATATCGTAATAAGCATAGCACCGCTGTTCGAGCCTTTTGATATAATCGTTCTGATACTGACACACGTTCTTCCAGTGATCGATGCGTTCGTCCAGTTCAAGCCTTCGGTTGGCGTCGGCGGCGAGAATCAGCGCCGCCTCCTTCAGGACACAGAACGCACCGTTACAGCATGTCTTGGAATACATGCAGTCAAACTTACATCGCCCGGGAGCAGTAGAGAAAGAATTAATCATCTCTTCACGGGTCATTGATTCTTCTTCGCCTCTCTTGCACTGCGAAGCCTTGCCGCCGCAACAGCCTTTTGTTCCTCAGTCATCTCGCGTTTCTTGCGCGGCTGATACCTGATCCAGTCCACCGGCATGGAACATACACAGCCGTAACCGTCATCGTTCGTGATCTTACATTCGTCCGGATGTTCTTCGGCATATTTGTACAGCCGCCGGACAGTGGTCGGCACCGAGGAATAGACAATCGCCTGATCATCATCAGGCACAATGGAGATGCTCGTTTCCTGCTCGTCCAGCGGAACGGATTTCCTTATCACAGAATCCATGTTTTCCTCCTTCCGCTCTATGAGGATATAGAACAAAACGACCTCTGCGATTTCGGATGAGTATTTATCCATCCGAAAACAGAGGTCGTTTTGTTGCCTATTTTTATAGAGGTTTTTCAGCATAGGGATCATCTATAAAGTTGTTCTCGATCAGCCATGCAATGCCGACTGCCACGGCATCGGACTCGTCATCGCACTCGTAATCCAGATCACCGACAAACTGCGTCAGCGCTTTCGCTACATCTTCCTTCTCGGCAGAAGAATTGCCGGTCACGAGCTTCTTCACGTTCTTTGGATGAATGCGGTCGAACTCGGTATGGAGGAGATCCATCGCGAGATATTCGCTCAGACCCACAACCCGCGCAAGCACCTGAATGGTTTTTGCCGAGTACATATTCTTGCCGCCGATCAGCGTCATCATGCCAAGCGCGTCTTCCTGCACCGGATAGGCGCATGGATACTGTATCAGGATCTTTTTGATCTCATTCGCAATATCCACCAATTTCCGGGCATGGGTTTTCGGTTTGGCGATCTTGTTGTTGACGTTGCTCTTGTACAGCACCCTGACCTTGCGGGTGGCAATGTCACATTCGAGCACGGCGAAACCCGGGCGGTTCATCGACAGATCGCAGGCGAAGAGCTGGATATATTCATTTGAAGCCATATATTCACCCCAGCCCTGTGGATCCCGTGCCGCCGATACGGACGCCGCCGAGATTGCCATTGCTTGCCGTACCGTAGGGGAGGAATACGCCCTGCATGAAACGATCCCCGGCTTGCAGGGAGACGGGCTTATCACCGGCATAAATCTTCGCGGCGATATGTCCTTCGTTTGCGGCGTGATAGTAATCCTCGTCGATGAGACCTAAACTATTACTCAGGCGTACGCCGTACTTAAAGCCAAGCCCCGACCGTGGCATGAGGAACAGCGCCCATCCCGGCTGAATCGAACAACATATTCCTGTATAGATCGTCACCGGATGCTCCGTCAGGCATACATCATGCGGAAGGTAGAAATCATATCCCGCCGCGCCAAGGGTGGCTCTGACCGGCAGTTTGATATTCAGCCATTCCTCCTTGATGGATTCCTTCAGCGCTTCCGTGCCGACATCATCATAGGATTCAAACAGGAGCGTATCGCGGATATACTGATCCAGCGATACGCGTTCAAACTCTGCGATATCATGTGTCATCATCTACGAACTCATCGTAATCCTCCTCAAATTCAATATCATCGGAATAGCAGTTCGGGCATAAATAACTGTAGCGATATGGCGGCGAATCCAGACCATCGTCCTCTGCTGCGTGTATTGGATACCGGAATGTGTAACAGCAATCCATGCATACATAATGCCCGTTCATGTTGTCTCCTTATTCCATACGTCGGACAGAGCGTCCCAGACATAATCGCCGTCATCGGTTTTCATTATAACCGTCATACAGCCATACTCGGCGAGATTTTTGATGTCGGTCGCAAAGCTCATGGCTTCGTACTCATGTTTGCATTTCTTGATCTGGATGCTTTTGCCGGACGCGTTATCGGCGTAAACGAAATACTTTTTCATTTACCCTCCCGCTGAAGCTGATCGAGATACTCTCGCCCTTTTTCAGTCAGCACATAATGCGTATCATAATCATCGCCGTCTTCCACATTCTCCAGAAAATCCGTGCGAGCCTGACGAATGTCATCCGGCATCAGCATTTTATGCACATTTATCACAGCGCCGTTCGGTTGGATGATCTGTACGCCGATCGTTATGCGCACCGCATTCTTCGGAATCTTCAGAATTACGTTCTGTTCTTCCAGCGTGATCTCCTTTTCTTCGGGTTCTTCTTCAGCGGACTTGACATACAGACCGCAGATGCATTCCTGTGTTTCGCGGAACTCTTTGCACGGGCAGATGGTATCCGGTGTTTTATCAATACGGCACGGACAGTAGCCGTCATTCTCATCGATGCGGCGGCGAATGTCATCCGCGATTTCTTTATCAGGATTTATCATTACCTTTGATTGCATTAACTTATCCTTTCTGCATACTGATTATCACTGGCAAGACATATGCCAAGGACTGGATCATAATGCGGTGTCTGATCCGGAATATAACGACCAAATTTGATGACGATATTTGGGAAATGCTGCAACGCGCTTATACAATTAAGCGGGCTTGAATTCCAGTACTTTTCAAGCCCGACATGGTCAACCAAATAAGCATCCCATACAGCATTTTCCAGTTCTTCCTTGGTATACCCTGTATAGATTACAATATCATCATCCCAACCGCCATTTCTGAAAAAGTAAACGAACTTCAGTAACTCAGCAAAATCATCAAACGGTTCAAGCCCACCAAACACCACAGCCTTTGTAATTGGATTACCGGTATAACGCTTAAACAGTTCCGGAAGTGAAATCGCAATATCCGGCAGTTGCGCCAACATACCGTTCTGACATATCTGTAAACCATACTCTTTGTCGCATTTGAATGAACAATGCGCAGTTGCAATAAACATGGACGGGACTTTATAGTTAATAAAATCCTCGTCCGTAATTCCTTTGATTACCATTACTGCATTACTCCATCATTCAGCAATACATTCATCCATTTACGCTTGTCAAATTCTTTCTTACGAATTTTCTGATAACTGCTTACGGGTACGTAGAATCCAACTACGCGGGAATATGTATCCGCGACAGGCTGTCCGCAGATCGGGCAATACACCTCGCCGATAAACGCATGACGATCCTTGCATACGCTGATCTTTGTGGTAAACGCAAAATAGATCACACCCTGAGAAGCAACATAGTTCAGCATATTCCAAGCAGTCTCTTCATTCGGGAATCTGTTTTCAATATTGATATGGGCGATGCATCCACCTCCACACTTTTTATCAAACAATGACCCCAAACGACACTTTTCCTGAAGTGTACATTTCTCCATCAGCGGAATCCACTGGTTTGAATAGATGAAATATTTATCCTGCTCGAACAGAAGATTGTCTGCCTGACAAATCACGCCCGCACATGTTTCAGCCGGAATCGCTTCAATGTTAAACGAAAAGTCACATTCAAATGAATCCTTGACTTCGTTAATCAGATCCAGAATCAGGTAGGTAAACTCTACGGCCTCATCCGAATACGATTTACATCCAAGCTCATCTGTATCAATCAGCCCGAACAGATCCATCACTTCGTACAGACCAAGTATTCCGATTGTACAGTATTGTTTATCCAGCTCAACAGCGCCATCCTGATAATTGGGCAACAGACCCTTTTCAATATTTCGCCTGATGATATGACGCATTGACGCCAGTGCTTTACAGTCAAGTAATACACGCTGGCGAAGAATCTTGAGGTACTTCTTCTTGTCAAACTGCCCTTCATCGTTCCGGCTTTCATACGCAATTCGCGCAAGGTTGATCGTACTCACACGACACGATCCAACCGACAGTGCAGTACCGCCGATTGAATTGATAAACGCATCGAGCTTTGACGTATCAGACAAGAGTCTGCAGCAGTTTGAGAGGACTCCTACATTATCGCTGACAAAGAAGTTGGAATCAGACCATTTGATATTGTGATCAGAACACCAGCGGGCAAACTCTTCGTCAACGAACTTTCCATCTTTATACAACAGCGAGTATGTTAAAACCGGATAAGTAAACATACATGTTTCACGCGTTTCACTTACCACGTCCATAAAAACTTTTTGGGTCGTGATCAGCTCTTCAATATTATCAATCGCAAAGGTACCATCTGGGAATTCAATGCCGCCAAACAACGATTCAAGATATTGACGATCAAAAATTGAAACGTTCGTGAAAGAACTTTGATCAATACGGAGGAAGGGTTGATTGAGCCTAAAGATAAACTTCTGAAACTGCTGCCTGAGATAGTACTCAGGATCTTTCATGTAATAACCGCCCTCAACATCCTTCTTCCAGAAATACCACGCCCATATCAAAACATTCGGCATACCGACTGCGCCAGACTGCCGGTTTGATAAGAACGAAACAAACTCGATTACATCATCAAAGTAGGTAGTCAAATGCTTTGGCGGCTGACTGTTGTAATTTTTGAGGAAAAATAATCCCTCAGTTGCAAGACGCGTAAAGTCATTTGCCCAGCAGTAGGGGAAATAACTTGCAGTCGTACTGTCATTAAGATAAAAGCCACGGCTGAATTCCTGTTCAAGCCATGCTTTCGCAGTACGTAAGCCCCACATCTTTTTAATTTCGGTAAAGATTTTATTTAACCCAAACAGCTTATCCTCGCTTTTTCCCTTTTCGGTGATAAAGCTACGGATATCACGATTATTCGCGTTGGCGTTTGGATCAATGCTTACATCGGCAAGCGTATCCTTGCCAACAAGATTGTCGATAAATTCGGAGAAGTCAAGCTGGCTTGGATGAAGACCATTGATATATTCAAAGTCCTCGCCATATTTCTTCTTCAAATCATCCAGACATCTTTCAAAGTCCTTGGATAATTTCAGCTGAATATCCATGCATTTTCCTTCCGTCAATATACTCAACAGCCTCTTTAAAAGTAAGCAAGCTACCATCGCCGAAATCAAGCATGGGGAGAGACTGAATCCCCATGCTTTGCATTTTTGCAGTGTCCGTGCATTCATCGTACTCAAGATTTTTACTGGCGAGCTTTTTCTTGAGCACTGCACACTTCGGGCACGTACTGCTTGTATACACCACAATCATAGGCATCAATCCTCATCCTGTAGATTTTCCTGAGCTTCGAGGATAATATCCTCCATCTCTTCCTCGACTGTACGCTGGTCAGCGAAGTTGGCATCGTACTCATCGGAGAAACGCCGGAGCAGTGTGCTGACGGAGATCCCGGACGCCACTACGCGACCGTCATCGAGAATGAGAATTGCCCTAAACTTGTGCCCCATCGAAGCGTCAATAAACAGGTTGGCGGCACGGGCACGGCGCAGATAATTCACCGCCGATTTCGTCCCCGGAGGGATTACCGCCACCACCCGGTTAATCTGTACAATGTGATGGAACCCGATGTTTTTAAACAACGGTTTTTGATAGATCATATTTTACCTCTTAAATTCTTGGAGTAGGTCCGTGACGCTCAATGCCTATAATCACCAAGATCACGAACAGGCACACAACAAAAGCCTACTGATAGTCACCCAATCAGCATCACCTCAGATGTTGTAATGAATCAGAAACTCGGGATCCACAGCCTTGAACGACTGCTGTCCATCCATCGACCGGAAGACGATTCCTTCTCGAAGCGTACCGCCCAGCTGGGACTGACCGTGCGCTATCGCAAGAACTTCATCAACGGTATCCGGAAGCGTAATTCCTGTATCAAGGATCGGCACAAACTTGATCCCGAATTCAGAGAGCAGACGAGCGGCATAAAGCGACGGATGGCGATACCATGTTTTTCCGTCCTTACACTGGGAAGGATTCAGGAGATTGAACACATAGAAATCGTAGTCGGTCAGCTTATACTTGTTCTTCTGAATTTTCGGACCAATGATTTCGCCCTGAACGGCGATCCAGTCCTGCTTGCCAATCAGGCTGCGAAGCTTCTTCTCGATCTCGTACTTGTCGGCGATCTTCCAGTAATGTGAATCATCGCGGGCGAGGCGGCAATTTCTGGAACAGACCATGAACTCGAATCGGTCGGGAAGGAGAAAGCGGCGCTTGCGAAGGAGAAGATACGTGGCGCTACAGCCGTCGACCTTTTCGCTGGCAAGCCATCTGGTGTTTTTATCCTGCAATACCCATGGACAATTTTGTATTCTCGTTTCGTCGCTCTTGGGTATAAACGATGGGAAACCGCCCTTGCGTGATTTGGATTTGACAATGGCGCGATACCATTTGAACCGCATCAGCGGAAGTTTTTCCCAGAAGGATTTCCTGCGAGGTTCCTGCTGAAGCTTTTTCCACCAGTCCTCTTCTTCCTGCGGATCATACTTGGTAACGCCCATCAGTCCGGTAACATCCTCGCCAAGCTCATAGGGTTTCTCACGCACCGGAAGAATCGACAGCGGAAAGACAATACCTTCGCTGAGGACTCCGGACATTTTCATTGTTTTGATCCTGAACTTCTTTGGACGCAGGAATTCAAACTCAGGCTTTTCCGGAAGCTGGGAATCAATTTCAACGTAAACGCCAAGATCACCCTCGTTGAATTCATCCTTCTTGATGATCACATTCCAGCCGTTAACATGGCACTGCACAATCCGATCCTTACCCTCGATTGGGCGGATATCAGTAATGCGCTGTATAGATGCGAGCTGACGCATCACCAACCTCCTTTCTCCGGGCCATACTTGCCGGACAGAACCAACGCAAAGATAACAATCAGCAACGAGAAAGCCACAGGAATCCAGAACGGCGCAAGCACCCACCACCATGACCAGTTAATTACACCGCAGAGCCTGAGCACAACAAACGCTACGCCAAGCAGACCGCCGATACCGACAGTGGTTGATGCGGCATGATTCTCATGCTGATCTGACGAAGAATTACTCATCAATATCACCTCCTTATAAAATTCTCCTACTAATATATATAGAACATTTTTGACAGTCTTGTTGCGTTCAAACAAAAATTTTATTCCTCGTAGTAGACGTCTTCGACCAGGTTACACTTCGCGATATGCCAGTAATCATCGCCGTGAAATGTGTTATGATATCTGACAGCCTTTTTCAGGTATCGGTCTGTGCGAAAGTAGCGCGTCTTCGAGCTGGATCCCTGAACCCACTGTACTTCATCGCGATCGTTGACGGCACAGTATACAACTTCATTAATCATTACAGAACTCCTTCGACGGATAATATGTTATCTAAAAAGCCGGAAAACGTAAATATTGGACAACATATTATCTGTCATTCTTAATCCAATGCGTCAAAATGATGGCACGACATATCTGCGTCTTTCGAATATCCATCCAGCATACAGATGATCAGCCCGTCTATATTGGTCGGCTGGGCGAAGATACAGTTGTCACAGCATGTGTTGTGCGGTTCGTTTGCATTATGAAGATATATCCTTTTCATCCGCTGTACCCGGCTTCCTCCATACCTTTGTATAATCAAACTCTTTGCCACAGAGTTGCGTTTACCTATTCCGCCACCCGTGATAATGGTCACATTAAAGTACAAGTTCTTTTTCTTTCTCGTCCAATCCGTAGTGAATATCTTCCGGATAAATATCTCCAGCGATTCCATCTCTCGTCACCTTGACGGTGTAATCTTGCGGATATTTCTCAAGCTCTTGAATCAATTCTTTAACTGTCATTTTATATTTCTCCTTGGTCACATTTAATCAACTTTTACATTGAAATCTGTTTTTCGCATTCCAAGCTCTATTGCTCGTTTTTCTCCATAATTATAGGCATTGTCTTGCCCTATAACCATTGTATCTTCTATGATTTCACCATGTTCATTATAGAGAATCACGCGATACCGAATGTCTTCATTGATCCCGCTGTTGTACATTTTCGTTTTCTCCTTTTATGGTCACTTTAATTTACTGACAAGCTCCAACGCAACAAGCATTGCAGACTTCCATCCTCTGATATACTCTTCATTTTCACTAATAGCCTTATCCGCATCATCAAGATATTCTTTTATCTCTTTCAGGATTTCTTCTTTCGTCATAATAACTCCTTGGTCACTTTAGTCTAATGGGACATAATTGCGATACGAAACCTCAATCAGACCCTCTTGTAGTTCCTTCAGACGTTCTTCGCATTGTTCCTGTGTTTCATACCCGGAGCAGAAAACCATATTGTCTGTACCTCTGACATGCCTTTCAAGGTCAACGATAAAATACATTACGGTTCGCTGCGGATTGAATGGTTTTGTGCAGATAATAAATCGTTCATCCCTGCACTTAACCCTGTACGGTCTAACCTCATTCCTTACAAACACAGGGTCACCAGGTTTCAATTCTTTCCATCTGTTCATGCGTTAAATCACTCCAATTATTGAGTTATTCGGCATTTCCAAGCGTTTGCATTTAGGTCGTTAATGGTCACATTAATTCAAATGCACATCTTCAGGATGATTCCATTCACTATATGCCCGGTCAAGTCTACGATATGGTTGCGTTTTCATCCCACACTTTGGACATTCGATAACAAACATCTCATATGTGGTTCCGAGATACGTTACTACTATGACATTTGGTCTTGTTCCACAACATTCCCGAAGTATGTTTGCCATACAATCACCTCCTTCGTTAACGGTCACTTTCTGCTGCTCCATACTCAGCAAATCGGAGAAAAACAAAAGATGGTCAAAAGATCGCACACAAGACATAGTATGGTTTTTTAGGGTGTTCATCATGATTTTAAAAGATAGTCGTAAGATTATTTTTCAAATAGGTCACTTTTGCTCCCATTTCACAGCCCTCATCTGCATTTCTGTAGGCTTTTTATTCCACGCCCTCCAACTCAGAACACCATCAAACCAATATAAATCACCATCGAAAATATCATCATCGGCATCAACGGCATTGAATGCCACCCCACCCGGATAATTATACCCATGTTCTGGTGGCTCTACTCCTTCAATGGCAATCGCCCACCTGTTTCTCCTTCCGGTGTTTGGATATTCTTCAACCCATACCGCTTCATGATTCTTTCCTGCTTCAACCATTTCTTCCCATGACAGAACATGTGGTTCATACTCTTTCAACAGTTCAGCCGCTTTTTCCATTAGCCACTTTGTTTCTGATTCTGAATAGAACGGTTCTTCCCATGTCTGAAGTGCTTCAATGACTTCTTCAACGCTCCATTCTCTTTCCATGTTTCACCTCGCATGGTCGCATTTTCTTTGATTCTGTTGCCCGTGGTTTTCTTCCTTTTCCTTCTAACTTAATGCGTCATTTTATTTCTTGATCACATTAACATTCCCAGGTTCGATCGTGACATCAAAGAGGGATTTGAAATTCCGTATGGAAATTGATTGTATATTTACAGGCTGGCTCATCTCATTAACCTCCTGGATTTACGCCAATAAATCAATGGCTAACCGACTTTCACACTATAACCTACTTTCTCTTATTTGTCCATAGCTAAATTTCAGTAATTCATTAAAAATCAATAATTTTAATATATTTAGCCTAGTCCGTTTTTTTAATTATCTTATTGGCTAATCTAAACTTTGAAAGCACAATCATTCATAAATATTGTGATAGCTAACATCATGTGATTCTTGTTGCCACAATAAACGAGCAAATGTGTTGCCGGTGTATTCTGACCTTCACTAACAAAAGATCACAATAAATTACATGATCAATACTGTTTTCCCTTCGTTTTCGATACAAATATCTTCAACGTCATATCGCCCAGACTGCCAAATACTATCCATATCGATAAGCATTACTTTAGCATCATCTTGAACATTTTCGAGTTTTTCCTTTAGTTCTTTCACAGTCATTCTGCCATCCTCCGTTAACACTAATTTATCGTACTATCCACGGTTTATTTACTTCTTCCAAAAGTGCTTTGCTTGCTTTCCGCATTTCTTCAACCGCTTGTTTCAACTTTTCCAACGTTTCACGCACATCTTTCCAAGTTGTCACAGTATCCCCCCCCCACCATAATTCCTTTAATGTCATAGCCCCATATACCTTTGGTAAACGGTTATTAGTCACTTTGAGTTAGTTCCTTGATGTGTTTTTGAATAATATTCCTTACTTCATCCGGTGTATTTGTGATTATACTGCCAAGCGAAAATTTTAAATTGTGCTGTCCTTCTTCAATCAGTATCCAATATATCTTTTCTGCTAAATCTTGATCCATTAGATTCACCTTCAATGACTTCTTCTACGCTTTTCATGTAATAATCCTCCATGATTTCCTTGTCATTCATTTCATTTCACTGCCTTCTATAGAATTTGCAACTGTAGTCTTTTTCGACAAGCTCGCCAATGTCCAAATAGCATTTGCCGCATTCGTAAAAATCGCATGTCTCACAACAATCATCCATGTGTTCTTCGTAATAGGCTTCCTGTGCGGCAAGATAAGATCGAGTATACTCTTCAGCTTCTTCTTTTGATGGAATACTCCAACTCATTCCCACTTCACCAACCTTTCTTGCGTATAAAATCAAGCAGTTCGTCATGATCGTCTTTTGGCTTTTTTGCGAACTCATCTACAAACTCCTTAAAATCCTTCGCAGATAGAGTCCGTTCAGCAATCCATAAAATCGCCTTTGATTGTGCGTTGAATGACTCTATGATATTCTTCCATACCTCTTCATACGGGTCTTTCATTCCCACTTCACCGCCTGTCCGTCATCTTTGCTCCGCAGTTCGGGCAATAATTTAAAGTGCCCTTAACTGCCGTCGCATACGTTGATTCCCCGCACTGATCGCAGACCGCTTCTCCAAGCGTGCCTCCGCTTTCCGGTTTCCCATGAATCTTCCATTGCCACGCTCCGGTCTTCGCTTCCTGCTCTTTCAGCAGGGCAAGGGCATTATCGGCAATCAAAAACCTGTTATAAATGTCTTCTTGATCTCCGTGATAGCATATTTCATACTCATGAAACAGGTATTTGCACAGTTCCTCAAGCCCTCTGATAACCTTCTCCCTGTCCACATAGTCACCCCCGATTCGGTTAAGGTGACCTTTAAATCATTTGCGTTCCCCGTCAGCACAGAACCAATCGTCTGGCGGATACCATGAGTACCAACCATCACCATCATTTCTGCAATGACATTTATAGTCCGGGAACTGCAAATCAAAACCGCTTTCCATATCTTCTATGTCTGTTACTAACAATTTCGGTCTATGCTTGCAATCCTTGCACCGTACTATTTCTTTGCCTTGACACATCAGAATCGAGCCTGTTACCATTTCATGTGCTATTTCAAGACGGCTTTTGTCCTGCTCTTTCAGCAGTTCCTTTACCTTTTCAAGCCGGGTCATAATGTCCACGACTCTCGTAGCCGCATAAGGCCAGTCATCTAAACATTTTTGTACAAGTTCTAATGCTTCCCTGTCAGGCATACCACTTCACCACCTATATTACCACTGTTTTTATCGGACAAAAACAGTGGTCTGTATATCCATGTATTTCTACTCCTATTAAGTCGCAAAAGAAGTATTGATCTTCATCAGATAAGCCAACGTTATGAAAATACGGGCAATTTTCGGGGCAATCATCAGGGAACTTATTTTCAACCATCCCACTTCACCGCCTGTCTGAAACCGATAATTTTTTTTCGATACTTCCACTCAATCTTCTAAGGCATGTTCTGCAAAGCGGAAGAGTAGAGTATGGTTGCCAGGGAAAGTCATGGACAGGAATTCCATAGCAAATCTCGTAATACTGTTTTCTTACCTTTCCGCATGAATTGCATTCTGTATTATAGTTATATTTTATTTTTCTAATTGTCAGCATTTCCACTTCACCTCCTTTCCGCAATTTTGGCAAAACTTGCATAATTTTTGCGGAGTATTACATCCAACGGGATAGTATCCAACTGTTTCACCGCAGTTCCCGCAAGTACATGTTCCTTCTGAATCAATATCAGGTTCAACCGCTTCCTGTTCTTTCAGCAAAAATAAAACGAAATTACAAACTCCATCACAAGCACAATCCGTACTATATGGGCAATTCTTCTTGCACCATTCTTCGTTATTCATTCCCACTTCACCGACCTTCCACAATACGGACAGAATATCCATTTTGAGATAATGTGATTACGGCAATTACCGCATACTGTCCACTCAGTTTGCTCTATCTGTTTTACAGGTTTTACCGCTTCCTGCTCTTTCAGCAGGTCAAGGACATCGGTACAGATTCTTTCCCTGTCGCAGATAAACGGTCTATAAATTTCACCGTTTATGTCACGAACTGCCGTTGCGTAATGGCACATCCCTGTTTCTTCGCATGGATTTTCGCACCGCTTGTCTGCGTTTTTCCTGCACTCAAGTGCTTTGATAACCTTCTCCCTGTCAGGCATCGTCATCCTACCTTTCCTGCTTTATTACATCATTTTACACAGCTAACCCAGATCATCCAGACACTTCCATAAATGCTCCTATTGTGAATTTAGTTACTGCTAATTGTTATCTAATTATTTTTAACTATAATTCTTTGAACTTTATACATTTGTAATCTTGCCCATTTGATTGCTCGTTTACATTCATCACAAATTAAATCATAACATTTTTTATTGCATACAATACAATGCAATCCGCTATGCTCCGTTTCATTATCGGAGCAATTTATCTTCAATGCTTCATCCTTCAAATTTATGAAACGATTTTCAAGATTTTCATTCATTCGGCATCACCTTACTAAAAGCGTCATCGAATTATTTGCAATCTTTAATCTCTTTTTGATGATATGGGCAGTACATAACGACATTTTCCCACGGCTCTACGCTCACCTCATATCTCCCAGGTTCTACAGTCAAAGTAATGCGCAGATTATTTTCTCTGGCGTGCTCTGTTATATATTTGGCTATATCTTCAGCCTTTTCAAATCCAAATATCTTATCCATACTTTCCTCCTATGTAATTGGTTACTTTAAGCCGGATCAAGATCCTGCGTTAAAATTCCTTTAAGTCACTACAATCCGCTTATATTGCGAAGTTTCACGCTTTTAACTGTATTGAAAGCCTATTGACTATCGCGGTATAAATTTTAACCAACTCTGGACTTTTTAATGTTTTCGCTTCTTCCAACCGCTCTTGTGCTTGACAATATGAAGCAAGGTTTTCGGGGATGATACGCATAAAAGCAGGCCATTCTCATCTATCGCCCAGACGCAGCATTCACAGCATTTTTTCATTTCGCACCTCCGTCACAAACGGTCACCTTAACACAGATACATCGACATCAAATCCAGCATCTCCAAGGTATTGTTCTACACAATATCGAAGTGTTTCTTCAGAAGCTTCATCGTCATAAAATTCACCAGTAACAACAACTCGTAAAACAGCTGTTACTTTCTTCGGTTCGTACATTACGTTCATACTGTTTCTCCTTAATTGGTCACTTTAAGTGTCTTCTGCTTTCTGTTTGTCAACGTGATAGAGATATGTTTTTGCTTCAGCCATAATCAAACATAAAGCAAATGATAATCCTGCTGTGAATCCTGCTTTTGCGTTGTTTTCTACTGCTGACACGACTTCATCAAACTTATCAGTTCCGATAAATTTCATTACAACAGACGATGCTTCATTCATATCAACAAGAATATGTGGTTGATTCATACAATCATCCTTTCTGTGTTAAAGGTGTACAATCACCATTGGCAGTATTGTTACCAAAGCAATGATTGATCCTGTAACCATAGCAAACATTACTATAAAATCATCACTCATATTGAGTTACCGCCTCTTCAGCTTTTTGATCTCTTCATGAAGATCGTACACATCCAAAGATAACCAGATCAGCCATCCGATACATATACCGAACAGGACTGCGTAGAGTTTGATATCATCCATAGATCAATCCTCAACAATCTCCCAGCGATCCAACGCAATGTTACTGAACGTATATGTGACATCATTCGTATTGCGAATATCAATCACATCACCGTTCGCACAATGCATCATGATTGTATTATTTTCCCAAGCCCAATAACCAAGCCAGCCTTCAAGACGAACCTTACGCCCGGAACGAAGAGCGGGCCATACATATCCGAAATCCATGTATACATCTCCTCGATTAATCATTGTCCCGTAACGGGCACCACTTTGGTCTTCGTTTTGTAAACCTGTCAAGTATGTATACAGGTTTAAGTTTACATCTGTGTTTCCCACCGCTCCACCAGATCAGATAATAGTTCGGGCAGGAACTGCAATCAGGACTTTTCTTCTTCGACATGATACAGAAATGTTTTACAGTATGCCATCGCCAGGCAAAGCGCAAATGACAGCCCGGCACTGAAACCCGCAGCCGCATTATCCTCTATAGCAGAGAGAATATCGTGATATTTTTCTGTCCCGATAAAGTTCATCACAACAGTTGAAGCCTCGTTTATGTCAATCAGAATATGTTGATTACTCATCTGCCGTAGACTCCTTTGTAAAGATAACAGTCAGGATTTCACATTCATCACATTTCCAAAGAACACGCGATTCCAAAGATTTGACATGACAATACTTATATTTCCCACAGCGACAACATTTACATTTATGCCACATATTTATACTCCTTTCAGCCTTGATCATTCCTGCTAATTCAGGCTGACAGTTGCCATCTCTGCCATTCTTATAACCTCGGAATGTGCACCTCAGCGCAGGTCACGTTCTTCAACCTTGTCCCGGGGTGCTGGCAAACATCTGTAACAAGGCGGCTCCTATGGTCCGCATGTGCGGTTAATATATTTTCAGCGATTCATCTTGCGTATCTCGTTGATCATATGGATCCAGAACGAACACTGAGCAAGCTTCCATTTAATTTCCGGCTGATCCGCGAAGTAATCACAGGCAATACTATTCAGGAATCGCGGCATATCATCCGGGTCAAGCGGCTCAAATTCCATTTCGCCATCAAGTACTTTGATCATATATACACCTCTTATAATATACGATACTCATCCAACCACAGATCCTTCACGCCGGGTTTGACCACACGCTGACCGTCCTTGAAACTGTACGCCTGATCAGGATGCCAGCGAATCATTGCAATCATATCCCCGACAGCCAGCGGATTCTTATTGAAATACGGCTTGCGGACTTTCATCAGACCACGAGTACCTTTGGTCAGATTGTACAGCTCAATCTTCGGCGAATACTTTGTATCCACCGTCAGAACGGCATACTGGTTGGTTGCCGTGGCAATAACCGAGATCGGTTCGCCGTAGTGGGAGATCTCAAACTGGATAATTTCCTTCGCGGTAAAATCGGACTCCGGCGTCAGCTGTTCTTCGAGCGAGAGTTTACCAAGGCGATCATAAACCGTGGCTGGCTTCAGCGTTTTTGTCAGGCGATTCTTGCCATCAAAAACCTCGCTGGCGAGATGCATCAGTTTACCACGGGATCCGAACTCGCGGAAGTAATCGCTCATGATCAGCGTTTCGATGACTGCCCGGTTCAGCGCATTCTCAGTCATGATCATCTGATAGAGAACTTCGATGAAGTTACTGTAGTTGCCATCATTGTAGATCCTCAGAATTGCCTCTGCATCCTTCAGCCCGACACCTTTGATACTGGAGATCGAATCGGAGATGGACTTATGCTGATGGTCGATATAATACGTGCGGTTATCCTGACCAAAGACAGGACGCGTGAATGTGATCCCGCGATCCTTTGCCATCTGTTTACCCGTTTTGATATCATCATCGTTGGCGGCATTCTTCATGAACGCGGCAATCCATTCGAGAGGATGGTAGTAACGGAGATAACCGCACATATAGGATAGGAGGCAGTAGCTTATACTGTGATTGTACCCGAACATGTATGAGCTTGCATCCTCAATAATCTGAAGGAACTCCTGACATTCCTTTGTTGCAACCTCGCGAGATTTATCACTTCTTGAACAATAACCATCAAGAATGCGCGGTAACATTTTCTCAAGTATCTCAGGCCTCTTTCTTGCGATCCCGCGCCTGGTCGAATCCGATTCAGAACCTGACAATCCACAGATTTGTTGTAAAAAAGCAATAATCTGCTCTTGGTAAATAAGGTATCCATTTGAATCGCTCAACAACTTGTCAATCATTGTTGATGGATTATGATGCGGAATATGTGCAAACAGCTGATCACGATATGACGTTCCAGATGGACGCAATGCCGCAGTCACCATGGATAAATCAAAGATTGACTTGGGCTTGAATTTCTTCATGGATTCAGCAGCAAAGTCGGATTCAAACTGGAAGATGGAATTCGCATCCGACGCCATGGAAGCCCAAACCTTTTGATCATCCCAGTTGACTTCATGCATTCTCGGCGGCTGTTTACCCATCAGCGCATAACAATCGCGAATAACCGTTACGGTTTTCAGGATCAGAAAGTCGAACTTCGCAGCGCCAACCTCGTGAAGCTCGTCCATATTCAACAACAAACAGCGTTCGCCGTCTTTGTTGAACACACCATATTCTTCGTCAAGGACAAGAGGGGAGATGACGATCCCGGCAGGATGAATCGACTGCGATACTCTTGTACCGACCAAGCCGTCATAATACCGGAAGATCTCAGGATAACGCGCCATGGCGGCATCCTGATCCTGTTTATATGCGGCTTTGATTTCAGCGATACGCTTCAGCGTAAACGGATTCGCAGGATCATAATCGCCTTTGATTTTTATATGCCGGGATTCATTGAACTTGTCAGGGTTGTGCTCCCATTCCCATTTGTTTGCAAGACCGCCGCCCACATCGTCGATAAATGCCAGGGACTGAATCGTACCATATGCCGCGACACGACCCGTATAAGGTTTACCGAACTTTGATTCGATATGCTCAAAGATTGCAGGACGATCAGAATCAACTACATCCACGTCGATGTCCTGAAGTGTTATGCAGTGTGTGTGTTTGGAGTAGTCAGGGCCATTTCGATTGTCCATCCATAATTTTCAATCCGACGTCGCAATGTATCCTTGCTTAATCCAACCATTCTTGCCCATTCAGAAATGGTGTGTGACTCACCATTGAAGGTTATGATATGATTGTTTGATCGGTTATTACACTGCTCAACTTGATTATGCCATGCACAATTCTCTGGAGAATAGCCTTTATCATTATCAATACGATCAATAGTACAATCATATTTCTTAGCGTTTGGATCATATCCATGACTCATCGCCCACTCACGAAATACAGCATAATCATATCGCCATTCATCACATACTGTAATACCACGAGCACCATAACACGGATAATACTTGTTCTTTTGATTGTGGCACCGATCAATCATACCACGCCATACTTGGTATAATCTCTCATTTCTCCCGCCATGTTTAAGATTTGGTTTACAATGTACATATGAAGGGTCTTTAACTAAACAACCGCAGGATTTACTCGTATGTTCACGTAAAGACCGTCCATCTAATACACGCATAGTCCCGCATTCACACTGACACAACCATGTCGCACCGCCAGACTTATTACGCCCAACTTCGTGAATGACAGTCCATCTTCCAAACTTCATCCCGGTCAAATCTTTCACTTTACCCATAACTACTCACCTCCTTCCTTACCATTTACACACACATACCAGGCGCTACCCCGGGCAGGTTTTCACCCTTTATGTTTCCATAAAGCACAGACCATATCTTCATCCCGAAGGATGTCCACCACTTCCATCGCGCTTGCGATGTACTCCCAAAGGGATGGTCGTTGAACGTTCTCCTATTCGGAGTTTCGCTGCTGATTGCCCAATCCGTCAGATTCTCAGGCATTCACGCTCCGGCGTCTTTCATCCGCACGTTGTAGCTTGACGGCTCTCAGGGTGTCCCAGCAATTCAATGGATATTTTTTCGGAGGCTTCTCAGCCAACGTAGGCCATCGTTCGACCTATTTCTTTTCTGTCCTCGTTTGCAAACCTTGCAAAGTTTGTGTTCCACTGTTCAGGGTTAATGTCGATAATATCGGCAACGTACGCGACACGGGAACCGCCAACAGAACCGCGTCCGGGTCCGATATACATCCCGGAATCACGGCACCATGAAAGAAGTTCATGCATGCATAATATGAACCCGCTCATACCGATCTTTTCAAAGACCCGGAATTCTTCACTGATCGCATCGCGGAATCCCTGTTCCTGCTCCCGTGGAATAATCCCGGTTTCAAGCTTTTCGTCAAGCTTACGCCATACAACTTCGTGCAGTTTCTTTGTATCATTCTCCGGCGATCCGTAAAGGATTGGATACTTGATACTTTTATTAAGCTCAAAATTATCGACGCTATCAGCCATAACGTTTGTATTTTCGATCGCTTCAAGATACACCGCAGGAGGCAGTGCATTCTGAACCTGAAACGCATGCAGTAGTTCATCGCAGGAATGCCACGTCAGGTCAAAACCTTCCTCGCCGGGATAGAACTGCTCCTTGCGCCACATCAGAATATCACGGCACTCAGCCTTGTACTGATTCAGCGAATGCGTATCCGTACCGGCGATCAGCGGGATTCCAAACGTATCTGAATAATGCATCAGCTTACGATTGTAATCAGCCTGTTCCTCGTTGCTGTGCGGCTGAACTTCGAGGTAATCATAATGTTTCAGCAGTTCGCGGAAGCGCTCATGATACGGCGGGAGCCTACGCAACGGAGATGCAAGGCACGCGCTGATCTTAATGATGTTCGACGATATCGCCAGGAACTCATCAAAGGAAAGCCGGTTGCTGTAATACATATGATCGGGACGGGAAGACAATTCAATCAGGCGGTTCAGCTCATGCACACCTTCGATGTTCTTCGCAAGCAGAATCGTATGATAGTTGTCACGAACCTTTGGCTCCAACGCCTCGGTCAGGTAGATCTCAACACCGTGAATAAATTTGATCCCCTTCTCATCGCAGTACAGTTTCTTTTCAACCCACGATCGCGGAAGCCCATGCTCGGTCGAGGCAATGGCGGTCATCCCTGACTCGACCGCTTTGTTGACATAATCCTTAAAGTTGGTGGTGGAATCCAGAAGAGATAAATCACTGTGTAAATGATAAACGCAGTAATTCTTCATAAATCCTCCAGTGAAAGCACTAAGAACTTTTCCTTCTCATAGCTGTAGGCGAAGGTTATATCGGAAGGAACCGGAGTATTCGGCGGAAGACTCTGCAGCCAGACAATCAGCTTGTCCACAGTCGCATCGGAATCGTTAATAAAGATGGTTTCAACTACTTTGCCCTTCATTTTTCAGGCTCCTTCCTTTTCAGCCGGAACTTATGATCCTTGGTCAACACGAGATTCATATCCTTTACGCCGTACTTCATACAGTCATACCGGGCGGCAATCATGGCGTCCATGATCTTACGGATCTTCTCGGACGCCGGAGCACTGATGATCCGAAGCTTTGACATCTGTCTGTCATACTGCGAAAAGATTTCATACACATCAAGCAGCGCCTTTGTATACCCCGCCTGATATTCCTGAATATTAAAATCAGCCATCGCCTTCACTCGCAATCGTCTTGCCAGTCTCAAAATTGAAGAGGCACCACTGATCTTTGGCGGGAACGTACGAGATACTGCAGGATGGATCATCGCGGATAATGATATGCTGGGCAATCAAAAAATCAATCAGACGATCCAGACGCTTGTCGGTCAGTTTCCTGTGATTGAACTTCAGCACATACCGCGCACCGCTGATCAGCCTCTTTACATCCATGACGGCGGCGAAGTAACCCTGACAATACAACTGATCAAACAGATGTTCAACAGCCATTCTGCATTGCCTCCTTCTGGCGTTTCTTTTCAAGCTCGGCGGCGATAATCGCATCCAGCGCATCGCAGTGATCAGAGACGGAACAGATAAACTTACAGAAATACCCGGAAGGGGAAACCACATACTCGGACGATGCCTCAATCTTTTTGATGGTCGATACAATCCAGTCCTTTGTCTCCTGCAAACCATCTTCGGAAAAGTGTTCGGTTACCATTTTATCTTCGCGGAAAAGATAAAAAGATAAACTCTCAGGATACTCGCCGTAGAGTTTGTAGCACCCCATCGCATAGATGTAAAGCTGGTGAATATACTCGCTCAGATCCTTCTTCATCTGTGTACTGCTCTTCGACTTCCAGTCCCACACGACAAGCCTACCCGTTTCTTTGTTACGGAGAACAGCATCGATCACACCCACAACAGGATACCCGCCAACATCCACGACAAAATCTTTTTCGCTGTCGACGATCTCGTACTTATCCTCATCGATTCCTTCCCACGATGAAAAGAAATCAAGCCCCTGCTGAAAATACTTGCCGCCAAGCCCGACAGGGAAAGGAGGCCACATCCCTGTGACCTCCTCATCATATCGTTCTTCGTATTCCTCAGCCAGCGCGAAGACCGGCGTTTTACCCTTCATATAATGTTCAAGGCAGGAATGGCACAGCGTACCATACTCAGCAAAGGGATTATTGCGCTGATCCACCTCGTCCAGATAAATCAGCTTGAAACTCATCGGACACTGATCAAAGGTCGAGATCCGACTGAAGCTCCATGTAAATCCCTCAGGTATCCGGCACATCCTTCTGCTCCTTTTCCTGCATCGCTTTCATGATCTCGTCAGTCGTAGCTTTGATATTCATATCGGCATCAATCAGCTTCAGCTTCTCATCCGCCGCCCGCTGAATCATCGCATCAATCACCCGCTCGTTTACCTGCTTGCTGAATTCAGCATAGGACATTTCCTTCAGGCGGGATTTCTTCAGACGCGCACGAGCCTGACGGGCTTCCTCGGCGATACGGCGTTTGATCCTGATATTATCAAGACGCGCCGCAAGTACGTGCGTATCATGGTTGTCCAGAATCTTCTTCGCTTCAAGCGTAGAGCCAAACAGGCGCTTGCAGACAGCGGCGCAGAACCCGGCATAGCGATCGTACTCCTGACCTTCGGAACACTTGACCGTAGTCTTCTGTCCGTCCGACCAGATGATCGTAGTCGCGGGACCCGAGAAAACCACCCTGTCTACCAGCGGAACCGAATAGGCTACGGGATCATTGAACGGAACGTCGATCGTTTCAGGGACCTTTTTCAGATCATCGAACGACAGATTCGTCATCTCACTGCGGAGGATTTTCTTCGGATCAAAAGCCGCTGCGGGCTTTGTCTGAGCAGGAATCTCAGTCACGCTCTCAATCTCGACTCCGGGGATACTGCCAAGGAACTTCAGAATCTCATCCAATTTCTTATCCGGCATAATTCAATCCTTTCTACGGCTTAGAATGGAGCCGCGCCATTATTATCGCCAAGCTGTACCTGATATTCGGGAAGAGTGTCAGCCAGCACCGCCGGTTTCTCAACCCCTTCACGATTCCAGCCAAAGTTATTTTTGTCCCCGACATCAGCCTGATAGATTCGCCGGGCACACGGTTCATAACAACAGGATATCAGCGTTTCGCGTCCGTTTTCCCGCGACTTGATCACGCGAATATCTGGACGCTCAATCACAATCGCGGCATCAGCGATGTTCACAATATTCGCTGACCCCGCCACATCCCAGAGACCAATCTTATCCCCTGTACGAAGCTTACGGGGATGAGCCACACACAATACCGTCACACTGTACTTCTCGGCAAAGCTTTTCAGCTCATTGATAAACCTTGTCTGCGCTTTCAGCTCTTCATCGTCATCGCTCAGGGCAGTCATCAGGTTGTCGCAGAGGAAGACAGAACAATTATTCTTCTTGACCGCTACCGTAAACAATTCAAGAATTGATTCAGCACGGCTTTTATCACAGAGCAGTTTGTTATCATAGATATACACTTTGTGCTTCAGCCACTGCTGAATCCGTTTACAAATCTTACCATCCAGATGAGGCACTTCATGACCGTAGAATTTGTCGTACTTCAGCCCGATGTACTGATAACCCGCCGCCTGATAATACATCCACAGACAGAACTTTTCCTTGGGCAGTTCGCCTGAGTATGCACAGCAGATATGCCCCGCCTGAACAGCGGACAGGAGCAACTGCGATGCAAAGGTGCTCTTGCCCCGACCGCTTGCCCCGGAGATCAGCAGGACGGAGCCTTCCATCAGACCGCCGATACACTCATCCAGCCTTGGAATTTTGGTACTAATCCTCGGGAGCGTTGTCGTATCCACGGGTTCGATATCCCCGATATCAATCAGCCCTTTAACCTCAACATCCTCGGCAGATTCCACCGTATCCAGAAGCTCAAACTCGCCGAGCCTGACCAGAATCTCATCGGCATCCTTGCATTTCACACCGGGTTGCTTCGGGTTATCCGGGTACTGAGTGATCACCTTGCACCGATACTCGCCGAGCCGCTTCGTCAGCTCCTGAATCATGCGCTGCCCGGGCGCATCAGCATCGCCGAAAAGGATAAACTGTTTGATCTTTTCAAGCGTGTCCCAGCAGTTCTGAATCCAGTTCATGTTATCACAGCCGCTGGGCACCGACACAACATTATGGATCCCGACCTGATACAGTGCCATCGCATCAATCATTCCCTCCGTCAGATACACGGGCTGGGAGTAATCGATGCTGTCAAGGTTAAACAGGATCTGCCTCGTGTTCGATACCTGCCATTCCTTGCCCTTCAGGCGAAGCTCCTCCGGAGTCGGCTTCCATGGACGGCGGAACTTGACATACGTCAATACGCTGTGATCGTAGAATGGAAATACAATCATCCCGTCATCGGATGAGGCGATCCGAAAATAGTCGACCGTTTCCTGCGAGATGCCGCGCTTCTGGAAGTACTCATAGATCTGCGGAGTCGGCGGGTGCGTGGATACAACGGGGAGCACATAGCTCGGTTCAGCGTCGATATGAGCCGAACGTTTCTGAGAGCCGTCTGACGGGAGATGTACCGTTTCACCGGCAATCTCCTTCGCCAGCGTCTCAAAACGACCATGCCGCCCGCACGACCCGCGCTTGCATACGAACACGCCCTTATCAATCGAGAGCGCGAACGTGTTCGTATCCTTGCCAGAGGAACCGCCATGACAGTACGGACAAAGCTGCGGGATAATCTTTTCACCGCCGGAACCTGACTTCAGTTTGTACGGAGCGAGATGCGCATCCGCAAACTGAAGCATCAGATCCCTTGCCTGATCGGTCAGCATTCAAGCGCCTCGCGGACGGGGCGATACCTGTCTTCCATCAGCATGGATACCATCGCCTCGTAGGGGTCGAGCTTGCCAGAAAGCACCATCCGGATGACGGTGGGGGAGTAGCCGGAGATCAGCGATACGCCCATCGGATTCTCAATCACCGGAATCGTCATCGTACGGGATGCCACATTCCAGAAAGCCAGCTTCGGAATCTGATACCCGGCGTTGTTGTATTCGCGGCGGATCACATCGAAGCTCTTCTCATTCAGGGCACGGTCGTTCATCTCGTCAAACTCGCCATCAGAGATCACGAGGATTGTCTTTGGCAGGTCTTCCTGCTTCGCATGGTTCATCTTCGCCGTAGCCAGAACGAGATCGAAGACCTTTTTGAGATTGGTATTCGAGCACTCGCAGTGTTCCAGCGCGATCGCGATCCTGTCACGCAGCGTCGCACCATCCGGGAACCTGACAAACTGCGGGGAGGAGGAGAAGGTGATATACTGATTCTTATACGGCGGGGCAAGACGCTCGGCAAAGTAAATCGCAAGCGCGTTCGCCACATGCAGAGGCGTTGTATGCTCACCAAGACGCGCCCATGTCATGGATCCGGAGCCGTCCGCAACGACCATGATCTCAGGATTGTCCTTAAACGCATCCGGCAGATGATTCCAAAGTCCCTCAAGGGTATCGTCAAGCTTCAGCCTAGTCCTGTAGTCGTTCGTATACTTTGCAACGATCTCATGCGGGTACAGCGTTGACGCATTGATCTTGGTTTCGCCGGATTTCAGCGATTCCAGGAACTCTTCGCGCCGTTCCCGGTCATGCTTCAGGAAAGCATCCTTGTAAATCAGGTTGGCGCGGGACGGAACGGCGCTGTACCTGATCTTATCCCAGTTTCCGGCGGACATTTTGCGCTCTACAACATCGATATAGCCACGGAGCGCAGAGAGAAGCTTGCGATACTGCCTCGGATTCGTATGAATCGTCTTGATTATCGCTCTCGCCTGATTCCGGCTCTTCATGGAGGACGTATTTTCAGACGGGAGCCACTTCGCGAGACAGCTGATGGGCTTATTTGCAATCATGTTGCTCGTATCATCGTTCAGCTGATCAAAAATCACAGCGAAGATGCTCTTTTTCAGCTGCTCGTCATTGCAGGCGAAGTACATGTCAATCACATCGTCCCAGCGACCGAATTCCGGGATCAGGGGAACCAGTTTTTCAGCCTTTTCCGGGAAATTCCGCATCAGATAGGCGAAACAGACGCGGAAAAGCCGCCTTTCACCCATGCCGCCCCGCGGATCTCTCGCCATGAACAGCCAGAGCATCGCCAAGTCCGGATTTTCTACACAGGCGTTGGAAAACATGGTCATAATCTTTTCTTCCGGCGCATTCCGGAGGCTGGACACTGCATAATTCAGATCCAACAGCGCTTTTCCGGTCGTACGGTACCCCACAGCGCCGTTTTCCGTGACGGAAACATTATTTTTGCCACGAACCAGCTCTTCACCCATTGCTTCCATAAAATTCATCTTCTTTCCTCCTCGATATACTGTTTTTCTGCATTTTCCGGCAATCTGCGAGATATTTTTTCTTCAAACGCTCGATTGTACGGCTCACTGTCGACTTATTGATGTTCAGACGCTTGCCAACTTCAGCCATATTGCCCAGATCCCTGTAGGCAATCAGAATATTGGCATCATTGTACGAACATTCGTCCAGAAACTTCTGAAACGACACGCGCTCATTCACTTCGGAGTACGTTCTGTCAATTCCGCCGCTGAAATCATACCCGCGCTCAATCATATCGTCGATCGAACAGCATGTGCTGTACTCGCGGATGCGTTTGGAGAAATCCGTTGTCCGGATCGGTACCGTCACGGGCAGACTGCGCATGATGATACGACATACCGCCAGCCTGAACTTAAAATAGGGCAGGGGATAGATCTGATCCTCCGATTCGATGTTCCGGATGTGATACAGGAACTCGATCAGGACTTCCTGATATACATCGTCGAACGTGACGCCGACTCCGTACTTGTTCCGGTACGTACGGTACAGCGGCATCGAGATACGGCGCAGTTCAGCCGCGTACTGGGATACGAGTCTTCCTTCTTCTGCGGGTGTGAGTGTCATGATGCTTCCTCCTTTGTAAATTATCGGAGGAAAGCATTTGTCTCCTGTAAATTTTGAATGTGTGCTTTCCTGAATATGAAGTTAATTAGAACGGCACGTCATCGTCTCCCAGAGGAGTGGACTGTATCGGAGCCGGAGGCGCGTAAGCAACCTGTGTCTGCGGTACATAAGCTGCCGATGCAGGAGGCGGAGCGTATGCAGCCTGAGCCGGAGCCGCCTGATACTGCACCGCCGGAGCAGTCTGCACGACCGGAGCCTGAGCCTGTCCCTGCTGATTGCCGCCGCTGGAACTGGCAAACTCGAAGTCACGGACGTCCACGTCAATGCTCGTGCGGAGCTGACCATTCTTGTCCGTGTAGTCCCGGATGGTCAGGTCCCCTTCAAGCACGATCTTGTCTCCCTTATGGAAGAACTTCGCGATATTCTCGCCGGTCTTTCCCCATGCGGAGCAGTTGTACCAGTTTGTTCCGAACGTGTTGTCATCATTCCGGTGCTTATTATTGGAAGCAACACGGAATTTGCAGATCTGGGAGCCGTCCTGGCGGCTCGTCATGGTCGGATCCGCCACCAGACGTCCGACCGTCATCAGTTTGTTAATCATCCAGCATCCTCCTTAATTCGCGAAAGCCTTGTACAGTTCGCGGAGCTTCTCGATCTCCGTGACATTCTTGTAGTTCTTCTTCCCGCAGATATCCTTGATCCGGTTGGAAACTTCCGCCTTTTCCTCGACTGTCATATCCTTGGTCTTTTCCTTAATGATGCGATCCACCATCGCAATCGCGTTGGCAAGCTCTGCATTCGGTTCGTCCGGTTCGGGAGCCGGAGCTACGACAGGCGCGGACTCGACAGCCTTGACTACCTGCGCCGGAGCCTGATCGGCAGAGGAGAGCCACGCATACAGCTGGCGTCCGGTTTCCGGGCTGATCAGGAAGTACTGCCCATCGAAGAGATGCGTACGGTCTTTACTGGCAAACGCCATATGATCCTGCGCAATCTCGAAGTAGACGGTCGACTCATAGTCAGCGCCCTCGCGGAACTGAGCGCCGACCCCCTTCGCGGTGACCTTCTTCTTGCCGTTGTCCCCGTCCTCCAGTGCGTATTCCTTTTTGCCACGGTAGGTGCTGACCACATGCATCTTACACTGAAGAATCCTGTCGATCAGCTGATTGTACAGTGGAGTGATCTCACGCCATGCCTGATACGTCTGCCCGTTCATCCTCCGGGACACCGCGTTCTGCTTGTCGAGAAGCCCTCCCTCGCTCTGCCATGCATGGGACATGGAATCGATAATCAGGAACTCCACACCGTTGGCTTCGGCGGCGTTGATCGCCTCGATGTACTTCTCCACCGTGAACGGAGCTTCCACATCGATCGTCAGGAACTCGCCGATCCTCGTAGACCCGACCGTCAGCCCGGCATACAGGCTTGCAGAGCCGTTTTCCGTGTCAATGACGAGGATTTTTTCCCACACCTGCTCGTCCGTCAGGTTGGGATGCGCCGCTTTCAGCAAACCGTAGCCCATCAGTAGCGCCGACATAGTTTTCCCGCTCCCGGAGATACCCATCATACCGATTTTGACATACACAGCATTCCGGGTTGCCTTTTTAATCTGTAAAGCCATCTGAACCTCCTTATAGTCAGTTAAAAATACCCTACAATTAATATAAAGAACATTTTTCGCCAAAAGTTGCACATAAAAAACACAGAAGCGGAAAGTTTGTGTGACTTTCGCTTGCTGTGTTTGTGATAATCGTGCTTTTGTTTGGCTATTCAGTTGTCAAGGTCGGGATTAACGGCTGATCGCCCAGGGAAGACTGTTCACAGCCGCGATCCGCTGTTCCCGGTTGGAATGGTCGTACCGGTTCGTGATCGTCATCGACTTGTGGTTCGCGAGATCACGGGCAACAGCTCCGCCACCCGCCTTTTCAGCGGCAGACACGAACGTATGGCGTAGCGCATGGGGACCAGTCGCAACGTCCATCCGCTTCTGAATGTGCGACAGCGACTTGTAGATCTGCTTGCGGTTACACGGCAGACCTTCGCGGGTCAGGAAGAGGGGAGCGGAGTGATCGCTCAGGTCGCGGGTCTTCAGGTACTCATCGATGTAGGCGTACGCGAAGTCCGCAACCTCCGTTTCCTTCCAGACACCGCCCTTCCGGCGGAGGTAAATCGTCCCACGCTGGCGGTCAAGGATGGATCCAAGCGTCAGACTGCACAGCTCGCTGACACGGATGCCGGAACCGAGAAACAGAGCGATGATCGCCTTGTCCCGCACCTTGTTGTGCGAGTACTTTACATCCATCAGGGTGCTGACCTCTTCTTCCGTATAGTACTTGCTCTTCGGACGTTCCCACTCCGGAATCTTGTCAGGATCCGGGAGCTTCATCGTCTTCAGCACTCCGCCAAGCTCCGCCTTGAGATACGGCACACCATCGCCGTACGTCATCGTGTGCGCCCACCGCAGGAACGGATTCAGAATGCAAATGTACAGGTTGACGGACGTTACTGCATGGGTTTTCTTAAACCCGTTCACCCAGCGCTGCAGAACCTCGCCGTTCAGACCCTCAATGCTCCGGGCTGTGATCGTAACGCCGTAGTTGGCAGTCAGTGCATCGAAGATCCGTTCCAGAATCTCGACCGTGGTTCCGACCGTAGAATCCAGAACCGTGTCGCTGCGGGACTCGCCGTAGAAGTCAACCATCGGGTACTTGTTCATGAGTGTGCTCCTTTCTGTCTCCTGCTTCCTGATAGGGATCTGGGTTACTTGGCTCCCCAGATCTCCCGGTACTCTTTGACTACCTGTTCAAGCTTGGGCGTCCTTTCATACACCCACTCGGTCATCATATCCTCGTTCTTCCGGCACTGAAGGAACCGGATCCGGTGGTAGAAGAGGAACTGTTCCAGTCTTGCGTTCATGGTGACAAAAGTCTCGTTCATGTGCATCCTCCTTAACGATGCGTGGCAATTGTACCACATTGTTTTTTATCTGTCAATATTATGACCCCTGTTTTACTGAATCTCCTGATCGGGGGTGACATAGGGCATCGCATTCGAATCAGCATCAACCCCCGCCATCAGCCTGGCGTACTGCTTCTTCAGCGCATAGGCAACAGCCTCCTCTCTGCGTTTCGCGAAGTAATCCGCGACCCTGAACCCGGCATAGAAAGCTACGACCAGAAGCAATACCATTACCGCCGTACAAATCACAGTATCAACCATCTTTTTCTCCTCCTTTGAGTTTCTGTTGGATTGCATAGCTGAGTGTGAGTGCCAACACTTCCCGGACGAACCATGCCCGGTTGTACTTATCCCAAATACGATGGCTTTCCGCTCCCAGATCCTCCCACTCTGGCGTATTTGGTTTGGTGGACGTTGCCTTATCGAAGAACCGGTACAGATCCCTCCACATCTCACGATTCCGGTCGGTCATCGTCGTATTCCCCGTTACAGATCTTGTCCTCGATCAGGTTGTGCCATTCGACACTGTGCCGATGGACACCGCCATACGGATCCACCCTCATACTCGGCTTAAAAGGAACCTTTTCACGGACATAGGCGATACATGCTTTCTGCGTATACAACAGCGGTTCCTGATCCGGTGCTTTCAACCCTCCTATACTGAACAGCGTCTTTCCCTTCGCATCCTTTATGTCGCTCGGTCCGATCATGAAATCCCGGTAGACACAGATCCCATGCATCAGTCATCAACCCCCTCAAAGTAGATATTCCCCAGAATTTCCTCCATCCTTTCGTCCCAGTCGATCGAATCAATATACTCCGTGATCGACTGTTCATGATTGATTGCCAAATCGTAATCGTCCAGGGTGTCCGCATCATCCAGATACAACCCGGCATTGCCGATATCTACGATGTGAACAACCTGCTGCCCGTTTCGACGCTTCGGCAGGAGGCGATCGCCGTTCCCGCGCTCCGCTTCAACGATTTCTACGCCATCCCGCACCCAGCACCAGATGGAATACTTGATTTTTCCTCTCGCCCGGATGGATTCTTCGGTGCAATCTTTAATTGCTTCCTTTATATCCATGTAGTAGCGTTCTATCAGCTCCTCTTTGTCTATCTGGTCGTAACGGGGAAAGTGGCGGGCATCTTTTCGGTCGGTATAACAGCCGTAGTTGTCTTTGGTCATCCCATGGTTCACCTCCTGCCAATATATAGAACAATTTTCATGTCATTGTTGCATGATTCCGAAAATTTTCTGCCAATCACCTCCCAAACTGATGGTTTTCCATGGATTCTCGGAACCAACCGACAATCTGCCGAACCTTTTCGGTGTTCGGATAAACCCAGACGGTCATTCCGTCAATATTTTTATAGCTCTCGAGGTGATTTACTCCAAGGTAGTACAGAACGTTCTCAAGAGTGCGATTCATCGTCTCAAAGTTTTCCATCATTATTATTCATCCTCCTCTTCGTCTTCGGTCATACCGGCATCTTCGGCAACTTCCCACATAATGTCTTCATACTCAGGACCCTCAAGATCGAAATGTTCCCAACGCTTCCGGGTTTCCTCCATGCACAGTTCGATCAGTTCGTCTGTTGTATGATGTGTGAAGCAGAAGTTGTCTCCAATATCTTCGATCAGTTTGTCGAAATTCCACCTCCATTCCATTTCCCGGAAGTACCGTATCAGTTCCATCATTTCCTTGCGGGAGATCGACACACATCGATCCTTGTCGGCATAGATCACATAGGCTGCGCCATGATTTTTGATTTCCATAATGTTATCCTCCTTAGTCGTAGTCCACATACCACCAACCGGTGTGGTCATCAACCTCGTTGCTATGCTCGTCATCCTCCGGGTTGTAATAGCCGGTATGAATATCGCCATAACAGCCAGTGAGATCTTCAATCATGTTTGCAATCAGATCCGCAACCTCTTCTGTCCGGCACAGGATTTCTGATCCATCGTACCAGAGATCTCCATCGCCAAACTCCGGCGGGGCCTTCGGCAGGTCGACCGATACTTCATCAAATGCTGTACGGAGATCAATCGTAATTTTTCCCTCCTAACCTGTCATCGCTGACCTTATCAAGCACATGTTCAAATGCGTAGAGCGATTCACGCTCGTAGTTATCCAATGTTGCCGAGTCCTCTTTGCCGTCAAGATAATCCTGAATTTCTCTGAGCGTCTGTTCTACACACATCGAGAAATAGGGGACAACGTTACTCGGATCGCTAAACGAAATCTGTTTTTTGATCTTTTCCGGAGTATCATCCGGATCATCTGAGCGGTGCGTCAGTTCGAGCGTCACGACATTCGGCAGTGCGGTGACAACCATGATTGTATCGGCTGCGGAGTTGAATGAATCACACACGATCATGTGTTCTGCAGTGACCGGCTGATTAACACGGCGATATGTGTGCACATAATGCCAGGTGTTCTTTTCCATAAACTCCGACAGAACGTAGCTATATGGCTTGACAAATTCCTTCTCAAGCTGCTTCATAAATCCAGCGACAGACCGACGGAGAGGAAAGGAAAGATCCAGTGCCTGATAATTGTTCTCATACTCCGGATCATCGAGGTTGAATATGAGCACATGAGGCTCGTCCATATCCGCATTGAAAACAAACTCAACGCAGATACTTCCGATATATACACAGCCAAAGTATCCAAGCTTTTCACCATTCCTGACCCGGCGGTAATTTTCCTCGTTCAGCATCCAGATCCAATGTTTAATTTTCATATTTGTGTTCCTCCTTTAAATGTTCTGATAATCCATGTATACCCGACCGTGCCTTGTGCCTTCCGGCGGAACAAAACTCTTGCACGGGGTAATGCTTGCCAACATATACAGGTATTTTACCTTTGTCTCAGGCTTCCATTCATACTGACTGTTCGGACGGATGCCCGTCATCTTACGGAACATTTTCCAGTCTGCCTTACATCGACAGGGAATCGAGTTGGTGATCTGCGCAGAACACTTGACAACGGGCTTGCCGTGTCCGGTTTCTGCGAGATACACAGTCTTTCCAACCAACGAGCGTAGAGTATCTCTGCTTCTGGTTTCCGCAACCTTCTCTCCGGAAATGATCATGTCGATGAATGGCTCCGTCTTGCAGTTGATAAACACAACAGGGAAGGGGAGTGACTTAATGGCTTCCTGATGATTCATGGTTGGTTCTCCCTTCTGATATGTTACCACTTCAAATACTGCGCAAGCTCTTTATAGTCTCCATCACGTTCGATTGCCCAATTGATGTATGCCCTGCAAAATTTTTCCCCTGCAAAGCGCATTTCTTTAGGAGCCTTCCCGAATCTCTCGCACCCATTCGAGTATCCATTCATCATTGAGCTGAAATAAATATCATCCACAAGAGCTGCCTTGCTTTCTGGGAGGTATTCATCGTTTCCATCCTGATATTCATTGTAATATCCTCCCAGAATCCAATTGACAGCATGTTTGATGTTATGAATTGCGATCTGTTCATGACCATTGAACTGACCCTTGCCTCGCCCTTCAAAAATAAACTGTGCCATCGTGTAAATCCTCCTTTGTCACTTCTGTCTGTATCAAATATACGCAACTATATCGGCAATCTTGACACACTTTCCGCCAACCTTGCGAACAATCTGCCAGTTTTCATCATCGCAGAAAACCGCAGATCCATCTTCTTCATACATTGGTTTGTATTCGTTTGTTTTCTTGTATATCTGCTTCCACACGTTGTCGGAAATTCCGTCAATCAGCGGAATAACAAAGACCTTTTCACGACTCCATTTACCACAAGAGCCATCTTCTGGCGGGAATGTATCTCCAAACCCTACATAAATTTCTCTACGTTCCATTACTTTTTCCACCTTTCTGCCGGGATTAGCCGCCCGGCTCGGCTCCATCTGATTATCTCTTATAGTAGAGTCCCTTCTTTGTCCCATACTGGTTGATCCCATCGATCCTCCATGTACTAATATTAGTGCAGTAAGCGTGGTCCATGACGGCAGACTTTCTGATTTCCGTTCCTTTCCAAGTACGGACTCTAAGATAGTCAACATTCTGTATCCCGGACTTCTTGGCGTACATGTGAAACTGGTGACTTTTGTAATGCCGATCTTCCCAATACTTTTTCGCGATTACTTTGGCTTCCTTAGCGTTCTTCGCATCGCAATGGAAAACCATTTCTTTGATCTGGCAATCTTTCTGAATGTCAAAGGTTACAAAATAGATCATTGCTTTTCTCCCTTCATACTTCAAATGCAAGCGCTGCTTCGCGTTCAGGGTCCCCTGCTGCGAGACATGTTGCGTACCTGATCCTCTGCCGTTCTTCCTTAATTTCACGGATCCGTTTGAGTGTTTGCCAGTCAACCATAGCTCCAACATAAGGGGCAGATTCCATAAGCTTCTCGATTTCTTCGATCCGGTCGAAAAGTTTCTCATCGTAGGGAATAACTCCGTCTTCCATATCAATTTCTTCACACTTTAGTTTCTCGTACATGGAGTAAAGATTAAAGTGTTCAGAACCATTGACGCGGTACTTCTTATTTGCCATTGTGATACCCTCCACACTCCTTATCTTACCCCCAACGCAAGCTTGTTATTTCTGATTGTGATGTATGTGATTGTCATTGCAAGAACATCGACTGGGATATAATTGCTGTTCTGGTGATCAAGACCGTCGCTTTCATATAACACAGGCTCCATATCGCCATCATCTTCAAAGATTACGATATCACAATTTGTGTCAAAATTGGGGTTACTCATGATGTGCCCCACAGTAATGTCCATATCGGTATACATCTGAATTAACCCTCCTTTTCCGATTTGAAAGCCCATTTGAATTCTTCCCATGGATTGATCCATGATGGAAAATATCCATCTGAATATTCGGGATCATGAGCAATTATTTCCATCCATTTATCATAGACTTTCTGCCCGCGTTCAAGAAACTCTTCGTAGGTCGTACTTGCTTGTACCCACTTTAAATCTTGGTAAAAAGCTTTGGCTTCACGGGTTTCTGCATCGTTTCCGGAATCTTTATCCGTGCCGTACATCAATTTTACGGCATAATCAATACTCTGCCTCGCTTCTTTCCGGATATCCATTAGTCCTCCTCCTCGATCTCAAGATCCCAGACGAATCCGCCATCAGGAGCTACCTCCCATCCGTAGCCCTCGCATATTTCGGTCGCTTCCTCTTCTGTCAATCCGGTATACATATCACGGTGTATACGTCCGGCAGTCATCACTATTTTGTACGTCATCTTATTCATCCTCCATTTCGATCCGGATCTCATACCGCCATCCTCCGGCGGGCCAGTAGACCCAACCTTTCGTGTTGCACATATTGACGGCATCGTCTGCATCTAAGCCAGTTTCTAACACATACCGGTCTGTCACACATGAGGTGTTGATCATAATGATCCTATATGTCGGATCTTTATGATTTCCATCATCCTCCCAAATCTCCAAGTCATATAAGTATTCATCATACGAGGGATATATGTAATGGTGTTCGGCACAAATAGCTTCCGCCTCTTCACGAGTGAGTCCGACACGGAAGTGCTTAACTACATCAGGTGCCTGAATAGATCTTTTAAAAATCTTCCACGTATTTTCCATTATTGTTTCCTCCTATATACTTATGCCGTTCTCCGATGAGGCATACTATGGACTCCAAACTGCGTCCAACAGATTTCTTCGACCTCCGCGTCTGTCAGCACCTTCTCAACGCGGATCTTGTCGGCAATCATCCAATTACCGAACGATGAAGGGTTGGTATTATACCAGTAATACCCTCCCTCTGGCATTGTCCTCATATAAGCATTACGCGAATTGAACTTTCCATTCTTCATCCCGCATTCATGAGCAATGGGTGTATAATCGAGGGTGTCATCAACCTCGCATAGTGCCCACACGGTGGAGTCATGCATCCACCGGATTTTCCCATTCTCTTTGATCCCGATGTGTGGGGCGTATGGGATTTCTGATAGATGCCATCCGGGGCGGTAGGCGAGACCGCCGAGTTTGCTGACAACCTTGCCGGATTCTGTCCGCTTTCCGGACTCAGCTTTCAACCAGACTCCGATTGGGATTGTCTGATCGGACAGGACGTAGAGCGGATGGAGGTTTCCGCTCTTGTCCTTCCGGAATTGTTTGTACATCTTCATTAGAATTTCCTCGCAATAAGTTCCATCAGTTCGTGGATCGCCGTAAGTGTGCTATCCCATGTAACGTCCACTTTATATAACAGACCGTCTTCGTCAAAGATGTAGATATTCTGCTGACCGGGACGGATGTTGTGATATTTCCGATACCATTCGTTCCACTTCGCGACTGATTCCTCCGTTTCTTCCATGTACTCCAATCTGACATATTTGTCCGGATGGGCAATCCGCATAATATCGCGGACACTCTCCAAGCACAGTGGCATTGTCTCATTCTTCATATAAACACACCTCCGCATTGATTAATTGGCGGCTCCATGTCGCATATTTGATGGGATCCGCAACCTGTATTTCCAAGTCATCTATGACCCGATACGCCCACATATAATCCATGAATGCTTTCAGGCTTTTCCAGAAGCCATGGATTGATCCTCTCTCCGGCTCCAAATAGCCGTGGAAGTTACACCAAACTTCAATCATTTTTCTGCTCCTTTTCTGTACCACGCATTCCAGATCTCTGCGTACTTTTCCGCGGTTAATCCTTTGGGAATACACATTCCATCTGTTTTCCACTGCTCCATATTGTACGTAGCTTCATCTACTGTTATCGGTTCCATCTCCGCACCGTACGTCATTGAAGCTACAAAGTTTTTATATTCTGATTCTGGATCGTTATAGTCTTCATCTTCTTCGGAATACATTTCGAGCCAACTGCTCACCCATGATTCAAGTTCATTACCAATTGTTTGTCTAAACTCTTCGCAAGACTCATCTGATGTACAAACGAACCACCCAAATTCCGTATATATACTTGTCTCGGGTTCCATGGTTGCAACATGGAATTTGTTATCGTCTGTATCGACTTCGATCTGAACTTCGATCGTTTTTTTGATTGTCATTTGAGTTTCCTCCTTATTTCCGCAATCTGAGGATCATGTGATCAACCTCTCGATGGGTCAGACCAATGATCTCAAGATCATTTCGGAAGTTAACCGTTGCCATCATGATTTCCAACAATTCTGTCCGAAAATTATCGGCGTGATTCTCCGGCTCTGCTACCCGGAGCTTTTTCCAGTCGCGGTGCAGGTCAGCAACTGTGTATACCCTCTGATCGTTCAGGTCAATGAGCCTCATACTTCCTCCATAGAATATCCATACCATCTCGCGTTATCGAGGATAATCATCCTCCAGTCCGGACGATAGGCAGGATCTCTGTCATACATTTCTGTTTTCCACCTTTCCACCGCGATACAGTCCTCGATAAACTCTGCCCGGGTTTTGCTGTCCGGAAAGCGGATCTGGTTTTCATCTTCCAGATCCGCGACAGCCTGATTGATATCCATGTGCATCCTCCTTATTTGATCTCGTCATAGGAGAAATCAATCATGGTCTCTCCGGCAACTTCCGTAGCAGGCGAAATTTCCCGTCCACAATATCCGCATTCAAGCCAACGATTAATGATGTCTTCATAACGGTCGCCGTTTTTGAACCAGAGTTCCCGCGCCTCTTCCGCGCTGTTCGCTTCCACCGTAAAGGTGCAAGCAGAGCTTTCTGTGATTGTGATACTATATTTTTTCATTTTGTTTCCCTCCTCGTATATATATAGAACGTTTTTAATATAACTGTTGCGTCACTTCCGGGTCTTCTCACCTCCCTTATATCCCCGGACAAGTTCATTGCGGTAACGACACTTACCCCTGACATAACAGTCGTTGCAATCCCGACGGCACTGCCGTCCTTTATTTGTCAGGGTGCAGCAGTTCATTACGATCTCCGGATGGAGTCGAGCAAACTCCTCCGTGAAGACCGTGAAGATGTAATCTATGAACGGCTGCATCCAGATCGGCCCTTCATCGATCTCATTCAAGAACAGGGAACTGTGAATATAGTTCATGTTCTCAGGCTTTCCTAACTGCTGAAACGCATTCCACCAGAACCAGTCATTTTTGCTCCACGGTACCCAACGCATTTCCGGAAATGCATTTGTCAGGTGGATATAGTTACGGCACTCACGAACACAGGCAACGTCCGCGAGGCTCTGAATTCTCGCGTCCGGTTCATGCCAACTTATAACTTCCTTTCCGCGCACCTTCCGCCATACATCTGACGGAATTTCCACGTTCCATAGAATCTCGCTATTGCGAGTCGTGGAATAGTCCACCGTAGGGCGGGCATTGCTTATCGCGTTTGCGAAGCAATACGGGCACACCGGTTCCTTGCCATCCGCACGGCACCTCATGCACTGCCGAGCCTGACAATACGGATTCAGGCGAACACTCGTGCTGATGCTGTGCTTGAATGCCATCTTGCTCTTCTTGCTGTGCTCCGTAAAGGTAACGGCTTTACACAGCCATTCCTTATCATCCGCTTCGATACGCCGACCGATCTCAATAACTTTGGCGTTGTGGTTCCGGATTATGAGCGCTCCACGCTCTGTTTTTGCCTTGCTCTCAGGAACAAGGAACTTTGTAACATCAAAGACCATGATCTTATCCTCCGATCTTTTTTTGTGATTATAGCTTTAGTGCAATATTATCGGATCAAAGGTAATAGGATAAAATTTTTTCGCGTTTATTCGATCACGATGAATTCGCTCTCGCTCTGTGCCCATCCGTACTGGATGAAATAGGCAATGATTTCCGTAGGACTATCGAAGTTACTTGCATCCATGATTTTCCGTGCATTCTGGATGCGGGTATTGTAATTTGATTCGGGCGTCACTTTCAGATTCCCTATCGCCTTATAAATTACAAGCCTATCCATTTTCTTACACCTCCAAAAATCCGACACTGCGCGTGTCCATATTGTCGTTGGGATGTTCTTTCAGGCTCACGCTGAACATTCCGTACTCCAGTCCGTCAGAGATTTGTTCTTTTAACGTCATCCACGTCTCATCCACAGAGTCATCCGGAAATTGCTCTTCGATATACCTCCGGACATTCCCAACTGTCGGGATCATTTCGATTTCTCCGACATATTGTTCTCGAGACACATGATAATTGGGTCCCGCGTATGACAGGGTTGTTTCCTGCACGTCATAGGTTACCCTCCATTTTCTGGGCTTCATCAATCACACCTCCATAAACGATACAGCTCGATGTATCGCCCTGTCTCCGCGATGGGCTTTTAATTCAATCTGCACAAAACCAAATTCCGAATTATTTATTTTGCTCCAAATTTGATCATTGATCTTTTCGTGCGGAAATCGATGGTGAATATATAACGCGATGTTCTGTGCTGTCAGCACCATACGCACCTGACCTTGCGGATATTCCCGCAAGCCCTGCGTTGTGAAATCAGCATCCGAAAAAGGACGCTCTGATATATCGTAGCTAACGTTGTACGTTTTCGCGTACATTATTCTCCCTCCCCGATAAGTTTCCGCATTCTCCGCGATAACTTCGCGTGTCTCCGAATGATGTGACCCGAACTCCAACAGTTGAGATAGACTTCTTTTATCTCAACGTGATAATAACCTTCGGGCGCGACAAGGATAATATGCCCGCAGCCGAGCACCCCTTCTTCAATATGGTGGACTTCCCAACCATGTCGGGAGAGATCGAAACACAGTTTCTCAATATCAGCGACAGAATACACTCTCTGACTCATCAGATTCCCTCCGTACTTTCCGGCAGGAAAATCTTGTCGGGTGTGTATTCCAGATGATTTTCCGCCATATACTTTTTGCTGATCCTTGTCGGAATTATCTCGCAACAATTGCTTTCTGGCGTGATGAAGCGGTGCGCCTTGCTGAAAGCTTCCGCATTGTTTTCCGCTTGCAGGTATACAGTTTTTGGCATACGGTCATAAAAGCGGAGCCGAACCTTGTATGAATTCATCTTCTGCACCTCAATCCCACCAAGCGTAAATCCGCCATTTTCCGTCACACAAATCCATGCTGAAGTCGTCTGCATACCGCAGGTGTCCAATCATTTCAATCAACAGGGCTGTATTTGCTGCATCGAATTCGACTGTGATATCCGTGATGGTCACCCGGTAGTCTTCCCTGTGCGGTGAGACTGCGTATCCGCCAAACTCCGCTTCAACTCCTTCGGTCTTTGCAATCTCCATAAATTCCTTAACAGACGGGGAGCAATTCTGGCATCCCTCAGGATCAATAAAGTCCTTATCCAGAAGTTCCTGTATCGTTTCCGGCAGGCAATCGAAGTCCCGAATTCCGCCACAGTATTTTTCCTGCTCATATCCGCCGAAGAGAAGTTCATCACGCTTCACAACATTCTTGTTCACGCTACCCACCTCCGCAGTCCTGTCATCTCGTTCAAACCTCCACTTTCCTGTACTTCACACTTTCCGACTTATATTCCCAGTGCCATCCGTTATCATACAGATTCTCAACCTTTACCTTGTGCTTTTCCGGCGGAACAGGTGCACAGCACTTCCGTTTAATGAGCAGGGAGAACAGAATCTCCGCAATCTCCCGGATCTCCGCATCATTTGCGATCTGGAACATGCAATCATAGATCCATTCCCTGCTGAATGCTTCCAAATATACTTCGCGATATTTCCCGTTATCGATCCGAGCTTTCAGGATCATCGGATCGAAGAACGGATTACTATCTACTTGAAAGTAGTAGTAGTCTCCGTCCAGCGTAAACGAGATGTAACCATGACCATAGATCGGCACCGGCTCCGCGTCCGGTTCGTACGTACGGTTATTCGCCATGATGGTCGGGGCAGGCTTTACTTTCCCGCCATTGTTGCGGACGATTTCCGCCAACGAGCCAAGCACTCTGCAGGAATTAAAATCCCATGCGGACAGGTATAAACGCTGCCCTTCTGTAACACAACTGAACATTTTCTTTTCCTCCTTCTTAATCGAACAGGTCGCAAATGGTATAGGTCAGTTCTTCGCGGAACACAGCGATGTTCGCGAGGATTTCCCTTCTCCGCTCACCGTCGGTTTCCGCCTTTAATTCCTGGCGGAGTTTCTCGATCTGCATCTTGATCTCGGCGATCATTTCATTGTCAGGCATGTTATCCTCCGATTAGATACCACAACAGGAAAAAGACCACAGGGGTAAGCGGAACCGCGCACCACAGTGCTACCTTTTCCGCCATGGATTGACTCTCGTACTCGTCACGCCACATCGCGGTAGCCTCCCGAAAAGGTGTAATCGAATGTGCAGATAGGTTCCAACGCTCTGGATCGTGCGGGGATAAATTCCGCATTAAACATTGGAATCGTGAGTTTGTACTTGCCGATCTTCTGGATGCTTGCAATGGGGCGCTTGGTTTCCGGCACACACACAGGCTTCTTGTGCTTCTTTACTATCGCCGTGGCAATTTCCGCCATGTTCTCAGCGGTAATAGCAAGCAGTCCGCAGAGCGTACCAATCGCAGACTCAATTTCCGCAATGATCCAGTTTGCATCGGCATGACGGGGCTGATAGCTCTCATCCAGTTCCACAATCGCAACGTCCGCATCGTATACGAACGCGTTGCGAATAGATCTCCGCATTGTACGTTTCATGATAATCCCTCCTTATTAGGCTTCTTCCCAGATCCAGTTCTTAAACGCGATCTGGAGGTTGTCATAGTCATCCGTTCCGCCACAGCCGTGTCCGCAAGCACAGCTTGTAAAACTCCGGACAACCTTGTGGTTATAGACAACGTCCATTGTCAGAACGTTACCATTATTGCAACCAATTTCCCCGATAGGTTTGGTCACAATGACCGTGGCACCATGATCTTTTCTCATTCTCGTTCCTCCGCATTAGTGAGTTAGGGCGGAAAGTTCCGCCTCCAGTTTCCGCATACGTTTGTTGAAACGGATATTGTCAACGATCATGCCCGCAATGGGAGTGATGATCGCGATCAGTGCAAAGATAAGACCTGTAGGCATTTGCGTGATCCTCCATATTGATTTAGTTGTAATAGTTAGTGCGTTCCGCATCGCTCCCCGGATTTACAAGGGATCAGCAGAGAGCAACGGGATTATTCGCGCATGATTCTGTGATTATTTCCGACAGATATGAAACTTTCCCGGGTTATTTTCCGCTCTACGATAGGTAGTGATTTCTGTAATAGCAGGATCATGTGTAAAATTCCGCATGAGATTATTCATTTCGCGCTCATTTTGCGCACCAATAATTCCGACCTCACCATGCGCACGAATGCGAATATAAAACTCCGGCATTGTTTTCTGCACCTCCGCATTAGTCCTCGAATAGGATGTTCAGGCTGATGGGTTCACCGGCATACGCAAGCTCCGCGAGGGTGTACTTCGGGATGTAGAGATCTCCGATCACGGCGGGGCAGAACTGGTTTTCTACCTTTTCATTGAATTTGACAGTTGTCTTCGTGCATTTTTCCGGCATGAATACGATTCCGTCCGGATCCGCGCCCTTCGTGATTTCGATTGTGATGGGCTTGCCGTTGTAGCTGTTCTCGGCGAGAATGACCTTGTTCAAATACAAGGTTCCGAGCTTCTCCGGCACGTATTCGTTCGCAACGGGTTCCACGAATTTGACTGTAGCCTTCTTTGCTTCCGCCATGTTCAGGGTGATAGTGATCTTGTTTTCCATTTTGTTTCTCTCTTTCCGGCATTTCGCCATATATTATTTGGGCATGCACCCAATTAAAAACGCGGAGGGAAAATTCCGCTCCGCGTCCTCCACTGGGTGTATGCAAAGCACACCATAAAAAAATTGCGGATTAATTTTCCGCAATAAACGGTTCTCCGGGTATGTATCCGTCAAGTGCCAATTGATTTTCAACAGCGCAACGGATATATTCGCTCACAGAGATTTTTCTGGCTTTGGCAACAATTTGTAATCCTTCAATCATACCGGAATCTTTCCGCAAATAAAATCCCATAAACTTGTAATTCTCTTTGCGATATTCCGCCTGATATCCGGCACTATGCCTGTCCCCAGATCTCCGTTTTGCTTTTTCTGCCATATCTGAATTCTCCCTTCCTAATCTGGATTTTCTGTTATAGAAAATCCGTTATAGAAAGTTCGATAAACCAATCGCGGAATCCTGCTTGCACGTTCACGTTTCTTCTTCAGCTCAACGGTAGCGCCACAAATTTGCACACTTATATTTCACCGCTCGCCTTTTAGCGTGTGCCTATCTACGTACATAGTACGCACTTCAGCCCCCCGGACAACGCCCTGCACCGTACGCCTATCGCATATCAGCATCGCATGCAGTACCGTTCCTTTTTGCCCCCGTTTTCGGGTGTGCACCGCGTTTCCACCTTTTCAGGTCGCAGGTTCTACTGCCGTTCGCGGATTCTTCTACGCTTGCAACTTGCACAAGTTTACGCAAACGCGGGGAGGATCGACACGAGACTCTCACAAGATTTGAGTCATGCGCCATGTTATTATGTGGTATCATGAGACCGTTCGACAAACGCCCATTGCATAGCGGGATCATGTTAGCCCGCGCCCACACCACCATAAAGGAATCGCCGTCAAATCAATTCTTTACCGTGACTGATGAATCACTACTTGCTCATGCGCAATTCCTGCGTTTGCGCTCTCTCACAAGTGAGCGGTTACGGTTTTTATAACCGTACTAACTAACCGGAATCATTGCTTTTCGTCACAACGTTACTAACAAGCAGGGCGAAACAATAACTTGCTTTCACGTTGTTGCTTTCAAACGAGTCGCGATTGTAACCGTACGAATCACGCCGTTCTCAAATGCCCGCAACGTCTGTTTTTAGGGCATCAAACTACTTATGCAATTTTCCGGGGCAGGGATACCGATTGTCAAGCCGAATGAATCGAATCTTGACACGTCCACAAGCCGAATGAATCGAATCTTGCGAACAAGCCCACAAGCCGAATGAATCGAATCTTGTTCATCGGGCATGATATACAGACGGCGTCCATCTGTATATCGCGCCCGATGCGGGCGCTTTTTGGATTAGGCGGAATGCTTCTCATCATACAGGCGCGCCATGTGTTCAAGATATTCGTCCCTTGTCATTTCGGATACCTTTTTCCGGGAAACATTGGAACGGCGCGCCTTGACGGGCTTTTCTTCCGGACGATTTTCCGCCGTTGCGATATTCTCAAAACGTCCGTCGGCAATGGTATATAACCACGCCTTTACGCGTCCTGTACCCAAAATGTCCATGGTAGCAACCTTCTCACTCTTTACGGATGCATTTTTTCCAGTTGTCACCATGCGCAAGAGCAAGCCCGCAATCGCGACAACGATTGTATCGGAAGGGATATCCTTCTTTGCCATAACATACCATGTTTTCACAAGGGAAAACAATTTGTGTTTATCACTATTGACGATCGATTCACGGATATCCCAAATTAGCACTCTCTCATTTTTCCGCGGATAGTTTGAGATGAATTCGATTCCAGTCTTTTCCATGGGTTTCTCTTCCTTTCTTCCCTGTGTAGGGATTGACAATGCAGGACTGTATAGCGTACGTACCGCAACTTTGTCAACGGGAGCGGGGGCGGGCTTTACCACAACGGGGGCGGGAGCGGGGGCGGGCTTATTTGCTCCGCTCATCTTGCGAATCTTTTTCATGGGATTGTTTCCTTCCTGCCGGCGTCCCCTGCCGGACTTGTTTTTTTGATAACGGGGACCGCCTCAAGTATATCACACGTTTTAAGCACACGCTTTACGCGCATATAATGGAAGGGATTTTTTCGGCAGATTTTGCCAAAATGCCCGCAAAGCCTTATTTTACAAGGCTTCCAGGCACTTCGTAACATAATTGTAACAAAAAAATTAATAAATACCCGCAAAGCCTTATTTTACAACGGTCAAATATTAAATTTTAGGTTTTTTTGGTTTTTTTTTGCGAAATGGGCCTTGACAAGCTCTGGAAGCCTTGAAAATACAGGCACATTAACGTTAATGCAGAAAAAGCTTGACAGGTTTTGGAAAATCGATTCCTTTGATCAAATATAAAAACGCTCAAAGCCTTATAAAACAAGGCTTGCAAGCCAAAAAGGCAAGTTATCCACAGGCTGTCAAATATTACAAAAGTGTTACATTGAAAAATAAGGCTTCGCAAGCCAAAATTTAATAGATTTAACAGATTTGTAACAAAATTGCCAAAATTTGGCTTTTTTCCCAAAATTTCATAGTAATCCACAGGAAAAAACATATTGCAAGCCTTATAAATCAATATGACTTGTGGATAAGTCAGCCAACTTTATCCACATGTATACACCACTTATCCACAGGGTAAAAATGATGTTATCCACATAGTTATCCACATGTATACAGTTTGCTGTATAAACATATTTTAAAAGCCTTAAACCTATTGAAAAATAAAGCTTTATGAATTGAAAAAATTATTTTTTGCTGTTTTTCATAATTCGATCAAAAAAGCACAAAAACAGACGATATTTGACAATGGTATAAACATATTATTTTTATCTCAAACACAAGTAAAATCAAAGGTTTTAAGTTGGAAAAACATATCTTTTTGCATCGATCGAAGCCTGTATACATCAACAGGCGAAGTACTATGTAAAATGATGTATACAGATCTGCGCTTTTTTGGCAATTTATCAATAGTTATATCAAATTTAATAGTTGTGTATAAAAATCGCTGAAACCGTTGTAATATAAGGCTTCCAGAGACATTGACAAATTCTTGTCAAAATATGTATATTTACATTTTGAATCCGCAAAGCATTGTAAATACTCAATTCTTATTTTTACGAAACAGGATACATAATCAAATATTATGCCCCCTGTTTTACGTTTCGACCATCGTCCAGGGGCAAAACCAACCCACCCCTAACCCTTTCCAACTTCGATATAAAAAATCAAGCCCCGTCTACCTCCCTCCCGCCCGCTCAGTCCCCACCAACCGCCAGCCGCCCCCATTTTCGCCATCGCAGGATAAGTGACATATAGGGGATATATCCCAACCCCAGATCCCGGCATCTCCCGGCAACTTTGCGCGTTGCATTTTTTCCGTCTCTTCAAGCCCGGAATCAGCCAGCCCCGAATTTATGTCGAGGACTTTTTCTTTTCCTTTCATTAATATTTCGCCGCCGCCCCCGGAAAATTTTGCCAGCCGCGCAACAAACGCCATGAAAATGTTCTTATATATTATGTATGGGTTTCCGCCGCAACCTCGATTGCGACCCCTACCTATATATATAATACTCTTTATTTATTCATTAAACAAAAACATTGATACCAATTTTTATTACCCTGGGCATGGCAGGGCAGGGATCCGCCGCCGCAACCTCATTCTCTCTATATACTGTTGGTGGAGGCGAGAAACCCTTCTTGTCAGGAAGAAGACGTATTTTTGGCATAGCCGCCGCCCCTCTCTTCCAAACTCACTCCCTAACATGTGAAAAAATCGCGCAGAGCCATTGACGGATATAAGGTTTCCGCCACAACATAGATTACAATCTATAGGTATCTCTACTATAATTAATTATATCGTTTAGATGCATATCTATGATGAAAGTTTTTAAAAAGGAGGTGAAGTGAGTGGAGCAATACGATATTGCGAGGAAGTTGATGTCGCTATACTGTTTCAATAAATCCGAGTACCGCGAGATGTATGTGGTTGAGTCTGGCGAAGTTGGGTACAGACATGTAGATGGTGAGCTGACGATTAAGAATCTCTTCGACCATCTTGACGGGAAGAGGACGCTCAGTGTGTATGGGCGGAAGAACCGGACGGTATTTATGACGCTGGACATTGACACGCTGGATACGGCGGTGGTGGCGGACATGATGCGGCGGCTGGAGGGCATTGGGATTGCCGCCGAGTATCTTTATCCTTCGACTTCCGGATACAAGGGTTTTCATATTGATGTTTTCTTTGATAAGCCGGTAAAGAAGTCGCTGGTGGAAAATTTGTACTATTACCTGCGGCGGGACAGGCAGGTGGCGGAATATCGCATGGAATGTTTTCCGTTGCGGCACAATGCGATTAAGATTCCGCTGGGGGTGAATCTGCGAACCGGGAACAGATGCTGGTATCTCGACCGGGAGACGCTGGCGGCGATTGAAGATGATGGGTATGTGTATCAGGTGAAGCGGATGCCGGGGGAGAAGTTTGAAGACATTGTAATTGGGCTGAACAAGAAAGCGTGGCAGGAAGATTTCGAGAAAGCGAAGCTCAATGTTGGGAAATGGAAGAAGAAGGAGCGATACCAGGTTCGGAAATACTCGGTGGCACATGAGCCGCGAATTATGCAACCTGGCGAACGGCATAACTGCATGCGGCGGAGGTCGGTGTACCTGCGGAGTATGGGCGCGGATGAGGATGAGATTTTTGCCGACCTGATGGCGTGGGTCGGGCGGCAGGATCCGGCGTTGATCAATTCTCCGATAGAGGAAATTGAGAAGGATGCGCGGGCGATGGCGAGCAGTGTGGTGCGGAAGTTTGGTGTGAAGGTGAAAGCAAAGAAGCAAACCGGCGATAAAACAGAGTGGCTGCACCGGGCGTTGCGGATTGGGGCATTAGATATAAGGAAGGTTTTGCTTGGCGAAACAAAGTCGGAGCGAAAGATTGCATTTCTTATATGTGTATATTGTTTGTGCTACGGGAAATGCTGTATGAGTTATGAGCGGATGGGCGAGGCAATGGATATGTCACACCTGACGGCTCAAAAGGCTGTGCGCGGCTTGCTGGAGAAAAAGGTGATTTCGATCAGGCAGAAGGGTGGGCTGGTGAAGGTTGACGGAGAACCGCATCTGATGCCGAATGCTTATGTTTTTGATAGGAGTGATCGTGGCTATGGATCGGTGGAGTTTGTTAAACCATATGTGGAGTTCAAGCTCGACGATGTCAAGGATCATATGGTCGATTTTTATTATCGGGTTCTGACCGAGATTATTGATCCGCTGGATGTGGGTAAATATCTGACTGGCGGCGAAAAGAAGATGGCTGGTGTGACCATTTCATAAATACCCTTCGGACTGCCTATTTTTATAGAGAATTCTGACTTCTGGTTTTCGGATGGGGAAATATTCGTCCGAGATGCCGGAGGTCATCGCGGCTACACAACAGATAGAGGTTTGCGACCAAAGAATTGATTTTAAGAAAGGGGCGAAAGTTTGGATGACGGATAAGGAAGCGAGGCGGGCGACGATCACTGAAGCCGTGTCCGTTCTGCGGGGCAAAAGCGTTTGTATGGCGAACGCTGTGGAAGACGTTTATCGAATGTGCGAATTATGATGGGGACAAGCATCGGGTGATGGTCTCGGCGGGGACGGATGCCGAGGCGGCGGGACGGGGTGGCTCCGGTGGAGGACAGCGGGAATCAGGGAGACAGCTGCGGTGCAGGAGTTGCAGATCTTCTCAACCTTGCCGGTATTTACATTCCGCGCCGACTGCGGCGGGATTGAATAAACAGGAAGAAAGAGGATGGTTGAATTTGTACGACGAGGATCTTGATGTAAGACTGAGCGAGGAGGTGGCGGCGAGGCTGAACCGGATTAAGGAATTGTGCGGCGGGCTGAACTATGCCGGGAAGAAGTGCGTGGATAACCTTTGCGGTGAGATCAGCGATATGGTGGCGAGATATGTGAAACGGCATGCGGGGCTGGAGGATGATCTGAAATGAGCGAAGGATTATAAGTTCGGTCATAAGAAAGACGAAGGAGGGAACGGATGAGCTGGCTGGGGTTTGTGCAGATCGTGATGAAGCTGATGTGCTGGGTGCTGTCGGTGCTGTTTGTTGCGGCGGGGGCCTGCGGGCTGCGGATCTCGTGGATGTGCTGGAAGGAGGGGATTGGGTACCGGAAGGGCGGAGCGCTTGGGTTCCTTATTTCCGCGATGTATCTGATGATGGCGGCGTTGCTGGTGATGGTTCTGACGGGACATGGAGGAGGTATTTTCGGATGATGAGTCTTTTCATGGGTGATTCGAGGATGACGCTGGAGGTGATCATGTGGGTATGCATCGTGCTGGCGGCTGCGTGTGTCGCGCTGTTCGTGGCGGCGGTGCGGTACGGGAAGGACGGGCGGTTTGTTGCGGCGATGAGCGCGATCGTGCTGTTGGGCTTCATCATGTACGCTGTGCGGATTGGGGCGGTGCTGGGTCATGGGTAAGCTGAACCGGCGGGAGCAGTATCACCTGAGCGATACGCATCTTCTCTCGATTATGGCAAACATCTTCGGGACGGACATTGCGGCGGAGAAGATGGGCAAGCTTGGATTCCGACTGACGGACGCGCAGATTGCGGCGGAGAGAGTGAGGCAGGATACGCGCTTGGCGGATTTTCTGGAATCGCTGGAGACGGAGGAGAGCAGAGGATGATTTACTTTCTGCGAAAGCTTCCCGGGTTCTGGCGGCTTTACCGCGATTACGGAGGTCCCGCCGCGATCCGGTTTATGCTTGAAACGTACGAGCGTCTGGTGGAGCATATGTCGACGGCGGAGGTTATGAAGATTCGTGGAGGCGGAGATGACGCAGGAACCGAAGGGTGAGTGGATCAACATTACCAACGAGTTCAGGATGCTGGTGGCGGCGATCCGGGAGATGGATGAAGCCGGAATCCTGGCGGCAAAGGACGAACTAAGGAGACTGATTGGCGATGGATGAAAATGAAAGGGTCGGGTGGTGGATCAGCAATCTGGGCAATACTGATTCTCCGATCTACGCTGCGTTCGCATATCAGTGCAGTATATGTCAGGCGCTGACAAAGACGCCGGTGGAAGTTTGCCCTGCGTGTGGGGCAAAGATGGATCCGGAAGCGATACTACGCCCATGGGAGGACTTCAATGATAAAACAGTCACGTAACGATCTGCTCCGGCGCGGAGACGTTGAGGGCGCTGCGATTCAGCACGACCATTATGACGAAGTCAGGAATGTGCTGAACAATACGCCGGTGGTGCTTCGCGGGTATGTAAGTCAGGCGGACGGGAGCCGCCTCCTCGAAAAAAGCATCAAGAACCTACGGGCTGTGCTGGGCGAGCTGACCGAATCACAACAGTCGAAGATTGCGGCGGCGCTTCTCAATGTGATGCTGGCGTGGAACCAGCTGACGATACAGTCGTTTGACGAGATGGTGCTTCCTACGCTTAATGCGATGATTGATCTTGACAAGGACTATGAATAATAAATAAGGAGGATTTACACATGATGACTGAAACGATGGGGCTGATTCTGGAGATTATCGTTATTTTCTGCTTCTGGATGACGTGGTGGCGGATCGGGCAGATGGAGAAGCGGATGGTTTCGCTGATGGAGAAGTTCATTGAGCTTGGCAGGGCTGTTCACGAGACGGCGTGGTCGCAGTCGATCGTAGAGGGCGAGGCGGAACATAAAGCCGAGGAAGAGAAGGAGAAGCAGGAGAATGCGTAACCGCTGGGGTTATTACATGATCATGCGACCGATGGGGCCGGGGTGTCAGCCGAGCGGCTTTATCGAGTGGGAAGAGTGCGACGGCGAAACCGTGATTCCGGCGATTAACCGCACGGCGTGGGCGTGGCTTCTATACGACAGGAAGCTGACGCCGGAGGAGATCCGGGATTACGAGCTTGTGGAATGTCCGGCGGCGTGTAATACATGCCGCCATTTTGTTTGCGCCGAGATGGATCGAAACTTCTGCGATAAACATCTGACCATGAAGGACGGCAAATGCGATAGCTGGGAGTGAGCCATGGCAACAAATCTGAAATACCATTACAAATGTCCGATATACGGGGAAGACTGGTTGACTGAGGAACCTCTGTATAATACAGAAACCTACTGTAAATGGAATACACAAACCAGAAAGGAAGATGAGATGTTTACCAAGTGTGTGTTCAGTGATCCCGAGTTTATTGCGACGAACGACTGCGGGCTGATTGTGACCAATCAGGACTGCGCTCCGAAAGAGGTGTGTATAGAGATTGTCGACAGCGAGGGAAAGCAGGTGAAACAGCTCGTATTTGTAAATACGGATGAGCTGATCGAGGCTGTTGGGAGGTGTAAGGCAAAATGCAAAGGATAAATGTTATGACATGTCTAATGTTCCTTGGATTACAGATTATCCTGTTTGATATGGTCGATATGAAATCAAGGTCGTTCAAGGTTGGATCCATGCTGATTGGCATTGGGTGGCTCATGAATCTGGTGCTGTGCGTCATGGATATTGCAGGCATGATATAAGGAGGATACGGTTTGATAAAGTTGGGAAGTCTGTTCAGCGGATCCGGCGGGTTTGAGCTGGCGGGGGTGCTGGTTGGGATGGTTCCTGTCTGGTGCAGTGAGATCGAGAAGTTTCCTGTTGCTGTCGAGGCGGCGCGGTTTCCGGACTGCAAACAGCTCGGCGATGTGAGGGAGATTGATGGGGCAGCGGTTAAGCCAGTTGATGTGATTACATTTGGTTCGCCCTGCCAGGATCTCAGCATTGCCGGAAATCAGAAAGGAATTCACGCCGGAGAGAGATCAAGCCTGTTCTTTGAAGCCATCAGAATTATTAAGGAGATGCGGGATGCAACATCAAATCAGTATCCACGATTTGCTGTCTGGGAAAATGTCAAGGGAGCTTTCAGCAGTAACCATGGAGAAGACTTCCGCGCCGTCCTCCAGGCGTTCGCGGACATCGGCGGGGGGGGATGCATTATACCTGAACCTCCGAAAGGAAAGTGGAAACCCATTGGGAATATCGTGGGAAACGGCTGGAGTCTTGCCTGGCGTCTGTACGATGCCCAATATACAGGAGTGCCTCAGAGGCGCGAAAGAATCTACCTTGTCGCAGATTTTGGATCTGAACGCGCCGGAGAAATACTACTTGAGTGCGAGGGCGAGTTTGGGGATTTTGCGCCGCGCAGAGAGGCGTGGGAAAGAATTACCGCCAATGCTTCGGGAGGCGCTGGAGGAAACTGTAGCCCTTGCTATTCAATAAATACCATGGTTGAGACAAGGTGGAAAGCTGACAATAGAAGAACCACATTCTGCGTTGGCAGTGACGGCGATCCGCAGTTCACGTTTCAGACAAATCACGAGCATGCCGTGTGCTATCCATGCATTGCGCTGGAAGGAAACGGCGCAAGACCTTCTCACAGGGGCAGCGGCTGGAAGGACAGCGGGCAGATGTTTGCCTTGAATACGATTGACCGACATGCCGTCTGCTACGACTGTCGCGGGAACGGCGAGGGGGAGGTAGTACCTACGCTGACGGGTGATCATCAGAACCGGGTCACGGATTATACCGCGATTATCTGCTGTGCCAGCGGCGCGTCTCAGGAGGGATGACGTGGAGGTAAGGAATGAAACTGCTGTATCCGGAGAAAACTGGATGCCTGACCGCGAGACTGAGCAGGGGATTCAACGGACAGGATGCGAACAACGACTTGTTATGTGTGTTGGCAACGGACAGCTTAACCAGTCAATGGGGGGGGTAACCGGTGCTTTGAACTGCATGCATGACCAGCAGATTGTTCTGCACGATAACGATCAGCCATCCAGAGCGCGGCGGAAGTATGTGGTGCGGCGGTTGACACCCATTGAGTGTTTAAGGCTGCAGGGACTGCCGGACTGGTGGTGTGATGGAGTCAATGGAAGCGACTCCGCGATTTACAAGATGTGCGGCAACGGGATTGCGATCCCCTGCGCTGTGGATGTGCTGGGGCGGATTGCGCTGGCGATAAAGGAGGGAGAATATGGCGAGAGTACTGACGATGGAAGAAGTGTGCCAGATCGACCCGGAGAAGAAATATTGGGTTGAGGGTCCGCGAAGGATTGATCTGCATCTCGATACGTATGAATACGATCCGGAGATAGACGAACTTGATTCGGATGTGGAGAGGGCGGCTTATTCACGGGTTCATGCATTTTACAATCGTTATTACCGGCTCTGGGACGGACTGCCGACCGAAGCCGAGATGACGGAAACCCCGTGGGCAGACGAGCAGGAAGAAGGGATAAGCGAATGATAACGCGCAGGTTTCTGCCGGAAGTTGGGACGAGGTATCAGTCCAGAGTGCCAGAGTATGAATGGTGGCAGATTTATCATGCGGGGCGCGGAAGGTATAGTCTTCGTGGATTACAGCATAAAGGCAATCTGCGGCGGCTGATGACGAGCGACGAAGTATACTGCCTGTCTGCGGCGCGGGTCATCCTGATGGAAGACTTCGCAAAGGTCGAAGGAGGGAAAGCGATATATGTATCCGAAGGAGAAAAATATGGAGAATAAGAAACTGATTGTGGCGTTTATTATCCTGCTGGCGGCGATGCTTCTGATTCCGGCGGGAACGCTGGTTTATCATCACGCGATGTATGATGTAAAGGAATATCCGGATCACGACCGCTGGGCTGTGATCAACGTTGCGTTTGAGCCGGAGATTGTGGACGTCAGCCGGGTTGAGCGCCGCCCGGACAACTGGGTGATTGTGGAGACAACGGATGGAACCGTCTACCAGAGCGGGAATGAAAACATCGTCATCCTCGATAAGAATCCGAACGGATAAGAAAATTTTTATTTCCGTGCAACTTTCTGCACCGAAATGTTCTATATATTATTAGAGGGTGGTGATCAGATGGCGCAGAAAAAGATCTATTGCTACTGCGTACTGCTCGGGACTCAGCAGAAAGCTGAGAAGTGCGTGTACGTTCAGGCGAGAAACGCGGAACGCGCAGTACAGTTTGTCAGGCGATGGATTAAGATTTCCGGTACCAATGTGGCGCATGACAGGATCCGGGCGATCCGGTGGGAGAAACAGCTTCCGATCGGGACGCATGTATTCAACGAAACGGACATTCCGTGGACGGAGGGTTAAGCGATGGCGGACAACATGGATCAGATCGCACAGAACATTGTGCGGGACTGGATGTATGAGCGCGTCTATGTTCCTTCCGCCGCAACGGATCCGGATCAATTCCGGAAATCATATACGGTGTTTGTGGTCTGGAAATGCAAGTCGCTTCAGAACTGGAAGTATATTCTTGCTACGAACTATCCTGACGAGCGCCTGTTTGAGCTGACATACAACGGGGACAAACGCGAGTGGTACCTCGACACGTACGAGAAAGCGGAGAACAGGGTTTATGCGGACAACAGGAATCTTTCCTGATTGGTCATTTTCCTCCTTTCCCCCTTTGCGATGCTCACAGCAGTTTTTCTTAAGTAAGGTTTCTTCTGCGCCCTTTCGCTCCTTTCGATGGCGCACGGTCAATGCATCGCGTTTTTTTTGAAATGAGTATTCTATTTTCGGCACACACAGCATACTTACATGAAAACGAAGAAGTATCTTTGTACGCATGGACCTTCTTTCCTCCTTCATTCTTTTGTGCCGAGATATGATGATGTATGTTTGCGCGGAAGAACCTCACGCGCTTACAGAGTCGCGGATAGCCAAGAACAGAGCGGTTTGCCCAGTGCTTTGGATGGGCGGAGCGTGTAAAAGGCGAAAAGAAAATAGCGCCCGTACGGAAGAACACTGCGGGGACCAACCCGCAACGCCCCATTCCATGGGAAAAACAAGGTTGTGAAATCTTTCAGGGATGCGGTGGATTGACGGCGGCGACGATCGCGCCGACCGGACTGCCACCTCCGCGATGAAAACAGCAAGAGACGCATCCAGCGATTTTGTTTCTGAGCTAAGAGAACAAACTGCGTCTTGGCTGAATCTCTCAGGCGCTGACAGCAAATGCTGAAAAAGACTGCAATTCTTTAAGATGCGTCTGGCTTTTTAAGACACTCACAGCAACCATCATGCAGAAGAATCGTAATCTTTGTGGCTAAAACGTGTCTTGCAAGGGTGAAAAACAGGACGGGGAATCAGGCGGAGCGCGAAGTCCCATCCGACAGCGCAGTCGGATCAAGCCGGAGTGCCGCCCGGTGCCTGTCACACAGCGTAGCCCTGAACAGCGATCGTGCGTCCGGATCTCAAACGGGCGACGGAGTGAGGTTAGCGACCACGCTCCCCGGCGGGGTCTGCTGATGCCCATAGAAGCGCGGCAGGTCTTTGCCGGTCTCCAGCGGGAGTAAAAACCGCCATGGGCTGGGTGAGATGCCCGGGGTCCACCGTTCGCTTTGTCCTGAGCGTTGTGGAAATTCTACAGAATCAGGAAAAAGTGCTGCAGTAATTATTCCGATCATATCTGTTCCTTTCCAAAACTTACGGATGTACCGGTGAGAATTATTACAGCGAATGGGGAGCGATGCAACAAGGTGTTGCTCCCCGTTTTTGATCTGCCGACATAGCTCAACGAGAAAGAGCGGCGCACTTGTAAAGCGCAGGCTGTCAGTGCAAGTCTGACTGTCGGCTACTGGGTCTGGAAGGGGTAGCCGGACTCATGTGAGATCCTCCTTTTCGGTCAGGGGAAAGTCTGTCGGCGTCCCATGCGCCGACAGACCCAATTTGATTTTTGGAGGTTATGAAATGAGTCATTACAGAATTGTTGTATTTCACGACAAAGACCCGGACAGGCTATTACTTCCGTACAGCGAAACCAACCGGGACTACTTTGTGTTCGAGCAGGTCAGTCAGGAAGAAATCGACGAGGCATGGAAGAAGTTCAGCGCGATGAATCCGACATGGACCTACGAGCATTACCGGGAGGAACATTACCATTACGATGAAAGTACCGGGCAGTGGGGAAATTTTTATAATCCCAACACCCGATATGATTACTGTACCGAACTGTGGATCGAAGACGAATATCAGATGAAAGAGGGCGAGCAGTTTTCAGATGATTTCGGGCATTTCCACAAGTCTCAGGTCGACTGGTATTACCATCCAACGAAGCATTCCGAGGCGGAGCTTCGGGAGGAATGGAAGCAGTACTCGACCAAAGGGGACGGATTCTGGCTTCCGGAATACTACCTGGAATCCTACGGGACGGAAGAACAGTGGGTCAAGGAAATGCTGAGACCGCCAACGCCTTATGCGTTTGTTACTCCGGACGGGGTATGGCATGCGCCGGGGAAGGTCGGGTGGTTTGCGATCTCAGACGATACAGCCAAAAGCCGGGACGCTTACTGGGAAGAGTGGAAGGCTTTCATTGACAGCGACAGGGACTGCTTCGTCAGTCTGTACGACTGTCATATCTAAAAGGAGATGATGTTCATGACTACGAATGAAGTTTATAACGTGCTGGCTACAGAGCGAGACGTCATGCAGGCCACGATCGACAGCGGCAATCCTGCGCAGAGAGCCAGAGAGCGGGTAAAGAACCTGCTTCTCGACAATATCGATATGATTCTGGACGCGCTGAAAGGCGTCAAGTCCGACGGCGTGAGCAGTGAAGAGCTGGATGAACTGCGCGAAGCCAACGAAGCCATGGAAGCGGCGCTGGCGCAGAGCGGGGCTGAAATCAGGGCGCTGAAGGAACAGCTCCGGAAATCTCAGGAAGCTGATGAAACCGAGGCTTAAAGGTGTGATGTGAATTGAGGGATTCCCGTTTTGCATACACACCCCTGAGCGAAGCCCGCGTGGTCAGGGAGTAGATCCTGAAGAGATCTGAGTGCGATGAATCCTATCTGCCCGGACTCTTTCAGGGAAACCTGCTGGACACGGAGGGCGTGTTTCCGCTGAACGAGGATGTGGTCTGCACCTACATCGATCTGGATATGCTGATCGAGACGTGCGGGCTGAGTCAGACGGAGAAGCTGATTGTCAGCTACCTGATGCAGGGATACGGACTGAGCGATATCGCGGAATATCTAGGGCATGCGCGGCAGACTTCCAATGAGATGTTCGACCGGGCGGTCGAGAAGATCACGGCTGAGAACAACCGCAGGTGGGAAGCCTGCCACAGCGACAAACCCTGCTCCGCGCTGTAAATCCCCGTTTTGTCTGCATTTTTGGGGTTTCATTTAATAGTATATAAGGGAAGGGTGTTTTTCCTTGGCAACAGGCTACAAAGTATGGTTACCAAACGGCAGAACCCTGACGCTGAAATCCGGAACAACTGACGAGATGCTTCATACCGCCCGGGACATTTAGAACGGGTGGGAGGATTACTGCGACCGCAACTGGCTGAACGATAACGGAGAAGAAGTTTTCTCTCCGGAACAGCGCGTCAAACGCATGCTGGACAGTATCGGATATTTCCTGCTGTACGGAAATATGGATGGGATCGTATCCGACTACAAGGAAGCTGTCGGAGAGGCGCGGGAGATTCCGGTCTCGTCCTGCCCGAGCGATATCAGCAATCTGCTTTATGCATCCGGCGGATCCAGCGGCGATACGGCAACCGAAGAACAACTCAGCTTCAGGGCGATGACGGAGATGCTGGACGATCGCGTCCGGCGGCGGAAAGCGCAGCGCGTTACCCGGGAGAAGAAGCCGAGCCTCCGGCAAAGATTCCGTGATATCCGGCAGGAACACGATATGGCTCCGATGGAGCGGTATACGGTTCGGACGGACGGAACCTTCAGCGACGGGAAAACGGAATGGGTTGTTTATGCGGAGAAGTACCGCGTGAAGATCGTGCGATTCCGGAACGGGAACTGCGATGCGCTCTACGATATGGATCGGATCTACCGATGCGGCGGTCAGTGGTACGATATGAAGGGAGAGATGATTCCCGGAGATATGGTACAGCCCAAACCTGAGGACTGGGACAATGTTTCCATTCAGGGAGGAGATGATGGCGATGCTTCATCTGAACAGGTATCAGCGGAAGCGGCTGTCGAAGAGGCGTGACCGCGGCAGAGTCATCAAGCAGTTCGGGAGTCTGCGGTTCTGCAAGACCGAGGCGGACGTTCTGGCGCATAACCCGGATTTCAGGGAGAACAGCCGGGTCAGGTACAGCCCGATTAACCAGACTGAGTTTGGGAGATTCCGCAAAGGTTACAACAACCGGATGCTGAGACATGCGTTTCGCGGAGATCTGATTGGTGAAGATGATCTGCTCCCAGACCGGTGTATCTATAAAAAGTATGCCGACTACAGGCGTGACTGATTTTTCGATGCTAACAGCAAGTTCATACATGACATAATTGATAGTTTGATCTACTATCCGCGCCCTTCGGGGTGCCTTTTAACAGCATCGAGTTACATATGCCGCCGTGCCGCAACGAAAGACGGAGCCGATTCTAACCCGGTGTGACTGAGAGTTTAAGTCTCTCCGGCGGTACCATTATTGAAGACTCTTGCAGCAAATATTCCATAGCTAGCGGAGCTTGATACAGAGTCTTGATACGAATAAAGGAAAACAAAGGAGAACAGCATGGCGAGACTCATCGAGGAACTGACTCCGAAGGAAAAAGCGGATCTTGTCTACGACATGGTTCGCAAGAAGAACGGCGAGCTTTAGGACGAATGGGCGGACATTGTCGCGTCCTACGATCTGGACATGAGCGGCGATACCCTGCGGAAAGCCGGAGTCGGCGTCAAGCTTGCGTATGACGCAAACGTCCTGCGCAGCCGGGACGAAGCGCCGCAGATCATGATGGGCGTGACGGAAGACCAGCAAACAGTCGAAGAAAACCCCAGCTTCAGAGATGAGGCTGTTGATTATATACAACGGCAGAAACTGCGCGACCTTGCCCGCGAGAACAACAAGGTTTACCGGGCGGAAGCCAGGGATGCCCTGCTCCGGGAAGCCGTCATCGACGCGGCGCGAACCCATGGCGTCTACCTGAAGGATTTTACAGTCGGCGACGGCACCGAGCTGAAAGTTTCCACCGATGGCGAGATGGTGATCGCTCTGGGTGATATTCATTTTGGCGAGGTTATCGATGTACGGGGACTGCTGGACGAAGTAATCAACTACTATGACGAGGAAGTATGCCATCAGCGGATGAGCATGCTTCTGAAACGCGCATGCGACATTGCGCGGGACGAGCAGGTCGGGCGGATTCATATCATGCTGGTCGGGGACTGTATCGCCGGGATGCTGAGAATGAGTCAGCTCCAGAACCTGCAGTACGGGATTGTGGATTCCACGATCTACTTCAGCGAGATGTTCGCGCAGTGGGTCAGGGATCTGCAGGATCGGACGGGGCTTCCTATCGATCTGTATATGGTCGGCGGGAATCATGACGAGGTCAGACCGCTCGGAAGCAAAGCCGGGGATTTCCCGAAGGACAACATGGTCAAGATCATCAACTGGTACCTGTACGAAAAGCTGACAGGATATCAGCCGATGATTCAGGTTCATGAGCTGACAGGCAACTACCAGTACGCGGAAGTCGCAGGGTTTAAATTTCTGATGCTTCACGGACAGGGCGGCAGGATTTCGGATATCTGCCGGGACGCGGTCAACGTATACGGGAAGCATATCGACTATTTCGTATGCGGGCATCTGCATCATGAGGAAGAGCTTGCAAGCGGAACCACGCGGGACGGGAACAGCATCATTGTGCGCGTACCGAGCCTGTGCGGGGTGGACGGATTCGCACAGCGCCTCGGACGATTCAGCAAGCCGGGCGCGACCGTGCTGATCATGCAGCCAAACTACGGACGCAAGTGCGTCTATCCGATTTTACTATAACCAAAGACATAAGCGTCATCTTCGGATGGCGCTGGTCTTTTTTAATTTTTGGAATAAAGGACTTGAACAAAGGAAATGGGAAAGAAAACACCGGGGAAGAGATGCATTTACTGCAACCGCAGTCTGCCGCTGGACGATTTCTTCCCACACAAACAATGGGCAAGCCAGCTGTACCGGGACGCATGGTGCAAGGACTGCGCGAGGAAATTTGTGGTCGACAATGAGACGCTACAGAAGTACGCGTTTGAAAACAACCGGAAGATCAACGATGCGGCACGGAGGGCGATGGAAAAGAAAGCGCAGTACACGCTGTCGACCAACCGCAGGTATATCGACCCGACCGTCCCGGAAGACGAGAAGAAACAGATCTACGACAAGGCGTAGGCTCAGGCTTTCTTCAGCGTCATGAACTCCAACTATGCCTACGAGTACGAGGAGAACGTCCGGGCAACGAGCGACAAGACGAGCGACAAGATGCTCCACGAGTTTTCTGATCCGGACGATAAGCCGAGATACGATACGGTCTGGCGCGGATGGTTCACGCCGACAGAGATCAAGATGCTCGAGGATATCTACGCGCAGTATGAGCAGGACTTCGTGCTCGATAACGTCAACATCCGCGACTATGCGAGGAAGGTTGCAAAAGCCAGCCTGAACGCGGACATCGCGGAAGACAAGATGCGGCGCGGGCAGATCACGGCGAAGGAATACAAGGAAGCCCAGATGATCTTCGACGATCTGAGCAAGAGTTCCAACTTCGCGGCATGCCGGAGAAAGCCCGGGGAAAATACCGGGATGGGGAGCCTCGGCGAGATTATCCTGAAACTTGAGCTGGAGGGATATCTGAACGAGAATCCGTACACATTTCCGGATGACGATGTGGACAAGGTTCTCCACGACTACGAGCATACATGGAAAGCGATCGGAGCTGATGTAAGACTATGATTACACAGGCTGACCGGCTTTCGCAGATCTCCGAGCTGAAGAATTACGAGGCGTGGACAAAACAGATCTGGTACTGGCGAACCCATTAGGACGTATTTATCGAGGAATACCTGAAGGTCAAGCTCAAGCCCGTACAGCGGGTACAGGCGCGGATCTTCGGAAAATACCATACAATCTACGATGTGCAGAGCCGTGGATTCGGCAAGACATGGATCACGGCGATCTGCTGTATCGCGATGGCGATCCTTTATCCGCAGTCCGGGATTGCGATCATCTCCGGAACGGCGGAACAGGCTGTGCTGGTACTCAAAAAGATCGACAACTATTTCTCCAAGAATCCGGAGATTGCCCGGGAGCTGGACGGCACCCGGCATAACCATCTGGTTCAGATATCGGCGCATAAAGGAAGGTGCACCTTCAAAAACGGGAGCTGGATTGAAAGCTTTTCGCTGGGGACTTTCCGTGGCATCCGCGCCAAGATTCTCGTCATCGACGAAGCGCCGGAAGTCAAACAGGCGGATCTGGAGGCGATTGCCCGCCCCGTCCTGAACACGACCCGCGACCTGTGCATCCAGCTTGGGATCCGGGATTATCCGAGTAAGATGATCTCCATCACATCCGCATGCCTGAAGAACAACTACTTCTACCGGATGTTTGTCAATACGCTGGCGCAGATGCGCGAACCCGGATACGATCACCTGTCGATCGCCTACGCGATGGACTACAGGGCGGCGATCCGGGCAGGGATTACGGAACAGGCTTATTTCGAGAAGGAACGGAAGGAAATGGACAGCACCAAGTTCATGATGGAATACGAGAGTATCTTCATCGGGAACGCGGACGGAGCTGTGTTTCCCTTCGACCTGACCGATAAATGCAGGATCCTGACGGACGTGGAAGTTGCACAGCCCGCGCATTCGGCAAGCCAGTACATCATCGCGCTGGACATCGCGACCAGCTCCGCCAGCAACGCGGATAACGCAGCAATCGTGATCATCAAACTGATCGAGCTGGAGAACGGCGGATACCTGAAGAAGGTTGTGAAGATCCGTACCTTCCACGGGAAACGGCTGGACGCGCTGGCGGTGGAGATCCGGAAAGCGCTGATCGAATTTCCGAATACGGTCAAGGTCATCGTGGACTGCCGGGGACTCGGGGACGCATTCCCGCAGTTCATGTCCGTGCCGTGGGTGGATCCTGCCAGCGGCAAGGAATATCCGCCTCTGGTTTCGGATCTGGAGATTTCCACGATCGATCACGCCGTGCCTCTGCTCCATCCTTTCATTGCAACTAACGCGCTCAACCAGCAGATGGTCAGCGCCCTGACGATTGCGCTGGAGCGGAAGACGATCGAATTCCCGGTACAAAGCAAACGTATTATCGGGAATGATCTGATCATGAGCGACGATGAATCGGATAACAAGAAACTGACAGATAAAGAGATTGCGATCTACAAGGAAATGGACGCCCTGCAGATCGAGCTTGGGCAGATTGTCGGAAGACCCGGCGCAAACGGCACTGTGCTTTACGACAGCGCGAAGGGCAGCCAGCACAAAGACCGGGCGTCCGCGCTTCAGATGGCTGTCCATTATATCAGCGGCATGGAAGAAGAACGGAAACGCCAGCTGAACTCCATGAATTTTCTGGAGGATGTTGGCGTGGTCGGATTCCTATAAGTAAAGGAGGGATGTCCCATGGGCATCAGAGACTGGCTTATGCCAAGACGGCAAACCATGGCGGCAGCGGTGGTCGACACCCCCGCGCCTCCTGAAATCGCGATTGCGGCGGATCTGAAACAGTAGGATGTGTCGCAGACCTACAACGACCGGAATATTACCTTTACCGGAAACCTGACCGGGTTCAATTACAATTCGATCCTCCGGAATAAACAGGACAGCATTAACAGCTTTTATCAGCTTGCGGATTACTGGGTGGATGCGGATCCCATGTTCAGGGGCGCAATCCGGGAAGTCTACGTTCCCTTCTCCCTGATCGACGATTTCCGCCTCGTGGGCGGGAGCGATCTGGCGAGAGCCAAGTATACGGAATACTTCAAGCGGATCGGGATGTGGGATAAGCTGGAAAGCTTCTTCCTCCAGTACTACCTGTACGCGAATCTGTACATCAGCGTACAGCCTGACGGGGATATCATTTCCCTGCCTCCGCACCTGTGCCGGATCGGGAATATCCGGGTCAATAAACAGCCACTCGTGGAATTCAACTGCGATACGCTGAGAACAGACCTGAAGCGGATGGGCATGAAAGCCTACAAGAAATTCCTTGAGGACGAGGATCTCGAGAAGCGACTGAGCGGATATCCGCCCGAGGTTGCGCTGGGGCTGAAGAATAATGCGCAGTGGGTTCAGCTGAATCCGCGCACAACCTTCGTGCTTCAGGACGCGCATCCGGACTGGCAGCGTTACGCGATCCCGATGGTGGCGGCATGTCTGAAAGCTTTCGCGAAGAAGGAACTGATCTCCGCATGGGAAGATTCGCTTCTCAACCTCGCGGCGCGTTCCTTTATTCATGTAACCTACGGCAGTCCGGAGAAGCAGGTGATCCCCAGCAAGGAAGCGCTGATGAAACTTCAGGATCTGTTTGCTACGGCGATGACGGCTTCGAGCAAGGTGGCTCTTGCGGTCACCAACAACTTCGCGGACGCCAAGGTGATTCAGCCGCAGAGCGATCACATCTTCGACCATGACAAGTATGCGAGCGTCAACTCCGACATTCTTTCCGCCGCCGGGATTAGCGGGATCGTGGTATCCGGTCAGGACAATGCCGCGAGTTTCGGAAGCAGTCAGGTCAGCACCAAGATGGTTGCACTCCGGATTCAGGAAGCCAAACGCCGGATGGCGCAGATGATGAACGAGATTATCCGGATCGGGCTAAACGGTACGGAGAACGGGCTTCCGCGATCCGCATCCGGGAAACTGCCGACATTCGCTTTCCCTGTGACAGATCTGACGAATAACAAGAGTTTTCAGGACAAATGCCTCGAACTGTGGAAAGAGGGCGTACTCAGCTATCAGACGATGATGGACGCGCACGGCTTTGACTACGATGAGGAAAAGATGCGCAAGGCAGCGGAGACGGAAGAGAAAGTTCAGACGAAGGTGTTTGTGAAACCGGGCATCAATCCTAACGAAGCGGAAGAAGCAAGCGAACCTTCGGACACAGAGACCGACCGGAAACAGGGAAGACCTGAGAAACCGGACGATGAACGGGTATCGGATCCAGGCAAGGCTCAGACGGGCGCACAGCCTAAGCCCAGTCAGGAAGACGGCTCCGGCGATCAGAGTCTGACATAAAGGAGATGAAACCATGGCGGAAGTATTGGTTTTAACAGTTTATGCCGCATTTTCGGCATGGCTGATGTACAAAGGATATCACTATTACGATGATTAACGCCTAAAAGCGTTTATCATATATCAAAACTGTCGTGAAGAAGCTCCGGACTCCGGAGCTTTCTTTGCATACATTCTCACGCAAACCTGCTGACCTCCTACAGTATGATGTTTGCTGAAAGGATGACCCGCAATGAAGGACAACGACAAATGCCTGTCGCTTCTTGCCGACCGAGTTTTGATAGCAGAAGATACACACGATGAGAACGATGTGTTTCTGACCATCGATCTGGTTGTGTGCACCAGTAAGATCAACGGTAATAACGAGGGTGTCAGCAAAGAATTCATTGCCGACATCGTCAGCCGGAACGATGAGTTTGTCGCACTGCCGCTGTATGCGGACGTTTCAAGGCTTACGGCAAAGGAATATGACAAGCTTACCCATCTCTACAACAGATTTACCGGACAGTTTGAGACCACCCAGATCGGCGGTCTGTTCAACTACCGGATGATCACGGAAGACGGGATTGACTATTTGCAGGCTACAGCGCGGATTCCGAAGCGTGAAAGCGAGATATGTGAATGTGTTTCCGAAATGTATGAGAAGGGACTGTTGTGCTTCTCCTTCGAGGTTAAGTACAATCCGGCAGATACGCACCTGACAATGCAGGGCGCACAGATTATTGACGTTGGGCCACATAACGTGCTATGCGGCGTTGCGATTGTAAGCAAGCCTGCATATCCGGATTCGGTGGCGCTGGATCTTGTTGCAGAACTCAGGGAAAACGGGGAGCCGACGGGTGAACGAGGTGAGACAATGCCGAACGAACAGATGAATGCGGAACAGATCGAGAATCCGGAAGTCGAGCCTGAGCAGGTAACCATCGCCGAAGGAGACGGAGACGGTGGAGATGGCGGAGGCGGAGACAGCGGTGCCACGGGGACCGGTACGGAAACTCAGGGCGATGGTACCGGAGGTACCGATGGCAATGGCACCGGCGGAACCGGAGGTACTGACGGGAATGGTTCCGGCGGAACCGGAGGTACTGACGGGAATGGTTCTGGAGGTACCGGCGGCACTGATGGTAATGGAAGCGGCGGTTCCGGTTCCGGATCAGGATCCGGAGAAGGTAGCGGTTCCGGTTCTGGATCAGGATCCGGAGATGGCGGCGGTTCCGGAAGCGGAGGACAGCAGCAGCAGAGCGCGACCATCGTTGTGCCTGACGCTGAATCCGAAGACGCCCGGAAGACCGATGCGATGGCTGAAGTCATCGTACATTCCATTGAAACTGAACAGACGTACGATGCCGGATGCCCGGAATATGATATACCTCCGACCGTACGCACAGAAGTTCGGGAAACGGTGATTGAAACCGTGGATGACACGAACAATGCCGTAGCTGAAGAGGACGAGAAGGATCGGACGATCGCGGAGCTGAAAAACCGGATTGCCGAACTGGAAGAAATCGAAAGCAAGTATAACGCGATTCTGAAAGCCGAAGCCGAAAAGGCGCTGGCTGAGAAACAGAACCGCGCCAAGAGTTTCGCGGAGAAGCTCGGGCTGGACGTCAACGCCGAAAACGTTGCGACTGCGATTTCCGAGATGAACTACGAAACGCTGGCAAACCTGTCCATGGAACAGGAGAAGGTAACAATGGCGGAACAGGAAGCGGAGAATGAAACTCCCGCCCAGCCTGAAGTTCCTGCCTATTTCCAGATGGCTTCCTATGTGGACATGGATATCAAAGATTCGGACGAGTATGGAGACATGCTCCGTCCTGTATCTAAGTAATGGAGGGAATTCAGAAATGGCTGGATATTTCACGAAGCTGAACGGTCATGTGTACGAGGGCGAACACAAGGCTGGCGAAGAGCTGGCGAACGGCGTTTTTGCTACCATTACCGCGAATGGCGTTAAGAAACTGACTGCCGCTGGCGATGCTGAATTCAGGGTTGATGAGAAGACCACCCTGTGGGGACTTCCCGCTATCCGCATGACCTGCGTATACGAAGGAACCAAGGAACTCTTCCTCGTTGAGAATGAATTCGAGGACTACGGCGACAAGGAACTGGACTGGGCTGCTTACACTGTCCCCACCGGACACTATGTCAAGATGCGCAAGCCCGAAGCCGGAGATCAGCTGATCATCAGCGTGACTTCCGAAGTTGCCGCCACACTGGCTGTTGGCGATCTGTGCAAGCCCGCGAGCGGCGGGTCTGTCGCCAAGAAGGCTTAATGGAGGTGTAACATAAGATGATTGAGATCAAGAAAAATGACAAGATTGTCGCGATGTGTGTTGCCTCCGCCAAGGGCGAACGCATCGACACCAACGACGTCGAAAACGCGAACAAGGTTATCCGCGACCTCGCGTCCAATCCGAACCCCAACAACAAGTACCAGATCGCGCAGCTGGTCGGTTTTGCGGTCAACGAAATCATTCGTCCCCAGCTGACCTGGCTGGACCAGGTTGCCGACGTGAAGCGCGTTGCCCATGGCGACAAGGCGCAGTTCAAGATTCGTCAGGAGGGCATCCGTGCCTACATTCAGGCGAAGGGCGCGACCACTGCCCGCAGCAAGGTTGCCAACAAGAGCGTGAGCATTGAGACTGTGGACGTCTCTACCCGCCCCGTTGTCAATATCGTTGAGATGCAGAACGGTCTGACCAACATGGCTGACCTGATCAATGACGGCGCGTATCAGATGAACCTGAAGATCAACCAGTATGTTCAGGGTGTTTAGGACGCTGCGACCGCCGCGTGGTCTACTCCTTATGCTGATGCCGGTTCCGGGCTGGTCAAGGCTACCCTCGATCCCATGATTTATCATTGGATGCGGATGGGCGGCAAGGCGGCTCTGCTCGGCGATATCGCGATCATCGCGCAGCTCGGCGAACTGACCGGCTTCACCGCCGCGACCGGCACGAAGCAGTTTGCCGCCGGGATCATCAACGAGCAGAACGCGAACGGCTTTATCGGCACGTATCTGAACAGCGATGTTATGCAGCTGATCAATCCCCCGATTGACGGGACTGACACGCCGACCTATAACACCAAGAAGCTGTACATCCTGCCCACCATGGCGGATGCTTCCATGCGTCCTCTGAAGGTTGTCTTCGAGGGTGACGTCTTCTCCAACGAAGCCACCAACATCGATGACCTGACCTTTGAAGTCCGTCTGGATCAGTACTTCAACGCCGCTGTCGTGTACGGCGATCGTCCTTACATGGGCGTTTATACCGACAGTTCCACCTAATCATGGGTGATCACGGAGGGGGAGAGTCACATCTCCCTCTCCGGTTTTTTCTCGTATAAAGGATGTATAAAGGAGAGAATTGAATATGGCTGAAAAGATCAGGCTTTATAATAAGACCTAGATGAATATCGGGATCAAGACGCCGAACAATATGTTTGGCATCAACATCCGCCCCGGCAGTTTCACCATTGTGGACGAAGACGATGTGGATTACCTGATGAGCACCACCACGCTTCTGTCCAAGGGCTGGCTTCAGGTTGAGGAAAAGAAAAAGACCGAAGTGCTTGAAAAGATGGGTATTGACGAAACGGAGACCTCCGCTTTCATGAGCGATGAGGAAATCATGAAGAAACTGAACAGCAACGGAAGGACGCTGGAAAAGTGGCTGAACGATATTACCGATCCGATGCAACTGGATCGGATTGCGAACCTTGCTGTGGGGATGAATCTGAGTATGAATAAAATTAAGATCCTTCAGGCGAAAATTCCCGGACGGGATCTTATGGATGAATAAATATAAATGGGGTGGTGGCGGTGACTGATATCACCAAACTTGCGAAGCGGTAGTTCCGTCAGATTGAGTGGCAGGATACTCTGGAAACCGTAGCCATCGATGATCTGAACCAGATGATTGCCGAGGCGATCCGCGACCTGTATATCTACATCGATCGCGGCGAGGAAGAGATCGAAGATAAGTTCTATACGGAACTGCCTCCGGAAGAAGAGGAAACCGAGGAGGAAGAATCTTCGACAGAACCTGCTGAAACCGAACCGCAGAATACCGACGAACCCGCACCTCAGACAACGGACGAACCGGAAACTCAGAACACTGAGCCAACCACGGATGAGCCGACTAACACGACCACGGAACCGACACCCGTGCCGGAGAGCCTTGACGTGACTGAACCGCTGACGGACGTGGACGAGGAAGAAGAGGAGGATCCGGATATTGATCTGGATCTGGCTCCGCTGTATTTCGAGGACGATCTGAAGACGGATGAAAAGAAGTGGGTTATCCTGACGGCGGCGATTGATTTCTTCCGGAAGGTTCAGAGCCAGTATGACGGGCTGACGAGTTACACCACGGACGCGATGGCGGTGACGCACGGCGATGCTCCATTCAAGAATCTTGGAGCCAAGATTGACGATCTCAAGGGCGAACGGGATGTTGTCTGGTGGAGGATGGTTCGTCATAACATGCTGTAAGGCGGTGATCCTGTGAAGAGCGATGAACTGGGCGTCAGGGTTGTCTATCGTGGTAAGGACCTGAAACCTGTGTATACATAGGATTATTCCCTTGAAGAATATACGGCGATGCTGAAGAACGACCTGCTGTGGCTGATCGGGGATATTGAACAGCTGTGCTTCAGCGCTTCCGGCAACAAACCCAAAGCCGAATGGAGCGACCGGATGTGGGTCGGGTTCAATGCGATCAAGCATAAGCTTCTGGATAAAGCCGGAGATATCGGGAGACTCCCCCGGAATCTTTACGTAAAGGGGGAAAAGTGATGGCGCGAGTTGTATGGGATCGAAGAGAGAACATCCAGAAAGCCCGGAACACGATCAAGTTCCGGGAACGGGCAAGCTATGAAAACTTCCGCCCGCCGAGCCAGATCGAGACCGACTTCCGGCGGCTACTCGACCATGATGTGCCGCATATCAACTTCACCTTTGAACTGCTCCATGATTGGTACGACAAAGAGAAGGAAGGATATGAGCCGATTTACATCCGTGCACAGCAGACTCCGATCGACTGGAAGAGCAAGATCGGGAACTCTGACATGAGTTCCAACTTCAAGACCAGCTATGAGCATCCGATCCAGAAGGGCGATTACGTCATCCGGGAGGATGGCGTACTGTATATGCTGAACTGGAACATCACCAACCATGCGAACAATCAGGCAACACAGAGCGTTGAATGTAATGCGATTGTGGATTTTACCCGGGAGTTTCAGGCGGAGATCGATCCGCAAACCGGCTTCCAAATCGGCGATGATTTCGGACGCAGGGTTGTCGTTCCCGGCATCCCGATCAGTCATCAGGAATATGCCGGAAGACCGGACTTCAGCGGATCCAGCGGACAGGCTGGCATGCATCCGGATCATCTAATCTCGGTTTACTGCCAGTGGAACGACACAACCAAAATGCTGAAGCTGGAAGATGAATTCGTCATCGGCGATTTCACGTACCGAATTATCAATATCTCGCTGGCGGAGGTACAGATCGACCGGGATCACGGCGTCCTGACGATCAATGCCAAGAGAGTCGCGGGAGGGACGGTCAGTGGCGGATCTTGAGTTACAGCTGAAGAATATCTGGTTTGACGCCGCAGGATGCCAGAACGCAATTATGATCAAGGCCCGCGACTACATGGACAAGGTTGCGGACGAGATGGTCGATATCTTTAAGCAGGAAACCATGGCGAACGGCATCGGCAGCGGATTCATGAAGGGATCGGCGGCATCGGTTGCGAGGAAAATGCTCAAGGAAGCTTCGTTCGACAAACTCCTGTATACCGCAGGTCTGGATGACGGCGTGTGGGCTGGGCTGTCGCACGAGATGTATGTCCGGTGCGTGGTCGTATTTTTTGGCAACCTGAATACATGGGACGGCTGGAGCAAACCCGGCGAGATGGTATTCTCCAAGGGCGTAACCAACGAGCATGAAAGCGATCCCACCATACCTGCGCATCCTTTCGCGGGCGGATGGCTGATGCCAGGAGACGGCGTCGCCGAAGGAATCGTCAATAATACGGAAGCCAAGATCAAGTCGATCTTCGAGGGCGCGGTCAAAGCGCTGAACGCTGAGATCAACAGCCCGGGTTTCCTGAGCCAGTTTGTGCGTGTGGGGTGATCATGGTGTATACTGAAAAAATCAAGACATGGCAGGATCGATGGAATGATATTATCCGGTATGTACTGTACCCCGATCCGAAACTGAGGGAATAGATGATGGTACCGGAAGGGACTAATATCATGACATTCATCGACAAGTATTTTGTCCGGGATGTTTCCACGGACGAACTGCTGTCAACCGAGAAGGTTCGTATCGTCCACAGCGATCAGCAGAGCAGGGGCTTCAACAGCAACGCCTATGTTCGCGGGAAATACAAACACTTTGATATCTTCGTAAGCGAGGACGTTGAGCATACCGCGTCCCGGGATAAACTCCAGTCCCGGCAGGTACTCATCGCCCAGCGGATCAAGGAGCTTCTCCTGAACATCAAACCGGAGAAGTACGGACTCCGCTTCAAGTTCGAGGATGAATATGATTTGTGGACAAAGACGATCGGGTATAAACTGTATCATATCGTCTTTTTCTATATGACGAACGTATAATCCAAGCGTGTTATAGGAGGCTCGTGAGGATGAAAACGTTAGTTTGTAAATGGAGGTAATAAAATGGCTGTTTATCTTGAGGAGTACAAGGGCTTTCTCTATGACGTACCGGTCATCGATTTTATCCGCTGCGACAAGAAAGTCTTTCACTACGAGAAAGTAAGCACCTCTGACGCCAACTTCAACCAGGATACCACGCCTATCAACGGCGGCTGGGGCAAACTGCCTCTTGGCTTCATCGAGACCGGCATGACTCAGGAAGTTACCTTTGCTTCCGCTGAGTTCGGTCTGGACATGTTCGAGATGGCGAATGCCGCGAAGATGACCAAGGGTGACTACGCTACCTTTGAGATGGATAAGTTCGCGGTTACGAAGCCCGATTCCGCGCTGATTATCACTCTGCCCTTCGAGTGCAAGGCCGGCACCATTGTCGTCCCTGGCTTTGAAGTGGGGAATGAGTCTGCTACGGGTGTTGTGACTGTGTCGATTACTGCTGCGGCTGCGGCTACGAACGGATCCACCGTGCTGACCTTCTATACCGGCGATGTGAACGTGGGCGATGAGCTGATGGTCGGCTACAAGCGGCGTGTTGTGAACGGCAATCGTGTTCTGGTCAAGAACACTTCCACGACTGCCAAGGGTGAGCTTTATCTGCATTATCCGATCTCCAGCTCCGGGGATGACTTAACGAAAGTATGGTCCCTTGCGGCGTAATCCGCATGAGAAACTTCCTTAAACGGGGAAACTCCTGATATTTTCATTGCGGTATCAGGACAACCTACCGTGCTAAAGCAAACGAGAGTTTGTAAAAGCCTAACGACTATCTCGAAAGAGAGTAGACTGCAAGCGATTGGCGGTCGAAATGGGAAGCACCCGACCTCGAAAGAGAGGGTGAAGATATAGTCTTATCTCTATAGTAATATAGAGCAGTGATATTTCACTGGCAATGTTTAGCGAACATTGATTAAAATTCGGGTACAGAAAGCAATGTTAAAGGTTTCCTGCACATTTATTTCCCGAAGGTTCGGGTAACTGCTCTGCCTGGATTCAGCGCGAGCTATAAATCGGCTCAGACGAATTCGGTGACCTTCTCTGCGATGGACGCGAAGCGGGCTGACAAGAAGACGTACGAGATGATCTACGAGCCTCTGTCTGCTACCGACGGCTCTATCGTTGCGAAGAGTTCTGCGACGGTCAACTGGGACTAATACCGGGATAAAGGACAACTAAAGGAAGGAGGGGACTACGACAGCGTATACTGCGTAGTCCCCTTTTTCTGTTTATAAAGGGAGTGTAAAGGAATGGCGAGAACAAAGAAGACTCCGGCGGTCACTGAGGAAGCGAAGAAACTGCCGGATGTAAACACAGAAGAAAAGACCGCGCCGGAAGTCAGCGAGACTGCGGTGGCGGCTCCGGAGGCTGGCGTTGCGGCGAAGGAAGTGCCGAATGTAACGCCGATTACAAAGAAGCCGCCCATGCGGGAGAAGCCGGAAAACACGGTGCTGATCGGCGATACGCTGGTGGAAATCAAGCCTACGCTGATGCGGTACCAGCGGGATCGGACGGCGGCATTCTACCGGATCATGGAGCTGTATCCGCTCATCGATATTCTGGGGATGGATGCAAGCAACTTCGGCGACGGTCGGGACGGAGACAAATGCGTCTTTGACTGGCTGATCGCGGTGACGAACGATCCGGATCTGATTAAGGAAAACTATGACAAGCTTGATACGGAAACCATCGAAAAGATGCTGGCGATTTTCAGGCGGGTCAATAAGATAGATGAGAAGGAAACCAAGCTAAAAAACGTGGCGGCTCCGGGGGCGAAGAAGGGCTGACGCTGGAAAAGGCAGTGGCGCTGGTGGCAACGCACCTCGGAGTTGTGGACGAAGAAGCAATCAATAATATGAGCATCGTGTTTTTTGAGGCGGTGCTTGCGGAGCTTGGGCATAAGCTGATGTATGACGCGGTGGTTAATTTTGCCGGGAATGCATTCTGCGAGAAGAGCTGGGAGATTATCATGGATCATTATCCGATGGATCCGAAGACCGGCGGCGGCGGAGCGCACAGCGGACTGAGCGGCATCGCGAAGTTTGTCAGCAAAGGAAATGTAAAGGTAATGGAGAAGGGCAGCGTACTGCCCGGAACCCTTGGACAGCTACAGAAGAAAGGAAACGCAAATGGATAAGGTAAAGGTTGATTTCAGCAAATACAACGCGCCGAAGGAAAAAGAAATCTATGTCGGCGAGAATACAATCCACGTTAAGGAATGGATTACGGTAGCAGAGAAACTCGAACTGCTCGATATGCTGGCGATGTTCATGCTGGAGACGGACGAGCCGAGGAAGATGAGATACCGGAGCGCGGTCTATGAGCTTGGGCGGCGGTTTCTGATCATCAAATACTACACAGACGTGGATACGGACGGAGCTACGCCGACTGATGTGGTGGACTGGATCAGCGGATCCGGGCACTGGGACGATATAATCAACTGGTGTCTGGACGATATGTTCATCGTTGACGAGATGGTCGATACCTATGTACAGAACGAGATTGACGCATACAACCGGGAGCAGAGCCTGAGCACGGCGATCAGGAACAGCTTCGGGTTCCTGCTGAACGGCGAGGACATTACGGAGACAATGGCAAAAGCGGGAGAGACCGGTGATCAGATTCTGGAGGTTGTCGACCGGCTGAATAAGGCGGCAAAGAAACCTGAAGCCGGGAAAGTAAACATCGGCGGCAACGTCATCAGCATCGGGAAGAAGAATACGTAACGGGACGCAATGTCCCATCTGACGGTTAAAGGGGGAAACGGGACATGGCGAACGGTGTATTCGGAACACTGACACTTGATACCTCTGCGATTAAGAAAGCAATATCTGAGATTAATTCCGCACTGTCCGGGCTGGGCAAAGGCGCGAAAATTGATGCGAATGTAACCTCAGAACTGACTGCCGCATTAAAGCAGATTGAAACACAGATCAACAATGTTGATACCAAACTACAGAATCTTGGCAAAGGACGCGGCAGTGGAAGCGGAAGCGGAGCACTCAGTGAACACGACAGGCAACTGAAGGAACTGATTAACACATATGTGCAACTCGAGAAAGTTCAACAGCAGATGGCTCGTGCATCCGGTGAGAACAGCGCGAGAGAACTTTCAAAGACATATGATGAGCTGACTGAAAAGATCAGCAAATATTCCGCAGAGCTTCAGAAGCAAGCACAGGATTCTGAACAGTACAAAGAAGCACAGCGCAAGACGGCATCTGTGATTGCCGCTGAATGGGATAAGGTTGACGCGAAGAGAGAAGCTCAGGCGGCGAAAGAAGCGGCGCGGGTACAGAAGCAGATTGAGCTTGCGCAAAAACAGGCGGAAGCTGTAGAAAAAGCGCTGAATCAACAGGCTAAAGCGGATGCCGATGCGGCACAGGCGGCTCAGGCGAAAGCTCACGAAGAATCCATCAATAAACTTGTCAATGCCTATGTTCAGCTTGAGAATGTCAAGCAAAAGATTGACAGCGGCAAGTATGGCACCGAACGGATGGCGTTGCTTGAGCAGGAAAAGGCCGCTCTGACGGAGCTGATCAACGGGCATACAGAAGCGGCGAGGCGTGAAGCCGAAGCGAATCAGGCTGTCATCGATGCCAAACAACGGTCTCTTGAACTGACTGCAGATCTGATTGACAAGGAAGAGAGTGCACAACAGAAAAAGGCACTGAACGAAGAAAAGGCTACCCGAGATGCTATTAACGAAGCGATTGAACGCACGGTCCTTGCCGAAGAAGAAAGAGCACAAGCCGCAGAAAAAGCCGCTCGTGCCGCAAAGATTCAGGAAGTTAAGGATGTTTATGCGGAAGAAGATGCAAAGATCCGGGAGCTGACCCAGCTGTATGTCGATCTCGAAAAGATCAAACAGCGTCAGGCGAATTCCAGTACAGGTGCGGCGGAACAGGCGGTTCTGGCTGAACAGGCGTCTAAACTTCAGGAATTAATCAATAACTCAGATCGCTTTACGGATTCTCAAAGACAAGCCGCACAGGCAAGCAAACAGGTTGCGGATGCTGTTGCCCAGACGCAGAGAGCACAGGCTCAGGCACAGGATCAGGCAAGGGCAATGGAAACATCCATCAGCAATCTGACCAACCGGCTGATCAGCATGTTCTCCACGATGGTGCTGATGCGGGGGATCCGGGAGCTGTGGTCGAATGCCAAGTCTTATGCCAAGGAATACTACGATCAGATGAACGAGATTCAGGTCGTTACGCTGAAGAACGATGATCAGATCTCGGCACTGAGTGATAAGTACCGGCAGATGGCGAAGGAAATGAGCGTAAGTTCTCAGGAGATTGCAAGCGCGGCTACCACCTTCTACCGGCAGGGTCTGGATGACATACAGGTCGAAGAACGTCTGCGGTACACCACACAGTACGCGAAGGTTGCGGCGCTGGACTTCAACGAGGCGGCTGACCTGATTACCGCGACTGCGAACTCTATGGGCGATCAGATTCAGGGAAATATCCAGCGCGTTGTCGATGTATTCGTATACCTCGGCGATCACGCCGGTACGAGCGCGGCTGAAGTCGGTACTGCCATGCAGAAAGCCGCAGCTTCCGCAGGTCAGTTCGGCATGTCGTTTGAGTGGCTGGGTTCTTACATTGCGACCGTTTCCGAAACCACGCGGCAGGACGCGAACGTTATCGGTACTGCGTTCAACAGTATCCTTGCGCGTCTGCATCAGATCCGGACAACGGGTTATAATCAGGAAGACGAAACAAAGATCAATGACGTTGCCAAAGCGCTGAAAACCATTGACGTTGCTCTGCTCGATAACGAGGGCAACTGGCGCGATATGACGGATATCTTCAACGATATCGCGGCACAGTGGGACAGTCTGAGCGGCAAACAGCAGAGCTATATTGCGACATCCATCGCGGGTACCAAACAGCAGAACACTTTCCTTGCGCTGATGAAAGATCTGAGCAAGGGGCTTGAGGGCGGAAGCCGCGCCTGGGAACTGTACGAGGGCGCGATGAACTCTGCCGGTACGGTCATGGAGAAGTATGAAGTCTGGGAGCAGAGCGTTGAGGCGGCGCAGGGCAGATTAACTGCTTCGATGGAAGGTTTCTACAATACTCTGTTTACGGGTGAGACTTATAAGGGATTGCTGAACTTTGGTGCGGCGCTGATGGATAACATGGCGGCGGCTACGCAGTTAACGCATGGGATGAATATCCTTGTTCCGGCGATTGCGGGAGTTGCAATGGCGGTTGCGAGGGTTTCCGGTGAAATGTCTATGTTGGATACGATCGCCATGAGTCTTGAAAGGCATCCGATTATCCTTGCCATTACTGCGATTACTGCGGCAGTTCTCGGATTGTCTGCAATTATCGGCGAAGCGGCTCAGGCTTCTGCAAAAGCGTACGAAGAAGCAGTTCAGACTCTCGATCAATCCCAGACAAGACTTCAGAAACTGGATGATCTGAAGACCAGATTTGATGAGATGAAAACAAGCATCGAAGATGGAAGCGGATCCATCGAAGACTTTGGCGGACTTCTGGATTCACTCAGCGAGGTTTCTCCAAGGGCGGCTGGCGCAATCTCCTCCCTGAAAGACGGGACCATGGACATTGCTGAAGCGTTTGGAATTGTAAACGAAGAACTGGAAGAGTTCATCAGCAATGAAAATAAGATCTCCGAAATGGCATTCATGAAATCCATGGAGAATTATCAGACACCGGAAACACTCAAGGGATATGGTACTTATTATACAGATCTGTTGAATTTTATGAATACACAGTACCAGATTTCAAAACACATGAATGTGAATGATCGGAATTTGCAACTGTGGGATGCTATCAATATTGAAGATGCCCTATTTTCTCAAAAAGCGTTTCAAGATTTCAGTTCGCTTCACGGTGGCAAGAACTTTAAGGAAGCGGTATTAGATCTGATCCAAGAATTCGATTATGATGTTGAAGCTGCACTGAGTAGTTCAGAAGGTCAGACGTTGATGGATCAGTTCTGGCAATTACTGATTGGTCAGGAATCGCTTGAACAGTCTGCTATCAAAAACGAATTTAACAGTCAGGTCAACAAGATGATTTCGTTGCTTGGCGATTCGGTCACTTCCGCCCAGAAAGAGCATATCCGATCTCTGTTATGGAGTTCTCTCGCAGGTGACGATGGTGTTGTATCGCCGACTGAATTAAAAAATCTTGGAAATATTATTGCGGCTACATATGCACAGATCCTTGAAGAAGGGTTTGAAAATACAAAATATGCAGACGTAGTTGAAGACTTCCTTGCGAAATTCTTTGATTCTGAACGGCTTGAGCCAATGAATGATCAGGCAATTGAAGCATTCCGCAACGGAATTAAAACACTGCTTCAGGCTGGTGTCCGAGATATAGATCTTGCTGAACTCATTGCGGATACGGATACTTCACAGCTTTCAGGGATCGAATCTGCATATATCAACCATGTATATCAGGAGATTGAACAAGGGCTTGGAAAATCAAATATTGCAGAGCTACTCGAATGGAATCCAGCATGGGAGGATGTAAACACTTTGGAAGCCTTGATTGCAGTTGATAATGCAATCAAAGCCGGAAAAGATATTGTCGAGATTGACGAACTGCTTGCAAATTCAGATAATCTCGAAAGCTTTCTGAACAGTCTTGCCGGTCTTGGCGGCGGCGAAATGGAAGAGGCATCTGCAACTACCGAAGAACTTGCAACGAGCGTTGCCGATCTTTCCAAGGCGATGAAGGGAATCGACTCCAATATGTCCACTATTCAGAAGGTGAAGGATGCGTTACTGAATGGCGAGGATGTATCGGTTAAGGATCTTGGCGAAGTACTTGAACTGTATCCCAAACTGATGACCATGATGGGATCGACAGAGAGTATGATTTCCGGACTGAATACCGCCATGGATCTGCAAGGCAAAAATATGTACGACACACTCAAAGGGTATGTCATGAATAATGAAGCATTTTTGCAGAGCAGTCCATTCAAGGATCTGGCAGAATCCGGTGAAACTACTCTCAACGATCTGATTGAGCGCTTTGGCGATCTGTCCAAAGAGGGCGGTGCGATCAAAGGCTTCTGTGACTCTATTATTGCAGAAGTACTGGTAGCAACCGGGCATATTGAGGATATCGGTACCGATCTGATTAAATCACTGACTACATCTATCTTTAATAAATCAAACGCTGATCTGCTTGCTCGTCCGATGGTGGATGCGGCAACCATGATCGCGGCGGGATGGGAAGTTGCTGAAGACGAGATTGCAACTGTATATTCCATGCATCAGTCCGCCGGAGACCAAGGAAAGATTCTGACGGATACGCATCATGAAGGGATGGCATGGTCGCAGAATATTGTACTTACATTCACCCCGATTCTTGAGAACGGTGAAGTATTAAGTCCGGATGCAATTGATGCATACTTGGATGATCTGCTCGCAAAATCCGGAAACGTAGAAGAACTTCTTGCAAACGATGATAAACATCTTATTCTTAATGTACAGACCGATTTTGACAGTTTTGAAGACGCAGAAGCAGAAGCTGAGAACCTGACAAATCTGCTCCATATTCTTCAGGAAATACTGTATCCCACGTCCGGTGACGCTGAGGAGGATCTGTTGACTACCTATGCACAGAAAGCGCAGGAAGCTCTGGATAAGAGTAATAAGTTTACGGATCAGCTGACAATGATCAGTAATGCCCTGAGCGGGGACGGCAACAACTTCCAGAAAATGGTGAACGCGCTGAATATCTGGGAGAACATGCAGGAATATGAGAAGGAAGGGTTAACTTCTCAGCAACCTGCGGTGGTCATCTGGCTGGAAGAGCTTCGTGCTACGATCGAAGAATTCGGTGACGATTCGGAGGAAGCCGGGAAGAAAATCAAAGAGGGTCTGCAACTCATCGACGAGGCAATCAATGGTGAGGATCAGCTGGAGAAACTGGCGAAGGATGCGGAAAATGCGGTCGCGAAATCCAACAACTACAAGGATGAACTGACGCAACTGAGCGAAGCCTTAGCCAGCAAGGATATGGAAAAGGTCTTTGATACATGGGGAGCGTTCAGCGATAAGGTCCAGCAGGGGCTTGGGAGCGCCGTACCGGATGTGATCCTGCAGCTCTACAATCTGAAGAAAGCCTACAAGGATTTTCAGGAAGGAACCATTGAAGAAGCGGAATATCTTGCCCAGCTTGAAGCGGCTACCAACGCCGTTACCGAAGGGATGACCGGGCAATCCTCCAAGGACGATGCGCTTCAAAAAGCCGCAACCCGCGCAAGGGAAACCATTGCTGAAGCGAAGGATTATGTCGTCCATCTTCAAAATCTCAAAGGTTTTGTCGAGAGGTCTGATATCCACAACGCCATCGCAACATTCGAGAGCGATCTGTGGTCGGATAATATTCGGAACGGCATTACATCCAAGGCTCCTCAGTTTATTCTTTGGCTTTCAGAGATGAAGAATAAATATAAGGATGCCGGAAGTGATGCAAGGCTGACTGCATCAGAAATAGCTGAGGGTCTCAGATTGCTGAACGAAGCTATGGAAGATTCCGACAAGCTTGGAGAAGCGGCGGACAGAGCGCGGGAGAATCTGGCGAAGACCAAGAAGTATGTGGATCAGATCACTGAGCTGAAAGAACTGATCGATCAGGGCAAAATCAAGGAAGCAAAGGACACATTCAATAATTACACAGAATCCACGCGCAACGGCATTGCCGGACAGTACGAAGGGCTTGTGCTGGCGCTGGACGATGTATCCAAGAAATATGACCAGATGGGCGATAACGCCAAGGAAGGAATTCAGACCACGACCGAATACGCGGCGGCGCAAAAGGCGGCGGCGGATGCGGCGGAAGAAGCGGTGGGATCGGCGGACGCGTTTGCAGAAGCCATCACCAAAGCTGACACCGAGATTGCGAAGAAGAACGGCTATGTTGAATACCTCCGGGCGATGGAGACGGCGCTGACCGGCGAAGGAACGAACGGGATTAAGGCAGTCTCGGAAATATTCAATAACGACAACCTGTTCCCGGATGACGTACGGAACGGGATGATTTCGGAATACGCCGAACTGTTTGCGATGTTTGGCGATCTGCAGGACGCGGCGGCGAATGTTGGCGAAGACGGCACCGGGCTTGAAGCCTATATGGCACTGCTCGATCAGGTCAAGGCAAAGCTGGCTGAACTGCAGAATCAGGCAGGGGAGACCGGCGATCTGCTTGCGCAGCTTGGACACGAAGCAGATCTCGATTCCGCAGAGAACGCATCCAAGATCTCCGGGTATTCCAGTGAGATGGGATCGATTCAGGAAGCTGTGGATAACGGGGATATTGATGCGGCGGCGGAAGCTTTCGATAAACTGAACGAGACCATTGCGAAAGGGATTACAAGCGAATATCCGAATCTTGTACGCGCACTGCGGGATGCCAGAGACGCCGAGAAAAACTTTGGCAAAGGATCCACGGAAGCCAAAGACGCCGTCAGCAAACTGAACTATGAACTAAAACAGTCGCAGACGCTGTCCAGCGCCAAGTACTTCACCAAGACGGCGGATGCCATCAAAGGCATGAAGAAAGGCACCACCGAGGCGATGAAAGCCATCGATGCCTGGGGCGACGAGGTGGACGCGGTCAACAAGGCGCTGAATGAACTCGAAAACGGAAACGCGAAGGTTGCCAAGGGCACAGAGCTGACCTCCAGCGATGTATCCAACCTCGCGAAGGTGCTTGGCATTTCGGCGAAGAGCATCATTGACAACTGGGATATGATTCCGAGCATGATGAATGATGTTCAGAACGAAAGCTATGCGCTACAGGATGCCCTGAGCCAGACTATCGTGATGGAAGTTCTGGGCGTTGGTTCCGCTGACTTCGGCGCGATTACCAGCGGACTGCTCTCCGTACAGGGTATGGCGGCATCCACGATTGCGGTACTGACGGCGCTCGGTAACTTTGAGGTTCAGGATGAAACACTTGAACAGGGCATGACCTACTTTGAACTGGTCGGCAATAAGGTCGTACAGAAAACTGCGACAGGATCTGCACACTATCAACTGCTGAAACCCACAGGCAATAACCCCCTCGGAAACGTTGGCAAGAAAAGCGGCGGAGGCGGGGGAGGAGGCGGTGGAGGTGGGGGCGGAGGAGGAAACAAATCCAATTCCAAGAAAGGCCCCACCGAAGTCGAACGCGTTCTTGACCGGATCGAACAGTCCGACAAGATTCGCAGTTACCAGCAGAACATGTACGATGCCTATGCGAGTTTCTACGAAGAGACCGGACAGCTTCAGGGCGTGATCGCCTATCACGAGAAGGAACGGGAAGCTATCCTCGCCGAGAACAAGGCGCTGGAAGCCGACATTGCCACCATTGAAACCTACATGCGCCAGAAGGAGCAGGAGATTCAGGGACTGAGCAACGAGGACGAAGCCTACGAGGAAGTTCACGATGATCTGGAAAAACTTCAGAAAGCGCATCAGGAATATACCAAGGATCTGGTGGACAACCAGACCAAGGTAGAGCAGCTGACGAAAGCGATCAAGGAACAGCAGGACGCGATCCGGGACATGGAGATTGAGCTGCGGGATACGATCCTGAGCGCGATCGAAGACCGGGAAGAGAAGCGGCGCAACATGCTGGAAAATGAGATCGCGATGGAAGATACTATCCTCGATCTCATCAAACAGCGGTACGAACGCGAACGCGACCTGACGCTGGAGCTTGCTGACGATCGGATTGATGCACTACAAAAAGAGCGCGACCTGATCATGGAAGAACTGAACGCCAGAAAAGAAATGGCGGAGCAGGAAGACAAACAGGCGAAACTGCTGGAGATCGAGGCAAAACTGTCAAGGATTGCGGCTGACCCGACCCGGCGGAAGGAAATGCTCGAACTTCAGAAAGAAGCGGACGATCTGCGGGAGGAACTGAGCTGGGACGCGGCAGAGAAGGAAGCAGAAGACCGGCAGAAAGCGATCGACGATCAGATCGAAAGCATCGAAGACTACAAGGAATATGTCGAGCAGTACTACGAGGATATGTTCAAGTATCCGACTCAGCTGATTGCAGAGATGAAAGAAATCATCAAAGGCACGGATGAGGAGATTATTGAGTGGCTGAAGAAGAACAGCGAAGACTTTGCGGCGGCAACGGAAAACACGCAGACGCAGATGGTCGAAGACTGGCAGACCACACTGGACGAAATGCGCGGACGGTACAAACTGTACTGGGACGAGGTGGAGGAGATCATCGCACAGGGCGATGACTACATCATTGAGTTCCTGAAGAACAACAGCGAGGAGTACGCGAAAGCTGGGAAATTACAGGCTGAAAAGTATGTGGACGAATGGAAGAAACAGCTGGAAGAACTGCGCAAAGCCTATGACGAAGTCGCAACCAAAGCTGTCAGCACCTACCAAGTTCTCGAAATGTATACGGGAGACAGTAGTGGCGGAGATGGAGGCGGCGGAGGAGGCGGAGGAGGCGGCGGCGGAGGAGGCGGCGGCGGCGGTAAAACGTCTATCGGCTTCTCCTACGAGAATAAGGGTGAATCCGGGCATGAGGTTTATGTTAACTACAGTGACGGTACCAAGGCATATATGTACAAACAGGCACATACTATGTCTGGGAATCGGTGCACAAAATGCAGTTACAAAAAATCCTCCTCTTCATCTACGATTGTATCCGCTGCCAAAATCGGGAGAACCGTACAATCAAGTTCCTACCTGACGCCCATGGGTACTGGCGGTCTTGTAACAAAACCCACTCCGGCTCTGATCGGTGAAACCGGGAAGCCTGAGCGCGTTCTTGACCCGACCAACACCATGCTGTTTGACACGCTGGTTGCCACACTGCAGAACGCATCCAGAATCAGCGTTGACGCACTGCCGGACTTTGGAAGCGTTTTACACGGCTCCAATTCGGTCAGCAGTCTTGGCATCGACCAGCTGAATGTCTATGTCGACTCGCTGGCGGACGATGCGGATTACAACGAGCTTGCAGACAAGATCTACGACAGTCTGCTTGAACGGATGACAAGAGGCACCGCATTCGGCGGAGTTATGAGTATTCGATAATGAAACCCGGGAGGCGTGGGTTTAATCCTGCGCCTCCCATCAACTGGAAAGGGAGGGGTGTACGCGGATGAGCGGATTTACCTACAGGGGCGTACATTGCGAAGAGCTTGGATGCATACACATTCCTGACGCCGCTGGAAACTGGTTTCAGTCCCCCGAGTTTGACGTTGCCAAGGATGAAGTAAACTGGCGGGACGGAAGTTACTACTACTATACACGCCGCAAGGCAAGAACCTTTTCACTGAACTGCTACTTTGAAGAAATCACGATGAAGGAACGGGAGCGGATCAGGCGGTGGCTGGACGCGAAAGCAAGCGGAGATCTGATCTTCGATGACCGGGAATATCTGAAATACAAGGTTCGCCCGAGCAAGGTGATTACCGGAAAAATCTATGAGCAGCAATCCGGGCTGGAGGTTGAACCCAAATACAGCGGGACATTCACGATTACCTTCGAGGCGCAGGATCCCTACGGATATCTTACGCGGATGACGCTGGACGATCTCGTGCTGACTGATTATGACGGGCTGTGCAACCTGATCCGGAGCGACATGATGCCAGCGGCTCCGTCTTCGCCGTTTACTTCCTTTGATATCTATAATCCGGGAACAGCGGAATGCGGCGTCACCCTGCGGATTACCGGAACTGCGCCGAACGGGCTGACAATTACGAACACAACCAACAATACAGTATGCGTCCTGCGCGGGCTACCATCCGATGCTACGCTGATCATCGACAGCGAGACCGGGCTTGTACAGGCGCAGGGATCCGGAAGTCCGGAGATCGCATTCGTGTACCACGATCACGGCTATATTACGCTGACACCGAACGACGGACTGAACTTCACCTGCCACTGCGAATATACCAGCAGATCCCAGAACGCGACCGTTATTCTCGATATTCCGGAGGATCTGACCGGCAGCTATCTGTATATCGGCGGCACATGGAAAAAAATCAATTCGCACAACATGGATACCGGCGCGATCCAACTCAGCGCCAGCGCCGGAGCGACCGGGAACAGCGAAGTACATATCGCGAAGATGAATAAGATCGCGATTACAGGCACAAACGTATCTCTGTCCGGGCTGTCCTACAGTTTTACGCCCCGGGCGCTGTAAAGGTGATGGCAAAGGAGGGAGAAGATGAGAGGCAAAAACCTGTCTGTATTTGACTACTCCGGCAACAAGCTGTGTGATCTTTACGACAGCACGATTGAACAGCCGGGGCAAGCATTTTCCATCACAACCAAGGACGAACTCAGCAGCTGGCGGGAGCTGACATTCAAACTGCCGTTTACCGTGAATAAGGATCACAACTTCCGGTGGGATTTTGTGAAGAACGAATACTATGTACGCTGGGTAAACGGTGACAATACAGAATGGTACTACATCAGCAAACCAAATGGGACGAAGAACAGCACTGTATCCATGACGGTGACCTGCCCGCATATTTCCACCCTGCTGAAGACCAAGAACATCTACCTCGAATTCGATGACGAGAACGGGATTGGGACTCTGCCGGAGCTTGTGGAAAAAGTTCTCGCAGGAACCGGCTGGACTTACGACACGACCAGCGATGTATTTGTCGAGCATGACGGGCTGACGGAGAAGATCCGGAGCCTGAAAAGCAACGCAAAGGAAGGATCTTATTCCCTGATCCAGAAGTTGTGTACACTGTTCAACGCCTACGCTTACTTCACATGCGACGATCCATACACGGCGGGGCATAAGAATGTCAAGTTCTACCAGCTGAACCACCGGGATACGGAATGGGAGTTCGTTGTCGGGAAGGATCTCGACACCCTGAGCGTCAACTACGACAGCAGCAGCGTGGTTACAAGGCTGTATGTCGAGGGTGAGTACGGAGATTTCGGGTATGTCGGAATCGATGATGTGGAAGATAACCCGACCGGGCTGAACTACATTTTAAACTTCGACTACTACAAAAGCATCGGGCTGTTCACCAACGCGCATCAGGCGATCCTCGACCAGTACGTCATTGACGCGAAAGCGAAGAAGACGGAGATCAGCGCAGCGCAGTCCGCCCTGAATACGATTACGAATACGGTGGTGAACGAAGTCGGGTATGTTCCGTTTGCGATCTTTTCACTGAAGAACGGCACGGGCGGGAAGGTTATTGACCAGACCTGGCTGATCCATGATGCGGAAGGGGATCTCGCTACCGGAGATACGCTGGTCGGGATCAAGAGCCGGAACGAGTACACAACATTCACTTATGCCGGAGGCGCGTTTAACAGCGACTTTATCTACATTATCCATTTTGAGAACCCGGCGCTGGGACAGATCGGCGTAGATGAGGCGTCGATCGAGGCAAAGAATCAGCAGATCACGGCATGGAACAAGAAGATCAGCCAGCTGACTTCCAGCATTTCCTACAGTCAGGATCAGGACAAACAGGACAAGGTTGCTGCATACACGGATTACATCCGGAACCTGAACAACGAAATCACAACCCTGTATGTCGGAGAAACCGCCACAGAAGAGAATCCGGATCCACGGGACGGGCTGTATCACCGGATGTACGACCTGATCGAAAATGCACAGTCCATGCTGACCCAGCAGGGCGTTGTCGAAACAAAAACACAGGAGCTTGAAACCATCGAAGTCAACTTTACGGCGGCGATGGGCGACATGCTCCGGGACGGACGCTGGAGCGACGAGAACTACACAGTCGGGCAGGAAGAAGAACTTTACGCAGACGCGCTCGACATCAGCGCGAGATGTGCAAAGCCGGAGGTTGCCTATCAGATCGGTGCGGTCAGCGCAAAAGCCTATCTCGGATTCGGGATCGAAGATATCCGGCTTCATACGGTCGGGCATATCTGGGATGAAACGCTGAACGTCAATGATTATGGGTATATCGAATCCGTCACCATATGCCATGACAACGAACAGAACAGCAAGGTTACCATCACTACGGACGATGGGTACAGCAAGAAGGTTTCGCTGGAAAGCGTCATGACACGCATCGCGCAGCTCGCGGATATCGTCAAGCAGAAGAACGAGATGTACGAACGCGCCGGGGCGATCCAGTCCAACGGGCAGATCTCGATCGACCGGCTTGAGGGTATGATCGACGTCATGAAAACCAAACTGACATCCACCCTGAGCAACTGGTACACGGACGATCGCGGGAACCTGATCTTTGAAAGCGTCAGCGGCACGGGAGCCATGATGCTGTGCGGCGAGGGATTTTTGATTGCCAGCGATAAGAACCCGGACGGAAGCTGGAACTGGCGAACGATGGGTACAGGTGAAGGAATCTGCGCGGACGAAATTTCCACTGGATTTCTGTCGGCGGCGCGAATTCAGGCGGGATCCATTACGGCTGACAAGATCGACAATGGGTACGGCGCACAGATTGACCTGAGCGATAACGCAATCATGAGCCGGGTTCAGGACGCAGAGAACGCGGCGGAAACCATCGTCAACCAGAAGTATGACGAATGGTCAGTTGAGCTTCAGAGCCTGTACGCGGACAAGACCGCGACTGAAAACGCGATCTCAGACCTGACGGATGATTCCGAGACGGTCAAGAAATTCATGACATTCAGCGACGATTACCTTGTCATCGGATCCAGCGCCAATCAGTTCAATGTTCAAATCACCAATACCGCGATCAACTTCCGGAGGGGCGATCAGATACTGGCATACATGAATAATCAGAAACTGTATATCATGGAAAGTGAAGTTACAAACAATATGCGGTTTGGCAACTATATGTGGATGCTACCGGATACAAGCGGATCAGTCGCGATGATTTACGCCCCGGTTGTCTGAGGAGGTGGGATGAATGGCATCGAGAAGCGGAACAATATCCACGAACAATGAAACCGGGGTCAGCGGGAAATAGGTTGCTCTTGATTACATGTATCCTATTTCCAATATGACCATGGGAGCCAAGGAATATCCGACTTCCATATCATGCAGCGGCAGTCTTTACAATAAAGACAATACCTACACTTCGCCTGTTGAAGTTTTCCTGTGCAACACGACCCGGAGTATCATGTATCGTATCGCGCTGATTGAGATTTCTCCGGGCGGGACATACTCGTTCAGCAGTATGGCATCACAGTTCAACTCAGCCATGGCAACGGCGGTTTCCAATGGCGTCGCCAAACAGTTTATGGGGCAGTCGCTGGCGATCTTTGTCAATAATGACGCACGACTGAACGGATCCGCGACAGTAACCATCAATACGGAGCTGGACGCGTTTACGATCACCGTCAACCAGCCAGCATCCGGAGGTACGATCGCTACCACCCCGTCCGGTGCGGCGTCCCCGAACTCAACCGTTACCCTGAGCAATACTCCGGCGTCAGGATATGTGTTCGATCATTATGTTGTGGACGGCACAAATCAGGTAGCAAGTACATTCAGCATGCCGTCCAGAGCAGTAACCGTATCCGGCGCATTCCGGCTCAACTCCACGCCTCCGACCTTCACGGCAAACGTTGCGCCGGTCAAGGTTAATCAGGCGGTATCGGACGGGATCTATATACAGGGGCTGACCAAGGTATCGGCGAGCATTACAGGAGCTGAAGCCACGGCTCCCAAAACAGTGTCCGGATACGAGATATCCGTACCCGGGCATGGGTCTTCTCTGCAATCTTCCTTCACAACAGCGACCGCACTGAAAACCTACGGCAACCTGACGGTGAGCTACAAGGTTACGGACAGCAACGGCAACAGCACCACAAAGACGCAGACGATCAACATCCTGCGGTACAACGAACCGGTTGCGACCATCAACTTTGTACGGTGCCGGGATCAGCTTGGGACAGAAGACGCGATGGGTACCTACATCAAATACAAATGCTCGGTTCAGTTCACGGCGGTGGATTCCAACGCGATCTCCAACGTATCGCTGAGAATTGGGAACCGATCCTGGACCACGGCTGGAAATACCTTTTTCACGGACGGGAACTGGCATATGCTTGCGTCTGATTATACGATTGAACCTGCTTCCAAGGTAGATGCAACGCTGATTATCACAGATAAGTTTGTGACAGTTAGCATCCCGACAGCCATCGAGAGCGCGAACTACGCGATTTACCTGAACAGCAACGGTACTTCGATCGGATTTGGCAAGGCAACTGAACACAACAATGCCGTTGAAATTGCGGCTGGGCGGACGCTGTACCTTGGCGACGAATCGCTGGAACAGTATATTATGAAATATCTGTTCGAGGGAGAAGAAGATGAACAGGGGCATATCATTGTTACGCCACAGTATGACATGAGCGTATATGCCCTGAAGGATACATTTACGGAAATCACCAACGCACAGATCAATACATGGTTAGGGTTAGCGTCAGGCGCTACCACATAAAGGAGGGAAAAGCTATGCTGTTTATTCCGGGGGAAACAAACATACATACATTTGTCGTACCGATGGCATCCAGCAATGTGTCGAGCGCCATAGTCAGCTACAAACAGAATGGGCGGGTTGTGCTGGAAAAGAACGGATATACGACGTCATCATTGGCGACCAACAAATGTCATGTGACGGTTGAACTCACCCAGCAGGACAGTCTGAAATTCCGGGACGGGAAGGATATTACCGTACAGGTCAACGTCATTGATATCAACAACCAGAGATGCGTAAGCAAACCCATTGTACTTACGTGCCTCGATCAATATCACAGGAGTGTGATCTCATGAATATGGATGTCGAAATGCTTGGAAGCGGTCAGACTATGGATGTTGAAATGCTTGGCGGCAGCAATCTGACTGTATTTGATGAGAACCTGATTCTTGAGATCGGCGAGTTATTTTCGGAACACCAAGCCTATGCCGTTGGGGACTGCGTATGGCATCATGAAACGGAAGGATATCACCTTTACCGGTTTACAAGCGCCCACGCGGCTGGCGCATGGAATTCATCGCATGTGACGGCAACCACTGTTCTGGATGAGATCCTGCAATGGCCGAAAGCGAATCCTGTGTTTACAGGATCCATCAGTATGGGACGGGATGAATACGATGCATCAGATGCTACCACTGCTACGGGAGAAAACAGCGTTGCGGTCGGCGACGTTGTCAGAGCAAGCGGTGCGTCTGCTTTTGCTGAAGGATCCGGGACCAGCGCGTCAGGAGATTACTCCCATGCGGAGGGAGGAGGAACAACCGCGTCCAATACGGCGGCTCACGCAGAGGGCAACGAGACCACGGCAAGCGGAATCAGATCCCATGCCGAGGGCGATACGACCATCGCATCCGGATCTACCTCTCATGCCGAAGGGAGACATACAGTCGCAAGCGGAAGATACGCTCATGCCGAAGGGAACTGGACGGTTGCAAGCCATCAGAGCCAGCACGTTTTCGGCGAGTTCAACACAGAGGATACCTCGGCGAATGCGGCAACGGCGCGTGGGAATTATGTCGAGATCGTTGGCAACGGCACTGCCAGCAACGCCAGATCCAATGCGAGAGCGCTGGACTGGAACGGAAACGAACGACTGCGCGGCGATTTATATGTCAACTGTAATGCTGACAGCACGGGCGGAAGCAAGGTAGCGACAGAAAGTTTTGTCAATGATAAAATTTCAGATTCATCAAGCGATACTGTGCATACGTGGAGCGCAAGCAAGATTTCCACGGAAATCAATAAGGTTATGAATGCCGCCAGTGATTCCATGTTATTTAAAGGAACAATTGGCGGGGTAAATAACCCGAGCGCTACGATCAGCAGTCTGCCTGATTCGCACAGCGCTGGCTGGACGTACAGAGTTGTTGACGCAGACACGTACGCCGGTCGGGCATGCGCAGTTGGGGATATGATTGTCTGTATCAACACAGGCACAACAGCAAACAACGATGACTGGGTTGTGATTCATGGCAATGCAGACGGGGTTGTGACCGGGCCTTCATCTGACGCGGCTCCAAATAATACAATTGCTCTTTTCGACGGAAATACCGGAAAATTAATTAAGAGCAGTTATACACTCATTTCAGATCTGGCTCCTAAAAATAATCCGGAGTTTACAGGGACTATCAGTCTTGGAAGGAAAGCAAATACTACGTCCGGAACGAACAGCACTGCAATCGGAGATACTGTTACTGCATCAGGTAATTATTCACATGCAGAAGGATCAGGCACCTTAGCGAAAGGCGCAGTTTCTCATGCTGAAGGCAAATGGACAAAAGCCTTAGGAGCACAATCACATGCTGAAGGAAGTTCTACTGTTGCAAAGGGAATGCAATCTCACTCCGAAGGAAATTCAACAATTGCAGCTGGAAATTACAGTCACGCACAAGGTAAAGATACAATCGCCTTATCCGAAAGCTCTTTTGTGTTTGGAAAATATAATTCTCCCGGAAGCGTGAGCGCTGCTGCTGCGTGGGTTTACAATAAAGAATATGCAGTCGGAGATATTGTTTCAAATGAATCTCACGCATATAAATGTATAAAGGATCACACCAGCGGAACGTATAACGGTAATTTTTCAATGCAGGAATATGCTGGCGCAGGTGGGGGTACATTATATACAGTCTGGGAAGATCTTGGAACTGATACAAAAGCATATGCTGAGATCGTAGGTAAAGGAAGTTCCGGATCACGGTCAAATGCACGTACTCTTGACTGGGATGGCAATGAGTTTGTTGCCGGAAAGATTACAGTTGGATCTGGCCCGCAGGGCAATATGGATGTAGCAACGAAACAATACGTGGATACAGCTGTCAGCAACATGGATACTTCGGCTCTTGCCCCTAAGGCAAACCCTGAATTTACCGGAAGTATCAGCCTTGAAAGAAAAGCTGGCACAACAGTTGGCTCCCGAAGCGTTGCCACCGGGTATAACGTTGAGGCAAGCGGAACCGTATCCCACGCGGAAGGTAATCAAACGATTGCAACCGGTACGGCTTCTCATGCCGAAGGGGTCGGAACCAAAGTGTATGCGAATGGTTCGCATACAGAAGGGCAGGGTACAGTTGCCTATGGATCTTATCAGCACGTACTGGGGCGTTATAACATTCCTTCAGGAGTTACTTTTTTCCCTGAGTGGGAACCAAATGTTGAGTATAAAAAAGGCGATTTCGTCAAACACACCGAAACTGTAAACGGAGAACAGGTTGAAAGATATTATGTGTGTTCCGCTACAACGTATAATTCTTCAACCTTTAATAATGCGCTTTGGGTCAGGTGCGGAATACTTGACGATTGTGTGGAAATTGTCGGCGGCGGATCCAGTGATTCAAGCCGACTTAATCTTAGAGCTTTAAGTACAAACGGAACCGAATATCTGTATGGCGATGTATATGTTCATTGCGATCCGGACGGATCAAATGGATTTAAGGTTGCCACAGAAAACTACGTCGATTCGGCAACTGAGACTGCCAATATTGATTCGCATACCATCATCGAATCCTATATTCAGCATGTGGAAACAGACGGAAGCTACGCGTATGTTGCCATCGGCAATAAGAGCGGATCAAACAGGTCGATATATCTGCGTGGTAAAATTCACGCCACAGTCATTGGTTCGGATTTATATTATACCAGCGGCGGGCTTGTCGCTGATGCTCCCTCCGGCTACGAAAACTGCTGGAAAATCCAATATGGAAAGAATCTTGTTTATGACATAAATACAAGTAAAGCGGATATCGTGGCAGAAGCTGATATTCCGGCGGATTCGATTTTGATCCTGCGTGTAGATACAAGCGGCAATATTAAATCGAATAACTTCTTATATGTTTATACTCACATCGACAAAATCGAGAATGATATCACAGATATACAGAACAGCATGGCGGTGTACAATGTGCCCGATTATTTCACGTCCCACCTTGCGACAAAAGTAGCATCCATCAATACAGCAATGAACGCTGCGCGGGGCGAAAGTGTCGTTGGTGCGAATATGGAAGCGTTTGTGTTTATCACAGACGTACACTGGTCAGGCAACAAAAAGCACTCTCCGTCCCTGATTAAATATATCCTGAATAATACGCCGATCAAAACAGTTATCTGCGGCGGCGATATCATCAACGGACACGCAGCGACAAAACAGGCAGCAGCGAAGGAGATTCACTCCTTCACGGATGCGATTACCAACATCCCCTGCTACGAGTACCTGTGCGTATACGGCAATCACGACAACAACGGAATCGGAAATAATGATGATTCCACGAAACTTGTTAACAGCGAACAGCTTGATCTGCTTTACGCTCCGCTGTCCGGCAGAAGCAATATTCACTGGGCGTTTGAAGATGCACAATTTACATGGGATCCTTCCGAGGCAGTCAAGAATGATTATTATGTGGATCATCCCAGATCAAAAACGAGATTCCTCTGTGTGGACTGGCAGAATCCGATGAGCGGGAACAGAGTTGCATGGATGCAGAAAGTACTCGGTCAGGATGACGGATACAGGGTTATCGTCATTCATCATGGAATATATTCGCTCAGTCAAGGCGAAGTTGTTGAGGATCATTCCGGCATTATGAGTGTTCTTTCCAACTATAAGAGTAAAATCGTTGCTGTACTCAGCGGGCATGTTCACAGGGATACTAAGACAGATTATTATGGAGATGGAAGCGTCCCGGTGATCACGACTTCGTGTGATACGTTTGATACCACATACGCAACCGGAATGGTTGCCGGGACAGTAACAGAACAGTGCTTTGACGTAGTCGTTGTGGATTATACGAACAGTAAGATTAAACTGATCAGAGTCGGAAACGGAAGCGACCGGGAATATGATCTGTCTGTTACCTACACGGGCGGCAGCGGTCTGGCTGGCAGTTTGACATCCACTGATATCGCAACGGCAACCGAAACACAAGCGATTATAAGCGAGTACACGTAAGAGGCTGATGAATTTTAATGATTATCTGGCGGAGGTGAAATAAATGGATATTGCATTTGCGCGCGGAGACAGTTTTGATATCGGTTTTCAGATCAAGAGCGATGAAGACGAGGATGCAGTTACTGATGAATTCGATGAAATCTATTTTACAGCAAAGCATCGGTATCAGGATCGGGACGCGGTATTACAGCTCACCAAGACGGGCGGCAGTATTGTATCGGACGGAGATGGTTATTATACACTTCACATCCGCCCAACTGATACGGAAAGGCTTGCGTTCGGTATATACGATATCGACATCGAAGTGAATCGCGGGGAATACTGCAGGACCTTCCCCGGTACGATGACACTGCTCAGAGAGGTCACGCATTACAATAACAAATCGGGGGGATCGTGATGAAACTAATCGCGGATCAACCCCATACAGATATCATGGAAATCCAGACTCGGGGCGGGAAGACGGAGGTTATATTCTCTGCGACTATTCCGCCCCGGACTCCTGGGGTTGCCGAAAACCCGAACGATGTCACACCGGAAGCGCATCACGAGAGCGAGGCAGTCGAGAAAAACCTGTCCGCCTCGTCCATATAAATAAATGGGGGTAAACTTATGGCTATTGAAGTACTACAAAGCGGCGGGTTTCAGAACCTTATTCAGGGGATTAACTCAATCCTTGCAAACAAGGTGGACAAGGTCACAGGCAAGGGTCTGTCAACCAATGATTTCACCACAGCAGAGAAGGAAAAGCTTGCAGGGCTTAACACAGAGGATCAAGCTTTGATTAATGCGTTTGGGTTATCTGTGGATTCAAGCGGATATATTTGTCAGACAGTGTAAAGGATGGTGATTGATAACATGCCAACGACAAAGAGGTTGCTCACAGACGAAACCGGGCAGAGTATAGTTACAGCTCTCACACAAATCAAGAATGTGATTGGATTCAACTCTTCAGGCGGATCCGGAACATTTGATTTGGTTTTCAGTGATGATGGAAATGGCGCAGTCACCATCTCTATCGATTACAGTGGCACACCGGCGGCTACCATTCAGGTCACAGGGGTTTCATTCGCTTCTGCTTCCGGCAGTGTTGCGGCCGGAGGATCTTTTACACTTGTCCCGGTTTTTGCACCTTCTGATGCAACGACTCAAACCGGAACATGGGCTACCAGTAATTCTTCTGTAGCGACAGTCTCCAATGGAACGGTTAATGCTGTTGCAACAGGAAGTGCAAATATTACATTTACTTCCACCGACGGGAGCTATACTGCAACTTACGCGCTGACAGTTACAGCGGCTCAGGCACCTGTTGCGGTTACCGGCGTATCTTTCGCGTCCGATTCTGGATCTTTAGCCGTTGGCGAGAATGTGACACTGACACCTGTATTTACACCTTCTGATGCAACGACTCAAACCGGAACATGGGCTACCAGTAATTCTGCCGTGGCTACAGTGTCTAACGGAACTGTCCATGCTGTCGCAGCAGGGAGCGCAAATATCACGTTTACTTCTACCGATGGAAATTATACAGCAACGTATGCACTGACAGTTTCTTCAGTAGCTGTTACCGGCGTATCCTTTGCATCTGGTTCAGGATCCTTAACAGCCGGAGGAAGCATGACGCTAACACCTGTGTTCACACCTTCTAATGCAACAGTTAAAACCGGTACTTGGGCTACCAGCGATTCTGCTGTTGCTACGGTATCCAACGGATCCGTCAGCGCTGTAGCCGCAGGGAGTGCAAACATTACTTTCACTTCTACTGACGGGAATTATACTGCAACGTATACACTGACAGTTAATGCAGCGCAACCTGCCGGAGCTTCAAATAATATTTTGAATCCCGCAAAAGAACAATTAAACTGGACAAGATCTGTTGGCGAGGGTTATTACCTCAAAGTCGAGGCAACTCGTATTAACGGGCTTGGTGCAAATGCGTCTTATCAATATCTTGGGTGTTATGATATTTCGGATCTGCATCTCAGCGGAGCAACCGTAGTCTTTAATTTTAGAGTTCGGACTCTTGGTCTGAGCAAAACGGTACTGAATTCAAGTTATAAGTCCGGAGATAATAATGGACTTGGCATTCTTCTTTCATCGGACAGCGCACCAAGTGTAGGTGCAAATATAACATTCCCTGTATTCGACGAATCCGAATATAAATACCTTGGCATAACCGCACAAAGTGCAACGTCTATATTAAGCATGTTCGATGGGGACAAGCCTTTGTATATGTCCAAAAAGGTTCCATACAACTCGAATGATGTAGACGAATACCATGCATAAGGAGGCGAAACATACATGGCAGAAATGACGTCTCTGAATGGATACGAGGTTGTCGATGCCAGAGCAAGGGCACAGCTCGAAGCAGGAATGGCTGGGAGTACCGTCAAAATCAATGCTTTAACCAGTGACAGAATTATCATCATTGGCGATAGCTATACTCAGTCTTCATATACAGTACGTGGCAAGGCTTATATTTGTAAGCTTGGTTTATTCTCGGACTATGTGTTTGAGAGCATTGCGGTAGGCGGAGAAATCTATTACGGCAATGTAAGCAGAATTCGGACAGCGGATTCAGTGTATGATGTAACATATGATATGGTTAAGCCGAAATATGCAATGCTGTGCTGTTACACCAATGATATCAAAACATTGACATCTGATCAGTATGCGAATGGTCTTCGTCAAATATGCGCTGAGGTCATTGGGCGTGGCGCTGAACCAATTATATGCACGGAATACCATGCGCATACGCGTGTGCCGCAAATCGTATCCGTCAACGCTCAGGTCGCGAGGGAATTTGGTTGCCAGCATTGGGATATTGCATCTATCTGCGACCTGATCAAAGGATCCGCTTATGCGCCATTCTGGGGTGGTTCTCATCCGGGAACACGGACCAACGCTATGGAAAGCGATAACTATGAAAAGTTTTTACAAGGGCTGGAGCGTCCAACACAATCGTTGAAGTTGTTCAGGCTTCGCTCGCAGCATTCTTCACTGCCAATCTCAAGTATTATATTCAGAAACAACGAGGAACGAGCGGAATTTTTCAAAGAAATCAATCCCGGGAACCGTTATCTTCGTGACGCAACTTTGGTGGATAATTGCTCGAGCGCAAGTAACTATATCGAAAAGAGTGAATATGGAAAATTGATTAATAATTCTTCTATTTCATTTCCCAAGGTTGCATTATGTTCCGTGGTTATTCCCGGAGATTTTCGATCCACAACCAAGTTAAGCCTGAAGCCCGTTTCCAGCGATTCTGGTTTGAGCGTTTATGTCAAAGATATTAGAGTCGGGAATTATACGAAACCAGCTTTATATATCCGTTTCGATTATGCCAATACTACACAAACGTTACCGACTGTTGGCGATACGTATACGTGTTCGGATACAACAATTGGCACCTCCACAGTACTGACTGTCGTAGAGCTTCGTCCGGGTGAGGGTGATGGTAATGCGGCTGGGTATATTCTGTTTTCAGGCGTTGATCATAATACGCAAATCACAGATGAGGGAACTGGAACACTAACACGCGTTTCCGGAAGCGGAGATGCGACGATTACCTATAGTTACAAGTCGATCGGCTATCGCCCGGAAGATATTCAGGATAATCGTCTCGGCGGCTGGAAGCAGTTGACTAAAGGAACTGACGGCTCTTTTGCTTTACCAAGTACAGATTTTATGGGTTGTATTCAGGAAGACAAAGTCGATTTTCTGCTGGTTGGCAGTGGAAATTCGTTCAGTTTAACCGATATCGAGGCAAACTGGACAGGTTTTCCAAACAAAGCTTATCACAGACAACCGGTTGAGTTCATGCCAAACCTTGGTAGGGACAGCAGTGAACTTATTGATCATCCCACCTTTGGAACCGCAGGTAGCACGGACAGTAACTGGAATATAACACCCACAACCGCAACTGATAGTTGTTATCCTGTTGACTGTACGTCTTTGGTAGAAGTATCGTCCAATGTAAGTATATCCACTACCGTGTCCTCTTCGACTTTACATTTACAGGAAAAATATAGTAGCGGCGTTGCAATTCTGGAGGTATGGGCACGGTATTTCCCGCCAATATATTCGGATGGGACTGGTAATCAGATTACTGAAGACAGCTATGATTATGCCAAATTAAAGGCTGAGATTGGAATCAGCGGACGCGGTACATCGGAAAGTATCACTCTTTCGGAGCGAGTAAACACGCACTGGAAAATTGTTCAGTTCCCAATTTATCTTACTGGCGGAATGATGTCAGGCAATCTTACAATCACATTATACAGTGATAAAACCTTACAGATTGCGCGTGTTTCATTAAAACGTATTCCGACATAATCAAGGCGAAACAATGTCGGTCAACGTCAGTCTTAGGAGGTAACATATGAGAGGAAATGTAACGACAATCATTCTGAGTGCACATCACATAGCACTTGCGGGGGGATTATACCGTTACGACTACGGTCAGCAGATCAGGTTTAAAGGCGTTGAACTCCCAGAAAACTATGAGGTTCATTTTGCCAACAGCGAGACCGGGCAGAGCCTGACAATGATTGGGAATGCAGACGGTGTTGATATCCCTGACGAGCTACTGACAACCGGGAAAGATATTTTTATTTGGGTGTTTCTGCACAAAGGAGAATCGGACGGCGAGACTGTTTACAAAGCAAGGCTGAAAGTAACAGATCGGGCGAAACCGACAAACACAGAGCCAACGCCTGTACAGCAGGATGCAATCACTACTGCGATTGCCGCGCTGAACCGAGAGGTTGAGACGATTGCTACGGATGTGATCAGCGCCAACAAGGCTAAGGATGATGCAGAGGCGGCAAAGACGGCGGCTGAAGCGGCGCAGAGAAGTACAGAAGGTGTCGCAGAAGCTCTTCTTGCCGCCAGTGCAACGATAGCCGAGACGCAAGCAATTATTGACGAGTATTCGTGAGAGGAGCGGTGATGAAAGATGAGTATCGCAACAAATAAACTTATGACGCTGGGAGACGGGAAGGTTTTGTATGACGATCTCAGGGGGCGAGTTGATAACATTGTTGCCGGCGATACGTCAGCATCCGAGAGTGCCACAGCGGCGGCGGCAAGTGCCACAGCGGCGGCTACATCCGCAACAGCGGCGGAAGTAGCAAAGAATTATGCTCAGGTCTTTACTGGTGCTCCCCGGACGGCATCTGTCGTTGGGGACATGACGGATCATGACTTGATTTATGTGTATACCGGGACAACAGGCAATGGGCTGACAAACGGGAACTGGTATTACTGGAACGGAACGGCATGGACTTCAGGCGGAGTGTATAACTCTACGGCTCTTCAGACGGACACAACACTTTCGGTCTCTGGAGCCGCTGCGGATGCGGCGGCGTGTGGTAGTTTAAAGAGCGCAT
>Ga0265298_10000152_pt1 | contig 104585 bp, 93 predicted proteins | sample AusTroGonzalo_MG_3_FD_193486 | JGI IMG/M metagenome (GOLD analysis project Ga0265298, IMG submission 193486) | Bovine rumen microbial communities from tropical cattle in Woodstock, Queensland, Australia - Gonzalo_01 | ecosystem: Host-associated > Mammals > Digestive system > Stomach > Rumen ...
AGACGCTCTCTGAGAAGGTCTTCTCTGCTTTTTCCTTTGTAATAGATGTTAGTTTTACATTATCCTTATTTCCCCAAGAACCAAAAAACGGGGGTTGCTCACATTTTTCTTTAAATTCCTCAAAAGATAGTTTTCCGCACTTAAAAATATAGTCTACGGAATCACTATACTGAATATATGAATATAAGTACTGGCTTCCAAATGTAATCTGTGTAGGACTAATAACTTTATAGTATTGATACGCATTTCCAGCGTCTGATTTTCGTACATTAGTAAAAGCATTTCCCGCCATTTCATAAAAGGAGTCTACGATATTAGATAATAATGTTGATTTACCGCTTCCATTTTCACCAACAAGTATTATTGGTTTAGGGGATTCATCATCGTTGAAGGGCATATTGATAGACACTTCTTTAAGCGGACCAACATTTTTATAGACCATCTTTTTCAGATACATTTTAACTCCTCCTTGTGCTTTTGAATAACAAACAGGCAAAAAATTCCCCTGAAACAACACAGTTATCCAGTATATCTACATTATACCACAATACCCGTATTATTTCAAGGGAATTCGCCTATATATTCTATTATTCCTGCCCCGACTTCTTCAAATTACAATCCCTGCAAAGCATCTGCAAGTTCTCCAGAACGGTCTTTCCGCCAGCGTGCCAAGGAGTGATATGGTCGGCGTGCATCTTCTCTAAGTCAAAGTGCTGACCGCAGATCGGGCAGATACCCTGCTGCTGTTCGTAGGCTGTGCGGGCATCTTCCTCGTCAAACTGACGCAGGCTCAGATATTTTTCTTTTCCTGTCAGCAGATATTCATATATACCGCTGTTCTTGGTGACTTCCTTGTCTGCCATGAGAGCGGTTATTTTTGTTTCCAATGCAGCAGGATCAAGTACATCGCTCTTGTGCTCATGATAGAGCCTTCCCCAATCCAGTCCCTTCATCTCCTTACGCCACTTCGGGAAAATGGTATTCACCCAGTTAATGACGGTCTGGAAATACATCCACAGCGGAGCAGCGGTGCTATCGTGTTGATGTTCAGACATATAGAGATCAACAGACTTGCCCTCCGGCAGTGCGATCCACTCGATAGCGGTTTCGAGATATTCCTGGCGGATCATCTTGCCCGATAGGAGCTTATCTCCGATCTTGACAGCAGCACAGCCATTCTTGCTGAAATACCTCTTTGCATCCGACACCCAGGAGCCGGAGTATACTGCATTGCGAAGTTCCTGGTCGGAGAGCTGTACTCCGGCGATATTGATCGTTCTGAACCAGTCGAGCTTTTCCTTGTCGTTGCCTGTGCAGATATAGATCATGAGCTTGTAATCAAGTATCTGATCCTGTTCCGTTGCGGTCAGACTGTGAAAATAGCGGTTGCCGATAGAGAAATCTCCGTTAACATACTGACACAGGCTGATCGTGCGCTGCTGTCCGTCCAGAAGTTCAAATGTGCCGTCATCGGTCGCACACCAGTACATGACATTCAGCGGAAAGCCTTTCATAACAGTATCAAGAACGGCATCTCGCTCCTTCTGCCCATAGACAAACTCGCGCTGAAACGCAGGACGGATATTCAACTTACCGCCGTAGCCGGTCACGCCTTTTTCGGCACTATCCTGATAGCCCTCTGCAACGTCACGAACGGTAATCTCTTTCAGTTCGATTTTCATAATATCACTTCTTTCTACGAATCAATATACGTTTGAATGTGTTACAAGCCTTTCCTGCGGTATCGTAATAAACCAAACTTGTCATATTTGCTGTATAATGACCTCTGCCACCTTGCTCACGATATTTTGCAATCCATTTTTCTCCAATCCGAGAAATGCCTATATCATCAGAGCCGTATTTCCCTGTATAATCGGCACAGCCTATTATTTCAAATTGATCGGGATTGAATTTATCCATGAAAGTAACAGGAACGCCCATTGCTCCAAAATAATCACATGGAATATCTGCTGTTTTTCCTACATCTACAGCATCATAATTGGCATAATGGGGATATTCATCTGGTATATATGACCTATATAGCACTAAAACCTCATGACGCTCAGAATAGTCGAGATTGGTGAACCACCTAACCCCTTTTACTCGAATATACTTTATTCCATTATCATCTATCCTATAGCCAGCAGCTTGTAATGGGTAACTGTCCGGTACACGAAATTCTCGATCTCCGCTATGAATACTTGCGCCAAGCCACAACCTGTTTTCTTTGAATAGCGGGAATACTTCCTTATATGTAACCGCATTAACATTTCCAATTATGAGAAACTGTTTTTCATACTTTACAAGCTGTGCCATATACTCACGAAAGAGAGAAAACGGCGGATTCGTTACCACAATATCAGCCTCTTTCAGCAGCTCTATACATTCTGCGGAGCGGAAATCTCCATCACCATTAAGAAGTGTAGGTTTGCCGTCTACGGAGCGGAGCAGCAGTTCAACATCGGTCAGATCAACAGCACCATCACCGTTCAGATCGTCCACATGGGTAATCTCGATCTTATATGGTTTCTTGTCAGATGGTTCTTCGCCGATTACTTCTTCGTCCCCGAACAGACTCAGTTGCGTATATACTACGGGAGAGCCCGCATAACAGGTGCATATCAGCTTTTTCAGTCCCAAGTGATTGAAATTGATAGCGAAATACTTGAAGAAATTACTTTCATAGGGATCATCGCAGTTACAGAATACGACTTTTCCCTTGAAATGCTCCTTATAATGTCGCAGCTCGTTTTCTATATCAACAAGCTGAGTATAAAACTCGTCTTTCTTCGCCTGCCCCGCTGCCGACAGTGCTTTGTTATTATTTGCCATATCGCACCTCCGCTAAACTTGCATCTGATGAAACATTTTACCTGAAATCTTGCGTGTATAGAATATATTATATCACAATCTATCGAGAATAGCAAGTGCAATTGGGTATAATATTCCAAAAGAGAAACTAGGAGGTGAGGGCAGATGTATGATCTCGGTGCATTGATAAGATCATTACGCAAAGAACGAAATATAACGCAGAAAAAGCTCGGAGAATTGCTTGACGTTACCGAGGGTACAGTCAGCAAATATGAAGCTAATATCATGACGCCACCGTTTGAGACACTACGTTCTATCGCCAGCATCTTCAACGTGTCTATGGATACCCTCTGCGGTATGAAGCATCAGGGTACACTTTCCACGCACGGACTGACCGAAGCACAGACAGAAACTGTCAAAGCCCTGGTTGATGCCTATCGTATAAAAAACGCTCAGACGGGCAGGCAGCTCACGCAGGAGCAGTTTGCGGTGCTGGGGAAAATTACAGCCGAGCTGACAAAATAAAGCCGAAGGACTCACGCAGAATCCTTCGGCTCGTTGTTTATGGGGAGATCACGGCATCACACATACACCATAGCCGCATACACAGGATCTCTGGCAATCAGGCGATCCATGTTCTCCAGCCCTCTTGCCTTTGCAAGATCACCGACCGCCACAGCTCTGAGATACTCCTGATCGGTTGCAAGCATCTTCTCGACCTGGTGTTCTACGGCTTCTGCTACGGAACGGTCGAGGTCGGTCAGGTAGGTGAGAATCGTGCCGTCATTGACGAGCTTTCTAAGCCTTGCAGGACGGTACTCTGCCGAGTAGTGCAGATGATATTTGATGTGACCGGAGCTGAACTCTGTCACGCTCGGCTCGGCATCGGCAGTGTTGTGGGTAACGGTCAGGGCATCGGTGTCAAGCACCCATACGGGTTTGTTCTTGCCGTTTACCTGAACCTTGTCTTTGCTTCTGATAATCATAATATAGTCCTCCTTATTCCAAGTCCCAAGACTTTTTCTTTTTTGGTTGCTGGTATGCTAACTGCTGTGCCTGCTCTCGTTGTTGCTGTTCTCGTAACATCTCTTTTGCCTGCCTGAGAATTGCGGGAGCTATTCTTTCAAGCATAGCATATATCTCGCTGTACTCCCTGTTCTCAGAGCTGACCGATTGCAGCTCAGAAGAAAGCTGAGATTTCTCCAACCGGACTGCTTTCAGCTTTTCACGAGCATCATCACGCTCAACAGTCACTTCTTCACCACGCTGACGCAGATCATAAATGGTGCGGTCAGCTTTGCACTGTTTGTCCATAGCCTTTTTCGTAAGGCTTTCCAAAGTATCTATCCAATATATGATAGAATCCTTGTTTTTGAGTATAGACATTCCGCTTTTCAGTAGCTCGCGGAGTTCGGATACAGCAACAAGATATTCGTGTTCCGCTTTCTCATTCTTCTGTAGGTCAGGCAGGTATTTCAGAGCTCTGTTGATCTGCTCGACTTTCTTTGAAAGATCAGCATCAGCCTTCTCGGTTTCCGCCGTTACCGAGGATAGTTTTTTCTCGCTTTCGGATATATCCTGCTTTGTATCAGCAAGCGTACTTTCTGCTGTCCTGATCTGATCTTCAACCGAGCTGAGTTCCGACTTTTTTATATCCAACAGTTTGTCGGCAGCTTCGATCTCCTCCCGGAGCTTGTCAGCCTTGTACTTTGAAACACTCTTGTGCTTCTCATGAGTACCGAGCTTTACCCATTCGATACCATGTTCGAGCATGAGCTGCCCGATACGCTCTTTCTCCTGTTCGAGCCACGCCATTGTGATCGTATTGGAGATGCCTTCGCCTGCAAGTCCCTGCTGCCGTAAAGCTCCGGTCAGAGAGTTGCGGATACGCATTCCGTTCTTTCTTTTCTCGTCGCACAGCGGAACGAAATCAAGGTGCAGGTGCGGTGTGCTTTCGTCCATGTGGATCACGGCATTGAACAGTTTCAGATGGGGATTTCTCTCCTCAAAGCTACGGGCATATTCTTCCAGCACCGCAGCCGCTTCTTTGCATAGATCGGAATCCAGTCCAGTATCCTCACGGTTGCCGACCTGGAATATCGCTTCATGGAATTCTTTTTCTTGTCGGCTGTGACGGATATGCTCCTGATAATTTGTGATCTTCCTGTCACGCCTGGTCTGCTTATTGTTATACTCTTCAAGTGCTTCATCGAACAGCTCATGATAGAGCTGTTTCAATGAGCGCTGACAGATGACAATGTCATCTCGGATTCTGTCCTGATTGACATTTTCAGTTATGATAGAACGATTGTTATGGTTGAGGTCTCCACGACCGAAACAACCGCTCAGAGTTCTTTGTACTATACTATCACTCTCCTTATGAATATGCCGCTGATGCGGCCGAGAAAATGGATGAGCCTGCACAGCAGGCGATCGGTGCGGAGCACCGAATAATTCGGCAGGAGCCGAATTGGCTTCTGTTACTCTTGGCAAGAGTAACGCAAAGATACTTTCGACAGCCGAGCAACCGTCTATCAAAAGTATCTATTGCGCCCTGCGGGGCTGAAACGGCTGACTCAGCAGCCGAAATGTGGGCGCACCTTTTCAAAAATCCGCATTACATTTTTTAAATTCACACCTTTCACACAATGGATTTTGGCTTGAAAATTCCTGTCAAAAATGTTATAATGAGCAAAGAAAGATTCCTACAAATACTGATTGGGAAGGTGGTAAAGATGAGAGCTTTTATTCATGCATTTGAAGGTGAACCTTGGAATGAAGAATGCCGTGCTGCCAAAAACGGATTCAGTCAACTTGGCATTGAGTGTATTCTTTTCTGCTCGAATGAAGAACTGGATAAACGCAAGCCCGAAGATGTTGTGGTCGGCGGTATGCTGATCATGAGCCATGTTTTGGCTGAAAGAAATATCATTACCGATAACTATAATTATCCTGATTCCATTAAAGGTTATTGCGAAAGAAAGATATGGACGATCAGGCTCAGCGAACTTGAAAAACAGCCGTTCCCAATTTTCATAAAGCCTGTTGAAGAAAAAAGAGCCAAAGGGATCGTTCTGCATAATATGGGGGATCTGTCTGACGAGTATCAGCAATTAAGTCCCGAGACAGAGATCCTTTGCAGCGAAGCACTCATTTTTCAATCAGAGTGGAGATGCTTTGTACGCTACAATGAAATACTTGGTATCAGGTGTTATTCAGGCGATTCAAGCAAGACCTGTGATATGAACATTATCGCAAGAGCTGTACAAGAATGCCAAGAACTCCCTGCAGGGTGTTCTCTGGATTTTGGTGTGACCGATGATGGCAGAACAGTTCTGATTGAAATGAACGACGGTTTTTCTCTTGGATGTTATGGTTTGAACGATGAACTCTATGCAAAATTGCTCTCTGCAAGGTGGGCAGAATTGAACGGTACGATAGATGCGTTAGCTGATATGTGACCCCGTGACGATGCGTGTCGATGGTGACGGTCTTTTTGAGACCTCACAAACATCGTCACGACCGTCACACATCGTCACGCTCAATAACTTGTAGCGAGAAAGTTTTCCTTTTCTGCATCGGTCATATCTTGAAAAGACTTGTTTCCGCTATCACCTCTGACATAACACACCGTTGCTTTCGGATCGCCATCAACAGGCTGATACTGAAACTCGTCCTCGGCAGTATCATCGGTATCCGATTCAGGCTCAATGATGATAGGGTGATTCTCGTCATAGCGGAGCGTGATCTTCCTGCCCTTGTGACTTCTGGAATTGCTGTACTGCACAAAGAAAAGATTGTACAGCTTTCCTGCATTGACATTCAACTTCAGAGAAAGAGCATTCGGCTTGATGTCAAGATCCAGCTTTTCAATCAGCTCCGTAGCCGTACCCTCCCAAGTCGGATTGTCCACATTGATGAAACCGCCGATTGCTTCAAGCACAGGTTCGGGCGGTTCGGCATAGTCGGGGGAACGCTCACCCTTGAAGTCCCAGCACAGCGTTTCTTTGTTTCTGCTGAGCATGAACTTCTTGTCGGGCTGATCTCGCCCCGAGACTTCGATAGTCGCATCGCCGTCGGAACGCTTATTCTTGTACATGATGAATGCTCCGTCCGCTGCACCGAGCAGACCATTCGTGCCTGAGATACGATCGAAACTATCATCGGACTTCTGCTTGCGGGTGTGGTGAACGAGTATCAGGCAGATGCCCGTTCTGTCCGCAAAGGCTTTCAGCCCTGCGATAATATCATAGTCCCTCGCATAGCTGTATGTGTCGCCCTCGGCTTCACGAACTTTCTGCAAAGTGTCAATGATGACAAGCGAGGTTTCCGGGTGTTCGTTCATGAACGTGCTGAGCTGATCGAGCAAACCTTCATTCAGCGACTTGGAAGCAACTGAAAAGAAAAGATCGGGCGTTGTTTCCGTTCCGAACATTCTGTAAAGACGCTCCTGCAATCTGCGGTAATCGTCCTCCAATGCGAGATACAGCACCGTCCCCTTACGGACGGAATAATCCCACATCGGCGTACCCGAACTGACATGGTAGGCGATCTGAGCCATCATGAAACTCTTGCCGACTTTCGGAGCGCCGACAAACAGGTAAGTGCCTGGGTAGAGGAAGTGGTCGATAATAGGCGGTTTTCCTGGGTAGACCATCTCATATAGCTCCGGCATTGAGACTGTCTGCATAAAGTCGGGAGCAGATTCACGTTCTGACTGAGCCTGAGCCTGCATTTCCTGTTCATACTGCATCTGAGCCTCGAACATTTCCTCGGCTGAGGGGTTGAAATCCTCCCCGTAATCTGGTATAATAATAGGTGTTAAATCAGGTGACTGCCCGACATCTGCGCCAACAGAGGTCATAGGGGCGGTCATTTCTCTTTCTTCGGTCATTCTCTATCTCCTTTCAGACCATTCAGAGTTGTTGTAATGAGCTGTATTGTAGACAGCAGCTCATCGTCTACAGCAGAGCCGTTCTTAATCCTTTTCAGCTCGCCGAGGACTTCCGCAAGCTGATTTTTCAGTGCCTTGTACACTCTCGGATTGCCCTGCACGACTACATCACGGCACAGCAGCCGCTTCACGATGTAGTCCTGCTTGGTCAGCCCCGAGAGAGCCACAGCCGAGTTGATGAGCTGATCTTCTTCGGGCGAGACACGGAAACCGATCGTCCTTGCCCTGAACCTGCCCTTGCTATCAAGATTCTTTGCTGACATTAAAATCACCTCCCTTCTTCAGCTCACCGAGCCTATTCGCCATCTCCGCCTGCTTGGACGGGAACAGATGTGCATAGCGATAAGTGATCTCGATGCTCTCATGTCCCACTCGGTCAGCGATAGCGACCGCTGAGAACCCAAGCTCGATCAGGAGCGAAACGTGGCTGTGACGCAGATCGTGAATGCGGATACGCTTCAAGCCTGTCGCTTTCACGCCCCTGTCCATCTCATGGTGCAGATAGCTCTTGGATATGGGGAAGATCCGCTCGTCGGGCTTCTGGTCGTAGAGCATACTGAAATACTCCTGCATCTCCTCACAAAGGAAATCGGGCATTTCAATGGTGCGGTTGCTTTTCTTGGTTTTCGGCTCTGTGATGATGTCCTGTCCCTTGAGACGCTGATAGGACTTGTTGATGCGGAGCTTTCTGTTCTTGAAATCGAAGTCCGCAGTCGTGAGAGCCAGCAGCTCACCGAGACGGATACCGCACCAGTAAAGCATCTCGAAGGCGTAGAACGAGATCGGTTTATCCATCATGACCTCGGAGAACTGCATATACTCGTCCTTCGTCCAGAAGTTCATCTCCTTAGCATTCTTCACGCCGATGCTCCCTGCTTTGGCTGCGGGATTGGTACTCAGGTCATAGTAGCGGACAGCGTGATTGAAGATACAAGAGAGCTGATTATGCAGGTTCTTAAGGTAGGTCTCCGAATAGGGCTTGCCGTTCTTGTCTCGGTGACGGAGCAGTTCGTTCTGCCACGTCAGCACATCTCTTGCCTGGATGTCCTTCATGGACTTCTCCCCGAAATAGGGCAGGATCTTCGACTTGATGACACAAGCCTTATGCTCCCATGTGTTCTGCTTCAGACGGGCTTTCATGTCCTGCTCATACAGTTTGTAGAAGTCTTTGAACAGCATATCGAGGTCGCCGCCCTGCTGGAGAAGAAATCTTCGTTCCCAATCCTGAGCCTCACGCTTTGTCTTGAAGCCACGCTTGCACTTCTGCTTGCGCTGCCCCTGCCAGTCATCACAGCGAGTCATGACATACCAAGTGCCGTTTTTGTCCTTGTATACGGACATCAGTCCTCACCCTCTTTCTTTTCAGGTGCTTTCACTGGGCGCTCTGCCGAGTACACTCTCTCGTTGAAATACTCACGGTTCACTCTGCCTGTGATGGTGATGTAGCCCTTTGCGTCAAGCTCCTCATTGAGCTGCTTGATGATCTTGTATGCATACGGAACGGAGATCTCCATGATCTCTGCAAGTTCCTCTGCACGGATAAATTTTTCTGACATAGTAGTCAACCCTTTCTTAAAATATTGTTCTGTGTGATATCGGGCGTATTTGCGTATCCGATCAGCAAAATCCTCTTTCTAAGCATTTTTGCTTAGTCTTATTATACTAAACATTTTTGCTTTTGTCAACCCCTAAATCGAAATTTTTCTAAATTTTTTTGTTTAGTATCTATTGACTATCCTAAACAAATATGTTATAATACTGTTAAGCTCTTATTTCATATATCTGGAGGGTATTAAAATGATTGTTTTGGAGAAATGTGTTTTTTGTAAGCATCATACATTTACAGACAAAAGCGTTTTGGGGCATTTTAAGAGCTTTTGCAAAGCATTTCCCGATGGTGAAGGTATTCCATATGAAGTTATGATGCAGGAAGATGATGCGGAATGTGGAAACGGCTATAAATTCGAGCCAAGGGATGAATGGAAAGAGAAGTTTAACACAGAACATTAATAAGGAGTGAACCACCATGAGCATTATCGGAGATAAGATACACCGCATTCGTGATTTCAGAGGAATGACGCAGAAACAGCTCGGTATGGCAGTCGGCTTTGATGAAAAGTCCGCCGATGTCCGCATCGCACAGTATGAATCAGGCACACGCACACCCAAACAGGCACTTGTCGAATTGCTTGCCGAGGCATTGGATGTGAATCCCCGTTTTCTTGCAGACGATGAGATACTCGGAGCTGAGGGCGTTATGATGATGCTCTTTGAGCTTGACGAGCATTACCCGATCAGCATTGAGGACTGCGAGGACGAGGACGGCAACAGAAGAACGGGCGTTGTTTTCGGCTCTATCCTGATGACTGACCTCCTTTCTGAGTGGCAGAGACGAAAAAAAGACCTTGCTGACGGTAAAATCAGCAAGGCCGAATATACAGAATGGAAGCTTAACTGGCCGAAAACGACCGATGATTGTGGAAAGCACGAACCTGCGAAAGAGTGGCGTAACCTGTAAGCCACTTGGTACGCAGAATAATTCCGCTTAGCTTCCTGTTATCAAATTGTTATCACTGAGATTTTGAGACTTCGGAAATGGCGTATCTACGCCGTTTCTGAGGTCTTGTTTATTATTCCCACTCCACCGTTCCCGGAGGCTTCGAGGTTATATCATACACTACCCTGTTAACGTGCTCGACCTCGTTGCAGAGGCGGTTTGAGACTCTCGCAAGCACATCGTACGGGATACGTGCCCAGTCAGCTGTCATGAAGTCGTCAGTGGTCACAGCTCTTATAGCAATGAGGTGGTCGTATGTACGGTGGTCGCCCATTACTCCGACGGTATGCACATCGGGGAGCACCGCAAAGAACTGCCTGAGCTCACTCTCAATGCCGCTCTTTCTTATCTCGTCGCGGAAGACCGCGTCTGCTTCCTGAAGTATCTTTATCTTTTCCTCGGTTATCTCGCCGATTATGCGGACGCCAAGTCCAGGACCGGGGAACGGCTGTCTCCAAACGAGGTCACGGGGGATTCCAAGCTTCTCGCCAACTTTTCTGACCTCATCCTTGAAGAGGTCGCCGAGGGGCTCGATAGTTCCGGCGAACTTTATATCATCGGGCATTTTAACCATGTTGTGGTGAGTCTTGATGACTGCCGTGCTTCCGTGACCAGCCTGATTGCCCTTGCCGGACTCGATGCGGTCGGGGTAGATAGTACCCTGTGCGAAAAAGCCGTCTGTGCCCTGTTCGCGGATCTTGTCCCAGAAAACGTTGTAGAACTCGGTTCCGATGATCTTTCTCTTCTTCTCTGGATCTGAGACTCCCTTGAGAGCGGCGAGGAACTTGTCCTTGCAGTTGACACGGACAAAGTTCATGTCAAATAGCTTGGTGAAAGTCTCCTCCACGAAATCGCCCTCGTCCTTGCGCATGAGTCCCTGATCCACGAAAACGCAGGTGAGCTGCTTGCCCACAGCGCGGCTGAGAAGACCTGCGGCAACGGAGGAATCCACGCCTCCGGAAAGACCGAGTATTACCTTCTTATCGCCTATCTGCTCACGGAGCTTCGCAACGGTTGTATCTATAAAATCGTCCATTACCCAGTCGCCCTTGAAGCCGCAGACATCATAGAGGAAGTTATGGAGAATCTGCTTTCCGAACTGGCTGTGGGTGACCTCCGGATGAAACTGGACTGAATACAGCTTTCTTTCGGGACATTCAAAGGCAGCGCAGGGGCAGTCGTCAGATTTTGCCTTTACAGCGAAGCCCTCAGGAAGCCTGCTTACGAAATCGGTATGGCTCATCCACACTACGCTCTTTTCGGGAACGCCTGCGAAAAGCTTTCCGCCTGTATGTGAGACCTCTATCTTGCCGTATTCGCTCTTGGTGCAGCTCTCAACAGTTCCACCGAGGGTATAAGCCATAAGCTGGCAGCCATAGCATATTCCGAGGGTAGGTATTCCCAGATCGAAATACTCCTTAGCGATATGGGGTGAGCTCTCGTCGTAGACGCTGTTTGGACCGCCGGTAAAGATGATTCCCATAGGATCAAGAGCCTTGATCTCCTCAAGGGGCGTGTCGAATCTCTTGATCTCGCAGTAAACGCCACATTCACGCACTCTACGGGCGATGAGCTGGTTATACTGTCCGCCGAAATCAAGGACGATACAGAGCTGATTTGCCATAAAGACCTCCTGTTCACGGCATTTTAGCCGCAGTGATTGATTGGTATCGTATTATTTTATTATGCCACTTTTCAGCGTGATTGTCAAGTACCGGCAGCCAAAGGCTGCGCGTTCCACGTTGTCACTCGCAAGCTCGTTCACTCTGAACAAAGGACAATGTCTGCTATCGCTTACGGAAAAAATATGTAGGGGCGTCCTTTGGGGCGTCCACATGATTCATTTTTGTCACCTGACGGCGAGGGACTGCCAAAGGCAGCCCCTGCAAAGTCTTTATTATCTTATGAAAAGATACGCCGCATAGCCGGAATAGACCGCAAGCATTGCCGCTCCGTGAGGTCTTACCAGCTTTTTCTTGGGCAGACAGAAAAGCATTACCAGCAGGCTGACTGCTATAAGCGCCGATGTATCGATGATATTCAGCCTCGTGAAGCCAATTGGACTTATGGCTGATGCTATGCCCAGTACAAAAAGTATGTTGAATATGTTCGAGCCGATAACATTTCCCAGAGCCATATCCATTTCGTTCTTTTTTGCAGCAACTATGGATGTAACAAGCTCAGGGAGACTGGTTCCCAGCGCTACCACTGTCATTCCTATGAGATTATCGGACATACCGAAGGTCTCGGCAATGTCGGAGGCTCCATTCACAACCATTTTTCCGCCCACTGCGATAGCCGCTATGCCCACGAGTATGAACACAAGACATTTCCATGCCGGAAGCTCCTTGTACTCCTCCTCGTCGCCGGAACTCTCATTGCGGGCGTTTATGGCACTTCTCACCATCATCCACAGAAATCCTGCGAACAGGACGAGCAGGATGATACCGTCGATACGGGTTATCTCGCCGGAAATACTTCCCATTGCAAGGAGCACGGCCGCTGCCAGAACAGAAAACGGGAAATCCTTTTTCAGCGTATCCCTGCCGATAGGGAGAGGACACAGCAGAGCACAGACTCCTGCCACCACCATGAGGTTGAAGATGTTCGAGCCTACTGCGTTGCTTATGGAGAGCTCGTTCTTGCCGGCGAGAGAAGCGCTCACGCTCACCGAAGTCTCCGGGAGACTGGTGCCCATAGCAACGATAGTCATGCCGATTATAAGTGACGGAACTCTCAGGCGCTTAGCCGTAGCGGAGCTGCCGTCCACGAAAAGATCTGCTCCCTTTATTAGCAGAAAAAAGCCGAAAACCAGAAAAAAGTACATCATATTATAAGTGATCCCCTGTTGACCAGATTTTTCATCATTGCACGTAAAATAGAGCGCCTAATAAATGCAACTAATTCATTATAACATATGTTTCCGAAAATAGCAAGAAATACGGATGATTTCACTCACTTGCGGCAAAATGCACCAAAAGCCGCGCCTCATGGCGATAAACCTGTCGTATTCGCAGAAAATTCACCGCATTGTCAAAAAAAGCGCAAATTCCTTGCAATAAGTCCCGAATCATGTTATAATTTTACTCGGTTTTGCATTCCCGGAGTTGCCGGTAATGCTCAGATTAGGGCGGTATGCTCCGCCTATGGAGGTTAATTTATGTCAGCAGCACAGATTTTCGCCGTGATAATCTTCGCGGCAATGTTCCTGATGATAGTTCTTGATAAGATAGAGCGTCATCTCGTAACTCTGGGCAGCGGTATCCTCACCCTTGCAGTGGTTTTCGGAGTCTGCATGAGGAACGGTAGGGCTGTCTGGGACACACTCGCATTTAAAGGCTTCGCCAAAAAGGACTTCTGGTATCAGGTCACAGAGAGCGAGAGCAAGGGTATCAACTGGGCGACTATAATCTTCATCGCCGGTATGATGGTAATGGTGGAGGGCATGGCTAAGGCAGGCTTCTTCCGCTGGCTCTGTATGAAGATTGCATTCATCGTGAAATGCCGTACTATCCCAGTTTTCATCACCTTTATGATAATGTCGGCTGTGCTCTCGATGTTCATCGACAGTATCACTGTTATCATGTTCCTCGCAGCGGTAACGGTAGAGCTGGCACAGCTCCTGAAATTCAATCCTATCCCCATGATACTCTCCGAGATATTCTGCGCCAACCTCGGCGGAAGCGCTACCATGTGCGGAGATCCCCCGAATATCATCGTGGGCACTTCAATAGGGCTCTCATTCTTCGATTTTCTTACAAATACAGGTCTCTGCGCGGCTATATGCCTTGCCGTTTCAGTTGTTTTCCTCTACTTCGCCTTCAGGAAGGAGCTCTCCTCCTCTAGCGGCGAAAAGGTGGATATTTCCAAGCTTCCCAAGCCCTCTGAGGCTATCACCAGCAAGAAGGACTTCGCTATAAGCAGTATAATCTTCGGCTGCGCGGTAATACTTCTCGTGACTCATTCCATGACTCACCTCACTGTGGCTTCCATAGGTCTCTTCATCGCGGCAGTCACCCTCCTCACCGCCGGAAAGCACGCTCCCGAGCTGCTGAAAAAGGTAGACTACAAGACTCTGGTTTTCTTCATCGGTCTGTTCATAGTAGTCGGCGGTCTAGAGGAAACAGGCATACTTGAGCTCATCGCCAAGTTCATCAAGAACATCAGCGGTGGAAACGCTATGCTCATGGTAGCTATCATCCTCTGGGTTTCAGCTATCGCCAGCGCCTTCGTGGACAACATCCCCTTCGCGGCTACAATGGTGCCCGTTATCGAGAGCCTCTCGGCTACCACCGGAGTAAGCCTCCACACCCTCGCATGGACTCTCTCCATCGGTACCGACATCGGCGGAAGCGCTACTCCTATCGGCGCCTCGGCAAACGTTGTGGGAACTTCCGTTGCCGCCAAGAACGGCTATCCTATCAGCTGGGGCAGATACTGCAAAAAGATAGCTCCGGCAACCGTTATCGTGCTGGCTATTTCCACAGGCTATATATTCCTCAGATACCTTTGATACCAACTAAGTAAGGAGGTCATTTTCCATGTCACAGCTTATTATTTCAGTAGGACGTGAGTTCGGAAGCGCCGGACGCCTTATCGCAGAAGAGCTCGCAAAACGCTTCAACATCCCTGTGTACGACCGGCACCTCATCACAGAGATCGCTGAGAAAACAGGTCTCAGCACCGATCAGATCGAGAAATACAACGAAAATCCCAAGCACCTTATCTTCTCCCGATCAGTAAGAGGTTACAGCAACTCCATCGAGGACAATATCGCTGAGATGCAGTTCGATTTCATTGACAAAAAGGCTCAGAGCGGCGAATCCTTCGTAGTTGTCGGACGCTGCTCGGAAACTAAGCTTAAAAAGTATCCGGCTCTGGTATCACTGTTCATCCTCGGCGATATGAACGAAAAAATAAAGAGAGTTATGCAGGTGTACGAACTCTCTGAGGACGACGCCAAGAAGCTCATCGAGAAAAAGGACAAGAAGAGAAAGCGCTATCACAACTACCACTGCTCCGGACACTGGGGTGACTCCCGTCTGTACGACCTCAGCATAAACAGCAGCCGCCTCGGTATCGAGGGCACTATCGACTGCCTTGAGAGCTACATCAGAGCAAGAGTGAACAATTCCAAATAAAACTATTTGAGGGACGCAGGAGCGTCCCTTTTTTATACGCTGCCGGTGTTTTGCCGGTAATTGCGGGCGCCAAAATGGCACCTACAAGTTCTAAATATTTCCAGTATTACTTTACCGCTTACAGCCAATAATACCATTGTTACCCGTTAAGGGAAAAGTTCAATGGTCCAGCCACCTGAAACGGCAGGAGATTATATGGCTTACAATAAAGTGGTGATCGCAGGTATCAATACTTCCGAGCTTACTGTGCTCAGGGAGGAGGAAAAAATCGCCCTCCTGAAAGAGATAAAGGCTACCGGCAGCAAGGAGGCAAGAGATAAGCTCATCCGCGGCAACCTCCGCCTCGTGCTCAGCGTTATCCAGAAATTCACAGGCAGAGGCGAGGACATCGACGACCTCTTCCAGATAGGTGTAGTGGGACTCATCAAGGCTATCAATAACTTTGACCTCTCCAAGGAGGTGCGCTTCTCCACCTACTGTGTGCCCATGATAAGCGGCGAGCTCCGCCGCCACCTCCGGGATTACAGCCACGTCAAGGTGAGCCGCTCTCTCAGGGACCTCGCCTACAAAGCAATACAGGCTAAGGAACGCCTTACCGTAAAGCTCCAGCGTGAGCCGAATATCGACGAGATCGCCGCCGAGACCGGTGAGAAGCGCTCCGAGATAGTGATCGCCCTCGAAAGCATAAGCGATCCCGTTTCCCTATACGAGCCCGTTTACTCCGACTCCGACGACACCGTCTACATCATGGACCAGATAAGCGACCGCAACGACGTGGACAGCTGGATGGACGAGCTCTCTATCCGCGACGCTATCAAGTCTCTCGGCAGCCGCGAAAGAAATATCATCTACCTCCGCTTCCTCCGGGGAAAGACTCAGGTGGAGGTCGCCGAGGAGATAGGCATCTCTCAGGCACAGGTCTCCCGTCTGGAAAAGGGCGCTATAAACCGAATAAAAAGCAGTATTTAGTCAGCCTCCCTCAGCTCCCCTGACGGAACATTGGTGAATCTGCCCAAAAGCTTTGCATTTTGTACTTTTTTCGGGAATACCCTTGACTTTTAGCCGGATATGTAATAAAATGAATGTAGAATATTTTTAGGAGAGTGCATATCAATGAGCAAGGTCAGAGATTTTTTCTTGAACCTTAAAAAGTCCACCCGTATCACCCTCATTTCCTGTCTCAGCTTTATTCTTCTCACATTTATCATACTCTGCTTCTTCATACTTTCCCCTATCACGCCCACTGACAAGGCTGGCAACACCTACGGCAGAGAAAGCATTTCACGGCAGGACGGCAATACCAGCAGCCAGATAACCACCAGTCTCAACAGCGGCGAAACTGTCGTTTCCAATGTGTCTGCTGACTACACCACTACCGTTACTACTACCCAGACCACTACACGTACAGAGTACGTTATAACTATCACCACCGGTACAGGTCTTTACACCGACGGTCTTATCCCCACAGGAAAATACGACAACTATTACAACCAGAACCCGTATAATCCCGCTGGAAACGGCAACACCACCGGAGGGGATGAGCCTGCATCCCAGCCCGGAAACGAGCCTGCTACAACTGACACCGGACTCGGCGGAGAAACTTCCTCAGAACCGGTCTCACAGGTTTCAGAGTTCGGCATAGAGCCTACCGAGGCTCCCGCAGAATCCGGAGGAGATACACCGTCAGTACCGGATACCCCCAACGTACCGGACGTCCCACCTGCTGAAGGCGGAGGAGATACCCCGGATAAACCAGCTGAATAAGAATCAAAAAGCTGCCCGAATGGGCAGCTTTTTTCGTACCGGCAGGTACTATACAATTACGCAATATGTATAATGCACTTTTCCGCTGAGGCATACTCCACCGTGTATGGCTTATGGGTGCCGGTCACAGTTACGTTCACCGTATCGCCCTCGCGGTGAGCCTTTATCTCCGCAGAAAGAGTGCCGTCCGAAGCATAGACCTCCGCAGAGGAAGAGTGCCCGTCCTCCAGACCGTATATCACTATCCTCATGCCGTCGGCATAGTCGTAATCCGCGTGACCGCGGAAATCGCCGTAAACTATTATGGAATCCGGCTTCGCATACAGCGGCATACCAAAGTAATCATACTTTTTCCTGTACCAGCTTCCGCCTGCAAGCACCTCTCCGGTCTGGATGTCAGTCCAGCTTCCGCAGTTTGGAAGGTAGAATTCACATTCGCCTGTCTCGCTGAACACCGGCACAGCGAGGAGAGAATCACCCAGCATATACTGAGTGTCCAAGGCAATGGCAGTGCGGTCGGAGCCGAAATCCACAGCCATTGCCCTCATCACGGGTACACCTGTCAGGTGAGTCCTGACCGCGCTTGCGTAGAGGTATGGCATAAGGCGTCCCTTGAGGTTTACGAAGTGGCGCACGACATCGCAGCTCTCCTCGTCGAAGTTCCAAGGCACCCGGTAGGAGCTGTTCCCGTGGTAGCGGGAGTGTGTGGACATAAGCCCGAAAGCGGTCCAGCGCTTATAAAGGTCGGGAGTGCCGGTGGCTTCAAAGCCCGAAATATCGTGGGAGAAAAAGCCGAAGCCGGAAATGCACAGGGACAGTCCGCCCCTGAGAGTCTCGTACATGGAGGCATAATCCGAGAAGCAGTCGCCGCCCCAGTGTACCGGGAATTTCTGCCCTCCCACTGTGGCTGAGCGTGCAAACAGGCAGGCATTACCCATGCCCTTTGCTTCCTCCAGAGCCTCGAAAACTGTCTTATTGTACAGATAGGCGTAGTAATTATGCATACGGAAGGGATCAGAGCCGTCGTGGTATACGACATCCGTAGGGATACGCTCGCCGAAATCGGTCTTAATGGCGTCAACTCCCATAGCTGCGAGCTCCTTTATCCTCTCAGCGAACCATTCCCTGGCGCCTTGATTCGTAAAGTCTATTATGGCAAGTCCCGGCTGCCACATATCCGTCTGAAACACCGAGCCGTCCCTGTTCCTGATAAAGAAGCCATTTTCAGCCAGCTCACGGAACACCGGCGCACGCTGTCCCACGTAGGGATTTATCCAGACGCATATTTTTATTCCCTTTTTCTTCATGCGGGCTATCATGCCCTCGGGATCTGGAAACATATCCCTGTCCCAATGGAAGCCGCACCACTGGTACTCTTTCATCCAGAAGCAGTCGAAGTGGAAAACGTCCAGAGGGATCTCCCTGCGCTCCATTTCGTCTATGAAGCTGTTCACGGTAGCCTCGTCGTAGCTGGTGGTGAAGGAGGTGGAGAGCCACAGTCCGAATGTATACGCCGGAGGCAGGGCAGGTCTGCCTGTAAGGGCGGTGTAGCGCTCTATAACGCCGGCTATGGTGCTTCCGCCAAATATATAGTATTCCATGCGCTGCTCCTGCACCGTGAACGATACCTTTGACACGTTCTCTGAGGCGACCTCGAATGAGACAAGTCCCGGATAGTTCACGAACACTCCGTAGCCCCGGGAGGAAACATAAAAAGGTATGGACTTATAGCTCTGCTGAGTGCTTGTGCCGCCGTCGCTGTTCCAGACCTCCACGGTCTGACCGTTTTTCACAAAGGGCGAGAACTTCTCTCCGAAGCCGTAGATGTACTCCCCCACTGAGAGTCCCAGCATTTCGCGGATATAGGTATTGCCGCCGTTGTCGGAGCGTGCATAGAAGCGTTCAGACCTGTTGACTGCACTTTGCTCGCTCACACGCCAGTCCTCAGCTGTGATGACGGAGGTGGTCCGCCAGCCAGACTTAGTAAGCAGCTTGTCCCGGTAATAATATTCTATCCTCCAGCCGTCCCTATACTTTCCGGTAACGACTCTGGTATCTCCTGAAATAAGCTCGTATCCGCCGTTTTCAAGACGGTTTATCACCGGCAGGAAGGAATCGTCGCCGCAGGTCTCAAACTCCGGGCTCCTGTCAGGCACTCCGGAAAAATGCTCCACTGTTACCTTTATGCAGTTTTCCATAACTGACGTAAAACGCACAGTGAGCACAGGTCCGCTGAGAGTCATGCCCCGGTTCTCTATCCATTTATCCGCGGCATACAGCGTTACAGAGCGCTCATCCGCTTCTATGTCGTAGATCTGAGTGGCATAGCTCACGCTGTATCCAGGTCGGTTCATCCAGTAGCCGTCTGCGATCTTCATAATTCCTCCTTAAAACAATGCCGCACATTATTGCGTGTGCGGCATTGGTATCATTCTGTATTTTCAGCAGGATCAGAGCATCTTTGCGCGGAGCTCTTCGCCGCTGAGGGGTGAAAGGTATGCAGGTGCGATATCGAAAGCTGTCTTGCAGCCTGTTGCGCCCTCTGCACGGAGTCTGCCCATTGCTCTTGCATAGCAGATAAGTACGCTTGCTGTGAACTCAGGGTTGGATTCAAGCTTGAGGGAATACTCTATCATCTGGTGAGTCTTTTCACCGTCGCCGGTGAGACCGCTTCTCATTACGAAGCCGCCGTGAGGCATCTTGTTGTGAACAGCATCGAACTCCTCCTCGGTGATGAAGTTTACTGTTGTATCGTACTCATCGAAGTAGTTCTTCATGGTCTTGATATCGTTCTCGATCTTAGCGAGGTCTGCGCCCTCCTTGGGAACTATCCAGCACTCTCTCTTGTGCTTCTCGCGGGTAGTGAGTTCAGGCTGGCTTCCGGAGCGTACTGCCTCCATAGCAGCCTCTATGGGTACTGTGTACTGAATGCCCTTCTTAACGCCCTCAACACGTCTGATAGCGTCGGAGTGGCCCTGACTTACGCCCTTGCCCCAGAATGTGTAGCTCTTGCCGTTGGGGAGTATGGACTCTGCATAGAGTCTGTTCAGAGAGAACAGACCTGGATCCCAGCCCAGTGAGATAAATGCAAGGTGACCGCTCTCCTTGGCTGCCTTGTCCACGTTTGCGAAGTGCTCGGGGATTCTTGCGTGAGTATCGAAGCTATCGATAACGTTGAAATACTTAGCCAGCTCGGGAGTCTGCTTGGGAAGGTCGGTAGCGCTTCCGCCGCAGATTATGAGGACGTCTATCTTGTCCTGCATAGACTGGATGTCTTCGATCTTATAGACCTTTGCGCCGGGTGTAAGGGGCTTTACGGTCTCCGGAGCGCGGCGTGTGAAGATGCCAGCAAGCTCCATATCGTCGTTCTGTCTTATTGCAAGCTCAACGCCTCTGCCGAGGTTGCCGTGACCTGCAATACCTATTCTTAATTTTCCCATAATGGAAATACCTCCTTGATGTACTGCACTCGCCATTGAATACAGCCACTGAATAATCCGGTGTTTCCGGATACAGGATAATTATATCACTTTTTTTCGCTGTTGTAAAGAAAAATTTTCCTCAGCTAACAAAAAAAGGGCTTCCAAAGGAAGCCCTTCAATTATTCTTATCAAAGTGTGCGCTTTTCAAGGAGCTTCTTGAAATCGGTGGGTGTACAGTGCTTTATCTCCTTGAAAATGCGGTTAAAGGTGGTGAGGCTCTTGAATCCGGAGCGCATAGCCACCTCGGTTATGGGTATATCCGGATCGAACAGGAGCTGCTCAGCAGCCTTGGTCCTGCGTGCGTTAATATACTGAAGGTAGGACATGGAGTTATACTGCTTAAAAATGCGCGAGAAATGATACTTGCTGTAACCGGCAACGTTCGCCAGCTGGTCGAGAGATATATCGTACATATAGTTATTATCGATATATTTCAGGACGGTGCCGAATTTCTCACTGTACTCGTCTATCTTTTCGTCATCGCACTCCATATTGGTCTTGCTCTGCTGGATCTGGAACTCACGGATAGCCACAAGGAGGGACACTACGCCCATGTATATCCTTACATCAGCAAGCTCTGAGTGGGAGCTGTACAGCGACATGATGTCCAGCATGGTCTTTCTTGCGAATACCTGAAGCTCCTTGTCCATATCAACGGTAATGAGCACGGGAGTCACCACTCCGCGCATTATTGGCTCAAGAGCAGGGAGCTCGCCAAGTATACTGTTATCGCACTGAAAGATGAGTCGCCTTCCGGGAATGGCAGGCATACCGTGGAGCTCTCCGGGCGGAATGACCAGTACCTCATTCTCTCGGATACGGTAGTCCACTCCGCCCACGTTCACGGTATAGTTGTTATTCAAAGGCATGATTATCTCAAGTGCAGTGTGCCAGTGCACCGGATAAGCCTCATTATCGGTGTTGTCGTAGAGCAGGACGTACTTCTGGTCGTCGTACTCAACTGTCTCGTAATCACCGGACAGATGTTTTATCATAATATTTCCCCTCTCATCCGGCGGACGAATCCCGCCGGCTCTCCAAAAATTGCGGAAGTACGCAATTTCATGATAATATAATTATAGTATATATTTCACAATTTGTAAAGAGCCAGAGTCTAACTTTGTAGGATTATTACAAATTTGTATTGCAGATTTATGCAATTTGAACTCAAATAATGGCAAAAACCGGTTATTTAGTTCGATAAAACCGGTCATAAATTGCTCTTGGAGTGTTTTTCCGGTAAAAGAAAAGACAGCCGGTTGGTGCGCCGACTGCCTTTCAGGGGATATTAAAATTTGGAGAAACCTTTAATGAACACTTGCTGCGTCAGACGCAGATCAAGCTCTTGTGATGATCTGACCGTAAGGAATTGATTTGCCCTTTGCGGCATACATCTCTGAGATAGTAACTACCTGCCAGCCCTGAGCCTTGATGTAAGGTGCGAGCTGCTCGATAGCTGTAACTGTGTTAGCTTCTGTTTCGTGGCAGAGAACTACTGCACCGTTACCGGAGCCGTCAGCCATAGCTGACTTGATCTTGTTTACTATCTGATCAACGGATACCTTGTTGTAGTCCTGTGTGTCGATAGCGCAGGTTACAAGACCGTAGTCTGTAAGTGTAGACTTTACTGCGCCGCCCTGATCGAGATAAGGAAGTCTGAGGAGCTTTGCAGGCTCCGCGCCGATAATGCTCTTGAGAAGATTATAGCAGCCATCTACTTCCTGACGAATCTCGCTTGAGGACTTCTTTCCAAGGTAAGGATGAGTCATTGTGTGGTTAGCGATCTCCATGCCCTTGCTGTAAGCGTACTTTACTTCCTGCTTGCCAGCATCGCTGTTTGTCCAGTTTCCAACGTAGAAGAATGTTGCGTGGAAGCCTTCCTTAGCCAGAGCGTCAACGATTCTCTTGTTGTTCTGAGGAGAAGCGCCGTCATCGAAGCTGATAGCGATCATGGGCTTGCTGGGATCGACCTGACCTACCTCAGGCTCGGGATCATCTGAAACTGTGCCCTTGCCATTGGTGATGTCAGCCTTTGTTCCCTCCGCGGATACAGCAGCCTCGTCTACATAGAAGTCGATAGTAGTATCGGCTGTTTCGATATAGATCACGAGGTCTGTTGCACCGGCAGGGATGGTGTATGCTGTATTTTCAAGCTTTGTCCAGGTATTCTTTGAAGCCTTTGCCTCAGCGATAGTGTCGTACTGCTTTTCACTTGTTCCGTTGGAATACTCGAGTGAGATCTTGAAATCATCGCTCTCGCTTGCCTTCTGGAGAACGGCTGCGCTGAAGCTGTATGTGCTGCCAGCCTTGTAAGAGGAGTCGAGAGTAAGTGCAGCGCCGTTCCAGTTCTTGGAACGTCCGCTTACCTTGATGGACTTGCTGCCTGCATAGTAGTTATCGGAGTTTGCAGTAAGTGTTGCGTCACCGCGGCCTACCCAGTCGCCAGCTCCGCTCTCGAAATTGTTCTTTACATAGTTGGCAGGTGCAGCAGTTGTGGTGGTAGTTGTAGTAGTCTCTGCTGCCTTGGTTGTAGTTGTTGTAGTTGTGGTCTCTGCTGCCTTTGTAGTTGTTGCAGCAGGAGCGTTAGTTACGGGCTCAGTTTTTTTTTCAGCCTTGCTCTCAGGAAGTGATGAGAGCAGACCGAGCTTGTATTTCTGGATTGCAAGAGCATCCTTGTTAGTGAGACCGTCGCCGGAGTTAGCTACGTCGCCGTTAGCCTCACCCTGCTTTGTCATGCCGTCGGTCTTGCCAACGCCGTACTTGTCAGGATTTGTGATGCACTGCATAATGAGAACTGCGTCTGCGAGGTTTACCTGCTCATCGCAGTTAGCGTCGCCCCAGAGTGTAACTGAAGGTGTATCGCTGGATGTTGAACCCTGTGTTGAAGCAGGAGTTGTAGTTTCTTCTGTCTTAGTAGTTGTTGTTGTTGTGGTTGTAGTGGTTGTTGTAGTTGTTGTAACTACTTCTTCCTCAAGAGGCTGAACCTCTACCTTACCGCTGAGAGCGATGATATCATTGTAGAATGACTTAGGCTGGCAGTTGCTGTCGAAAGGAAGGGGCTTTCCTCCGTCCTGATAGGTGTTTCTCCAGCTTGCGCTGTCGCAGTGACCCCAGAGTGTGAGTGAGGAGATCTTCTTTGAACGCTCCATAGCTACCTTGAAGATATCTACGAAGAGGCTTGCGCCCTTAGCGTCTGCACAGTTTGTAACATCGAGCTCTGTGATCTGAACATCCAGACCAAGGCTGTTGAACTTGTCGATCGCGTCTGCGTATGTGCCGAACTGAGGATCAGTGGACTTTGTAGCGCTTCCGGTCTTGCCGAAGTCAGCTGCGTGCATATGTGACTGCATTCCGATACCGTCGATGTAGTCGCCAGCTTCCTTGATCTTCTTAGCCATCTTGTAGAGGTCATCGCACTTTGTAACGAAATACTCGTTGTAATCGTTCATGTAGAGCTTGCAGTCCTTAGGAGCGTATTGTCTTGCATACTTGAATGCGTTGATAACGAACTGGTCGCTCTTATAGCAGCTCCACCAATTGGAGTACTCGCCGCCGTCTCCTCTGAATCCGCCGCCATCGTTCTTGAAGAGCTCGTTGCAGACGTCGTAGGAGTAAAGCTTAAGGCCAGGGTACTTTGCAAGTTCTGCAAAGGTGTTCTTGATCATGCTTTCGAGACGCTTGTTCATGCGCTCAGGTGATACCATTGCGCCGTTGTCGCTGAAGTTCTCTCTGAAGATCCAGCCGGGAGTCTGCGAGTACCATACGAATGTATGTCCGCGGAGACCAATGCCGTTCTGTGCACAGAAGTTAAGGATAGGTGCAGCAGAACTGAGGTTGATTGCGATGTTGTCGCCTGATGAACGGCTGCGGTCACAGATCGTATCGGGCTTCATTTCGTTCTCACAGGTAATGGAGTTGAAGTTCTTCTTGATGAACTCCTGAACCTGAGGATTCTGGATATTTCTTGCATTTACGGCTGTTCCAAGGCGGAAGTAAGGTCCCATGTAATCCTTGAAGCCTGTGCCGTTAGCATCGTAGGTGTAATCGTTGTTCTGATGTGCGGGAATGCCCTTTGTATCGCCGCTGCTGCCTGAGCCTGAGCTTGTGGTAACAGTGGATGATGTTGTAGTTGTAACGTCTGATGACGAAGAATTAACTGTGCCGCCTCCGGTTGTAACGGAAGAAGCCTTGCCGCTCTTTGAAACCTGAACAGCGTCGATGTTGAAGTCTGTAAGGCTTCCTGAGCCGTCGGGAGTCTCAACGTAGAGAAGCATATCTCCGGAGCCGTCCGGAATTGTGAATTCCTTGTTCTCGATCTTTGTCCACTCGCCGCTCTTAGCGCTTACTGAAGCTATCTTTGTATAGGTAGCTGAGTTGCCGCTTCCCTGCTGGAGTGAGATCTGCATATCAACTGCTGAGCCGCTCTGCTGAAGAACTGCTGCGCTGATGCTGTATGTGCCGCCGGAAACGATCTTTGTGGAGTCGAGCTGAACAGCTGCGCCGTTCCATGCCTGACCTCTGTTGCTTACTGCGAGGGACTGCTTGCCGTCGTAGTAGTTCTTAGTGTCAAGGGTAACGGATGTATCGTCGCCTCTTGCGATCCAGTCGTCCTTGCCGGAGTCGAATGAAGCTACGAGGTAATCGCCGTTAGCATCGGGCTCAACGGGCTTGGATGTTGTAACAACGGTTGTGGTAGTGGGCTCGTCGCCACCACCATTTGTGGACATGTTCATCGTCTTGACATTAGCCTGACCGTCGCTCTCCCAACCTTCAACGTTGAAAGCAACTTCGTAGAGATCGCCCATCTTCATGCCGAGTGATTCCCAAGTCTCAAAGTGCTTGTAGATGCTGATAGTACCGGATGTTCTGGGAGTCTTACGGACGCTTATGTACTGTGTGAAAGGTCCGTTTGAACCGGTGATGTTATAGGAGTTCATCGCGTTTGTGAAAACGTCGTAAACGCTTCCGTCGATAGTTACCTGCTTAGCACTTCCGGATGAAGGTACCCAGTTTTTCCAGTCCTCGATGATGTAGAACTCAACGAGAGGATTCTCGGTCCAGCCGTAGATACAGATACGTGAGTTGCCCGAGCTGCCGGCAGACCAGTCGCAGGCGAAATCGCAGGTGAATTTACCGCGATCCTGCCAGTGCTTGCCTGTATTTCTTCCGTAGAAGAGACCGCGGCGGGCAAGGAAGTTGCCTCTTGAGTTATTAGGTCCGCACTTCCATGATGTGCTGAATCCGCCTCCCTCGTCTGCAAGAGTCATTGTAGACGAATTAGGTGTATCTGCCTGCCAGATCTCGTGGTGGTAGCCGTTGTAAGTACCGGTCTCCTGTGTGTGGCTCGGACTTGTCGTGAGCACCTTAGCTGCATCTGAGGTGACGCCCTTTGTTATCGGGATAGATGTCAGACTCAGGATGCCGGCAGCTGCAATGCCTACGAGCCGCTTGAATATGCCGTTCTTCATGTGCATCATTCCTTTCAAAATTAATATATGAGAAAATATCATGTAGTCCGCAGAGAAGCACGCTGCCCAACGCACCGTCTCCCTCCTTCTCCGCAGCTTCTGTAATTATTTTATTACATTTTCGTGAACAATTCAAGTCATATGTTGCTAAGAAAATTTCTATCAATCATTTCTTGCTAAAATCTTTCATAAACGTGTCGGCACAATATAAAAAATGTGCTAAGTTGCCTATAAACCGCCTTTTGCAGATTTCACTTTTTAGCTGAGCAAAAAGCGCAAAAACTGCACTGACCATTTTTTGCTGTGAAATTTCCAAAAAACGCGGTCTGAAATCCGCGGAAAATCGTTATAATCAAATAATATAGCAATAAATCCTGCAAAAAACAGACAAATCCCGGCGTCCCTCACTCCTCCCACACACGCCAAAAAGGGACGGTCCCGACAGACCGTCCCCTATACTATTATAATGTATACTTGTAGCTCTCAGCTTCCTTGACCAGCTTTATGTCAACAAGTGCGTCGATGAGAGTTCCCTCCGGAGCGTATTCCTCCGAGAATATCTTCCCCTCCTGACGTATCCTGCCGATGAAGGCGGTCTTGTCGTAGGGCACCATTAGCCTCATCCGCCTTGCGGTCTCCGGAAGCTTTGCGGCGATGAGCTCCAGAAGCCTGTTGAAGCCGCCGTGGTGCTTCGCGCTGATAATGACTGTGGAGTCATCCTCGAACACCGTATCAAGGTCTATGGCGGCGTCGGACTTGTTCATCACGTTTATGACAGGTATGCCTCCGCAGCCGAGCTCGCCCAAAAGCTTCTCTGTTACCTCCGCCTGCTGCTTACGCTCCGGCGAGGAGAGGTCCTGAACATTGAGTATAACGTCCGCTGCCGCAGCCTCCTCCAATGTGGACTTGAACGCCTCCACAAGATCGTGAGGCAGGCGGCGTATGAGTCCTACCGTGTCTATGAGCATGACGCTCCTGCCGTCGGGGAGCTCTATCGCACGGGAGGTTATGTCCAGCGTGGCAAAGAGCTTGTTCTCCGCAAGGACTCCCGCATCCGTAAGAGCATTCAGCAGCGTGGATTTTCCAACATTGGTATAGCCGACTATCGCCGCGCACAGGACTCCATCCTTTTTACGGCGTGAACGGGAGAAATCACGGTGCTTTTTCAGCTCCTCCAGCTCGGCTTCAAGATAGCTCATCCTCTTGCGGATGTGGCGCTTATCGGTCTCCAGCTTAGTCTCTCCGGGACCTCTTGTGCCTATTCCGCCGCCCAGTCGTGAAAGCGCCGTACCCATGCCGGTGAGTCTCGGCAGGCGGTACTTCTGCTGCGCCAGCTCGACCTGAAGCTTTCCCTCCTTGGTACGCGCTCTCTGGGCGAATATATCCAGTATGAGTATGGTTCTGTCTATTACCCGGACGTCCAGTATCTCCTCGATATTACGCACCTGAACGCCTGTGAGCTCGTGGTCGAATATGACCAGCTCCGCTTCCAGTGCAGCTATTTGCTCCTTCAGCTCCTCGAGCCTGCCTGCTCCCATACAGGTGGCAGGATCGTAGGTCTGCTTGCGTTGTATCACTTTTCCCACAACCTCCGCATTGGCAGTGGCAGCAAGCTCCTCCAGCTCGTCTATGGAGACCTCCGCATCGAACTCCCCTGTATCCACGCAGGCAAGGACAGCTCTCACCGGAAGCTCCTCTGTTTTGTTTTCGTACATGGCTATTCCTTTCATGTATACAAGTAAGGACGCGCAGTGCGCGTCCTTAGCAATTACTTTTCGTTGTTCTTGTCCTTATTCTTGCAGCACTTCTTGTACTTCTTGCCGCTGCCGCAGGGACAGGGATCGTTGTCGCCGACCTTCTTCTTTGAGCGGACAGGCTCTGAGAAACTGCCGTCGCCGGAGCCTGCATTGGGAGCATCAGGCTGTGCTACCTGCTCTCTCTCAGGAGCTTCGTTCTTCTGGAGCTTTACTGTGAGCAGCATACGGATAGTATCCTCGCGGATAGACTCAACCATAGCATCGAACATCTCGAAGCCCTCGTAACGGTACTCAATAACAGGGTTCTTCTGACCGTAGGAGCGGAGTCCGATACCCTTCTTGAGCTCTTCCATATCGTCGATGTGAGCCATCCACTTGGTATCAACGACTTTAAGGAGGATAACTCTCTCCAGCTCACGCATAACCTCGGAGCCGTACTCGGCTTCCTTAGCCTGATAGAGCTCGCCAGCCTTGGCGTTGAGAGCGTTCATTATGTCTTCCTTGGAAACATTCGCAAGGTCTTCGTCCTCGAAGTTGAGGTCCTCGGGACCTATGAGCCAGCCAAGGAAGTGATCCTTCAGTCCGACAAGGTTCCAGTCCTCCTTGACCTCCTCGTCCACAAGGTAGGTGTTTACGGTAGATGTGATAAGATCCTCCATCATCTTGAGAATGCTCTCGTGGAGGTCTTCGCCGTCCAGTACCTGAGCACGCTGCTTGTAGATGATCTCACGCTGGGTATTCATAACGTCGTCATAGTTGAGGACGTTCTTTCTTATGCTGAAGTTGTTGCCCTCTACCTTCTTCTGTGAGGACTCGATTATACGTGTAAGGAGCTTGCTCTCGATAGGCATATCCTCAGCCACGTTAAGTGTACGCATGAGGTTCTCAAGACGGTCTCCTGCGAAGATACGCATGAGGTCGTCCTCTACTGAGAGGAAGAAGCAGCTTTCGCCCTCGTCGCCCTGACGTCCGGAACGTCCGCGGAGCTGATTGTCTATACGGCGTGACTCATGGCGCTCTGTACCGAGGATATAAAGACCTCCGGCTTCCTTTACGGCAACAGCCTTTTCCTTTACTTCCTCGTTGAATTTATCGTAATACTCGCGGTATTTCTTTCTTGCATCGAGAACTGCCTGATCGTCGGTATCAGCAAAGCCGATAGCAGCGGTGATAAGGTCCTCCTCCATGCCGTCCTTTCTCAGAGCGGCTCTTGCGAGGAATTCAGCGTTACCGCCAAGCATGATGTCGGTACCACGTCCAGCCATGTTGGTAGCGATAGTAACAGCGCCGTACTTACCTGCCTGAGCAACTATCTCAGCTTCCTTGGCGTGCTGCTTCGCGTTGAGAACTTCGTGCTTTACGCCCTTTCTCTTGAGCATTGCGGAAAGCAGTTCTGACTTCTCGATAGATACTGTACCTACGAGGATAGGCTGTCCCTTGGAGTGACACTCGATTATCTTCTCGATGATAGCGGCATACTTGCCCTTCTCGGAACTGTATACCTGATCGTTATGGTCGATACGGATAACAGGCTTGTTTGTGGGGATAGAGATAACGTCCAGCTTGTATATCTCCTTGAATTCGTCCTCTTCGGTCATAGCGGTACCGGTCATACCGGAGAGCTTTGTGTACAGACGGAAGAAATTCTGGAAGGTGATAGTTGCAAGGGTCTTTGACTCGCTCTTGATCTTTACGCCCTCCTTAGCCTCGATAGCCTGATGAAGACCGTCGTTGAAGCGGCGTCCCATCATAAGACGTCCGGTGAACTCGTCAACGATGATGATCTCACCGTCCTTGACAACGTAGTCGATGTCGTTCTTCATTACGCCGTTAGCCTTGATAGCCTGATTTATGTGGTGGAGGAGAGTCATATTCTCCGAATCCATGAGGTTGTCGATACGGAAAGCCTCTTCTGCCTTCTTTACGCCGCGCTGTGTGATAGTAGCGGTCTTTGCCTTTTCGTCGATGATGTAGTCGGCAGTCTCGTTGGCAGCATCCTGATCCACCTTGTCGTCCATTTCAACGACTGTGGTGGAGGTAAGAGTCTTTGCGAAGCGGTCAACGATAGAGTAGAGCTCGGTAGACTTCTCGCCGCGTCCGGAAATGATAAGAGGGGTACGAGCCTCATCTATGAGGATGGAGTCCACCTCGTCCACGATAGCAAAGTTGGGAGCTCTCTGAACGCGCTCCTCCTTGTGAGTTACCATGTTGTCACGGAGGTAATCGAAGCCCAGTTCGTTATTGGTAGCATATGTAACATCGCAGTTGTATGCTTCGCGTCTTTCTTCATTGTTCAGACCGTGGAGGATACATCCGACGGTGAGTCCCAGCCAGCGGAGGACCTTTCCCATTTCCTCTGCCTGAGTCTTTGCAAGGTAGTCGTTAACTGTAACCACGTGTACGCCCAGACCGGAAAGTGCATTGAGGTAAGAAGCTACGCAGGCAACGAGAGTTTTACCTTCACCGGTCTTCATTTCTGCGATACGTCCCTGATGAAGAACGATAGCACCGATTATCTGTACGGGATAAGGCTTCTTTTCAAGAACTCGCCATGCAGCCTCTCTTACGGTGGCAAGAGCCTCGGGGAGAATGTCGTCGAGAGTCTCGCCGTCTTCGAGCCTGTCCTTGAATTCGGCAGTTTTGCCCTTCAGCTCAGCGTCTGAGAGCTGCTGGTATTCCTCGTCCAGCTCGAGGACTTTATTCTTTATCGGATCTATACGCTTGAGCTCTCTGTTGGAGTAAGCGTTTGCGCCGAAAATATTTTTGAATAAACCCATTATATACCTTCTTTACGTTAAATTGTTCAGCTTCTGCGAACAGATACAAATACATACAATATATTTTACTACAAATCCGGAGTTTTGTCAAGCCCTGATATATCAGGAATCAGCAAAGGCGCACAATGTGCGCCCCTACTCGGTTAAATATTACCGGTGATAATAACTCAGAATTCCGAATTGATTATCGTCCCTCGTTTCAGCCGCATATTATCTTAACTATGTCCTGAGGAGCATCTGCAATGAAGTCCGCTCCGGCAGTCTCCAGCTCCGCTCTGCCACGAAAGCCCCACAAACAGCCTATCACCGGTATGCAGGCGTTTTTGCCGGTCTCAACGTCCACGTTGCTGTCGCCTATCATGTATACCTCGCAGTCCTCGTCGGGGAGCTCCGCCAATATCTCCGCGATTATCTCCGTGTCAGGCTTTGGCAGCCGCCGTGAGTTGCCTCCCAGTATACGCACAAAATCAAATTCCGGCAGCAGTTCCGCGATGATGTCCCTTGCGAAGTCCTCCGGCTTGTTAGTAGCTACCGCCAGCTTCACGCCCATGGCAGCAAGCTCGCCGAGAGCCTCCCTTATGCCGGGATAAAGCCTTGTCTTATCAAGATAATGAGCGCCGTAGTATTCCCTGAACAGACCGTGGAGAGCCATATACTCGTCCCTGCGCTCCTCGGGGAGTGCCCTCCGGCAGAGCAGCTTTGCACCGTTGCCCACCATTTTCTTGTATTCTTCCGTGGTGTGGACAGGACAGCCCAGCTTTTCAAGCCCGCAGTTCACAGCGTCGCCCAGATCCGCGATAGTATCCGCAAGAGTGCCGTCAAGGTCAAATATAGCAGCCTTCATGGTATTACTCTCCTATCAGCTTTCTTATCTCATCAGGCGAGAAGACGTACTCCTTGCCGCAGAAATGGCAGCACACCGAGGTATCCCTGCCCTCGTCGGCAATGGACCTCAGCTCGTCCTTTCCGATACTGATGAGAACTCTCTCCGTGCGCTCGCGGCTGCAATCGCACTTGTAAGCCGGTGAAGCCGTATCCAGCTCATTTGGCTCAAGTCCGCTGAGGAGCATATCAGCTATCTCCTCCGGAGTCTTCCCCTCGTCCAGAAGCGCGGAGACCGGTCTCATGGCGGAAACATTCTTCTCGATAGTATCTATGCACTTTTCATCGGCAAAGGGCAGGAGCTGAACAAGGAAGCCTCCCGCAGAACGAACCGTAAGATCCGGGTTCACAAGGACTCCCAGAGCGCATACTGTGGGTATCTGCTCACTGGAAACATAATAGGCAGCAATATCCTCGGCTATCTCACCGGAGACCAGCGGTATAACGCCCACGTAAGGCTCCTTGAGACCGAGGTCCTTCACAACGGAAAGAGTGCCGTCTTTTCCCACGGCTCCGCCCACGTCCAGCTTGCCTATGCTGTTCAGCGGCAGCTCCACCACAGGATTGGTCACGCAGCTTTTAACGTTGCCTCGGCTGTCTGCAACAGCGGTGAGCTGTCCCGCAGGACCGCCTCCGTCCACACGGAGAGTAACGCTGTCGTCCTCGCCCTTGAGCATATAGCCCATAAGCGAAGCGGCTATGCTCAGGCGTCCCAGCCCGGCAGTTACCACCGCCGAGGTCTTGTGTATCCTTTCTATCTCCGAAACTATATCCTTTGCGTCAAGGACTTCGGCAAACGCCGAGCCGTCCGCAGAAATTGACCTGTATAATTTTCCCATACTGCCTCCTGTATTAATGCATAATTGAACCGTCAGCTGTTAGCCATCAGCCATTAGCTTGCGGTGTCTGCTGCGCGGATGGATTATAATTTGCGTGTCACGCTTGCTGTCCGTTGCGGATACACCTTGCCGCATAGACTATGCGCTGGGAATCCTCCTTCGGCGGCTCGAAGCTGTCGTCGCTGTACTTTCCAAGGAACTCGAAACCGCACTCCTCCAGAAGCTTCTCTATGTCCTCCTCTGAGTAAGCCTTTTCGGAAAAACTGTCGGAGCTACGGGAATACATCCCGTTTTCCTCAAGCTCGAAGAATTCAAGCTGCATTTTCACCTCATCGGTCTCCGGGACAAGGGTGTTCTCCCAGACACAATACACGCTGTCTGTCTCGTAGGTGAAGGTGTTGTTTGCGAGGATATGCCTGTGTTTGTAGACGGTGTTCACATCAAATATAAAAAGTCCGCCCTCCTCAGAGAAGAACGCCACGCTGCCGAAGACCTTCCTCACATCGTCAAGGGAGGAAAGGTGGTTTATGCTGTCCAGAGCGCACACGGTAATATCCACCGTGCCGAACATATCCAGCTTTCTCATGTCCTGACAGAGGTACTGTATCGGAAGCCCGCTGTCGAATTTCTTGTCGAGGGCTATTCCGAGCATCTCATCAGAATTATCCACGCCGATGACATCGTAGCCCAGTTCAGCCATAGCCTCGGATATGCTGCCGGTACCGCAGGCGAGGTCGAGAAGTATATTTCCGCCGGTAGTCTTGTATTTTTTTATAAGCTCATTAAAGAACCAGCCGCGCCGCTTATAGTCGATGTTTGCGGTGAGCTGGTCGTAGTATCGTGCAAAAGCGCTGTATCCGCCCATATAGACCTCCGATCAGTCGTCTGAGTGGGAAGCGAGAAGCTCCGAATACTTTCCGCGGAACTGCTCAAAGCGTCCCTCGTCAAGAGCCTCTCTTATCTTCTCCGTGAGCGTGTTGTAGAAGTAAAGGTTGTGCTGTACCGCAAGGCGTCCTGCAAGCTGCTCATTCGCCTTGAAGAGGTGTCTCACATACGCACGGGAGAAGTTCCGGCAGGTGGGACATCCGCACTGCTCGTCCACAGGACGCGGATCGGTCTCATAACGCTTGTTGCCCAGATGCATGATGCCGTTCCATGTGAATACGGTAGCGTGTCTTGCATTTCGGCTGGGCATAACGCAATCGAACATATCCACTCCCCTTGCGACTGCTTCTATTATGTTGGATGGAGTTCCCACTCCCATGAGATAACGTGGCTTGTTTACCGGCATATAAGGTTCTACCACGTCGATTATGCGGTACATCTCCTCGGTGGGCTCGCCGACTGCAAGACCTCCGATAGCGTAGCCGTCAAGGTCAAGAGCAGCGATAGTCTCCATATGCTGTATGCGTATGTCATCATAGGTGGAGCCCTGTCCGATGCCGAAGAGCATCTGGTGTTTGTTTATGGTGTCCGGAAGGCTGTTCAGCCTTGCCATTTCCTCCTGACACCTTTTCAGCCAGCGGGTTGTGCGCTCCACGGATGCCTGAACGTACTTCCTCGGGGCAGGATTCTCCACGCACTCGTCGAAAGCCATAGCTATGGTCGAGCCAAGATTGGACTGTATCTGCATGCTCTCCTCAGGTCCCATGAAAATACGCCTGCCGTCTATGTGAGAGGCGAAGTACACGCCCTCCTCCTTGATCTTGCGGAGCTTTGCCAGCGAGAACACCTGAAAGCCGCCGCTGTCGGTGAGAATGGGCTTGTCCCAGTTCATGAACTTGTGCAGACCGCCCATCTGCTTTATGACATGGTCGCCGGGGCGGAGGTGAAGATGATAGGTATTGCACAGCTCCACCTGAGTTTTCAGTCCCTTCAGGTCAACAGAGGATATACCGCCCTTTATTGCGGCGGCAGTACCAACGTTCATGAAGCAGGGAGTCTGGAACGTTCCGTGGACTGTCTCGAACTGTCCGCGGCGTGCCTTGTTTTCGGTCTTAAAAAGTGTGAACATAGCGGCTCCTTTAAGTGTTATTGTGCGGCAGTATCAGTTAAGGTCGAATTCCTTTCCGGTCTCAGCGTTCCTGTAATCCAGATAGTTGTAGAAGCCGATGACTTCGCCTTTATCGTCCCTTACTGCCTTTATGTAGACATCGGTATTGTCACCGACAGAGTGGCGCACGAAAACCTTGTTGTTTTCCGGGCTCTCCTTGAACCACTCCACTGCTGCGTCAACTCTTGTAAGCTCTTCCTCGCTGAGCAGAGCCCTTGCGGAATTGCCCATGAATCTGTGGCTGAGCCGGGCTTCGTACAGCTCCTCAGCCTTTTTGTTGGTGTATATCACGCGAAAATCCGTATCGCAAAGCACCAGAGGTCTTTCAGCGGCGTCAATGATATACCTGAAATAATCCTTCAATTCCATTTTATCCCATCCCGTTTTTAAATATCAGAGAATGCACATACAGTCTCCGAAGCTGAAAAAGCGGTAGCGCTCCTCCACGGCGATCTTATATGCGTTCATAGTATTCTCGTACCCCATGAACGCCGACACCAGCATTATCAGAGTGCTCTCAGGCAGATGAAAATTCGTTATCAGCCCGTCAATGCACTTGAAGTCATAGCCCGGATATATGAAAATATCGGTATAGCCCTCATGCTCGGCGATCTCGTTGTAGAACGTAGCTACGCTTTCAAGAGTGCGGCAGGTGGTAGTTCCCACCGCGATGACTCTGCCGCCGTTTTTCTTTGTCTCGCTTATCAGCTCGGCAGTCTCCTTCGGAAGGTGGTAGTGCTCGCTGTGCATTTTGTGGTCGAGGACATTCTCCTCCTTTACGGGACGGAAGGTACCCAGTCCCACATGGAGTGTCACAAAGGCGGTCTTTATCCCCCGGGCACGCAGGTCGTCCAGCATATCCGGTGTGAAATGGAGTCCGGCAGTAGGTGCCGCCGCAGAGCCCAGCTCACGGGAATATACCGTCTGATAGCGCTCCTTGTCCTCCAGCTTTTCGGTTATGTAAGGCGGGAGAGGCATTTGTCCCACGTCCTCCAGTGCCGTGAAGAAGTTACCCTCGCACTCAAACTGAACTATGCGGTTGCCGTCGTCCTTGACCTCAACCACCTCGGCGACAAGTCTTCCTCCGCCGAAGCTGAATCTCGTGCCCGCCTTGGCTTTTTTTCCGGGACGGCATATTATCTCCCACAGCTTATCGCCTTTCTGCTCAAGCAGCAGGAACTCGATGAACGTGCCGTTGCCTATCTTTTCTCCGTAGAGCCTTGCCGGTATTACACGGGAATCGTTCATAACCAGCAGGTCACCTTCTTTAAGGTGATCGCATAAATTATAGAAACGGTCGTGGGAGACCTCACCTGTTTTCCTGTCCACGCACATCATGCGGGAGGAATTGCGGGGCTCTGCCGGATGCTGAGCGATGAGCTCCTCGGGCAGGTCATAGTAAAAATCTGATTTCAGTAGTTCCATTCAATTGCTCCTTATGCTTTAAGGCTGCGGAGATACTGCTTCTGCGAGTCGGTCACCCGGAAGCTCTCAGCGGCTTTCTGTATCGTCTTGTTGTGAGTCCACATGTCAAGACGTTTCTGCTCTATGTATGGCAGGACTTCGTCATAGTTCTTGGCAAGCGCCGTTGCGAAGTACCATGCTCTCATCATGTTTACGTAGTATTCCTCCGAGCTGACCGCTGCAACTCTGTCGGCGTATTCAGTCCGGAAATACTCTCCGAGGAAATATCTCATAAGCGTGCCGATGGCAAACCTCACTGTATAAGTGTGCTCAGAGGCGAGCCACTTGTCCGCATACGTAATGAGCTCATCCCTGTGCTTTACAAAGACCTTCGGCACGAGCTGGTCGCAGGTAGCCCAGTTGTCGATGTAAGGGAGAAAAGTCTCTGTCAGCCCTATACAGCGTGAGAAGTCCTTTTCCTCAGAGATTATGAACGAATGGAGCTGATCCTCTTCGAAATACCTGTGAGGAAGTGTGCTCAGGAATTCTCCGCAGTCCGGACGCTTTCTCAACTCCCTGGCAAGCTTTTTCAGCTCTGGAGTACGCACACCTATGAAATGCTCCGCTTCGTGGTCGGGAGTGAGCTTCTGCTGGAATGCGGCGTACTCTTCATTTCGCAGTCTGCGGAATGAAGCCTCTATATCAGTGAAAATACTCATAGCAGCCGTCCTTTCAGTGTCCTTTTTCGTAAAATTCGTAAAATTTGCGAAAACTGTTGACAACCCGCCGCAAAAGTGATATTATGTTTACAAGGTAGAGGTGCGGCTGCGATCAGTACCTGTATGCGGGATTACCAGTCCGATGGCGTACAGCGAAAGGCAAGGCTGCCGAAGAACGGTTTCCGGTAAATCCCGTTCTGGCTGCTGGTCGAACAGATCATCAGCTGTCATCATGCTTTATGGTGGAGAGCTATCGGCATAGAATCACTTCCAATGCCAACATTTCTATTATAACGCATGATGAACCGGTTTGCAACCGGTTTTTGTTATTTTTGTGCAAATTTTTATTTAAGGAGTCTTTATTATGAAACAGTACAACGTTGGTATCATCGGCGCAACAGGCATGGTAGGTCAGAGATTCGCTACTCTGCTTGAAAATCATCCTTGGTTCAAGGTCAAGGTGCTTGCCGCTTCACCCAGAAGTGCAGGTCAGACCTATGAGCAGGCTGCCGGAAGCCGCTGGAAGATGTCCGTGCCCATGCCCGCAGCTATGAAAGATATGATCCTCATGGACGCAACGAACGACATCCAGAAGATTGCTTCTATGGTGGATTTCTGCTTCTGTGCAGTGGATATGAAAAAGGACGAGATAAAGGCTCTTGAGGAGGCTTACGCTAAGGCTGAGTGCCCTATCGTTTCAAATAACTCCGCTCACAGATTTACTCCCGACGTCCCTATGGTAGTACCGGAGATAAACCCCGAGCATATCGAGATAATCAAGGCTCAGCGTGAGCGTCTCGGCACTAAGAGAGGTTTCATCGCTGTCAAGTCCAACTGCTCTATCCAGAGCTATGTTCCCGCTCTTCACCCCCTGAGAAAGTTCGGTCTCAAGAACGTTCTCGCCTGCACATATCAGGCTATCTCAGGCGCCGGCAAGAACTTCGAGACATGGCCTGAAATGGTCGACAACCTCATCCCCTACATCGGCGGCGAGGAGGAAAAGTCCGAGCAGGAACCCCTCAAGGTATGGGGCGAGATCAAGGGCAACGAGATCGTCAAGGCAACTGCTCCTAATATCACGACTCAGTGCCTCCGCGTTCCCGTTTCAGACGGTCACACTGCCGCTGTATTCGTAAGCTTCGAGAACAAGCCCTCCAAGGATGAGATACTCCAGCTCTGGAAGGAATTCAAGGGCGTTCCTCAGGAGCTCCAGCTCCCCAGCGCTCCAAAGCAGTTCATCCACTACTTCGAGGAGAATGACCGTCCTCAGGCTAAGCTGGACCGCAACCTCGAAGGCGGTATGGCTGTTTCAACAGGCAGATTAAGAGAGGATACTCAGTACGATTACAAGTTCGTATGCCTCTCACACAATACTCTCAGAGGTGCAGCAGGCGGCGGCGTGCTCCTTGCTGAACTCCTTGCAGCCAAGGGCTACTTTGACTAATGCGGGGAGCCCCGCTGGCTTCCAGCTTTGCATATAACTGCAAGAGCCAAATCCCATTCAATGCATTCCATTTATGAAAGGAAAATAGCTATGAAGAATACCATTTTCACCGGCGCTGGAATTGCTATCATCACACCTATGAACAGCGACGGCTCTATAAACTACGACGAGCTGGGACGCCTCATCGACGACCAGATCGAAAACGGAACCGACGCTATCGTTATCTGCGGTACTACCGGAGAAGCCTCTACTATGACCGATCAGGAACACCGCGACTGCATACGCTTTGCTGTTAAGCACACCGCCGGCAGAGTCCCAGTCATCGCAGGCGCAGGAAGCAACGATACAGCCTATGCCGTGGAGCTCTCCAAGGAGGCCGAGGAAATGGGCGCTGATGCTCTGCTCCACGTTACCCCCTACTACAACAAGACCACTCAGCGCGGCGCTATCGCACATTTCAACGCTATCGCCGATGCTGTGAATATCCCGATAATCCTTTACAACATCCCCGGACGCACCGGCATGGGACTGGACGTTGCTACCGTAAAGGAACTCGCTAAGCACCGCAATATCTGCGCTATCAAGGAGGCAAGCGGCAACATAAGCTATGCTGCAAAGCTCATCGCTGAATGCGGCGACAATATCGACGTTTACTCCGGCAACGATGATATGATCGTTCCCCTTATGTCCCTCGGCGCAAAGGGAGTTATCTCAGTTCTCTCCCATGTTATGCCCAAGGAGACTCACATGATGGCTCAGTATTGCCTCGACAACAACTTCGCTGAGGCTACAAAGCTCCAGATAGAGCTCCTCGACCTCATCAACGACCTCTTCATCGAGGTAAATCCTATCCCAGTAAAGGAAGCAATGAACATGATGGGCTGGAACGCAGGTCCCTGCCGTCTGCCCCTCTATGAGATGTCCGATGAGCACAGGGCAAAGCTCCTTGCTTCTCTGAAAAAGCACGGTCTGGTAAAGTAATACTCCCCTTACTATATGATAAAGGATGTGTAAATCATGACTAATATAGCTATTTGCGGCGCTAACGGAAAAATGGGCAAGACCGTCTACACCTGTGCCAGCGAGCGCATCGACTGCAAGGTCATCGCCGGCGTGGACGTATTCACAAAGCAGTATGCCGACTTCCCTATCGTTGAAGCTCCCGACAAACTCCCGGTAAAGCCTGATGTCATCATCGACTTCTCCAATCCGGCTCTGCTCCATAACCTGCTGGGCTACTGCCTTTCCACAGGAACTCCCCTCGTTATCGGCTCCACCGGTTACTCCGACGAGCAGATAGCGCAGATAAAGAGCGCTTCACAGCAGATTCCCATATTCTTCACATTCAATATGTCACTTGGCATAAATCTTCTCGTTCAGCTGGCTAAAAAGGCAGCTTCAGTCCTCGGCGACCAGTTTGATATAGAGATCGTCGAGAAGCACCACAACCAGAAGATAGACGCTCCCAGCGGCACTGCCATAATGCTCGCAAACGCAGTGAACGAGACTCTCAATAACTCCAAGAATTACGTCTACGACCGTCATTCACGCCGCCAGAAGCGCGAAAAGTCCGAGATAGGTATGCACTCCATACGAGGCGGCACTATCGTGGGCGAGCACGACGTCATCTTCGCCGGTCACGACGAGGTCATCACCCTGTCACATTCTGCGGCTTCAAAGGCAGTATTCGCTAACGGTGCTGTGAATGCGGCTGTTTTCCTCAAGGATCAGCCTGCCGGTCTTTACGATATGTCCCAGATGATCTGAGGCAATGCGGAGGCTCATATGCTAACACATAACGGCACTCAGACAATTGAGACTGAACGCCTTATTCTCAGAAAATTTGAATACTCTGACTGTGAATCAGTATTCAAAAACTGGGCAAGCGACGAAAAGGTTCAGATGATGTACTCCGAGCCTACCTACTCCACACTTGAGGAAACAAAGGGGCTCCTCGACAAGTACATCGGCGGCTATCAGCGGGAGGACTACTATCGCTGGGCTGTTATAGACAAGAAAAACGGCGAATGCATTGGTCAGATAGCATACTTCCTCGTGGACAGCAAAAACCACTTCGCCGAGATAGAATACTGCATCGGAGCTCAGTTCCAGTGCAGAGGCTATGCCACCGAAGCCACAAAGGCTGTTATTGATTTCGGCTTCAGAAAAATGAACCTGCATAAAGTCCAGATATGTACAAAAACTATTAATGCTCCGTCAAAAAGAGTCATCGAGAAGTGCGGCTTCACCTATGAGGGCACTCTCAGGGACTACTTCTTCATGAGCGAAAAATACGTGGGAAGGCTTTATTTCTCCATTCTCAGAGATGAATACGAAAAAAGAGGTAACTTATGACCGATAAAGAAACTCTCGAAAAAGTACGCGAATTCTTCAAGGGAGACCGCTATGCCGCCGAAACAGGTGCGGTCATCGACGAAATAGGCGAGCATTACGCAAAGTGCAGTCTTGTCATAAACGATACCCACAGGAACGCTATGGGAGGTGTTATGGGCGGTGTTTACTTCACCCTCGCCGACTTTACATTCGCAGTGGCTACCAACTGGCAGACTCCCGGCATTGTGGGACTAAACGGCAGCATCTCTTTCATAGGTGTGCCGAAGTCGGACAAAATGATTGCCGAGGCGCATTTTGTAAAAGAGTCAAAGCACATTGCCACCTATACAGTGGAAATTAAGGACGACCTTGGGAATGTCGTAGCACAGGTACAGTTCCTCGGTTACAGAGTAAAATAAACACAAAAAATGGAGGACTTTCGTCCTCCATTTTTTTACTGCACCTTTTCAGACTGACGCGCTTTTTTACGCGCTTTTTTTATTTCATACATCTTATCGTCGGCTTCCTGTATGATGCCGTAAAGAGTCGAGCCCTCTTCCGGTGTTACTACCACACTTCCTATACTTGCCGAAAGCGTATACGGCTTTCTGATAAGCTTATTCATGTTCTCCATGCGGTTGTCGAAACGCCTTACCAGCGCGTCGGCGGAGGCATTGTTCACATCCACATCAAAGAGCACGAACTCGTCGCCGCCGAACCTCGCACAGACGCTCCTGCGTCCGCAGCATTCCTGTATAACGCTTGCAAGACGCTGTATAGCGAAATCTCCCTCGTTGTGACCGTAGTTATCATTGATGAACTTCAGACCGTCCATGTCTATAAAGCTCAGCATTACCGGAGTATGCTTCTCCACGCACTCCTTGAAAATATCGTCCACAGCGTTGATAAAGCCGTTTCTGTTATAGACATTGCACAGCGGATCTATTACGTACAGACGGTTCAGCTCCTCCATAGCCTTGTTCAGGTGGAACAGCTTTCTTACGTTTTCAAGCGAGTTGCTGATATTCATTGTGAGGGTATGGCACAGCAGGCTGTATATGGGGAAATCTCCGTTGGTAACTATGTAGTAGCCCAGACATCTCTCGCGGAAGTGCAGCGGCAGGAAATAGCTTACATTGCCGCCTGTCTCGGGAAATTCCGGGTACATATTGCAGCTGGGATAATACCCTACGGTGCGTATCTCGCCCTTGTCCCATATGAGCGGAGCCGTCATATATCCGGCATAAGCCTGACTCTCCAGACCTGTTGTGGATGTGCTGCCGTTGAAAGCATCCTGCCAGTCCTCGGTGAGGCAAAGGCTGAATTTTTCGCAGTCCAGCTCAGTGATGAATTCCTCGAGGGCTTTGAAATGCTCGTCGTCGCTCTCGGTCTCGGCAAGTCTTGCTGTAAGGCGGTTGAGCATAGTTATATTGGAATTGACCATTTCAGTGTGCTTGTAGGTGCGCTTCTTGTAATCGCGGAAATCGTCCGTGCTGTCGGCGGTACAGCCGCAGCTTTCGGCAAATACCGGGCTTGCCTCGAGGCTTATGGTATGGGGAGCCTCCTTGCCGCTGATAATATCGTTAAGCGTTACGCAAGCCTTGTAGCCCACGTCGAAAAGCGGTCTCTTCACCGAAGTGAGCGAGGGGCAGAAATTCCGGGCATTGAAGGTATAGTCGAAGCCCGTTACCATAACGTCCTCAGGTATCCTGTATCCCAGCTTTTCAAGAGTGGTGGCAGCTGTGAGAGCCATAGCGTCATTGGCGCTGATGAAAGCATCCGGGAGATCCATGCCTGAAGCAGCAAATTCGTCGATAGCAGCCTTTCCGTCGAGGCTCCTGAACTCACCGTAGAAGATACGTCTTTCGTCCACGGGGAGACCGTGCTCTGCCATTACGTCCCTGAAAGCCTGACATCTTGCCCGTGCTTCCGGATTGGAGAGAGGTCCGGAAATATAGTTTATAACCTTTGCACCGTGCTTTTCGATGATATGTCTGACCATATCACGCATTGCCTGAGTATTGTCGATGCTCATATTGCAGAACTCAGGATAATCGTCGCAATCGAACTCTATTCCGGGGATGCCAGCATCACGGACGCGCTCGATTATCTGTTCTCTCACATCCGGATCACAGATAGTATTGGTCATGAGCAGCACGCCATCGAAGCGTGTGAAGTCGATAAGACGGTATATGCTGTATTCGCCTATATCGTATTTCTTGCTGGCAAGCATTCCGCCGAAGGCTGCAAAATAAGCCACGTTCATATTATTCTCGCGGGCAGCCTTATTGATTCCCCTGATGATATTGTGCTGATATTCCTCGTCGATACCAGCAACGACTACTGCGATATTCCTGATATTGTCATCACACATAGCATTCACCGCCAATTTTTGTATAGAATTTTTTGTTGAAACGCCTTGTAAATTGTTACATTTATATTATACCATATTCTCCATGAAATTAAAGTGCTCAATTGTAAATAATATATTTTCGTATAAATGCACAGACATACGTCTGCTGTTTTGTGCACTCCTACAAAGATGAAGATTGTTTCATCTTTTTTGCCTCTGAAAATCATTTGTATATAGAAAGCTGGGACTGGCTTCTTACAAAAATATGCAAGGAGGCATTATTATGAAAAAACAGATCGCATTCATCACAGCCATGACCATGTGTCTGTCCGCATTCTCCTGCTCGGGAAAAAAGTCCGGGAGCAGCAAGCCGGACTCCTACACAGACTACACTGCCGGGGAGCTGACCGACATCGGCTACAAAAAGAGCAGCGTCACACCGCCGGAGGAGCTCTCAATGCTCTACTCCTGTCTGCCCTACGGCAGTGACGGCAAGCAGCTGCTCCTCGGTGCAGGCACAAAGGACACCTTGGAATTTCTTGTAACTGACAGGGAATTCTCTACCTGCGATGAGATTAACATCCCTGATTTTCTCTATCTGGGCAGATACGAGATCTGCACCGCCGCCGACGGCACCATAGTGGAATTCGACTGCGAGGCAGATTACGGCGGCGTGGTGGATCCCTACACGGAACCCAACTTCAACGCCGAGGACTACAAGCAGTACGCTGAGTATTCCTTCATTATCCGCGCTTTCTCCCCGGACGGCAAAATGACCGTTAATGTCACCGCCGAGGACTTCCCCGCTCAGGCACAGGTCTACACCAATGTGACCGACCTCTCCACGGACGGCAAGCTCCTTATCGCCAAGGTGGACGGCAAATACGAGGTGGTGAACATGGAGGGAAAGTATCTCGGCTCGCCAAAGACCGCCAATGGCGAGGTCATCAAGTCCACCGGCAACAACAGCTCCGGAGACATAATCTGTATCGTCGAGAACGACAGCGGCGTACAGCTCCGCAAGCTCAACGAGGACCTCACCCTTGAGGAGAGCTCCGTTACCTACGAATCCCTGAAGTACATCTCGGACAAGGTAGTTCCGGGCTACGACGGCTACTCCTGCTTCATCCGCTCATCCTCCACCATTTACGGCGTGAAGGAAGAGGACAGCTCCTTAGTGCCGCTGTTCGGTATCAACATCGCCAACATCAACACCGAGAAGCTCGCCGGCTTTACCATGTGCAGCGACGGCACCTTCAATGTAGCCACGCGAAGTTACAGCGACTGGACATGGAACATCAAGAAGTACACCCAGACCGAGGCTGTGGATGAAGACAGTATCCCACGCCTGAAGCTGGCAACATTTAGTAAGCAGATGTTTGGCATGGATTACGTCGAGGCATTCAACGATCAGTGCTCAGATTTCCAGATAGACGTGGTGTGCTATTACGATACGACATCCAGCGGCTCATATAGTTATGATGAGCGAAGCAAAGCAAACGAGGACGCAAAAACAAAGCTCCGCAACGACATAGTAAAGGGCGACCTGCCGGATATTTTCGTTATGTATCCGAGCAGCGGCGTAAATTTCGGCGATGTGAATATGGCAAAGGCAGGTGCTCTCTATGACCTCTATGAGTTCATCGACAAGGACGACGAGCTAAACCGCGATACTCTCATGCCTCAGATTCTGAAAATTTCCGAATCCTACTCCCCCGGCAAGGTGTATACTATAAGCAACTATTTCAGCGCATACGCTCCGTATACCTGCCTTTCCAAGACCGCCGAGGGCATTGACAAATGGGATATAAGCGCATATCTTGATATTCTCGAAAAAAAGGACTCAGATACCTATGTCTGGGGCAACACAAGCTACGGCAAAGATTATGTTGAGTATGACCAAACAAGATTAGGATACATAAACTTAGCCTGCTGGCTGGATTTTGATAAAGCAAAATGCTACTTCGATACGCCGGAATTCGTGCGCTTCCTGAAATACTGCGCCAAGGGCGAGAAATACGACGAGAGCAAGTATTCTTCGCAGCCGGCTGAATTGAGCCCTGAGGAGCTTAACAGACTATCGCACGAATCGCAGACATCCCTTATGACCGGAAAGGCTCTCTTCAGCCATGTGGGCATACATGATTACGCCATGTATTTGCAGCAAATGAGAGGGCAGTTCAACAGCCAGCCCATTACCACCCTCGGAAATCTCACCTATGACGGCAGCGGCAGCAAATATACGCTGCAATTCGATCAGAACTGCTTCGGTATCAGCTCCACCTCAGAACATAAGGACTACGCATGGGAATTCATAAAGTATATGTTCAGCGACGATTACTACAACAGCACCAAATTCAACAAGGGAGTGCAGATCTCAGGCTTCCCCGGCACTAAAAAGGCTGTGGAAAAGCTGAAAGCCCACGACAAGGAGCCTATCCAGCACGATCCTGAATGGCTGACGGGCATCGGCGACTACACCGGCATTATCTACCAGACTGGTCCCGTCTACAATGAGGAGACACAGAATTGGGATAATACCTTCGTCAAGGCAGGCTACGTCACCGATGAGGTCATCGCCGAGGTGGATAAGATTCTCGACAGCGCCACCGCCCTAACAAATCAGGATTCAGGAGGCAAACTCGGTATCCCCGATGAGGCTAACGATATTTACTGGATGTTCCAAGAGGAGACCGATAAGTTCTTCGCCGGAGAATACACCGCCGAGCACTGCGCGGAGGTGCTCCAGAGCCGTATCTCTATCTTTATGTCCGAGCAGTTCGGATAAACCACATATCACCAATGCAAAGAGCCCGTCCAATGAACGGGCTCCGGTTTTTATTCAGGTATTATAGTGTTGCGGGGAGTTCCCTTTTCCTTGGGCTCAAAGCCCCCCTGCCCCAGTATGTACTTCTGGAAGCATTCAAGGTCCTCCGCTCCGTAAGCGTTATCGCCGTTTATATCCGCACTGGGAGTATACTCCCCGGAGACTGTCTGTCTCCGGAGCAGCACCAGATCAAAGGCATTTATCTCGCCGTCGCCGTTGAGGTCACCTGTACGGCTGTAAGGCTCAACGGGCTCCAGCACCCAGAGCTGCGCCTCGTCCTCCTTATCACCGGACTGCCGCACTCCGAGACCGTCCCGGCGCTCCTTTCCTGCCACGCCCAGAGAGAATTTATCCTTGGTGGACTTGGTCACGATAAGGCAGCCCTCGCTGTCTTCCTTCACGAATTTGAAGCGCTGACCGTTATCGCCGTTTCCGCTCCTGAGAATGAGTCCGGAGCTGTCGTCAGTATCGAGGATGTATTCCTTGTCGCCGGCTGCGGAATATATCCGGTAGTAGCCGTCATCGTCGCTTTTCAGCCGCCATGTGTTGTAGTCCGCAGCACCGTCGGCAGTGTACTGCACCACACCGGCGGACTCGCCGGCTTTTCCTCCGGAGACTGTCAGGTACCGCTCAGTTTCAGCATTGCGTATGCGGTACTCGCCCTCAGGGATGTCGGTGCCCTCCCGGAGACGTATCTTCTCCTCCTGCGGGTACACGCTGAGGAAGGCATTCAGTGAATCCAGAGGCTTGCCGTGAAAGTCAAAGAGCGCCTGATTGTCGTAGGACGAGCCTCCGGCAGACTTGGCATCCCTGTCGTATTCAGAAGCCGCAGAGGCTGCCCAGCCGGAACCGCAGCTCTCCCAGAGACGGCTCTGCTCCTCCCATGATATATCCGGGACTCCCAGCCATGCAGGCTCCCAATAGAATGCTCCTATTCCCCATTTTCCGGTGTCTGCAACAGCCTGAAAAACGTCCATTATGGACTGCTTCTGTCCCTCCACCGAGATCTCGTGACTGAACACACAGCCCTGCGAAGAGGCTGTAACGGTATTGCCGAAGGTGTCGCCATCCTCATTGGTGTAGGGATAGGCTGTCTCAGCCACCATAACGTGCTTGCCGTAGGTATCACCTATGGTCTTCAGCACACTGGTGAGGTTGTCCAGTGTACCGTGCCAGTAGGGATAGTAGGAGGTGGCAAAAATATCGTAATCCAGCCGGCAGTCGTTCATGACCTTGGCATACCAGAGATAGTAGTCGGTCTTGTTCGGATTTGCAAAATGATGTGCGATGAGGATGCTCTTATCAAAGTCCCTCACCGCCTTGTTTCCGCTGGCAAAGAGGTCGCATATCTTGGTCATGTCCTTTTCGCCACAGAAAAAGCAGTTGGTCTCGTTGCCCACCTGCACCATGCCTATGTCGCCGCCTTCAGCAGTTATAGACTCCAGTACCCAGTGAGTCCACTTGTATATCTCTCCCTTGAGAGTATCGTGGTCGTGCTGCTGCCAGTATTTCGGTCTTGTCTGCTTGGCGGGATCCGCCCAGAAATCGGAATACTGTATGTCCACAAGGAGCTTCATACCGTACTCAGAAGCTCTTTTGCCTATCTTTCCGGCGACCTTTACATCATTGTTTCCGCCGCCGTAGGTATGTCCGCTGCCGTCGTTGGGCTCGTTCCAGACGCGGACTCTTATGTAGTTGACGCCATGCTCGGAAAGGGTTTTGAATATGTCCTGTTCTCTGCCTTGCTCGTTGTAGAATTTTACTCCGGCTTCCTCGATAGCGATTATGGAAGATACGTCCACGCCGCGTATGGGCTCGCCGCCGTTTATGGAGCTGTCGAACTGCGTAAAGGTGACCGTCCTCTCAGCAGCAACAGCTGTATTCCTCAGGGCAGTCTCCGGAGTCCTTGCCGCCGTCAGGGACAGCACTGCCGCAGCCGCCAGAGCTGTCAGTTTTTTCAGATGCATAGCAGCACCTCCTATTTTGGTCAGTCAGTTAATCTGCGTCCTCGTCCAATGCCTCCAGCAGGAAGCTCACCGGACGGAAGCCGTCGTTGCACGAGATCATCGCAGAGCGTCCGTTTTTCATCCAGCCGCCGTAGAGGTTTTCGGCGCCGTGGGACAGTGCCATTACAAAGGGCGAAACGGTCTCCCATGCACTGTCGCAGAAGCCCTCCGGTCTCTGCCAGCCGTTGGCGATAAAGACCTGTCCCAGCTGCATATCACAGGCGTGGCTGATAGGGTTCTCATATTCACTGATAAGGTCGTCGTAGCGAGCTATCCGCTTGACTGTGATCCTCACCTTTTTCACTGCGCTCTCACCTCGTTCTGTCCTCGAATTATCAATTACATTATACACGCTATGATAACAATTGTCAATAAAAAGAGAGGGAACTGATAGAGCTCCCTCTCCGATATTTTTTAAAGAAGTGTTATGCCATTGTCGGCACATTTCTGCACCATTTCGTCAGTCCAGATAGAGGACTGCACCTCTCCGATGTGAGCCTTTTCCAGAAGGAGCATACAAAGTCTCGACTGACCGATGCCTCCGCCGATAGTGAGCGGAAGAGTTCCGTCAGCTATCATCTGGTGGTACTTATACTGCATCCTGTCCTCGGCATTGCACTCGGAAAGCTGCTTTTTCAGGGATACCTCGTCAACTCTGATACCCATTGAGGAGATCTCCAGCGAGTCGTTCAGCACCTCGTCCCAGAAGAGGATGTCTCCGTTGAGAGCCCAGTCGTCGTAGTCAGGAGCGCGTCCGTCATGCTTCTCGCCGCTTTTCAGCTTTCCGCCGATGCCCATAAGGAATACGGTGCCGTGCTCCTTGGTGATGAGCCTTTCTCTCTCGTGGCCGGTCTTATCGGGGTACATATCCTCCAGCTCCTGAGCTGTGATGAAGAACACCTCGTCTTTGATCTTACTGCTGAGCTGAGGGTATCTCAGGCTCACCTTTCTCTTGGTGTAGGCTACTGCCTTTACCACTGACTTTACGGTATCCTTGAGGAATTCGAGGTTCCTCTGGTCGCGGGTGATGACCTTTTCCCAGTCCCACTGATCCACGAATACTGAATGTGTGTTATCGGTATCGTCGTCACGGCGGATAGCGTTCATATCGGTGTAGATTCCCTCGCCGGCATTGTAGCCGTAACGGTAAAGAGCCATTCTCTTCCATTTAGCAAGAGACTGAACTACCTCCGCCTCTGAACCTATCTCCTTAATGTCGAAATCCACCTTGCGCTCAACGCCGTTAAGGTCGTCGTTGATACCGCTGCCCTTCTTAACGATGAGCGGTGCGGAAACTCTGTCCAGAGTCAGGGCAAAGGAAAGTGCCTGCTGGAAAACGTCCTTGATGTACTTGATAGCGTGCTGAGTCTCTCTCAGCGTGAGAGCCGATTTATAGCCCTCAGGGATATACAGCGATCTTGACATATTATCATTCCTTTTCTTGATATTTCAACACCAGCCGGCGCCATTGACGGCTGGTGTGCTGTAACTTATTTGAAAATGCTCACTTTACACGTTTCAGTGTAACAGTCGTTCCGTCTTTCTTTGTGAAGACGAGAGTATCGTCGTCCACAAATACCACGGTAGTCTCTCCGTCGCTCTCGCCGCTGATGTCTGCACCGCTGAGCACGCCGGTATTCTTATCGTAGGTATAAGTGGTCTTGTAGTTCATTACCATGAAAGCAGCTCCGCTCTTCTCAAAAACGAACTTGCTGTACTCTGCATAATCCTCGCCGTCACTCATCTCCTCCGGTATGTTGTACTCGCCGTAGATGTTGTCTGAGGACTGCTCACGGGTGAAGGTCATGTAGCTGCCGAACATTCCTGCCTTGAAGGATCTGCCGTTGAAATCGGTTATGGGGCAGTTGTAGCCGCTTATGAAAAACGACTTATCCTTCAGTTCGTTGGAGTTTTCGCCTCCCTCAGTGAGTGTGGGAGCCTCGTCCTTGATGCACATGAGTGAGGAGAAGTCAAGGGAAGCATGAAGAAGACAGTTGCCGTCAGCCTTGAAATCGAAGTATACTTCCTTTGCGACCATTCCCTCCATGCCCTCCATGAGATCACCGAGAGCATTTTCATCTACTGTCCATTTTCCCACTATGTCGCCGTCGGTCCTGCCGGTAACAGCAGCACCGGTAGGCTTAGTCGTCGCCTTTGTGGTAACAGTTGCTGTAGTAGTCGCTGATTTTGTAGTTACGGCAGCCTTGGTAGTGGTCACAGTTGTTGTTGCTTCCTCTGAGGAAGCCTCGTCAGCAGCATTCTCTGCGTCTGCTGCGGAGGAAGTTGTCTTATCTGAGACAGCCTTACCGCTCTCTGAGCTGTCGTCTGAGTCGCCGCAGGAAACGAATGCGGATGTAAGCAGCACTCCTGCTGCGATAAGTGAAGCTAATTTTTTCATAACGATCTTTCCTTTCCGTCTGTCCTTATCTGATAGAGCCTACTGTTCTGGGGAAGAGTATAACGTCGCGGATATTAGCCATGCCTGTGGTGTACATTATAAGTCTCTCGAAGCCGAGACCGAAGCCGCCGTGAGGCACGCTGCCGTACTTTCTGAGGTCGAGGTAGTCTGAGTAGAGGTCGAGGTTCATATCTCTTTCCTTCATAGCTGCGATGAGCTTTTCGTAATCAGCCTCACGCTCGCTGCCGCCGATTATCTCGCCGACACCGGGTACAAGGAGGTCAACAGCCGCAACTGTCTTGCCGTCGGGATTCTGCTTCATGTAGAAGGACTTTATCTCCTTGGGATAGTCGGTAACGAATACTGCCTTCTTGAACACTTTCTCGGAGAGGTATCTCTCGTGCTCGGTCTGGAGGTCGCAGCCCCACTCTACGGGGTATACGAAGTTCTCGCCGGAATTTTTCAGGAGCTCGATAGCCTCTGTGTAGGTGACTCTGCCGAACTCGTGGGAGATGAGCTCCTCAAGGCGGGCTTTTAGTCCCTTCTCGAAATGAGCATCGAAGAAGGCTACCTCATCGGGACACTTTTTAAGGAGGTCGCCGATAACGTATTTCAGCATATCCTCAGCGAGCTCGATAACGTCATCCAGCTCCATGAAGGCAACCTCGGGCTCAATGTGCCAGAACTCGGCAAGGTGCTTGGGAGTATTGGAATTCTCGGCGCGGAAGGAAGGTCCGAAGGTATATATCTTGCCCATAGCTGTTGCAGCCATTTCGCCCTCGAGCTGTCCGGAAACGGAGAGTCCTGCCTTTCTGCCGAAGAAATCGTTTGCGTAGTAATCCTCCTCGGACTTGAACTCAGTGGTGTAGCCCTGAGTTGTTACCTGAAACATCTCGCCTGCTCCCTCGCAGTCGCTGCCGGTGATGAGGGGAGTATTTACATAAACGTAGTTATGGCTCTGGAAGTAGCTGTGTATAGCGGCTGCAAGCACTGAGCGCACTCTCCATACGGCGTTGAAGGTATTTGTGCGGCTTCTCAGGTGAGGGATAGTGCGGAGGAATTCGAGGGTGTGTCCCTTTTTCTGGAGGGGGTAATCAGTGGGAGCATCGCCGAGAACTGTTATAGCTTCGGGAGTAGCATTTATCTCCACGGTATTATTCCTGCCGGCAACAGCGCTGCCCTCGACCTTAACGGACATGCCAACGCGGGGCTCCTTGAAGTCGGAGTCGCCCTTTTCAACGACTACCTGAATGTTCTTGAGTGAGGTGCCGTCGTTGAGCTCGATGAACGCAACGCTCTTGGAGTTTCTTGAGGTGCGTACCCAGCCGCAGACTGTTACGGTCTTGCCCACAAAGTCCTGTGAGCTGATGATGTCTTTGATGTCGGTGTGCTTCATAACTATCGTTCCTTTACAAATAATATTCAGGACGAGTGAGCAAATATACAAAAAGCTCCCGTCCCACAACAGGACGGGAGCATAATACCCGTGGTGCCACCTGAATTATCGCAAAAGCGATCACTTTTGAGCCGCTGTAACGTGCGGAACACGTCTCGCCTACTGGGGGCTTCACACGGACTGCCGTCTGCAAAAACTGCACACGCAAGCCGTCCGCAAAAGAACTACAAACACAGCCGTCCGCCGGAAAGTCAACCGTCCGCCGGGACATCCTGTACCCTTTCGGTCTGCTGCTCGGGAGTGTTATTCACACGGACTCTGATATGCGGCTCACACCTAACCCACACTCTCTGGAAGCGAAATTCCGTACTACTTCTCTCCGTCATGGCATTTGATGTACATATTGTAGCACGTTTTTTTCCGCTTGTCAAGCTTTTTTTAGAAGTTCAGGCCATGACTTCTCGCTGATAAGGATAGAGCAGCGGTTCTGTATCCTTTCCGCAGCCTGCTTGGCGGTAGCCTCTCCGGCGAAGAATCCCCTTGCCTCCTCCATACATATGTCCTGAAGGTCGGGATCGATATTTCCGTATATAGTATCGCAGGACAGGATATACCGCTTGAAATACTCGGCATACTGCCAATAATCCATTACCTTTATGCGGTAATCGTCCTGACTCTTATTGAACGCGGCAATAAAATCAGAATTATAATTAAATCCGCCAACGGTCAGGACTACTGTGCCCTTGCCATCCTTCTTCTTGGGATGTACAAGCTTATAGAGGCTCTTATCGCCGCCGAAGAAGCTTCCGCCCACGAATTCATCCTCGCCCACAGGATAGTAGAAGTAAGAGCCGCGAGCCCGGGGACTCGCTTGCCTTTGATATTAGTATACCGCGAATTTTCCGGCGGTCAATAATTTTTGCAGTTTTTTTGCATTTCCGGATTTTTAAAGTTAAAAAATAAAAATTTCAAAAAACTTCGTCTTTTTTGTTCTCAAAAGTCACTTATATATAGAGCAGCTTGCTCTGACTGAAATTTAAAAAGAATGGAGAATTATCATGGAACACAAAAAATCAATCACACCCGAACTCATAACACTGAATAGATGCCGCACGGATACCGCTCCCGACGGCTCAATAATACTCACTGTGGAATACAGCTTCTGCAATATCTTTGACACGCCGAAGCTGTTCGCCCTCACCTTTGAAGATCATGTTATCCAACACGGAAAAGAGTGTCCGCAGGTGCAGAGGTATTCCTACCCGGCGGATAAGCTCTGCGACAACTCTCTGCTCACCGTGCAGCCGAACGAGACAGCTGTCATAACCCGCAGGTATTTCCTTTCCGACCGCAGCAGCGTCACCCTGAAAGTGAAGGATTACCTCACCGGAAGGGTGATAATCTCCCGGATGCAGGGATTATAATGTCATATCAAATTTGTGCATTTTGTATAATATCACAGAACTGTCACAATGATTCTCCGCGGTTTCCGGATTTTGGAAGTGCCCATCATTGTAGCTTCCTACAAAAAAATTTGTATACCGGCGCAAAATATTGATTTCTTTTGAAAAAAATGCTATAATGAAGTTATCATGTTCATATATTATTAATATTTCGTATACTAAAAATCCAAATATACTAAGTGTATACCCGCTGCGTTCCCGGAATTGGTGTCAGCAGCAGCGCCTGATCTGACACAGCGGTAACTATTACTACCGGAGGTACATTTTAATGAAAGACGAAAAGAACAGCTCTCCGAAAAAGATCGTTAAGGTCCGTGCAGTGAAAGCCCATAAGGTCCGCGAACAGGAAGCTCCTGCTCCTGTCAAGGAGACTCCCAAGCCCGAAGCAGCTGAAAAAGCCACTCCTGCACCAGCCAAGGCTGAAAAACAGGAAGCAAAAAGTGCCCCAAAGCACGAAGAGGTCAAAAAGCCCGAGACCAAAGCCGAGTCCAAGCCCGAAAAGGCTGAAAAGCCGGAAACTAAAAACGAGGCAAAGTCCCTTGAGGCTAAAAAGGAAAAGTCAGGAGCTGCGGAAAAGAGTTCGCCGGAGAATGCCGGCAAACAGCCTGATAAAGCAGAAAAGCTTGATACCCAGAGCAGTGAGGCTATCGCCGGCATGATCGAGGAGAGCATCCCTGCCAGCGCCAAGACTCACCTGCCTCCTCCCAAGACTTCCGCCCGCCTTGAAGAGCTCAAATACCGAGAAATGAACAAGGCCTCCTTCAAGGAAGTGAAGTTCCCGGAGAAGAAGTCTGAGACTCCCAAGGCTGAGAAGGCTCCCGAGAAGAAGCCTGAGCCTCTCAAGGCTGAGAAGGCTCCTGAGAAGAAGCCAGAGACTCCCAAGGCTGAGAAGGCTCCCGAGAAGAAGCCTGAGCCTCTCAAGGCTGAAAAGGCTCCTGAGAAGAAAAACGAGATTCCCAAGGAGATACTCCTTCCGGAAAAGGAAGCCGAGCCCGTAAAGGCTGAGCCAGTCAATGCCGAGCCTGCTTCAACTCCCGAAAAGAAAACAGATGTCACGGTGGAGAAATTAGCCGAGACCATGTCCGCCGAGGAGCTCGAGGAGTACGGTGACATCCTCCAGACCGAGGACGTTGTCATCGACGACATCCATAACATGGCTATCAATACCAAGACCGGCACCCTTATAAAGTACATAGGCACTACCGAGGCTATAATGATCCCCGATACTATCACTACTATCGGAAAATACGCCTTCCGCGGCAACGAAACTCTTAAAAAGATAGTTATGCCCGACAGCGTAAGGATAGTAGATAAATTCGCTTTCTGCCACTGCTTCGCCCTTGAGGAGATAGTCCTTTCCAATAACCTCGAATCCATAGGCGACAACGCTTTCCTCAAGTGCCTGAAGCTCAAGACCATAAACTTCCCGGAATCCCTCAAGCGTATCGGCAAGGGCGCTTTCGGACGCTGCAACTCCCTTGAGAACATCGTCCTCCCCGCCTACCTCCAGAAGATAAACGACCTCACCTTCTTCTCATGCAAGAGACTCAGAAGAATCGTTATCTCCGGTCTGGTGGAGAGCATCGGCAATTCCGCTTTCTCCGAGTGTTACAGCCTGCGGAAGGTCATCATCTCCGACTCGGTGAACTCCATCGGCGAAAGCGCATTCTCATGGTGCCGCTCCCTCGAATCGGTGAATATCCCGGCAAACGTCAAGACTATCGGAAGCATGGCTTTCTACGGCTGCCAGAACCTCAGCACACTCCGCATAAGCTGGCTCACCAAGGACATCAAGGAGGACGCTTTCAGCGGCTGTGAAAACCTCCTCACCATTAATATAGCAGAATTTGAAAACGAAGACATCAAGATAGACGACATCAAGAAAGGTCACAAGCAGACCGTCCGCGTGCTGAAGCAGATAAACCGTATCAAGGCTGAAAGATACGCCCGCGAGCACGGCGTCAGCCTGCTGTTCATGTAAGAAAAAAGCTCCCCAGTGTCACTTCCGGCACCCGGGAGCTTTTTTGCGCTCAGGCTCTTGATTTTTTCAGCAGACTGTGCTATAATCTTTTATATGGGGAGCTTGTTCAACTTGCTGAGAGGAAGGTATGACCTTCGACCCGTGAACCTGATTTGGATAATGCCAACGTAGGGAAGCTGATAATGTCTTTTACTTTCAGGGAACTGCGTCCGGCAGTCCCCTGTTTTTATTTAGGAGGCTATTATGGTAAAAATAAACGGAGAGCTCCTCTCCGCCGACGGAAAGACCGTCTCGGAGATACTGGCGGATATGGACATAAGCGCTCAGCGCGTTGCCGTGGAGCTAAACGAGGAGATAGTGCCCAAGGCGGCTTACGGCAGCACCGTTCTCAAGGACGGCGACAAGGTGGAGGTAGTCCGCTTCGTGGGAGGCGGCTGATATGGCGATACCCACAAGAGAGGAAATGTACCGCGCACTCGAAGAACGCCACGGCAGGGAGTTACAGCGGAAACTGTCCGGAGCCTCTGTGGCTGTCTGCGGTCTGGGAGGTCTCGGCTCGAACATCGCCATAGCTCTCGCAAGAGCCGGCGTGGGACACCTGCACATCCTCGATTTCGACTGCGTGGACATCTCCAATCTCAACCGTCAGCAGTATTCTCCGGAGCAGCTCGGTATGCCCAAGACCGAAGCCCTCGGAGACACCCTCCGCAGGATAGCTCCATATTGCAACATAACTGCGGACTGCGTTAAGCTCACCGAGGACAATGTCCCGCAGCTGCTCGGCAGCGACGACATCATCTGCGAGGCATTTGACAAAGCCGACCAGAAAGCCATGCTGGTGAACTGTGTACTGGAATGCTTTCCGGAAAAGTACCTTGTTTCAGGCTCCGGAATGGCTGGCATAGGCCCCTCAAATCTTATAATCACAAAGCGCCTTTCCAAGCGCTTTTACCTCTGCGGCGACGGCACCAGCGACGTCGCGGACGGTCTCGGACTCGTTTCCTCCCGCGTACTGATATGCGCCGCACATCAGGCAAATGCGGTCATCCGGATAATCGCCGGAGAATTTGATATATAAGGAGCAATTGACATGAACAAAGATGATAAGCTCATTTTAGGCAGGCATGAATTCAACTCACGCTTCATACTCGGCTCGGGAAAGTATTCCCTGAAGCTCATTGAGGCAGCGGTAAAGTACGCCGGCGCTGAGATAATAACCCTTGCAGTCCGCCGCACGAACTCCAAGGAGCACGAGAATATCCTCGACTATATCCCCAAGGGAGTAACCCTCCTGCCCAATACCTCCGGCGCAAGGAATGCCGACGAGGCTGTTCGTATCGCAAGGCTCGCCCGTGAGCTGGGCTGCGGAGACTTCGTCAAGGTGGAGATTATGCGCGACAGCAAGTACCTCCTCCCCGACAATCAGGAAACTATCCGCGCCACAGAGATACTCGCCAAGGAGGGCTTCGTGGTAATGCCCTATATGTACCCCGACCTCAACGCCGCCCGCGACCTCGTGAACGCCGGTGCTGCCTCGGTAATGCCTCTTGCATCGCCTATCGGCTCCAACAAGGGACTTGCCACAAAGGATTTCATTCAAATACTCATTGATGAGATAGACCTCCCCATTATCGTTGATGCCGGTATTGGACGTCCCTCACAGGCGTGCGAGGCTATGGAAATGGGCGCGGCAGCAGTTATGTCTAACACGGCACTTGCTACCGCAGGCGACCTCCCCGTTATGGCAGAGGCTTTCCGTCAGGCAGTTGAAGCCGGCAGAAAGGCATATCTCTCCGGTCTGGGAAGAGTCCTCACAAGAGGCGCCGCTCCCTCGGATACCCTCACCGGCTTCCTCCGCGACTGACAGGAAAGGAGAAAGCACATGAAAACAGCTCTTACTATCGCCGGAAGCGATTCCTCCGGCGGCGCAGGTATCCAGGCTGACATAAAGACCATGACTATGAACGGCGTTTTCGCCATGAGCGCCATAACTGCCCTCACCGCCCAGAATACCACCGGCGTAACAGCGGTCAGCGAGGTGTCTCCCGATTTCCTTGCAAAGCAGATAGACGCGGTGTTCACGGACATACGTCCTGACGCCGTAAAGATAGGCATGGTCTCCTCCGCAGCCATTGCAGAGGTCATAGCCGACAGACTAAGCTTCTACAAAGCGGAAAACATAGTAGTCGATCCGGTAGCTGTCGCCACCAGCGGCTCGAAGCTAAGCAGCTCGGAGGCATATGAAGCCGTCAAGTCGCTGCTCTTCCCAATGGCGGCAGTGGTCACTCCCAATATCCCGGAGGCGGAGCTCATCTCCGGCATGACCATTACCGACGGTCCCGCTATGACAACTGCGGCAAAGGCTATCTCCGAGGAATTCGGCTGCAACGTCCTCTGCAAGGGCGGTCACAGAGTAAACGACGCCAACGACCTGCTCTACCGCATGAGCGGCTCGTTCCACTGGTTCGAGGGCAGACGCATAGACAATCCCAATACCCACGGCACAGGCTGCACACTCTCCAGTGCCATTACCGCAAACCTCGCAAAGGGATACTCCCTACCGGATGCCATACAGCGTGCAAAGGACTTCATCTCCGGAGCTCTGGAAAGTATGCTGGATCTTGGCAGCGGAAGCGGTCCTCTCGACCACATATTCGACCTTAAAAGTAAATTCGCGGACTGACCGCACGAAAGGATATTATCATGAGAAATTACAGCACACAGATGGAAGCCGCCAAAAAAGGCATTATCACTCCCGAAATGGAGATCGTCGCAAAGAAGGAATATATCGAACCTGAACAGCTCCGGGAGCTCGTTGCAAAGGGCGAGGTCTGCATTCCCTGCAACGTGAACCACAAGTCCATCTCCCCCGAGGGAATCGGCTCACGTATGCGTACAAAGATTAACGTCAACCTCGGTATCTCCGGCGATGTAAAAAACTACGACATGGAAATGGAAAAAGTGGATATGGCTCTGAAGTTCGGTGCAGAGGCTATCATGGACCTCAGCAACTACGGCAAGACCAACACCTTCCGTCAGGCGCTCGTTGCAAAGTCGCCTGCCATGATTGGCACAGTTCCCATGTACGACGCTATCGGCTATCTGGACAAGGATCTCCTTGAGATAACAGCTCAGGACTTCCTCAAGGTGGTACGCGCTCACGCTGAGGAGGGCGTGGACTTCATGACTATCCACGCCGGTATCAACCGACGTGCCGTTGAAGCCTTCAAGCGCGACAAGAGAAAAATGAACATCGTTTCCCGCGGAGGCTCTCTCCTCTTTGCATGGATGGCTATGACCGGCAACGAGAATCCCTTCTACGAATACTACGACGAGGTACTGGACATCCTCCGTGAATTCGACTGCACTATCAGCCTCGGAGACGCTCTCCGTCCCGGCTGTCTCGACGACGCTACCGATGCTGGTCAGGTGGCTGAGCTCATCGAGCTGGGCGCACTCACCGAACGCGCATGGGCTAAGGACGTTCAGGTAATGGTGGAAGGCCCCGGACACATGGCTATGGATCAGATAGCGGCAAACATGAAGCTCCAGAAGCGTATCTGCCACAATGCTCCGTTCTACGTGCTCGGACCTCTCGTTTCTGATATTTTCCCCGGCTACGACCACATCACCTCTGCTATCGGCGGAGCTATCGCTGCTGCAAGCGGTGCCGACTTCCTGTGCTATGTAACTCCCGCCGAGCACCTCCGTCTGCCCGACGCCGATGACGTTAAGGAGGGTATCATCGCAAGCCGCATTGCTGCTCACGCTGCCGATATCGCCAAGGGCATCCCCCACGCCATGGACGCTGACAACGCTATGGCAAAGGCTCGCCACGAGCTGGACTGGGAGGAGATGTTCAAGATCGCAGTGGATCCCGAGAAGGCTCGCCGCTACTACGAGAGCACTCCTATCGCGGAGAGACATACCTGCTCAATGTGCGGAAAGATGTGCGCTGTCCGCACCACCAACATGATACTCAACGGTGAACACGTTGAGTTCTGCACCGAAAAGTGAGGCGCGCCATGTTCAGGATAGGTCACGGTTACGACGTACACAAGCTCGTGGAGGGCAGAAAGCTCATACTGGGCGGAGTTGACATCCCCCACACCACCGGGCTTCTCGGACACTCCGATGCGGATGTCCTCGCCCATGCGATTATGGATGCTATGCTGGGAGCTCTCGCCCTCGGTGACATAGGACATCTGTTCCCGGACACCGCCGACGAATTCGAGGGTGCCGACAGCATGAAGCTCATGGCTGAGGTGGTCCGCGTATGCAGGGAAAAGGACTACGAGGTGGGGAATATCGACGCTACTGTTATAGCTCAGGCTCCGAAGCTCGCACCGCATATAGTGAAAATGCGGGAGAACATCGCAAAGGTCTGCGGCTGTGACGTTTCGCAGATAAGCGTAAAGGCTACCACCGAGGAGCACCTTGGCTTCACCGGCGAAAAGCTGGGAATGTCCGCTCACGCAGTAGCATTAATGAAAAGAATATGACCATGAGCCGTACCGCTTGATATAGTGGTGCGGCTTTATTTAAGTGCCTCAGCTTAAATTACAAAAAAATTTCTCCTTAACTATTGACAAACGGATAAGAATTAATTATAATGTAATCAGCAAACACCGCGGACGCAGCTGTTCATTAGGCGTTCAGCTGACCGCCGGCAGTATTTTTTCAGGGAGGGTATTAAATAATGCAAGGAAAACTTAAAAGATCACTGGCAGCTCTTTCAGCTGCTGCAATTACCGCGCTCCAGTGCGCTCCGTTCAGCGTGCCCACAGTCAGCGCAGCCGAGACTACCTCTTTCCCCTTCACCATCGAAGGCGAGAACATGGAAGGTGCTACGCTCTGGACTTCTATCTATGAGACCAAGATACCGGATTACTCCGGCGAGGGCTTCTGGTACCTCACTAACGCCTCAGCTTCATTCGAGGTGAACGTCCCAGAGGACGCCATGTACCAGCTCACCGTTCACGGCGCTCAGATACTCAGCGGCGAGGGCGGCGAAAGACAGCAGGCTGTCAAGGTAAACGGCATCAAGTATATCACTCAGGCTGCTTACTCGGATAAGTGGCGCGACTACGACTTCGGCATGATAAGACTCAACAAGGGTGTGAATACTATCGAATTCATCAACGAATACGGCTATATGGCTGTGGATACCGTTACTGTATCAGAGGCAGCGTTCCCCGACCTTTCCATTGCCACAGACTCCACCTGCGATCCCGACGCTACTCCAGAGACCAAGGCTCTCATGAAATATCTCAAAAGCGTCTACGGCAAGAACATCCTCTCCGGTCAGCAGCAGATCTACGGCGGCGGAAATCAGGTCCAGACCACTATCCGCTACGACGAGAACGCCGACAAGTGCGTGGATCAGGACGGCAATGAGTACCCTATCGACAAGGACAGCTACGATGAGGACGAGCAGGGACACAAATTCCCGTGGCACTGCTCCGGCAAGGACGGTCAGGTGTATACTTACAGCACCCAGAACCGCAACTATACCTACAATAACTACGACAACGACATAAACATCATCAACGACCTCACCGGCAAATATCCCGCTATACAGGGCTTCGACTTCGGAAGCTACTGTCCATGCTTCGCGTGGGACGACGGCGTTGCCGGCAGAATGATCGAATGGACCAAAGAAAAGGGCGGTATCTGCACAGCTTCATGGCACGTGAACGTTCCCACAAGAATGGCTGATTATACTCTCGGTGAGCCGCTGGACTTCTCCAAGACCACATATAAGGGCAACGAGGGCGGTCAGCCCGTCTCCGACTTCAAAACAGCCAACTGCATGGTCAAGGGCACTGTGGAGTATGAATACTTCCAGCTCTGCATGAAGAATCTGGCTGCGGAGCTCCTGAAGCTCCAGGAGGCAGGAGTCCCCGTTATATTCCGTCCCTTCCACGAGGCTGAGGGCAACCCCAGCAACACCAATGATCCCATAGACGGCTCCGGAGCATGGTTCTGGTGGTCCAAGGAGGGAGCAAAGGTCTACAAGGAACTGTGGGCTCTGCTTCAGGACACTCTCATAAACGAATACGGTCTGCACAACCTCATCTGGGAGCAGAACCTCTATGCATGGTCAGATGCCTCCGCTCAGTGGTATTCCGGCGACGACCGTGTGGACATCGTTGCATACGACAAGTACAATACCCAGTACAACCGCCACGACGGCAAGCCCTCCGGCACTCCCAACCTCGACGCTGAGGCTGGCATCTTCTACAAGCTCAACAGCTTCGTAAAGGGCAATAAAATGGTGGCTATGGCTGAGAACGATTCCGTTCCCAGCATGAAGAATATGACAGTTGAGCACGCCTACTGGCTCTACTTCTGCCCGTGGTACGACTCCGGCGACGCCCGATTCGTTACCGGCGAGAACTATCAGGACCACGACGAGCTCAAGGCCCTCTACAACAGCGATTTCTGCATAACCCTCGACGAGCTCCCCAAGGACCTCTTCGGCGACGGAAAGACCGTCCCCACCACTTCTGCAGCGACTACATCAGCAGCCTCATCAACAACTACAACAGCTGCTTCTACGACTGCCGCAGCAGTATCTGCATCCACAACGGCTCCCGTCTCCTCCACAGCTTCCTCCACAGAAGAGGATATACTCTGGGGCGATGCCAACTGCGACAATGAAGTAAATCTGGCTGATGCCGTACTCATCATGCAGTCTATCTCCAACCCCGACAAGTACGGCGAAGGCAAGGAACTGGGTATTTCTCCCAAGGGTGCTAAGAACGCCGATGTCTCCGAGAACGGCAACGGTCTCACCAACAAGGACGCTCTTGCTATCCAGAAATACAAGCTTGGTCTCATTACTGAGCTCCCCGTCAAGTGATAAAAAGCTCATAACCTACCACTTTCATACAAGTGAGCACAGCAATCAATGCTGTGCTCACTTTTTTTGTTGCAGCAAGTAAATTTTTCTTGATTTTTTGTCGCCGCTGGTATATAATAGATTATGATCGTTCAGGAGGTAAAACATATGAATAATGTTAATTGTATCGGTTTTGACAACGAAAAATATCTAAAAATGCAGTCGGAGCATATCAGAGAGCGCATTGCCCAGTTCGGTGACAAGCTCTACCTCGAATTCGGTGGAAAGCTCTTCGATGACTACCACGCTTCCCGTGTACTCCCCGGCTTCAAGCCCGACAGTAAGCTCCAGATGCTTCTCCAGCTCAAAGACGAGGCTGAGATAGTGATCGTCATCAATTCCGATGATATAGAAAAGAACAAGATCCGCGGCGACCTCGGTATCACCTACGATGTGGACGTCATCCGACTTTTCAATGTGTTCACGAAGATAGGTCTCTACGTCAGCAGCGTTGTCCTCACAAGATACGACAATCAGCCCACCGCCGACGCTTTCCAGAGCCGTCTCGAAGCACTCGGCATAAAGGTCTACCACCATTACAGCATAAAGGGCTACCCCTCTGATCTCCAGTACATAATCAGCGACAAGGGCTACGGCAGGAACGACTATATCGAGACCTCCCGCCGCCTCGTAGTTATAACGGCTCCCGGTCCCGGAAGCGGAAAAATGGCAACCTGCCTCTCACAGCTCTATCACGAGCACAAAAGAGGAGTCAACGCCGGCTACGCTAAGTTCGAGACCTTCCCCATATGGAACCTTCCCCTCAGACATCCGGTAAATATCGCCTATGAGGCTGCTACCTCCGACCTCAACGACGTGAATATGATAGATCCTTTCCATCTGGAAGCCTACGGAAAGACTACCGTCAACTACAACCGCGATGTTGAGATTTTCCCCGTGCTCAACGCAATGTTTGAGAATATCCTAGGTGAATCGCCCTACAAGTCGCCTACCGACATGGGCGTCAACATGGCTGGCAACTGTATCGTCAACGACGATATTGTCTGCAAGGCTGCCAAGGACGAGATAATCCGCCGCTACTACGTTGGTATGTGCGACCACAAGAAAGGTCTTATCTCCGAGAACGAGGTACTCAAGCTGGAGCTCCTCATGAAGCAGGCAAACGTAACCTCAGCGGACAGAAAGGTCATCGCGGCAGCTCTCAAGCGCGAGGCTGAGACAGGCGCTCCCGCAGCAGCTATGGAGCTCCCGGACGGTACCATCCTCACCGGAAAGACCTCTGATCTCCTCGGTGCTGTATCAGCACTTCTCCTCAACGCACTGAAGCACTTCGCAGAGATCGACGATAAGGTGCTGCTCATGTCGCCTAACGTTATTGAGCCTATCATGGACCTCAAGGTTAAGCACCTTGGCAATAACAATCCCCGTATCCACACCGACGAGACTCTCCTTGCGCTCTCAATATGCGCTACCACGGACGAAAACGCTAAACGTGCAATGGAGCAGATCTCCAAGCTCCGCGGCTGCGAGGTGCATTCCACCGTTATCCTCTCACCTGTGGACGAGAGGATATTCAAGAGACTTGGCATAAACCTCACCTGCGAGCCCAAGTACAGCAACTGAAATATACCGAAAAGGCTGTTCCGCCAACCGGGACAGCCTTTAAATTTTCTATTGTTTTTTCGACGCGTCTTGCTATTTCCGTAATAATATGGTATAATATTTGTGATTGTACTGTTATTACGCAAAATTCATTTTCGGGAGGCTTGGAATTGAACTACCAGAACCCCAAACTCAAGGAAAGACCTGACCATAAGCATTACCCCAACTGCCTTAGCAGAAAAATGGCGATAGAGGATTTCTGCCACAGATTTTTCTTCTTCACTCTGGGCATAAGCATCGTCCTCGGCGTATTCTCATTCTGGGGAGCAAGCTACACTGTGCTCTCGTGGATACCATCCATATTCGGTGATCCGTGGGAGCTCCCGTTCATATTAGTGCAGCTCCTGCTCGTTATAGGAATGTCCGTGCTCGCTGCATTGGGATGCGGAAAGAGGAAGGTCTACCTTGTGATACTCCTCGGCATTTACGCCGCTATGGCTCTGTTCGGACTCATCTCCCACACGCTTCAGGATTTCATCATATTCGCAGCCGGCTCGCTGGGACTGGCTACCGGCTACCCGGCAGTACAGGTCTACCTCGATGACGAACAGCTGAAAAATACTGAGGGCTATCCACTTTTCAACGTTCATCTCGCCGAACAGGAGGAAAATGCTGCAAATAACGTTCCGCAGTACGCCTCAAAAAATCTCCCCGAAACCATGGATGAGGCAGAGCAGACCGATCCCCTGAGCTTCACCGGCATGGACGTCTTTGCCGAAATGCCTCCCCTCCTTTCTAAAAAAATAGCCCCCATAGTTGCTGAAAACATTCTGGAATATCAGCCCGAGAGCGGAAAGCACTGCAATATTTCCGACAGCCCGTTAAAACTTCAATAAGGAGAGATATTATGTTCGCTAAGGTAAAAAGTCTCGGACTTTTCGGCCTCAACGCCTTTCAGGTGGACGTAGAGATCGACATAAGCCGCGGACAGCCGCAGTTCGATATAGTCGGTCTTCCGGACACAGTCGTAAGGGAGAGCCGCGAAAGAATACGTGCCGCACTCAGAGCAAGCAGCATAAACTTCCCCATTGCAACGGTAATGATAAATCTCGCTCCCGCCGACACCAAGAAAAGCGGTTCGGTACACGATATGGCGATATTCATGGCTATTCTCAAAGCCATGAGGATGATAGACGATCCCCTTGAGGACTGCGCGTTCATCGGAGAGATCTCCCTGAACGGTGACATAAGGCGCATAAACGGAGTTCTCCCCATGGTCATGCTCGCCCGTGAACTGGGCATAGGCTCGGTTTTCGTCCCGGCGGACAACGCCAGCGAGGCTTCGGTCATCACAGGTGTGGACATATACGCTGTCCATAACGCCGAGGAGCTCATACGCCACTTCAGGAAAGAGGAAAGGCTCGTCCCATGCGAGCACTATATCCCCCCGGAGACCGCCTACAACGAGACCGTTGACTTTGCAGACGTGCGCGGTCAGCAGTCGGCAAAGAAGGCTCTGGAAATAGCCGCCGCAGGAGGTCACAACGCCCTGCTCATAGGAGCTCCCGGAAGCGGAAAGAGTATGCTTGCAAAGCGTATGTCCTCCATACTTCCGCCGCTGACCTTCGAGGAAGCTCTCGAAACTACGAAGATACACTCTATCTCCGGTCTGCTCACTCCGGAGATGCCAATTATAACCAAGCGCCCGTTCCGGTCACCTCACCACACCATATCCTCCGCCGGACTGGCAGGAGGCGGCACTGTCCCCCACCCGGGAGAGGTATCCCTCGCCCACAACGGTCTGCTGTTTCTGGACGAGCTGGCTGAATTCGACCGCCGCACCCTTGAGATACTCCGACAGCCCCTTGAGGACAGAAAGGTTACCGTCGCAAGAGCCTCCGGCTCTGTGACCTATCCGTGCACCATAATGCTAATAGGTGCCATGAATCCATGTCCCTGCGGCTACTACGGCCATCCAAAGCGGAAATGCATATGCTCACAGAAAAAGGTTTCAGCTTATCTTTCCAAGATCTCAGGACCGCTCCTTGACCGCTTCGACCTGCATATCGAGGTAGCTCCCGTTGAATTCGGCGACCTGTCCTCAAATGCCAAGGAGGAATCCTCCGCAGAGATAAGAAAACGCGTCACCGCCGCAAGAAACATCCAGAAGGAACGCTTCCGGGATACAGGCATAACATGCAACGCCCTCATAACCCCGGACAAGCTCCAGCAGTTTTGTCCCATGGACGATGCTGCCGAACAGCTTATGAAAAATGTTTTCGACAGGCTTGGTCTCAGTGCCAGAGCCTACGACAGGATACTTAAAGTATCACGCACTATCGCCGATATGGAGGGCTCTGAAGTCATCCTCAAGAACCATATCGCCGCCGCTTCACAGTACAGGAGCCTCGACCGCAAATACTGGTCCGGAGCTTCAGAGATCTAAGGAGGTCAACCATGCTTTTAGCAATAGACATCGGCAATACCAATATCGTTTTCGGCTGCGTCAGCGACTCCGACGAGGTAGTCCTCTTCGAGCGCATTTCTACCAACCACTACGCAACTTCCGCAGAATACGCCTCGCTCATCAAGAGCATACTTGAAATGAACAGCTTCAACATCAGCGACATCGACGCCGCTGTGATGTCGTCGGTAGTTCCCTCTGTAACGAATACCGTCAAGGAAGCCGTAAAGAAGCTCTTCAAGGTGGACGTAATGGTAGCCGGTCCGGGAGTAAAGACCGGTCTCAATATACTCATCGACAATCCCGCCCAACTGGGCAGCGATCAGGCTGTGGACGCTGTTGCCGCTATAAACCAGTATTCCGCTCCCCTGATAATCATTGACATGGGTACCGCTACCACGGTCTCAGTCGTGGACAAGAACAAGAACTACCGCGGCGGTCTCATCATGACCGGCATGGGCGTGGCTGCCGATGCTCTCGTGGCTCGCACAGCACAGCTCCCCAAGATAAATTTTGAAGCCCCTGCGAATATAATCGGCACCAACACTATCGACTGTCTCAAAAGCGGTATGCTCTACTCCAATGCCAGCGCTCTTGACGGCATAATCGAGCGTATCGAGGAGGAGCTTGGCTATCAGTGTACAGCTGTCGCCACCGGAGGTCTCTCAGAGCTGGTAGTCCCACTCTGCAAGAAGGATATAATCCTCGACAGCAACCTCCTTATCAAAGGTCTTGCTGTCATTTACAGAAAAAACAAGAAAAACTGACGGAGGTGCTCAATGCTTAAAGGTAAGACCGTCCTGCTTGGAGTTACCGGCTCTATCGCCGTTTACAAAATATGCAACCTCGCCCGTATGCTCACAAAGCTGGGAGCTGAGGTCCACGTGGCTATGACTCCAAATTCCCTCAATTTCGTACACCCCCTCACCTTCGAGACTCTCACTCAGCACAAATGCCTCATAGATACCTTCGACCGCAATTTTGAATACAGTGTCGAGCACGTTTCTATCGCCAAAAAGGCTGACGTGGTGATGATAGCTCCCGCATCGGCAAACGTCATCGGAAAGATAGCCGGAGGCATAGCTGACGATATGCTCACCACCACCGTTATGGCGTGTACCTGCAAAAAGCTCATAGCTCCTGCCATGAACCACAATATGTTCCACAATCCTATCGTACAGGAGAACATCGAAAAGCTCCGCCGCTTCGGCTACGGGATCATCGAACCTGTAAAGGGTATGCTCGCCAACCGAGACATCGGAGACGGCAAGCTCCCCGACGAGGAGGTGCTCCTTGAGCATATCATCCGCGAGATCGCCTTTGAAAAGGACCTCGCCGGAAAGAAGGTCCTCGTCACCGCCGGAGCCACCCGTGAGAGCATTGATCCAGTGCGCTTCATCACCAACCACTCCAGTGGAAAAATGGGCTTCGCTATGGCAAGAGCGGCTATGCTCCGCGGCGCAGAGGTGACAGTTGTCGCCGCCCATACCGACGTGGAGCCCCCTATGTTCGTGGACGTTGTACCCGTAAAGTCAGCCGAGGATATGTTCAATGCCGTAAAGGAAAGACTCAGCAGCACCGACTACATCATCAAGGCTGCGGCAGTCGCGGACTACACTCCCCTGACAGTCGCCGACAGCAAGCTGAAAAAATCCGATGGTGAGCTGAATATCCCATTGAAGCGAACTACCGACATACTGAAATATATCGGCGAGCACCGCCGTCCGGATCAGGTCATCTGCGGCTTCTCCATGGAGACTGACAACGTAATCGAGAATTCACGAAAAAAGCTCATCTCAAAAAACTGCGACATGATCTGCGCCAACTCACTCCGCAAAGCCGGTTCAGGCTTCGGTACCGACACAAATATAATAACCCTTATTACCCACGGCGGCACTCAGGAGCTCGAGCTTATGAGCAAATTTGACGCAGCTAATATCATCCTCGATAGAATAAAAGATATAAGCGCCGGAAATACGGCAGCACTTGAACAAAAGGAAGAAAACTGATGCGATCCGCTTTTAAGAAATTATCCCAGAACAAGCACAATATCGACGGAGGTCTGCTGTTCGCCGTAACTCTCTGTGCTATACTCAGCACAGTGCTCATCTACTCCATCGTGGAAAGCGGCATGAGCAAAGACGAGGGCGTAGGCGCAAGTTACTGGAAAACTCAGCTCCTCTGCACAGTGGCTGGACTATTCTTTGCTGCCTTTATCTCCGTTATCGACTACCGCAAGCTGGTGAAGCTGTGGTTCGTCTTTGCTCCGGCAGCGCTGTTCCTTGTGGCGCTGACCTTTACCTCCCTGGGCTACCAGCGTGAGGGCGCCGACGACCAGGCATGGCTCCAGATAGGTCCCGTTAACTTCCAGCCCTCCGAGATACTGAAGCTGGCGTTCATACTCACCTTCAGCTATCACCTCTCCAAGGATGAGGCTGATATGAACAAACCCCTGCATATGCTCCTGCTGCTGCTCCACGGCGCCATCCCCATTGCTATCGTCGGCAAGCAGGGTGACTACGGTACGGCTATAATCTTTGCCGCAATATTCATTTGCATGATCTGCTCAGCTGATATATCGTGGAAGTACCTCGTAGCAGCTCCCTTCTTCATTGCCGCAGCCACCGTGGGAATATGGTTCTTCGCTCTGAGCGAGATGCACAAGAAAAGAGTTACTATCCTCTTCCACCCCGGAAGCGATCCTGAATACATGGAATACCAGCAGGACCTCGGTCTTGCCGCCCTTAAATCCGGAGGCGTATTCGGCAAAGGTCTGCTGAAAGAGGCTGACGAATATATCTACGTGCCCGAGATACACAACGACTTCATCTTCACCTACGTGGGACAGGTCTTCGGCTTCCTCGGTTCAGTAGGAGTGCTCATAATCCTCTCCTACACCTGCCTGAAGATATTTTCCGACAGCCGCATTACCCGCGATCACCTTGGACGCTTCATCTGCATGGGAGCCTTCGGACTCATGCTCTCACACTGTATCATGAACATCGGCATGGTTTTGAAGGTAGCTCCCGTTATCGGCGTTCCCCTGCCCTTCATGAGCGCCGGCGGCACTGCCCTTATAAGTATGTACGCGGTCATCGGACTGGTACTAAGCACTTACAGCCACCGCGCTGTTATCTACAATGTCTTCTACGACGAGGACGATGACAAATAACTTTCCTTCTCCGCTTAGCGAAAATTTTCTCTTAAGCGGAGATTTTTTGTTACACCCTCTGCACTTTCTGCGTATATGTAAGGTGAAAGCAGATCTGCCCACGAAAGGAGGTAAAGCATGAACGACAACGATATACTCCGGCTGATACGCGAAGCTCCGCCCCGGGGACAGCGTGCCCTGTTCGACGAATACTATAACTATGTATGCGCTGTCGTCGTGCGAGTGCTCCACGGCTACGGCTCCCGTGAGGACATGGACGAATGCGTTATGGACGTTTTCACAAACGTGTTCCTCCGGCTGGACGAAGCCCGTGTCACCGGACTGAAAGGCTTTATCGGCACTATCGCCCGCAATACTGCCATAAGCAGACGGCGCTCGCTGAAAGCTGACGGCTCCGCCGCACTGTCTATGGAAAGCGACCTTCCTTTCGGGCTCTCCACCGGCGAGGACATCGCCGGCAGCACCGAAGCCTCTGTGCTTGCAGGACAGCTCCTTGAAAAGATAAAAGAGCTGGGCAAGCCGGACTCAGAGCTCATTATACAAAGATATTTCTACGACCGCAGCTCCGGCGAGATAGCCTCCGCAATGGGGATGACTCCCGCAGCGGTAAGAATGAGATGTGCCAGGGCGCTGAAACGTCTCAGGAAGGACCTGAAGGAGCTGCTCTGAAAGGAGTGTGTATTATGAAAGATAAGAATAAAATAAGCGATATTCTCCACAACTCCGACGAAAAGACTCTGGAGGAGATAGCGGCAGATTATACATCATTCGATAAGGAAAAGGCTGACAGACAGTTCCGGCAAATAGAGCGCAGGCTGGAAAGCTCCGGAGACGATTTCTGCGGCGAGGAGGTATCCGGCGTTGAAAGATACCGTCCCCGTGTTTTCCGCAGATTCGTTTCAGCGGCAGCGTGTCTTGCTCTTGCAGGCACCGGTATCGCCGTGACCTATTCCCTCAGCAGGAACGGCTTCCCAGGAGGCTCTGCCCCTGCCGCGTCTGTTGCATCATCCCCTGCCGCTCCGGATATTTCGTCAATAGACAAGGACCATGTCTGCGAGCTGCTCAGGACATCCCTTACCAGATACGATTCCTGTTACTGCAAGTACAATTCTCTCCATACATTCATGAGCGAGAACAAGGAGACCTCAGAAAAGATCAAAAGCATGACCGATACTGTCTCTGAGATACAGTTCGACAGAACGAACCGCAGGCAGTGGCAAAAAAGTGTTGAACAGTTCAGCTGCGATGACCTTACAAACGGCAAAGAACACAGCTCCGATTATAAAAATGAGCTCTACAACTTCTACTGCAACGGCGAAGGTATCGAGGCTCTTATTCAGGATTCCCAGCGTACCTACACCACCTATTCCAAAAACTACCGCCACCCTCCTGTATTCGAGCCGGAAGAAAACTCTCTTCCTTGGTATATGGAGAACAAGGACTGCTGGGAGATAACCGGCAGCGAAGTCATAACCGGCAGAAGCTGTATCGTCGTTGAGTGCAATGTCAAGGACTATAAGGATATGGCGAATTACGACAGCTACGACCTGAACTCCACCATGTACATCGACGCCGAAACAGGCTATATCATCAAAGAGTATACCTATATTACAACTGTGTCCACCGACTCGTATACCAAAACTACACAGGAAAGCGAACAGACCATTGATTTTGAGGTGACAGAGATAAGGTTCAACGATACCTCGGATTTCGTTACTCCCGCTGAGTTCAGGGAATTCCTCAGAGACTTTGAACCGGCAGAGGAATGTGATATAAGCTTCCTTACAGACGAGGAAGTTACAACTGTCCCCATGCCAGACAGTATAGTTATAGGCAGCAATGGCTTCACAGTAGAGATTCCCCATGATTTCAGGCACTCCAAAACAGATGAATGTGCAGACCGCTATTTCGAGCTGCCTCTGCAAAACGGTGATAAGGTCTATTTCGTATTTGGCGAATGGGTGATGTACATCGCCGACCACGGTGACATCACGGCAAATGAATTCGTTCAGAGCCTCCATAATAATCTGACCATTACATCCGGCTCAGGCTATGACGCTCCTGTTAAAGAGAAGACATTCACTCTGAATCCGGCTTCTTCGGAAAATACAGAAGTGATCGGCTGCCCGTTCGTTTACCAGTGCGGTACGATGAACGATAACGAAAGCGGTTATTATGAGGCTTACTTCGGAATAGTGCCCTGCAATTTCAGGAATTCCAACTTTAATATTGAAAAAGCTCCTGCATACTGGTACGTTTTTACAGACAGCCAGAATGAAGAAACAAAGCAGTATGTTCATAATCTAATGGAGGAGATCACCGCAAGTGCTGCATATCAGCAGTAATTTCGCCTTGTGCCGAGGGACTGCCAAAGTCAGCCCCTACAAAATGTTACAGATAGCATATACTAAACAACTATGGCGCCCATACGGGCGCCATAGTTGGGTTGTTATTTCAGAAGCCTGAAAGCTTCCATAAATTCACGGTACATATACAGCGAGCCCAGCGCGATAAGGGGTACCCCCTTTCCCTTTGCATAGCTGTATGCCGCTGAAACACCATCTGCAAGTACGGGATGAGCTTCGGCTGGTATGCCGGCAGCAGAAAAAGTCTCCGCCAGTGAAATGCAGTCCAGCGAGCGTGGATTATCCGGAGTCACCGCAAATACGCGGTCTATGAGCCCTCCCAGCATCTCAGAATAGAGCCCGTACTCCTTATCAGCCATTACGCCTATGAGGAGGACCAACTTTTCACCGGCAAAATACCGGCGTATACTGTCGGCAGCCTCTCTTATGCCGTCTGGATTGTGGGCACCGTCGTAGATAACATAGGGCTGACGGCTGAGCACCTCGAAGCGTCCGTGCCAGCTGACCTTGGAAAGTCCCTCCGCCAGAGCGAAGTCGGGAATATCTACACCCTGGGAGCGCAGTATCTCCACGCAGTTTATCACGTTCACAGCGTTGGTGAGCTGATATGTGCCTGAGAGTGGTATCCTTATCTCCGTGCCCTTGTAGAAGAATACAGTGCCATCCAGACCGGTGCAGGAGTCCGGAAATATGCGGAAATCCGAGAGGTCGGCTGTGTACAGCTGAGAGGAATTCCTCTCAGCAGCTGCCCTTATCACCTCAAGAGCCTCTTCGCTGTCGCCGCCGAAGAAAACAGGTCTGCCGGGCTTGATAATGCCTGCCTTGTGGGAGGCTATCTCCTCTATGGTATCTCCCAGGAAGCCACAGTGGTCTCTCTGGACGTTGGTTATCACTGAGAGCAGCGGTGAGCTTACCGCGTTGGTGGAGTCAAGGTCGCCGCCCATGCCGCATTCCACAACAACGATGTCGCAGTCCTCACGGGCAAAAAGCTCGTAAGCGGCAGCGGTGAGCACCTCGAATTCAGTGGGCTTTTCAGTCATAGACTCGCAAACGGAAGCTATATCAAGTATTATCTCCGCAAACTTCTCCCTTGTTATCTCAGTTCCGTTTATCCGAAAGCTGTCGGTAACGTCGGTAATAGCCGGCGAGGAAAAGCCTCCCGTGCGGTATCCGGCGCATTTCAGTACGGAGGTGAGCATTGCCCCGAAGGAGCCCTTTCCGTTAGTGCCGGAAACGTGTATAATACGGGTTTTATTCTGAGGCTCGCCAAGGAGCTTCAGGAGCTCGGTTATGCGTTCGAGGCCGAGTATGCTTCCCCGGCTGGCAGCAGTTTTAAGGTATCCGAGAGCCTTTTCGTAATTTGTCATTTGCTGCACATTCTTTCAAGCTGTGCCGAGAACGCCTTGTTCTTCAGGAGCAGATAGATAATGTAGAATTCCACGATTCCGATGCCTGTGTAGAGCGGTACGCGGAGTATCAGCACCTCAAAGGGAGTGTGGTAGTAGACATAGAGTCCGATAGACTTGATTATCATGGAGCCGATGATGTGCCCGGCGGCAACTGCACAGGCTGTGTTGAGGAGCCTGTTTCTGCGGAACAGCACCATTGATGCAAGACCTGCAAAGAAGCCTATGCTTGCTGCGCCGAGGGTTATTATGGGGTTTATGGAATAGCCCACGATAAGGCAGCCGATTATGTCGGCACCTGCGCCCACAGCCGCACCGATGAATGGTCCGAAGAAGATTCCAGCCATGAGCAGAGGGAGATTCTCAAAGCTTATACGTATGCTGCTTCCAATATTGAAAGCGAGCATCTTTCCGAGGACTATGCTCATAGCGATGAACAGTGCCGAGATGACCAGCACTCTTGTATTCCCGAACAGCCTTAAACCTCCGAATGTCTGTGTTTTCTTGTTGTTTGCAACCATAAAAAAATACCTCCTTTTCCTCACTCATACGACAAGAAAAGAAGGCATAGTATTCTTTAATTTGTCCTATGAAGCGGGATGCAAAATGCGAACCGCAAGCCTCAGCTTTTCGTTTGACCGACAACTCCCCGTCCGGTCAACACTGTAATACCTCGTGGTATAACGAACGCATTTTTACTCTTCAAAAAATCGCCGGTACCTTACCGACAGTGATATTATACTACATACTCAGCCGCTTGTCAATACCTTCCTGCAAATTCTTAGTTATTGATTCTTAGCAGCACCTCGGCAAGCTGGATGTCCTCCGGGGTGGTTATCTTTATATTGGTGTAATCGCCCACAGTCATGGCGACCTTGCCTCCGATAGCCTCCACCAGCTGACAGTCGTCGGTGAAATCGAGACCATGCTCAAGAGCGAAGTCTATTCCCTCGAAGTAGAGCTTTCGCCTGAACACCTGCGGAGTCTGGGTTATGTACAGGAGCTTACGTGGCGGAGTATCGGTTATCAGACCGTCCTCCACAGTTTTTATGGTGTCCTTTACGGGCACGCCAAGGGTAGCTCCCCCGAACACAGATGCGTCCTTTATAACCTTTTCGATATGCTCCGGCTTTACAAGGGGACGGGCTCCGTCGTGGACCGCCACCAGCTCTGAGGTAGCAGATATTTTCCTTATACCGTTTATAACGCTCTCCTGACGGGTAGCTCCACCGGTAGTGCAGGCGGAGAGCTTTGTTATCCCGGCGGCTGCAGCTTCTGCTTCTATCTCCGGTATATCTGCCTCTCTGGCGACTATAACCATCTCCTTGACGCTCTCGCAGCTCTGGAAAGCCTGCATGGTCACTCCAATGACCTTGCGCTCTCCCAGGGGCAGGAGTATCTTGTTAACGCCGCCCATACGGGTGGAATTTCCGGCGCACACTATAACTACTGATGTATCCATATATTTCTCCTTGCAGTTCAGCGGTCGAGGCTGGGGATAATGGGCTTGCAGTATACCCCAAGATCGGGCAGCTTCTTCATTGTGTAATAGTAATTGTACATACCGTCCTCGGTTGATAAGTCGTTCTCGCCTGTTGCCGGCGGAGCGAAGAATTTCACGGTGAGCTCAGTCATTCCGGTGACGGGCTTCTCAAAGAATGCCGGCATGAGGTCTATCCTCTTTACCTCTGGGGACTTATAGAACCAGCGTCCGTTTATCTCTATCATAAGGTTGGAATCGTCATCGAACCACAGCTCGCAGAAATGAGGCTGCTCCTCCAGTACAAGAGGCACAGCTACTCCCTCGGCATCCTCAGAGCCTCCCCAGCGCAGAGTCACTGGGAACGTTATCTCCTCGCCCAAGGTCATTGAGGGCTGGAACCAATCGTCGTGGATAATATCCCTGTATGTCTGCATAACAGGCTGCTCCACGCCCACATTGCTGTTGTTGGGATCCTCTGTCTCAAGTCCGAGCCTGCCCCTGTCACGGAACTGATAAAAGGTCAGGCCGGTGAACCAACGGGCATTATTCTCCTTCAGCATATCGCAGAACAGCTTTACCATTTCAGCCTGCTCGAAAGGACCGGTAACGTCTGCATCGGCATTGAACTCCGACATCACCATAGGCTTGGATTCGCCTCCGTTAAGGTACAGGAAACGCTCGTAGCTGCGCTTGGTGAGCTCGTATATGTCCCGCACAGCGCTCCTGCCAAAGCTTTTTCCTCCCGGCATTGCCACATCATAGGGCCATCCCCAGTGCAGTGCCATGTACTTGTCCACGGACCATATATCAGTCTCGCGGACTGCCTGAGCAAATTCCTTCTCCTTTACCATTTCCTCGCTGGAAAGGTCCTCGATTCCGCCTATGCAAAGGATGTTCTTCACGTTGGGAGCGTGCTCGCGGACTATCCTCGCAGCGCGGCAGTAGAAATCCGCAACCTCCTGATAAGAGGCTCTCTTGTTGAACGAGAACCAGTTTCCGGTAGCCTCGTGATTTATCCTGAGATACATCCGTCCGAAGCTGCGGAGGTCGTCTGCTATGGCGGCTATCTGCTCGTCAGACACCGCAGGATCCATGGTGAGAGTGAGTATAACGTCCTGACCGTGGCGGCGGATGTCCCTCATAAAAGTGAAGGGCTCGCCGGAGCGGTCACCCTCCAGACCACCGCGGTACGGAAAATAATCGTCGTAGGGATAGTCCCACTGAAAGGTGATGTTCTCGCCGCTGACCGCATCGGAAATACGCTGCGGCCACTCCTTATCCAGCGGATAGTAGCAATACATAAGGCTTATGGCACGGTGAGGTCTTCCAAGTCTGCGGAGGATATAATCCTGAGAAATATACTCTCCGCGTTCGCTGCCGTCACCGAGGTCAACGGCGCAATTGGCTCTGCCCATTTTAACTCTGTACGCTTTTTCCATAATAATATCGCCTTTCACTTAATTTATATTATTATACTATATATCGTGCCATAAGTCAACAGGGCAGCGCCGCTTGAGACATCGAGGACGCCGTCACCTACAAGCTAACGGCTAATGGCTAAAGGCTGTGGGGCATCAATGTCACCATCTCTGCGCTTAATTCCAAGCTCGATTACCGATTTTTAACAATAAAGTATTGACAAATATATTAAAATAGTATATAATTACCTGTGAACGCAGATGCTCGTCCACGGACAGTCTGCGTATACCAAAAATTATTTTTGCTGAAAGGTGTTGAAAATCATGGGTAAATTCGTAATCAAAGCAACCAAAACAGGTTTCACATTCAGTCTGAAAGCCGGTAACGGAGAAGTAATCGCAGTCGGCGGAGAGGTTTACAACAGCCTCGCAAGCGTTAAGAACGGTATCGCAAGCGTTGCCAAGAACGCTCCTATCGCCAATCTCGAAGACCAGACCGTTGAAGGCTTTGAAACTCAGACAAATCCAAAATTTGAAATATACAAGGATAAGGCAGGCGAATTCAGATTCCGCCTCAAGGCAAAGAACGGTGAGATCATCGCCGCCAGCGAGGGCTATGTCAAGAAGGACAGCTGCAAGAACGGTATCGAGAGCGTAAGAAAGAATGCTCCCGACGCTCCTGTTTCCGAGCCCGAGGAAGAACCTGCTAAGTAATCGAAGCAAGAGCTTAGAGTTAAGAACTAAGTACATGGGTGCCCACGGGTACTCACCATAACGAAAAAAGCAAATTACCGAGTCCCAAGTGGGCTCGGTAATTTTTACGCCATGATTCCGCCGGAGAGTGCTCCCCTTGCAGTCCCTGTTTTTTGCGTCCGCAGTGTGCCGGATGTTATTTTGCACAGCCGGTATTATCTCCGTCCGCGAGATAAGGGATCATATCACCGCAGGAGTCCCGCTGGTGCTCGTTTTCCGGAGGAGTGGGGATGAATCCGGTCATATCGCCCCAGCTCGCCGAGGGGCACTCGAATTCGTCAGGTCTCGGCTCCGGGACCGGTATTTCTCTTGGCTTCTTTTTCATAATATCACCTCACCGGTATTATTGCCGGTCTGATGAAAAAAATACCCGTGAGTATAGCACTCACGGGTATATCTTATTTATTGTTTTTTATCAAACGCAGCCCTGAGCCTTCATAGCCTCAGCAACCTTGAGGAAGCCGGCAATGTTAGCACCAGCCATGTAGTTACCTGCCATGCCGTACTCCTTAGCAGCCTCATCGCAAGCCTTGAAGATAGACTTCATGATGCCGTGGAGCTTAGCGTCAACCTCTTCAAATGTCCAGCTGAGTCTCTCGCTGTTCTGGCTCATTTCGAGACCGGAAGTAGCAACACCGCCGGCGTTAGCTGCCTTAGCAGGACCGTAGAGGATGCCGTTTCCGAGGTATGTCTCGATAGCTTCAGGTGTAGAAGGCATATTAGCGCCCTCTGCAACAGCATAACCGCCGTTAGCAACGATAGCCTTTGCGCCGTCGCCGTTGATCTCGTTCTGTGTAGCGCAGGGAAGAGCGATGTCGAGCTTGATGCTGCCAGCGTTGCACTTGAGTGTCCATACACTGCCCTCGTGGTACTCAGCATTCTTGTGTGAAGTTCTGCCGATGTACTCCTTGATACGTCCGCGCTCAACCTCCTTGATCTGCTTAACAACAGGAAGGTCGATTCCGTCGGGATCGTAGATATAGCCGTTGGAGTCGGAAACAGTAACTACCTTAGCGCCGTACTGTGTAGCCTTCTCAGTAGCGTAGATAGCAACGTTGCCTGAACCGGAGATAACAACTGTCTGATCCTTGAAGCTCTTGCCGTTAGCAGAGAGCATCTCGTTTGTGAAGTAGCAGAGACCGTAGCCGGTAGCCTCAGTTCTTGCGAGTGAGCCGCCGTATGTAAGTCCCTTACCTGTGAGAACGCCAACGAACTCGTTGCGGATTCTCTTATACTGACCGAACATGAAGCCGATCTCTCTTGCGCCTGTACCGATATCGCCGGCAGGAACATCGCAGTCAGCACCGATGTGCTTGCAGAGCTCTGTCATGAAGCTCTGGCAGAAACGCATAACTTCTCCGTCGGACTTGCCCTTAGGATCGAAGTCAGAACCGCCCTTGCCGCCGCCCATAGGAAGGGTTGTAAGGCTGTTCTTGAATACCTGCTCGAAGCCGAGGAACTTGATGATTCCGAGATATACTGAGGGATGGAGACGGATACCGCCCTTGTAAGGTCCGATAGCTGAATTGAACTGTACACGGAAGCCTCTGTTCACCTGTACCTTGCCGTTATCGTCTACCCACGGAACGCGGAAGATGATCTGTCTCTCAGGCTCAACGATGCGCTCGAAAACGCCTGCATCAATGAGGTCCTTTCTCTTTTCGGCAACGGGCTGAAGAGTCTCGAGGACTTCTGTAACAGCCTGGATGAATTCGGGCTCGCCGGGATTTCTTTTCTTAACTCTCTCTAATAAGTCGATGAGATACTGATTTTTTAACGCCATTGTTAAAAAACCTCCTTTATAAAATTCTGCTTTCGCAGTTCAAGACTAATTATAGCACTGTTGGGAGCGTTTGTCAATAGCATTTGCAAATAGAATCAAGGCAGCGGAGCAAATTATTTCCGGGTGCAGGAATCGTCGTTTGCACAGAAAAAAGCTGCGGAGATGAGTCCATTCCGCAGCTAAGCGTTATATGCAGTAGTCGCCGCCGAGAGAACCGGCATTGCGGTCAACGATGTCCTGTATTGTGATGCTGTCAAGGTAGCTGTTTACCGCCTCAAACAGACCTTCCCAGATATAGAGCGTGCTGCATTCACCAGCTCTGGGGCAGTCGTTGGGAGCGTATTCGAGGCAGGCAACGGGAGCGAGGCTTCCCTCGGTAGCTCTGAGCACGTCCCCCACTGTATATTCTGATGGCTTTTTGGAGATCATATAGCCTCCGCGGTTGCCGCGGTTTGTTTTCAGTATGCCGCTTTTGTTCAACAGAGGGACTATCTGTTCGAGGTATTTTTTGGAAATATTCTGGCGCTCAGCGATGTCCTTCAGTGAGATATAGCCTTCGTCGTGGTGCAGAGCGAGGTCGTACAGCATACGCAGGGCATATCTGCCTTTGGTAGAGATCTTCATAAAAAGCTCCTTCCTTAGTTATCAGTTTAAAACTACTATTTATTATTATACCATAGGTTTAGTATGTTTTCAAGCGGTATTTTTTCGGTATATTGCACATATTTTGGATTGGTGTTTCGGCAATTGCTACAAAGTGAAAACCGCAGGGGCATACCCTGCGGTTTCAGAGAATTATATATAAATGTCAGAGGCTTGCGTGGAATGTACGGGAAATAACGTCATCCTGCTGCTCCTTGGTGAGCTTGACGAAGTTTACCGCATAGCCGGAAACTCTTACTGTGAGCTGAGGATATTTCTCGGGGTGAGCCTGAGCGTCCAGCAGAGTCTCGCGGGTGAAGACGTTTACATTAAGGTGGTGACCTCCTTTTTCAACATAGCCGTCGAGAAGTTCAATGAGGTTGTCTACCTGTTTCTGATTATCCATAGTGATCCTCCTTATAATTCATCGTCGTCCCCGGGTTCAGGCTCTGTGGGCTGACAGCAGGCGCCTTTTACGCCGCAGTCGGTGCTGTTCACGGTCTCCACCTTGAGACCTTCGCTGCTTTCCTCCGGGAAAATATTTATGTGACCTGTCCCCTGCAGCATGAGCTGGTCAATGAGGTCGGCGAGCTCTTCAGGTGACTGAGGGCTGGGTATAGTATTTTCGGTCATGTTCATTCATCCTTGAGCTTATCGAGGTCGAGGTCACCCATGAAGATGTCCATATCCTTGCCGAGGGCATCAGGGATAATGGAAAAGGTATTGGAGATACCGTCCTGAGCGTGTCTGAACGGGAGCTTTGCAACGGATGAAAGCGAAGCTACTGCGCCGTGGGTATCTCTGCCATGCATGGGGTTGGCTCCCGGAGCAAGGGGAACGCCCTGCTTTCTGCCATCGGGGGTATTGCCTGTCTTTTTGCCGTAAACCACGTTGGAAGTGATAGTGAGTATGGACATAGTGGGAATACCGTCGCGGTAGGTATGGTGCTTCTTGATCTTTTCCATGAAGGTACGAACAACATTAACAGCGATCTCGTCAACGCGGTCATCGTTATTGCCGTACTTGGGGAAGTCTCCCTCTATCTGGTAGTCGGTGATTATTCCGTCCTCATCGCGGACAGCCTTTACCTTTGCGTACTTGATAGCCGAGAGGGAATCCGCAACTACTGAGAGGCCGGCGATACCGGTTGCGAAATAGCGCTTTACGTCCCTGTCGTGGAGAGCCATCTGAAGCTTTTCATAGCAGTATTTATCGTGCATATAGTGGATGACGTTGAGGGTGTTCACATAGAGTCCCGCCAGCCATTCCATCATATCGTTGTATTTTTCCCATACATCGTTGAAGTCGAGGTAATCTCCCTGAACAGGTCTGTACTTTGGACCTACCTGTATCTTGAGGCGCTCGTCCACACCGCCGTTTATAGCGTAGAGGAGGCACTTTGCGAGGTTGGCTCTTGCGCCGAAGAACTGCATTTCCTTGCCGACCACCATGGATGATACGCAGCAGGCGATAGCATAGTCGTCGCCGTGGATAGAGCGCATCATATCATCGTTCTCGTACTGGATAGAGGAGGTCTTTATAGACATCTTAGCGCAGTATTCCTTGAACTTTCTGGGGAGCTTAGCTGACCAGAGCACTGTCATGTTCGGCTCGGGCGCGGTGCCTAAGTTCTCGAGGGTGTGAAGGTAGCGGAAGCTGTTCTTGGTGACCATATGGTTGCCGTCCACGCTCACGCCGCCTATGGATTCAGTTATCCATGTGGGATCGCCGGAGAAGAGCTCGTTGTATTCAGGGGTACGTGCGAATTTCACGATACGGAGCTTCATGATGAAGTGGTCGATGAGTTCCTGAGCCTGTTCCTCGGTAATGATTCCTCTTTCAAGATCGCGCTGGATGTAGATGTCGAGGAAGGTGGAGGTTCTTCCAAGGGACATCGCTGCACCGTTCTGCTCTTTGACTGCCGCAAGGTATCCGAAATAGAGCCACTGTACTGCTTCCTTGGCGTTGGCGGCAGGTCTTGAAATATCTAAACCGTAGATGCTTCCAAGCTCACGGAGCTCCTCAAGAGCGCGTACCTGCTCTGCAAGCTCTTCGCGGAGACGGATATTCTTGGAGGTCATCCTCACAAGGGAGGTATCTATCTGGTGCTTTTTGTCCTGAATAAGCAGATCGATACCGTAGAGGGCGACACGTCTGTAATCGCCGATGATACGTCCTCTGCCGTAAGCGTCCGGAAGACCTGTTATGATAGCAGACTTTCTTGCAAGGCGCATTTCAGGGGTATATGCGTCGAACACGCCCTGATTGTGAGTCTTTCTGTACTTGGTGAAGATCTTGACTATCTCGGGATCCACCTCATAGCCGTAATTCTCGCAGGCTTTCTGAGCCATTCTGATACCGCCGAAGGGCTGGAGCGAGCGCTTGAAGGGCTTGTCCGTCTGAAGACCGACTATCTGCTCAAGGTCCTTGTTGAGGTAGCCTGCCGGATGGGAGGTTATAGTGGAAACGATCTTTGTGTCCATATCGAGGACACCGCCTGCTTCGCGTTCCTGACGGGAGAGATCCATAATCTGTTCCCAGAGCTTTCTGGTAGCCTCGGTGGGACCTGTGAGGAAGCTCTCATCGCCGTCATAGGGCGTATAGTTCAGCTTTATGAAATCGCGGACATTTACCGATGTATGGCTCCAGCGGCCGGCGTTGAAGCCTTCCCATTCCTTTTCCCAAGTGTTGATCATAGTACAGGGCTCCTTTACTGAAAGATTTTTGGTTCACTGTAATTTTATCACATTGACTAAATTCTGTCAAACTTGTTTCACTGCTGAAACACCGTGAAATGCGCCTCAATGGTATTATGATATTACTTAATGTCTCTCATCTGTCAGAATGTGTCTGCTTGTCCGGCGAAGCTGCGTTGCCGGAGAATGACTGCTGTCAAAATTAATTCTCCTTGTTTGAGCAATTTGTTCATTAGAGAGAATTTTATTCAGTCGGAAACGACTTTTCGTCCGGCGGAGCGAGATCCTCCTCTGCGGCAGCCGCGAGAACTGCTTTTTCGGCTTCTATCTGCTTTTCCTTAGCCTCCAGCTGTTCAAAGCCCAGCTTGTAGAATGTCGCCACCAGAGGCACTCCCAGCAGCATGCCGAGGATACCGAAAAGGCTTCCGCCAACTGTTACCGCCGCAATGACCCAGATACCCGGCAGACCTACGGACGTCCCAACCACCTTCGGATAGAATACATTGTTGTCTATCTGCTGAAGAATTATAAGGAACACGAGGAATATGAGAGCCTTGGTAGGGCTGACTGTACAGATTATGAAGGCACTGAGTCCCGCACCGATGAGCGCTCCGAAAATAGGTATAAGTGCGGTAACACCGATGATAGTGCCGGTCATGGCAGGATACGGCAGCCGGAGTATGGACGAGCCGATAAAGGTGAGCGTTCCTATGAGTATGGCTTCTATGAACTGACCTATGAGGAAGTTGGTGAAGGTCTCATGGGCTGTGGAGAAGAAACGGTCCAGACGGGCGTTCATTTTTTCGCTGAGATAAGCCTTTTTCAGGCGGTTCACGTCCACGGCGAGCTTGTCCTTGCGGAGAAGCAGATATATGGCGAAAATAAGACCGATGATTATGTTCGTAATGGTGGAGGTGACTGAGCTTATGAAGGATACCACCGAGCCAAAGAGTCCGAATGCGCTGTCGGCAGCCATATCGGTGAGCTTCTTCTTGTCTATCTGAAAATCGTCCAGCTGTTTCTGTATAGCCGGATACTTGTGGAGCTTATCAGTGGTGAAGTCCTTGGTCCTCTCGTATAGGTCGGGAATGACGGAGTAGAACAGCTTGCAGGCTGTAACTATCTCCGGGATGATGACTTTAAGTATGAGCGCTATGGAGGCAAAGGTGAGCGCAAAGGAAAGTATCAGGCACACCGGTCTCCGGGACGAGACTATGAATTTGGTGTTCTTTTTCGGGAAGTAGTGCTTCTCGAAGAAATTGAGGATTATGTTGAATACATACGCCATAGCGCAGCCGATTATAATGGGAGTGAGCGCTGAGAGGAGAAGTCCGACAAATCGGAGCATATGTGCGAAATTCATGACTATCACGCAGACTGCCACAGCGAGTCCTGCGATGAAAAGATATTTTCGCTTTTCGGTTCTGTTCATTTTTTATTTATCCATCCTTTGAAAGTCGGGGAAAGCTTTAGATTCAGTATACACTTCTATTATATAACATACGGACGATTAAGTCACCAGTTTATTTGTTAATTTTTAGCGAATAAGATGATTGTTTTACCATTGTATCCCGACAGACAATTTTTTTCGCTGTGTTTCTTGCTATTTTTCCGTATTTATGTTATAATCTCCTTAGTGTATCATTACGACCGGCTTTGCTGAGCCGGATAAGGAGGTCTATATGGAAAGCTGCGAATTCCTCAGCGAAAATATTTACAGCGTGGGCAGAGTGGTCGTGGATAAGAGCTTCCACACCCAGAGCGCCGACGAAAAATTCTTCAGCTATTTCGGCAACGACGTTATATATTCTATCCGGCGTACTATATGCGATGAGGATTTCCCACGCATCTCCGAATGCCTTGAGATCTCCGCTCAGGGCGGAGTGCGCCGCACCGTTATCCGCATGAAAGGACTCAGCGGCGAACTGAGGTGGATAATGGCTTCTGTGAAAATGCTCCCTGAAAATAACGGCGGCGAGCCTCTTTACAGTATCTCCTTCAGCGACATTTTCTCCCTTGAAGCCATAGCCTTCAGCAGCGAGAAAAAGCTTTCCGACCAGCGCTATATCCTCAGCCTTATCAGCGACCTTGTCTTTGAGTATTCCTTCGAGACCGAAAGGATACGTATATATATGTCCGACTGCTACCGGGAGATAGTCCTCACAGACGAGAATATCGAAAAATGGCGTAAGAATACCATTGAAGCCGGATATGTACTCTCACGTTACATAGAGACCTTCAACAGCCTATGCCGGGATATTCGCAGCGGAGTCTACCGCTTCGACCACGAGATAGAGACATCCCTCCTCACAGCAGGCAAAGCCCGTGAGATGTGCCTTTTCCGGGGAATAACCCGCTTCGACGATCCCGACAGAAAAAAGGTCTGCGGCATAATCTCAGTGGTAAGCTCCCGCCAGCGCAGCAAGGACGTCAACCTTGCCATTGAAGCAAACCGTGACTTCCTCTCCGGTCTGCTGAACAAGCGTGCAGTGAGCAGCTTCGCGGCGGATATGTTAGCCTCCAAGCCGGAGCATAATATCAATATCGTCATCCTCGACATAGATGACTTCACCAGCATAAACAACAGCTACGGTCACCTTTTCGGTGACGAGGCTATATACACAGTCGCCAATATCATCCGCACCGAGATAGGCTCACGGGGTATAGCCGGCAGGATAAGCGGCGGCGGCTTCCTGATAGTCCTCGAGAATACCAGCAGCGAGGAGGACCTCAGAGGCATTCTCCGTGCTATCCGCACCAAGACCGAGTTTGCCTTTGCCGACCGCTTCGAGAACTTCCGACTTACCTGCTCTATGGGCATATCCACCTATCCCAAGGACAGTTCCGATTACGACGAGCTCTTCATGCAGGCGGACAAGGCTCTGTATATTGCTCAGGAAAAAGGTCAGAACCGCTATATCATCTACGATATTGAAAAGCACGGTCCCGTGGAAAAGGACGTGAAGAACAAGATAGTATACCTCAGCAGCAAAAGCGGCGCCTCTGAAAAGCTCAGCTACGTGGGACAGCTTGCGGAAAGCCTTGTGCTTGGCAGGATACCGGATATATCAGTGCTCCTTGAACAGATACGCAACAAGTTCGGACTCGACGATATATGTGTGTTTGCCGGCAACGATATGAGCCTCCTGCTGAGCTGCGGAAACGCCTCCTCCAAGAACGCGGATTACCTTTTCGCCAACCACTACACCGACCGCTTTTCAGGCGACGGAGTATTCGTGATCGATAACGTGAATGAGCTCGAGGGCAGGGACGACAACGCCTTTGCAAGACTCTCCGGCGAGAACGTCGGCGGCGCAGTTCAGTACCTCATGACCGAAGACAGCGCTATAAAGGGCATGATCTCATTCTGCTATATTTCCAGATTCAAGAAGTGGTCCGTTGCGGATATAAACTATTTAGCAGTCATCGGCAGAACTATCTCCGCCCTTCTGAAAAAGCAGGCATATATATAACGAAACGCCTCACATCTGTGAGGCGTTTTATTGTCAGTATACTGAATCGAGAAGTTCCTGCTGGTACATTTTCTTGCGTCGTATCTCGTCCCATGCGGCGAGCACCGTCCCCACTATCAGGACGACTATCGTCAGGTACAAGGCAGGCTTCAGGTCGGCTTTTATAAGACCGTCCCAGTCCTTGATAGTCTTGCCCATGAAGGTATAGTTCTTTTCCACGCTCTGGGTGAAAGCGATAAGTAACAGAGCTGCAACACCGCCTGTATATGCTGAGGATCTCGGCATTACAAGTGAGGCTATCACCAGTATGAAGGCTATCATGACCTTGCCGTTGGTGAGCTTGCTTTCGCTCTTTTTGGAACTGTCAGATGTGGAGTTTTTGTCGTCATCCACACCGAACACCAGCTCTCTGCCGGACATAGTTATGGGTTTTGCAAGTGAGCTGAACATTGAGCTTGTCTTGAAAGAGAAGCTTACGAATGGCATGAAATAGAGTACGATAGCGATGATAAAGGCTGCCTTTGAAGCCCAGAAGAAAGGCGTTTTCGTCTTGCTGATAGCAGCCTTTCCCTTTCCGGAAAAGGGTGACATGGACGAGGGCGAGATTGGTGTGAACAGCGGCTTTTTCTGTTCCGATTCAGAGCTGCTCTCATTGAATGCACCGCAGCTGGTGCAGAAGCTTTTGCCGTCCTCTATGGGCTGACCGCAGTATTTACAGATCATAATAGACCTCCCTTAAAAAATTTCCCGTCTGATACGGGACTTTACAACATTATACTACATAAAAATAAAAATGTCAACAAAAAACGTCAGTCCCCATAAAAAAGGAAAAGAGCGTGAAGGCAGGGAAGGAAGCCTTTCACGCTCTTGTGTTTATTGCTGATTATTTCTTGAAGAGTTCTTTTCTTACTGCGCCGAGATCGAAGGCATTGGTCTTGCCGTCCTCGATCATATCAGTCTCAGCGATTCTCTTGCTGCGTCCCACGAGGAAGCTCTGGAGGGTAACAAGGTCGGCAACTCCGAATTCGCCGTCGCCGTTGTAGTCGCCCTTTACAGAGGTCTTGGCATTGCCGGCGGAGTAAACCGCTGTGAGGTTGACATCTCCTGTGAGTTTCAGCTGGATAGTGGGGTTAGTCATCTGAGCATCGGTGAGCTCGATACCGCTTGCATCCCAGCCGGAGAATACACAGCCCTCCTTGGGCTCGGCAGTTATAGTCAGAGTCTGATCGCTGTAATACTTACCTGTCCACTTTGAGTCCTTATCGCCGCTGAGGGAGATAGTATTCACGTGTACAGTACCCTCTGAGGGCTGGCTGTTCACAGTTATACTGTTAGTATCTCCGGTAAGGCCGAGGCTGCGCTGCATATTCTGCAATACACCGTTTGTGCGCTGTGCGAAGAAGTTCTTCTCAGTGCTGAGAGCATTATTATAGGTCTGCTCGGAGCCGCCGCCGAACATTGAATTGCCCGAGCCGAAGCGATCCAGAGTATCAACTATCTGCTGACGGAAATTCTTGTCATAGTAGTTTATAGCATCGGTGACCTTTTCATCGGTGAAGTTGTAGTTGATGAGGTCCATCATGGTGAGCTCGAACTGTTCAAGGAAGCTCTTGTTTTTCAGAAGGCTTATGAACATCTTGCTCTCGTCGTCATCGTTGCGCTTGATGCGGTCGAAGGCGTTGTCGTTTGCGCCGGTATTGCTGAGGTAGCCGCTGGCGAACTCAGTATCGAACAGGAACATTCTCCACTTGCCGTCGGAGTAAGGGTTGCCCTCCTCAGGAGCGGAGGCACGCCATACTGCGAAGTTGTTCTGAGGCCAGTCGGCGTTGTTCCAGTATATCTGCGAGGCAAAGTAGTCGATATAGCTCTGTATGTCGAGCTTTTCGCAGACCTGAGAGTAATTTGAGTCAGAGCTCATATCGTTATCGGCACAGAACTTGGCAAGCTGCTCCCAGTCCTGAAGATCGGAGTCCTCGCCCTCTTCCACGTCGCCGTTCTTGATGATAACAGCAGTACTCTTGTCAATGCCGAAGTGGGATTTGAGGTAGTCCTTGCTGACTCTCTCGATTATCTGATATATGCCCCAGAATTCTCCGTCGAGGAACACGAGGCATTCGCTTGTAGTCTCAACAGCCATATTGCGGTCGGCAACGAGGCTCTGGTTAACGGAATCGCGGAAGAATGTGCCTCCGTTGTCGTTTCCGCCGTTACGGAGAGTGATGCCGTCGTAAGAGTCGATTACCTTGCCGTTCTTCTTTTTGGTAGCCTTGCCGTCGAAGAAATCATACTCGAAAGTGTCCTTGCCGTATGATGTGCGTGAGTATACGTTGAAGCTCTTCTGGGCACTGTTTCGTGAAGCTGCGCCCTTTATGCGTATGCCCACACCCTGACTGACAACGCTCTTGCCGTCCTCAAAGAGCTCGAAGGATGCGGGGCGCTCCCACTCCTTGCCGTGCTGGGTGTAGTTGGCTTCCATTTCCCACGGATTGACCATGTTCCAACCGCCGAAGCCGCCTAAGTCTCCCCAGTCTCCGAAGCCGCCCCACATACCGCCGGGACCGCCCTGTCCGGGGCCTTGTCCGGGATTCTGTCCGGGATCCTGCTGCTTGCCGTTCTTCTCGTCGTAGACCTTGCCCTTTACGTATATGCCTTTTTCATAATCGAAAAGGTTATCGGGATCTGTGACGAGGGATACTACCTTCATGCCCTTGTAGTAGCTTGTATCGGTAGTGCCTATGAAATAGGTCTTGGTAACTATGTCGCTGACTCTGCCCTGTGAGTCCACTGCTACTGCGCGGATTATGGCAGCCTTGTCAACGGGCTCTCTGGGAGCGGTAACGCTGCTGGCGCTTATATCGGTCTTAGCGCTGTAAACGTTAGGCTGCGAAGAAGGATCGCTGAGCTTTATGGGCGAGGAATACTTCTCGGATGAGGTCGTGGGATCGCTGCCGTCAGTGGTGTAGTACACAGTACAGCCGCTGGGAGCAGTGATAGTAAGGGAGATGTCACTGCTGTAAAAGCCGCTGTCTGATGAGAATTCGGGAAGTCTTACGGCATTGGAGCCCTCGGGAGCAGAGTTCTTGGCGTTGGGAGTACAGCCAAGAACATAGTATTCGCCGCTGCCGTCGGGATACTGACCGTAGGAGGTGTCTGCGGCAAGATCGCTGAAGGTGATCTCGTCCACCTTGGAGCCGTTCTTGTCGGTAAGGGTAAGAGTCTCGCCGGAAGCAGAGAGACCGAAGGGTGCGATAGCCTTATTTGTTTCGCCTGCTGTGCTGTCGCAGAAAACGGTAAGTCTGCCGCCTGCGGGAATGGAACTGCCGTCCGGGAAGGTAAAGCGGTAGGGAGTGCTTTCCTTGTCCGTGAGTCCCCAGCCGCTGATGTCCACAGAGCTGCCGGAGTTGTTGTAGAGCTCTATCCAGTCGTACAAGCCGTTGTCCGAAGCTTTATAGGTAGAGTTCTTGGGGCAGACCTCGTTTATGCTGACTCCGCCCGCGGCCGCCTTTACCGGAGCGGGGAACAAGTCTGCCGAGCTGAATACCAGCGCAAGGCTCAAAATGCCTGCCGCTGTTTTCCTTAGACTTTGATTTTTCATGTTTTTCCCTCCAGAAACAATATTTCACTGTAATGTGATATTAACAATTATTTCTTAAAATAATCTTAAAATATTCTTAATAATGACGAAATCCGAACACACAGTCATCACAGATTTTCCCGTAACACACAAAAATGGGGCGCCTTAACGGCGCCCTGCTATTCTTATCTCTTGGTTCTATACCTGTGATTCTTATTCAAACATGGGAGTGGAAAGATAACGCTCGCCTGTATCGGGAAGAAGCGCAACTATGGTCTTTCCCTTGTTCTCGGGGCGTCTTGCAAGCTCTATGGCTGCCCATACTGCCGCACCGGAGGAAATTCCCACAAGCACGCCCTCGTTGCGGGCGATAGCTCTGCCTATGGTAAATGCGTCCTCATTCTCTACGGGGATTATCTCGTCATAGATATTGGTATTGAGAGTCTCGGGCACAAAGCCTGCTCCGATACCCTGAATCTTGTGAGGACCTGCCTTGCCCTCAGAAAGCACCGGCGAACCCTTAGGCTCTACTGCCACTATCTTGATATTCGGATTTTTTGACTTCAGATATGCTCCGGTACCGCTTATAGTACCGCCTGTGCCGACACCTGATACGAATATATCCACCTTGCCGTTGGTATCCTCCCATATCTCCACGCCGGTAGTCTTCTCGTGGATAGCAGGGTTAGCAGGATTGGTGAACTGTGAAGGAATGAAGCTTCCGGGAATCTCAGCAGCGAGCTCCTGTGCCTTAGCGATAGCCCCCTTCATGCCCTTAGTGCCGTCTGTGAGGACGAGCTCTGCACCGTAAGCCTTCATAAGATTGCGGCGCTCAACGCTCATGGTCTCGGGCATAGCGATAATAAGGCGGTAGCCTCTTGAAGCTGCAACGGAAGCGAGTCCGATACCTGTATTTCCGCTGGTAGGCTCTATGATAACGCTGCCGGGCTTGAGAAGACCTTTCTGCTCAGCATCGTCTATCATAGCCTTGGCAACTCTGTCCTTGACGCTTCCGGCAGGATTGAAGTATTCAAGCTTTGCCACTATCTTTGCCTCAAGTTCAAAAGCCTTTTCTGTATTTGTGAGTTCAAGCAGGGGTGTACCTCCGATGAGGTCGGTTATTTTCTGATAAATGCTCATATATATTACTCCTTTTTTATAATAGTTGGTCTGTGTGAATGTATCATTCAGCGGCAACATCGCCGCATACACTCTCTGATACTCTGCACCTGTGTGTACATGATACCACCTCTCAGTTAATTATATATCACCTATATGATTGGTATGCATATATTATAACAGCTCCTTCTGCATTTGTCAATACCTTTTTGAAAAAAACCACCAGAAATCCTGTACCGCGCTGTACTATGCCAAACGTGACAGGAATGTGACATAAAGGTGTCCTTTTATAAAAGAATCGTTTACATTTAATGAAGTGGCTTGACAAATGCCGGCGGCTTGTGTATAATTATTATTGCAGAATTATATATTGAATAAGTATTTATCTCTTGCGGAGAGCACTGCTCTGCAAGCGGCATATCATATGAAAGGAATTTTATAATGAACGATTTTACAAGAAAGCTCATCTCTCTCGCAGCTGTATGCTGCGTGGCTGTTTCTGCGGTAGGCTGCGGAAAATCATCCAAAAGCTCAGAGGTAGAGGACGATAACTCTATCGAGTTCTACACAAACAGCGACGGTAACTACGTTGCTGCTCCCTTCCAGGTAGTTAGACCTGACGGCGGCAAGGTAAACTTCGGCGGTCAGGACGTTTACGCTCCCGATCCTACAAAGGGTACCGACAACGAGCCTGCTACTGAGGTAGTTGCTGTTACCAACGCCAACAAGGAGCCCGTTACCGAGGTAGTCACCGTTACCGAGGCAGGTGGTCAGCCTGTTACCACCGATGGCGGTGCTGTTGTTACACAGGCTGTACCCGTTACCACAGTCGTTACAAAGAATCCCACTATTGATAACTACGTCAGCAACACAGATATGATGTACCTTTTCTGGATGGACCTCGACGATGATGTTAACTATAAGTTCGAGGGCAACTTCGCTAAGGTTACCTTCCGTATCAGAGACAACGTCCCCGAGAGAGACTATCCTGTTACCGTAAGCCCCGATCTCTCCACCATAGCCGGTGTCAGCCTCAACAAGTCCACACTTGTAAAGAACGGCATCATCCGCGTGGGCGGCGACATCGAGCCTCAGGATATTTCAGATGAGGACGGTCTCGTTGTATACGCCGAGAACAAGTCCGCAAAGCCCGGTGAGACCATTGATTACTACGTTGGTATCAAGAACAACCCCGGTCTTGCAGCAGTCATCATCTGGTTCTCATACGACGCAAACGCTATGGAATACATCGAGGACAGCGCTGTTCCTGCCGGTGAATTCGCAGATATAGCAGTCCGCACACAGAACGGCACACGTTCTAACTCCTGACAATAACGATAAAGCCGGAAGACGTGATCGTCTTCCGGCTTTTTGATTCCTATTCGCTTTTCTCCATACCGTTAAGGTATTCGCTGGCAAGGTACAGAGAACCGCATATCACCGCGATACCGCCGTTTTCAAGGGCGAGTTCCTTCGCTTTTGCCGCACATTCTTCAAGACTGCCTGTCTCGGTCTCGGTGTAGAACGAGGCAATATCCGCCAGAGTCTCAGCCTTCACGCTGTTGGGAGCAAATCCCTCCACCGCGAAAAGCCTGTCGGAATGTCCGGCTATTGTCTTGACGCACTGGACGTAATCCTTTGAGTCCACCATGCCCATAACGGTATATATCTTCTTATTCCGCGTACTGAGATACATCAGCATGAGCGACAGCATGGCTATGCCTGCCGGATTATGTCCTCCGTCCACAAGCACGGGAGGCTCGCCGTCAATATACTGGAGCCTTGCTTTCACCTGAGTAGTCTCTATGGAGCGGATAATGTTCCTGTCACTCACGTAGAAACCCTTATCCCTGAGATACAGGCAGACCGTTATCGCCGTCTGCGCGTTATAGCGCTGGTGTATGCCGGGCATTGCCGAAACAAGCTTCACTCCCCTGTACATGAACGGCGAGAACAGGCCTCCGTCACCGTAAGGTCTGCACGGCTCAAGGGGCAGGAATTCTGCTCCGGCTTTCTCAGCGGTCTCCCGTACTATCTCCGCGACGCTTTCCTCGTTGTCCGCGGAAAGCACCACCGCCGAGCCTGACTTTATGATACCGGCTTTGTGGGCAGCTATCTCCTCCACGGTGCTTCCCAGCAGAGCAGTATGGTCGAGGGATATGGACGTTATCACCGATACCAGCGGCGGAGGTATCACATTAGTGGAGTCGAGCAGTCCGCCTATACCGGTCTCAAGAACTACTATGTCGCACTTTTCCCTTTCGTACCACAACATAGCGATAGCCATAGTTATCTCGAACTGTGAATAGGGACAGTCTCCGGCACAGCTCCTTACCTTTTCTGCGAGCTCGCAGAGAGCTTCATCGTCTATTTCCCTGTCGTCGATGCGAATGCGGTCAGAGTAGTGCAACACGAATGGCGAGGTGAATTTTCCTGTCCTGTAACCGGACAGCGTAAGAGCGTTGGCTATGTATTCCAACGTAGAGCCCTTACCGTTGGTCCCGGCAATATGTACGAATTTGAGCCTTTTCTCAGGGCTGCCTATACGCTCCATGAGTCCCCTTGCCCGTGAGAGATCCGTTATCCTTCCGCCGGACTTGGTATAGCTGTTTATGTATCTCATTGCTTCGTTAATATCCATAATGCCTCCAAAAACGTAAGGACGCCTGGTGCGCGTCCTTACACTCAGCTCTTTATTTTTACCCGTCGCTCAATAAACTCCAGGCTGTGATTCTGCCTTTGCCACTGCCTCTTCAAGAGTCATGCCTGTAAATTCCTGTGCTGAGAATATACGTCCGCACTTTCTGTCATTGACGAAGGCTCCCACAAGGACTCCGGGGATAGCGCTCTCCGGGGAATTGGGAGCTTTAGGTCCGCCGAGGTCGGTCCTGCACCAGCCGGGATCAGCAAGACTGAGAGTTACATCCGTGCCCTCATATTTCAGTCCCAAGTCTCTGGTCACCTTGTTCAGAGCGGCTTTTGCTCCGGAATATCCAGCCTGTTCGGGTTCAAGGTCGATACCGCTGGTAGTGTTCACGATGCGTCCGAAGCCGCGCTCCTTCATTCCGGGAAGGAAGTGATAGCATATCATCATGGGAGCAGTAGTATTCACCTTAAAGCTTATATCGTAGTCCGAAGCCGGTGTACTGAGGTATTCGCTGCGGTATGCTATCTGAAGCCCTGCATTGTTGAGTATAACGTCCACCTGAGTGCCTCTGCGGTCTATCTCGCGGCACATAGCCTCGACCTGTTCCATGTCCGAGAGCTCTGCCTGCACTGTATAGGCTTCCACACCCAGAGCCTTTACTTCCTCTTCCACTTTGCGGCAATGCTCAGCATTTCTGCTGTGGAGGATAAGATTCACTCCCCGCTTTGCCATATAAATCGCCGCTAAGTATCCTATACCGCGGCTCGCGCCTGTAATAAGCGCCCATCTGCCCCTTAGATCTGTCATTGGTATCACACTCCTTCATTAAAGATTTATATCTGACCGTCTGCGGATCAGTATTCGTAGTCTATGCAGGCACGGTCTGTCTTTACGGTGCCTATGAACTTTCCAAACTCAACGTGTGCAGGATGTACCTGATATGCGTTGAGGTCAGCGATAGTCTCGAAGTCGCAGAGCAGGGATATTGTGTAGTTGCTCGCCGGAGCATCCTTTGAGTTGATAACTACCTCGCCCTTTTTCAGCTCCTTTACGTTTGCAATGACGTTATCGAAGCGCTTCTGTACCTCAAGAGCGTTCTCGTACTCGGAACGTCCGTCAGCCTCTTTCAGCTTGAACATTACTATATGCTTTATCATTTCATTCACCTTCATTCAGTTCATAGACCTTCGACCTGAAAGTCTTTTTGCCATCAAAGCTCGAATATTCGCCGTATCCGACGAAGTGCAGCCCGCACTTCTCGATGACTCTTCCGGAAGCCGGATTGTCCACAGCGTGTTCAGCAACGAAACGCTTTGCGCCGTGTTTCCTGCGTACGTAGTCCAGCATAGCGAGAGCCGCTTCGGTGGTGTAGCCCATATTCCAGCAGTCATACCGGATATTGTAGCCGAAGCTCCAGCGCTGTTCATCAGTACGGAAGCGTATTCCGCCAGAGCCGATGAGCTTGCCGTCTGACTTGCGCATATATCCCCACTGATACTCATTTTCAAGAGTGTCCAGCGACATCAGCCATTGCCGTGAATCGTCAGGTGTACGGTGAGTATTATATGGCATATAAGTGTTGACACGCTCATCGCCTGTCCATTCAAAAACCTCTTCCGCATCATCAACGGTAATAGGACGCATAATCAGGCGTTCAGTTTCGATAACGGGTACTTTGAATACGCTCATAAGCCCTCCTTATTTCGTAAGCTGATAGCTCTCGTCGATAAGGGAAAATATCGTCTCTGCTTCAAGAGAGCCGTCCAGCGGCAGGGTTATCCAGTGCTGCTTATTCATGTGATAAGCCGGAAAAGCTCTGCCCTCGCCGGTAAGTATCTCCCTCACCGCAGGAGTACACTTCACGTTCAGTATGTCGATATGTTCATCTCCGGAGAGCCCGAGAGTCCTCCGGGAGATGCTCATGATTATCCCGTACCATTTATTGTTCCCCCTATGGCGGATAACAGCGGCATCGGGAGTTTTCGCCCAGAGGTATTCCGGCTCAGTGCCGTACTGCTCCGAGACATAAGCAAATATCCTGTTTCTCATTTTTATGCGTATCGCGACTCCGAATTGAAGCCCTGCGGTATTACTTGAACGCCGCGATAGACTGCTCTATCTTAGCCATTTTCTCCTGAGCCTTTGCCAGCTTAGCCTTTTCAGCCTCGATGAGCTGTGCCGGAGCCTTGGCAACAAAGCCCTGATTGTTCAGCTTGCCGCTGAGGAAGTCGATGTCCTTCTGCACCTTTGCCTTTTCCTTTTCAAGACGTGCTATCTCCTTCTCCTTGTCAACAAGCTCATCCATAGGGATGAAGATACGTGCGGAGTCTGTTACTGCATTAGCACAGTTCTCGTGGGAAAGACTCTCGCCCACTTCGATAGATGAAGCGGAGGCAAGCTTCTCGAAGAAGAGTCCGCAGCTCTCGAACAAAGCCTTGTCCGCTGTCTCGATAAGGAGCTTAGCCTTTACCGATGGAGGTACATTCATTTCTGTGCGGACATTTCTTACAGCCTTGATAGCTGAGATGACCTTCTCGAAAGCCTTCTCCTCTGCGGAGTAGTCGATAGAACTGTCATAGGTGGGATATGTCTCGAGGATTATCATGGACTTCTCATTGTTGAGAACCTGCCATATTTCCTCAGTGATGAAGGGCATGAACGGGTGGAGGAGCTTCAGCATTCCCTGCATTGCCCACACGAGCACTGCCTGAGCCTTTGCCATAGTCTCTCCGCCTGCCTGTATACGTGGCTTTGTGAGCTCGATGTACCAGTCGCAGTAAACGTCCCAGATGAAGTCGTATATCTTCTGTGAGGCAACGCCCAGCTCGTAGCGGTCGAGGTTCTCGCCCACTTCCTTTGCCAGCTGATTGAACTTGTTCACCAGCCACTTGTCCTCCAGCTCCAGCTCAGAGGGAAGTCCGCTGAACTCAAAGTCCTCGGGAAGATTCATCATGATGAAACGTGAAGCGTTCCAGAGCTTGTTTGCAAAGTTACGTGCAGCCTTTACCTTGTCATCGATATAGCGCATATCGTTTCCGGGAGAATTTCCGGTAGCCAGCATGAATCTGAGAGCGTCGGCGCCGTACTCGTTTATGACCTCAAGAGGATCGATTCCGTTGCCCAGCGACTTGGACATCTTGCGTCCCTGTGCATCGCGGACGAGTCCGTGGATGAGAACGGTATCGAAAGGTACCTTGCCCATGTTTTCAAGTCCGCTGAACATCATTCTTATTACCCAGAAGAAGATGATGTCGTAGCCTGTTACGAGGGTATTTGTGGGGTAGAAGTATTTAAGGTCCTCGGTGTTCTCGGGCCAGCCCAGTGTGGAGAACGGCCACAGTGCAGAGCTGAACCATGTATCAAGAGTATCGGGATCCTGTCTCATGGGCTTGCCGCACTTGGGACATACTGCGCTGCTCTCCTTGGTGACTACCATTTCGCCGCACTCGTCACAGTAGAATGCCGGTATCTGATGTCCCCACCAGATCTGACGGGAAATGCACCAGTCCTTGATGTTTTCCAGCCAGTGGAAATATATCTTGTCGAAGCGCTCTGGAACGAATTTTGTGTCGCCCTCCTTAACAGCCTTTATAGCCGGCTCTGCAAGGGGCTTCATCTTTACGAACCACTGTGTTGATACCTTGGGCTCAACAGTTGTGCCGCAGCGGTAGCAGGTGCCGACATTGTGGCTGTACTCCTCTATCTTTACAAGAGCGCCTTCCTTTTCGAGATCCTCTACTATCTTCTTTCTCGCCTCATAGCGGTCCATACCGGCATAGGCAGGATAGTCGTCAACGATAGTAGCATCGTCGTTCATTACGTTGATTATCGGAAGCTTGTGGCGCAGACCTACCTCGAAATCGTTAGGATCGTGGGCAGGAGTGATCTTTACCACGCCTGTACCGAAGTCCATTTCAACGTAATCATCCGCTACAACAGGTATCTCGCGGTGTACGAGAGGCAGGATAACAGTCTTGCCTACAAGGTCCTTGTAGCGCTCGTCGGCAGGATTTACCGCAACGGCAGTATCGCCGAGAAGAGTCTCCGGACGTGTTGTAGCAAGCTCAAGGTAGCCGTCCTGATCCTTTATCTTGTAGCGCAGGTGCCAGAAATGACCTGCCTGATCCTCGTAAGTTACCTCTGCATCAGAGAGAGATGTCTTACACTTGGGACACCAGTTTATGATACGCTCGCCTCTGTAAATAAGGCCTTTCTCGTAGTATTTTACGAATACGTCCTTTACAGCCTTTGAGCAGCCCTCGTCCATGGTGAAACGCTCGCGTGACCAGTCGCAGGATGAGCCCAGCTTCTTCAGCTGCTCAACTATACGTCCGCCGTACTGCTTCTTCCACTCCCATGCACGCTTCATGAAGCCCTCTCTGCCGAGGTCCTCCTTGGTAACACCTTCCTTGCGCATTGCCTCCACTATCTTAGCCTCGGTAGCGATAGCCGCGTGGTCTGTGCCGGGAAGCCAGAGTGCGCTGTAACCGCTCATTCTCTTCCAACGGATGAGTATATCCTGCAAGGTCTCATCGAGAGCGTGTCCCATGTGGAGCTGACCGGTAATGTTCGGAGGGGGTATTACTATTGTATAGGGTGTTTTCTTGGGATCCACCTCTGCACGGAAGCAGCCCTTGTCGTTCCATGCAGCATAGATACGGTCCTCAAATTCCTTGGGATCATAAGCCTTTGCGAGTTCTTTTGCCATTGGTATTTCTCCTTTATTTAATAATACAGGTCCGTGGAAAATAAAATCGCCCCGAACCGTTTAAGGTTCAGGGCGAACTAAGTCCGTGTTACCACCTGAATTCGGATAAAGCTATCCGCACTCTGCGAGGTCATCCAACCTCTTCCTCTGTAACGTGAGGTCACGCCGCGGACTACTGCTATTTCACCCGTGGAGCTCCGAAACTACTTCCGCACATTCCTCATACCGCCTTGCACCATACGGTGGCTCTCTGAAAATCGGACGAAATGCGTACTCCTTTTCTTCTCAGCCTTTGCAATATGCTATTATTATACACTATCATTCCGGTTTTGTCAAGACTTTCCGGAGCTGTCCTTGTCATTTTTTCCTGAGTCTTCTCCGTCATTTTCGACCTTCTTGTTCCTCATATGGAGGTAAGCGAAGATTCCGCCGGCAATGGCGAGTATTATCGCTATCCAGATAAATATGCATATGCCCAGCGGATGAGGACAGAAGCCGCAGAGTCCGCACTTCTTTTTGCTGTCCTTCTTGGCAGCGGCAGTGGTAGTCTCTATCGCGCCGATAGTATCCACCGGCTCGGCAGTGGTGACCTCCATATCAAGTGAGCCGAAGGTGAGCACATTTGAATATGCGGAGTAAAAATCCTCCTGTCCGTCCTGACTGCACCAGTATCTCGTCCTGAGCTCGACAGGAGTATCCTTTGCCACGCTCTTTTCTGCTTCCGCAAGAGCCTGCAGGGCTATCTGTATGTCGCCGGACTTTATGTCAAGGTCGCCCTGAAGCTCTACCCATTCTTCCTTACCCAGCACTCTTGCCTCGGTGTAGATGCGGATAACGCCAGAGGTACCGTTGACCTGTGCAACCTGCTTTGCAAGCTCGGGAGTCACATCCAGCTTGAAGCCTATAACGGGATAGTCGTTGAAATCCTCCTCCATATATTTCAGGTCGCTTATTACGGGAGGAGCAATGTCGCCGGACTTCAGCGGCTCGATCTTTTCGGCATCCTTGCCTACGGCTGCTATCTCGGACCAGTCGGAGACAATTGGTATATCATCGCTGCCGTCGCTGGGGCGGACTGTTACCAGCCAGCGCACACGCACATAAGCGGTGTGTTCGGAAAAGTCTATCCACGGATACTTTCCGTTTTCATTCACCACAAGCTTATACTGTCCTTCCTTCAGGACGTCCTTCCAGCCGAGCTGCTCGTCCGCGCCGTACCAGAAGCTGTCCTCAGCATCCTCCATATTTCCCATATAGCGGAATATCCAGTCGCTCATGGAGGTCTCATTAGAGTAGTTCTGATTAATATAAGCCCAGTCGCCGAGACGCAGTACGTAATCCTCGTCGTAGCCGCCTGTGAGCCATAAGTCATTGCACTTCCAGTCGTCCTGACTGTCGAGGGACCAGTCTATCTGGGCGTTTATCCACAGATCGTCGTAGCCCATTTCCGCAAGCTCAGCCTCAGCAGCATCATGTGTCTCCGTATCGTTCATCTTGGATGACCATGCGCTCATGGAGTTGTTCTGGGAGTAGTGTATCTCGCAGGTGCTGGGGGAATCTCTTCCGTCCAGATAAGTAATGCTGACGTTTTCCGGCGCTGAGAGTTCAAACGGCAGCTTTACCGTTTCATTGTCCGCCGAAGCCGCAAAGGGAATGCAGGTAATGGCGGTAAGACCTGCTGCGATAACGGATAACAGTTTTTTCATATAAATACCTCCTTAATGTCCTGGCGGACCTCTCAAATATACTCACATTATAATCCCAAAAGTTAGAATAATCAATCCGATATACTGAATATTTTGTAAATATTTTTTGAACTGCTCCACTTGACATTTCCGACCAATGTGGTATAATTAGTAAGTAATGTACTATGAGTACAAATCCATTTCCCGGAGGTATGAAAATGAAATTAGAAACCAAATGCCTGCACGCAGGCTATACTCCTAAAAACACCGAACCAAGAGTCGTTCCTATCGTACAGAGCACTACTTATGTTTATGACTCTACCGACGATGTTGCCGCTGTATTCGACGATCCCACCAAGAGCCTTATCTACTCACGCTTCGAGAACCCCACAGTTATGGCTGTTGAGGAGAAAATCGCCGCTCTCGAAGGAGGCATAGGCGCTATGTGTACCTCCAGCGGACAGGCTGCCTCTCTCCTCTCCCTCCTCAATATCCTCAAAGCAGGAGACAGCTTCATCTCTGCCGCTACTATCTACGGCGGTACTGTGAACCTCTTCGCTTATACTCTCAAGAAGCTGGGCATCGAGTGCATTTTCGTTGACGCAGATGCTCCTGAGGAGCAGATAAGAGCCGCCTTCAAGCCCAATACAAAGGCTGTTTTCGGTGAAACTCTCGCTAACCCCGCACTCTCTGTATTTGACATTGAAAAATTCGCTAAGATAGCTCACGATAACGGTGTTCCCCTTATCATCGACAACACCTTCCCAACTCCTGTTCTCTGCCGTCCTTTTGAATACGGCGCAGACATCGTTATCCACTCCACCACCAAGTACATGGACGGTCATGCCGTTCAGGGCGGCGGCGTTATAGTTGACTCCGGAAACTTCGACTGGACAAACGGCAAGTTCCCCGAATTCACTGAACCCGATGAGAGCTACCACGGCACTATATATACCAAGACCTACGGCAAGGCTGCTTACATCATCAAGGCAAGAATGCAGCTCATGAGAGACTTCGGCTGCTATCCTTCAGCACAGTCCGCATTCTACCTCAACCTCGGTCTTGAGACTCTCCCCATCCGTATGGAGCGCCACACTCAGAACGCTATGACTGTCGCTCAGTTCCTCGAAGCCAACGACAAGGTAGAGTCAGTGAACTATCCCGGTCTCAAGAGCAATAAATACTACGACCGCGCTCAGAAGTACCTCCCCGGCGGCTGTGCAGGAGTTATCTCCTTCGTCATCAAGGGCGGCAGAAATACCGCTGTTAAGTTCATGGACTCCCTGAAGCTCGCCTCCAACGAGGTACACGTTGCTGACATCCGCACCTGTGTGCTCCACCCTGCCAGCGCAACTCACCGTCAGCTCACCGACGAGCAGCTCGTTGCCTGCGGCATCAACGGCGGTCTTATCAGACTTTCAGTAGGTCTTGAGAATATCGACGACATCCTCGACGACCTCAAGCAGGCTTTTGCAAACATCTGAATCAGATAGCCATATAAACCGAGCCCCGGAGAAAGACGGGTACTCATAAAGAAGTTTTTATGATTTGAAGATAAGGTTGCGTAACCTCGATGGCTACGCAGCCTTTCTCTTTTTGTCGTACTTCATACTGTCAGCGACAGCAGTAGTAACGGCTACATTGAAGCGATAATGAATCTCAATCTCCTGCATGCGATGACCGCTGCTCTTGTCAGGAGCGTGGACGACGATCTTCTCAATAAGTTCGTGCATGATCTCAGGGGTAAGCTCCGTGATATGCTCATACTTCTGTACTGCCCTGATGAATGCAGTCACGTCGGCTGACTTCTGTTCGGCATTCTCAATATAGGTAGTCAGCTCGGCAACAGTCGCTCTGAGCTTCTTCTGCTCATCCTCATATCCTGCCGACATCACCGCAAAGCGCTCATCAGAGATCTTGCCTGAAACATTATCCTCATAAAGCCTTGTGAACAGCCTGTCCAATTCAGCAATACGTTTCTCAGCATCTTTCAGCTTTTTCTTGGACTTGGCAAGCTCCGAGGACTGCTTCTGAACGGAATTGTCCATTGCTGCCTGCACAAACTTGTCCTCGTTCTCCTTGACAAAAGAAATCATCTTGTTCAGCTCTCCGAGAATAATCTCTTTCAGCACGATTGTCCTGATGAAGTGTGCCGTACAACTGTACTTGTCCTTAGCATAAGTCCCACATTTCAGGTTTTCTTGATCTGCTGAGAGCGATTTTGCTCGGCATAGGTACATCTTCTTACCGCAGTCGGCACAGTAACAGATGCCTGAAAACGGATTGACTTCCTCATGCTTTGTCGGACGGCGTTTGTTCTTGCGAAGCTCCTGCACCAAATCAAACTCCTTCTGAGTGATAATGGCTTCATGGGTATTATCAAAGATAAGCCAGTCTTCCTTCGGGTTATCCACACGCTTCTTGTTTTTATAAGACTTGACATGGGTACGGAAGTTGACAGTATGTCCGCAATACTCAGTCTTTTCAAGAATATGGGCAATTGTTTCATTGCCCCAACGATGAAGTTTCGCATTCCTATGTCCGTTATCCCTGCCCTGCGACAAAGCGTAAGCCGTCGGCGTGGGGATACCTTCTTCTGTCAAAATGCGAGCGATCTGCGCCGGACCGTAGCCGTCAATGCAAAGATGAAAAATCTTGCGAACAACCTCTGCGGCTTCATCGTCAATCACCCACAGATTCTTGTCCGTTTCCGAGTACTTATAACCGTAGATCGGACTGGAAAGATGCTTGCCCGACTGCCCCTTTGCCTTGAAACGGCTCTGATCTTATTACTCGTATCACGGGCGTACCAGTCATTAAAAATGTTCTTGAATGCCATTAGCTCATTCTCTGACTTGAAGGTATCCACGCCGTCATTTATCGCAATGTAGTGAACATCATAATCGGGAAATACCATTTCGATCAGTTCGCCAGTTTTGAGATAGTCACGACCGAGGCGGCTCAAATCCTTTGTAATGACTGTGCCTACATTGCCTTCCTCAATGTCAGCCATCATTGCTTTGAAGCCATCACGCTCCCATGTCGTCCCGCTTACACCATCATCGACATAGAAAGCAGTATTGCGGAAGCCGTTGTCATCGGCATACTTCTTGAGGATAGCCTTCTGGTTGGTGATACTGTTGCTCTCACCCTGTAACATATCGTCCTGGCTCAGACGACAATATAATGCTGTGATCTTGTCTGTCATATTAACCTTCATTTCCGACAGATACAGCAAGCTATGTTATCATTATAGCGCACATTATTTTGAAACGCAATGCGCCGATATTCCAAAGTTACACAGCCTGCTTCTCAGGTTCTTGTCCGGATTCACCGAGGAGTTTTTCACTCTCTCGGATAATCAGCCTTTTCAGAATCTCCGAAATGCTTTCCTTTGAAGCAGGATTGAACACGGTGGTCACCGTGTAAAGAGTATGTCCGATCTTGTATTCGGACTTTGTGGTAAAAGTGTTGTCTGCCTTCTTTCTATCTACGGCAGTAGTGTTAGTATTCATAGCGATATTTCCTTTGCTTTTATCTCTCTACGCATTGGTGAGGGCATCGCTTTCTTTCTCTTACCCTCTATGCAGTCGCAAGGTCGATATGTCATCCTTTCAGCCGACCGAGTATTTTACGACTATCCCCATTATAGCGCGCAACGAAGCCGATTGTCCAGCTGTATTGCGCACGAACTTTCGGAGAATATTCTATTTTCCCCAGTGTAATTTGCACTGGAAAAATAAAAAAGCATCAAGCGTTTGATTGCCTGATGCTTAGATATAGCTTTATATTGTTCGCTCCAGTTTCAGAAGTGATATTTTCTTATCCAGTCCGCCTGCATAACCCGTCAGACTTTCGTCAGCTCCGACAACTCGGTGACAAGGTATGATTACCGAAATTGGATTATGTCCGACGGCACCGCCGACCGCCTGGGCAGACATACGCTCAACGCCTTGTCGCTCTGCGAAGATACGGGCAATCTCACCATAGGTCATAGTATGCCCGTAAGGTATCGTGAGGAGAATATCATATACAGCTTTGCGGAACGGCGTTGTGTTCAGGCTGATAGGCGGCATAAAATCAGGAACTTCGCCGCTGAAATATATATCGAGCCATTTGATGGTCTGATTGAAGAGCGGCAGCTCTGCTTCGGTGCTTTCAGATGTGAGGTTATGGGGAAAGTGTTTTTGTCCGTTGAACCATAAGCCGGTGAGCGCTTCGCCGTTGCTGGCGAGGGTGATGCTGCCGAGCGGAGAGTTATATTCATAAGTATATTTCATATGCAAATTATACTATTTCAAATACATAGAGAGGATATAGGTAATCTTCATTTTTATCATCTGTGATCCAGTACATTCCATGTTCCATCCAATCGCATATATAAATCTTTCCGAATGTCAGCGGAAACAGCTTATTATTTCCAATGTATCGTAATTGTCGCTTATTTAAGTACTGGTTTTTATCGCTTTGAAAAGTGTACCGCCTACCGCAGCCATAGCAGACAAATGATATAATGGTAGTAAGCGGAGCATCGCTGTATACATGAACAGCATCAGAATGACAGAGCAAGCATTCTCCTGGATTACCATACTGCAAATAATGTCGCATACATTTTATCCAAGGATCACGCTCTCTTTTTCTTTGAAGCCAAACCGCAGTTGCATTTTCGTTTGGAGCAAATCCAACTCCATTTGCGCACTCCCTTCTAAATTCAAACAAGTAGTTTTCATCACCAAGATTACCATTGGGATATGCATCGCAAGTAGATAACCAACCATCTTTTAATTCAGTATGACGATGCTTGCAAAAATAGCTGCAAAATTCAACGCTGATTGATTTACGCATACACTCACCTACTTTATAGCTTTTCCATATTATATCACAAATCCATTGAAAAGGCAACTGCACATAAAAAGACTTGCTACTAAAGATAACAAATCTCTTCCAGCAAGCTCGGTATCTCCGCATTACAAATTTACAATTTTTAATGCTCCGATACACAGCTTGCCAGAGGGTTTCACCCCTGCGACCCCGAATTGATAAAAACAGAGAAAGGATAAAGAGAAAAATGAAAGAAGAAAACAAGCGTGATCTGTACCTGAAGGTAAGAGTGAGTCAGGCAGAAATGGACGCTATCAGGAAGAAGTTTGAGAACAGCGGCATGAGCAGTCTCAGCGGATTTGTAAGAGCGATGATCTTTGAGGGCAACATTGTGCAGTTCAGTGAATCCGAGCAGAAGGAGCTTGTCCGACAGGCAGGAAACATTGCAAACAACATTAATCAGATCGCCGTTCGTGTTAACAGCACAGGCAATATCTACGAAAAAGATATTGAGGAGATCAAGGACGGAGTGGATCGGCTCTGGCAGCCGCTGATGTATTTTCAGTCGCAGTTCTTGCGGTTGAAACGCTGATCCGATATGTGCGCCCTGCACTGGCTCGATATTTGAAATTGCTGCGCACTTCACAAAAATGGTTACAATCACTCCGCAGAACTGGACTCCAGAAGAATTATGGTATATACTGTATCTGCAATATTGATTTGGAGGTACACAGCTATGTTGAAAATACCTGAATTGGCAATGCCGAGAACACGCAAGGTCACTACCGTCTGCAACGGTAAGCGTGAGGTCTGGACGGACTATGAAGAAGCAAAGGCATATTTTCTTGAAATGATGATGACCGCCGAGGGCGAGGAGCGTGACCGAGCAGAATGCGTTTACATTCAGCTTATGCACGGGCTTTCAGAGTGTTCAGACGAAGATTAACAAAAAGAGGCTTTGCAGAAATGCAGAGTCGGCTCTGCGAAAAAATTTCTGTAAATTCAAAAACTGTGATAAAAAACGATATATGGGAGCGGCTTGGATGATTAGCCGCTCCGATTTTTTTACAGTATACAACGGATACTGTAATTTGTCAA